>Ga0214192_1000663_pt1 | contig 20910 bp, 33 predicted proteins | sample TroBogEpilimnion_44_FD_153030 | JGI IMG/M metagenome (GOLD analysis project Ga0214192, IMG submission 153030) | Freshwater microbial communities from Trout Bog Lake, WI - 29JUL2008 epilimnion | ecosystem: Environmental > Aquatic > Freshwater > Lake > Epilimnion/Euphotic zone | place: Trout Bog... | reverse complement strand
GCGTATTCTTTAGCCATACCCCAATCGCTAATTTTAACGAATGTCTCAAACGCTGCTAGTGCGTCTGAGAATTGAAAACTATGGAATGGCTTTTCACCATCATAGGCGGTAGTTAGTGTATACATATTATTCGTTCCAATCTAGTGTCACACATTTGCAGGGATTTATGGTAATTGTATCAGAGTCCACTGACACTGTTGCAAGTGTATCACAATCTTCGCAGATAAATACGCCTTTTATTTCGTCCATAAGATTACCCATTTAATTAACCTCCACATAAACTGTTGCATAAAAGTCAGGCTTAGGAAATCCCTCGCCGTTCCAATACGGGCGAACCTGTACGAGATAGGCGAATTCATTATCCCCTGTCGCTACATTGTCACGCCGTTCGGCTGTCTGAATAATTCCCTCTTTGCCTTTACGAGCAAACGAGCGGGAGCGGTAGTATTTGCCCTCTAGGGCTTCTGATAATAACATTGTTTATTTTACCTTTCTTTAGATACACTTGATACAGTTACACTTAGGGGCATTTCCACCTAAGAAGATTTTTAGAGCAATTACTCGCTGACGAGTATTTAATCCATAAGTGGAAACTAATCCACCATTATTAAAATCGTGAACCATACGATTTTCTAATTGAGCAGAGATACCCAATACTTTACCAAGATTTACTTTTTCTAGTGTAGTCATTTTAGACCACCTTTCTTTTTTAACTGTTTAACTATCGCTAGTCTAACATACTTTTTTGACTTTTTCAACTCGACACGCCGTAGTGTGTCAAACTTTTTTTTATTTATTTAATTGTTAATACTGGAAGTATAACACAAAAAATCGCTACTGTCTAGTAACTTAACTAATAATCTCATTATTTGGAGCGTGTAAAAGTGAACGTAAGGTTAACAATAATCCACAGCTTGTGGATAAACCTGTGGATAACTTTGCGCCACATTTCGGATCAGTTGTCAAGTTTATTTTTATGTTTTTGTTTGCGTGTGTACTTTTTTTTATTAGCGATAGGCGTAGCAGCATTGCTACGCCTAAGCTCTTGTATGCGTTTTACTTTTTCAATTAGTTTAGATTCTTGAAACATTCTTCCCAAAATCTATCTGAGTCGAATCGCTCGTTATCTGCTGCAAACATTTCGATAAAATCATTAACTAAATCTTCTAGCACTTCGAGTTTCATCTCTGAGCCATAAGAATTTAGAATTTCAGCGGTTGCAACGTAGTCTTTTCTTGTCATCATTTTATTTTCTATCCTTTTCGTTAGTGTATTGGGCGGGTAAATAGGAGTAAACCCGCCCAAAATTTATTATAGCATTACTTAGTTGTTTTTACCATAGCGAAACGCTTTTGACCATTTGCAAGAGTTAGACCGATGCGGGTTACAGTTTTGCTAATTGGTGCGAAAGAGTTGATGCGACCAGTTACGCCCACTGTTGAGGTTGTGAATAGGTCGCCGATTTGATAAGTGAATCCGTTTAGTGACATTGTTAGTTTTCCTTTTCTTTTTTTCTTTGTTGGGTTGTGTTGAGCCTTTTTACAACTTGCTCAGGTTGTCTAGGCGTAGCCTAAACTTACTTGATTGTGACAGTTGTCCAGCGGTCTTTGCCGTCTACTGACAACTTAACTCGGCTCTGATTTGGCTTAACGTTTACAATTTCCTTAATTGTACCAGTTACCTTTGAGCGTTGTGTAGTGAATAGGTCGCCTACTTGATAAGTGCGGTTCTCGATTGTCATTTATTATTATCCTTTTCTTTTTTTTGTTTGTTGTTATGGTTATCCTATCACAGTGATAGGCAACCTGTCAAGGCTTGTAGTCTGAGCGACAGCCAGAATACGAGCACTTAATTCTCTGGGTGCGGTGGTAGGTGAGGTGATACTGACCTACACTAGAGAGGCGTGATGTGTGAAGTGTGGACAGGTGTGCCACGTGATAGCCACGAGCCTGAGCGGTGGCGGGGATTAGAGAGAGAGCGATTACTGCCACTGCTAGTTTCTTTTTCATTACTTCCAAGCCTCATCATTCATTAGTTCTTTTACGATTGTGTACATTAGTATAGCAAGGGGTACTGACATTATCAAGAGGACAGCACGGGTTAAGTATGTGAGAATAGTCACTTATTTAACTCCCATCACTAGCGATAGATAACGCTTAGCAATTAGCACACCCTTTGGGTGTGGTGTGTGTCTTGCGACACTAGGGTATTTCTGAGAAATACGGATAGCGATATGAATAGGTAGAGTGTTATGACTACGAAAGCCATAACCTCCAGCCTCTAGACCGAAGTCCTTAGCAATATCACGACGGATTTCATTGTAGTATTCATTTAGTGTAGACATATTGTCCACCTTTCTTTTTTTCTATAGTGCTACTCTAGCATATAGCCTAGACTTTTGCAAGTCTATTTGGTGTGGTGTTGCTCACATTATTTGCTAGAACATTTGTTCGAGGCTCAGTGAGAGTTTCTATATTTAATTTGTTATAGTGTAACTATAGCATGGGGGTCTGACATTTTCAACTTAGAAATGCACACAAATCGGACATTTTCAAAAGATTTTTTGTGATGTACACCACATTTGTGTGGGACATCCCCGACAATTCGGACATTTCGGGCGGACTATATTTTTTTGTTATTTTTTCAGCAAATGTGTATCATACATCAAAAATACCCATTAACATTTTGATCAAACTTGATTTATATGTGACGTAAATCACAATTTAGAACTCTAAGGTAAAAATGATATAATAACTACATAATGATTAAAATATATAAAAATATTGTTACTGAAGAAGAAATAGATATTGCGATGGAAATTCTAAAAAATATTCCTGATAATATCTGGAGACAATCAGATTGTACAGACGATCCTGTAGATCAAGTAAGAGAGTATCTTCCACAATATGTATCTGCAATGCTTGATAGCATATATAAAAGAAAATATATAGAAATTGTTAAAGATTTTGGAGCTAACATAGTAGTTCCTAATTCACATAATTATGCGGTAGATAGAAGAAGGGTCGGGGATTACCTAGGACCACACGCTGATATACCAACTGGAACATATGATAGACATAGAGGATCATCTCCAGAAGATAGCCTTATCACAATTTCAGCAATTTTTTATTTTAATGATGACTTTGAAGGCGGAGAGCTTAGATTTATCGAAGAAGACAGGATTTATAAGCCTGTAAAGGGAGATTTGATGGTATTTCTTCCAACAATCAGACATGAGATACTGGAAATAAAAAAGGGTGAGCGTTACAGCTCTCAATTTTTCTATAGTAAGCCTGGTGCGATAGAAAATCCTTTAAAAAATGTAAATATCAAAACGGGAGAGGAATACAATGGATCAAATAATTAAAACAGACCTGGAGCCAAACACTCCTGAGTGGTATTACAATGAATGGTTGAAGGATTATCAGCAAAATCCTATTAATTTGCAATATTTTGAGAACAAAGTCATCGAAAATGTGCTTTCAGACGAAGATTACGCTGAAGCATATGCCATAATTGACGCTGGAAACGAAGAAAACACCATTTTTAAAGATATTATGGGCCACATGGCATTTAAGAGTAAATTTTCTGACCGTATGGAACAAAAATTAACGAAAATTGCACGGGAAGCAAGTGGTTTTGACAATTTAGTGCTTGCAGAGTACTCAATTGCACGTTATTCTCCAAAGTTCGGATATGTACCTAAGCTATTTCCACATAATGACAGCAAGAAATCTCAATCTATCGTAATGGATGTACAGCTTAAGTCTAATTTTGATTGGCCTTTGGTCGTAGATGATCGTCAATACCTTACAAAAGACAATACTGCACTACTTTTTTCTGGAACTCAACAGACACACTGGAGAGCTAAGCAATGGTTAGAGCCTGATCATCAGGTTGATATGATTTTTTGTCATTTCTTGTTTGATCCAGATATTGAGATTACAGAAGAACAACGTAAGCAGACGGGAATGCGTGGAGCTTTCCTAATGGAATATACAGAACAATGGGTTCCAGCTATTCCTTATGACGCTAACAATCCTTCTGCGTTCTTGGATTACAAATTTAATCCAGATGATATGCCTCAAGAAATTAAGGGCTAATGCTTCATATTATTAAAGACGCTATTCCAAAAGAAGAACGGGAAGAGTGGATTAGGCTTATACGTGATCTAGACTACGATTCCTATGAGTATAAAAAAGAATATTGGCAGGGCGGGGTTATAAGTAATCAATTCATGAATATGCCTCCACATGTATTAGATAGAATACAAGAGATGTCTAATCTACATGTCAAAGAAATAAGTGATGTATATCACACTAAATTACAAGAACAAGGCGAAGGTTGGTTTGTTCGTATCCATAGATATGGTGAGGGAGATTTATTGCCTAATCATTGGGATAACATGCATAATAAGACCTTAAAGCAGATCGCTGTATCAGCTGTATTCTACTGGAATGAGGACTATGATGGTGGGGAGCTAGTATTTCCTAACCTAGGCATACAATATAGCCCTAAAGCAGGAGATCTGGTCTGTTTTCCACCTAATGAGCTATGGTCTCATCAAGTAAATCCTATAATCAAAGGTTGGAGATTTACTACTCCATTCTTCTATAATGAAGATGAAAGAGTTTTGGCTAAAAGGTTAGGTCTTGAGCATTTGCTTAACTCCGAAGGAGTTTTAGATTTGTCATCTATGGATAAAAAGGAAGAAGTTCGTACTGAAATAGGGTTATAGGGCGGGAGTAGGCAGTACCTGATACTGCGGAAATGTATGTTCCATATGACAATTAGCACATAACACTCTACACTTGGCTATTTCAGCTAGTATAGTCTTTATACTATATCTAGCTTTATCTTTACCCTTTATTCCGCTTCCCGTAGTCATCTGGGCTATACCTACAGCTTTTCCCTTATTATCCCGCCACTTCTCATCTGGATTAATATGGTCAAATTGCAATACAGCTGAATTCGAACGATATCCGCATATTTCACAGCCACGTTCTAATTTGATGGAATTGACATATTCCCGAATCTCGGCAGCATTCATCTTTTATCTCCTAAACGTAATCAATATTGATGGTACATCTTTTTTTATGATATACAGGAGATGAGCTAGCATGGTAATTTAACCCGTTGAACATTAATCCTCTTCCCGCTTTCGGCTCAATGCGGTCCAATACAGTTAAATTAGATACTCTTTCTCCTGAAAAACGCTCATTGAATAGCCATGTATATCCATCAGAATCATCTACATAATAAAGAAATACTTTATGAGGCTCTTCTAAGTCTATATGTGGCGAATGGTGATTTGCTGACACGCCTTGCGTGTATAGATTAGCTTTAACACGAAGGATCCTCTCGCAACGCTCATTGTTGTTGATCAAGAATCTGCTGAATATTTCATGAACAATATCATATCCAGGATTATCTTCTATAATGGATCCAGAAAACAAAAGACTTTCTTCTGTTGATTTACTATCAAGCACATGTACACCGTCAGAAATAGGATTTGTGCTTTCGTGAAAATACCAAGGAAATTGTGCAGGTACGCCAAAAAAGAAATCTTGTGCTTTTTTTACAAGTCTTTTATTGACGAAATTATCGTCTACTACGTGCAACGTATGATGCCCTTCTACTTGGAGAGCTTAAGTTTCTTAAGAATACTTTTAATCTTAGACCCACGTACAGCTTTCTTCTTTGCATTAACAGCCTTCAATTCCTGGTAGTGCCAGAGATTTGACTTTTGATGCTTGTGAGCGTTTGCAAAGTGATGTGGACTCATGTATCAATTATATCACCGTCATCCCCAAAGTTAAATGCTGGAGCTGGTGCTAGAACCTCCCCTTGTTCGTGCATCTTAAGCAACTTATTTGCATCTGCACCTAGTTTGTCAGCAATTATCATCAGCATGTCATAATTACGTTGTTCTTGAATAAAAATAGCACCAAGTAATTCTCTTAAGTTGTCAAGAACCTCTTTATATTCTGGTTGTGTATAAGTTTCGTTTAGATTAGCCATGTATGCTCCTGTCTACTTCCTGTTATTTCTAGTGTTATGTGATCCCATTTATTAGCTTCCATTCCCGCCGAATTATTAATAACTAGATCTCCATCTTCGTTGCTCATTGTAAATAACCAAGGCTTCTGATTATCTATATCTACTTTTCCAGCAAGAACTTCGTCTATATGAATAAGTATAGCAAAATTATCTTCATTTTTGTCGTGTGACTCTATATAGGCTCTCATTTTAAATATTTCTGTTCCATTTCCCATAACCAGCTTCCAACTGGAAAATTACCATCAAAATCTTGAGACTTTTTAATGACAGTAAAGTATATATGTGCAGCATGGCTATCTTTTACCAAGTCTTCAACAGTAGACTTTGATTCTGGTTGAACATAAAGCATACAGGCTTGAGGGTCTACTGGGTAAAAAGTTTTTGGTGGATTGACATATTCTTGTAAACCAAAGTTAGCGATAGTTTTTGTCAAAAAATATGCCCCAAAAAGAAGTGGTGGATAGTTTCCAAACGTGATCTTTGTCTTATCGTAATTTTCTGTGTAATCGGAAAGATACTTTATGAACTCAGATCCTGGTGGAGCTTTAAAAACAGCATTATTAGACATCACAACATTTTTATTCATTTGTTCATTGGCAAGAATGTAATCTTTAAAGTCCCAATCAGGTCTTAAGCATACCACATCCATATCAACCCAGCAAGTATCTTCTAAAGAAAGCATCTTGTACCTGAACATATCCGAAAATGTGTTTGGGATTGGTCCAAAAAATTTATTTATTGGTATGATTTCATTTGCATCCCCTTTTTCAATGCCATCGGGTACTTCGATAGATTGATCATACAAATACAGCTTAAAAGTATGTCCATGTTCTAAAAAGGACTTTAATACTATAAGCTCCATTTTATCAAGTGGTTTTCCATACCACATAGAAGAAAATTTAGCCACTTTCTAAACCTAAAACAAATTTATTTGTTGCCCATTCTAAAAATGAGCCTTCTTGTATTTCTTCTTTATTCATTCCCGCAGATTCTAAAACTTGAGATCCCCAAAAATGAAAACATCTTGTGTTTTCGTTTATTCTACCCTGAGTAACGGCATTTAAATTTTTAAATACTCCCAAAAATGCTTCTGCCCAATGAATTGGATAGAATTCCGATTCTTCTCTGGTAAATTCTTGCAAACCAAAATCTACAACGCTGTCTCCCAAAAGTACTGGGCCTGGATCTGTTTTGGCAAAAGTAGTTTTATCATGTTCTTCTATATAATTAATCATAAAATCTAATATAGGTGCTTCTGAAGGAATCCTTAATATAGCATTGTTAATCTCGTTAGGTCCCATACGAGTAGCTTTGCCCCACATATAATCTGTTTCTTTCCAATCATCAGATAAACATACAACATCCATATCTACCCATGTTACTTTTTCTTGTTTCAGCATTTTAAGTCTAAAATAACAGGCAAACATAGCTGGCCAATCTTGGCTAAACATATATGATTCAGGAACTATGTCGTTTGCATCTTTTACAGTAATACCTTTGGGGACTTCAAGGTTTTTATCGTAGACATACAACGTAAAATCATGCCCATAATATAAAAATGATTTTAAGCACACCAATTCAAGCGGTCCTAATTTAGGTCCCCACCACATTGATGCAAATTTAGCCATTAGAATTCCCTAACACAAACTTATTGTAACACCAATCTAAATATGACCCAGGCTCTATCTCGTTAGGTTTTTTATTAGACAATTCCCACATTTTTGATTCCCAAAAATGAAAACACTTTGTATTTTTTTTTATTCTTTTAAAAACTTCATTTTTTAAAGATTCATTATTTGCCATAAATGCTTCTGGCCAAAAAATAGGATAAAATTCTGACGAGTCCTTAGAATAAGAATCTAAATTAAATTTATCTATAGCTTCTTGTAACAAAAATGGACCAAATTCAACTCCATATTGAATATTTTTATCACTTGATTCTATTTTTTCTATCATATAAGTTAATGCTTCACACTTCGGCATTCTAAAAACTGCATTATTTGCGGTTGCAGGCAAAATTGATTTTGCTTTTGCCCAAAGGTAATCTGGTTCTTCCCATTTTTCAGATAAACAAACGAGATCCATATCAATCCAAGTAGTGTTATATTTTTCCATCAATTTCAACCTAAAATAATCAGAAAAAGAAGAAGGAGAATGTTTATTGAATATTAAAGATTCGTCTACTATTTCATTTGCACTTTTAACATTAACACCTTTTGGCACTTTAATACTTTTTTCATAAAGATAAAGGGTAACGTCATGGCCATAGTATAAAAAAGACGTTAGTGTTATTTCTCCTAACACGCCGATTTCTTTACCATACCACATTGAAGAAAAACTTGACATTAATGCCCCTCATTGTTTGCATTTGTTTGAGAAAGCAAAGGATAGTCTTTGTCCATCATTATATTAAACTCTTCAGATCCAATCCAAAAAATATTTGACAAAACTCTCCAAGAAAAATTAATTCCATTCATAAGAGCATTTTCAATAGCCCAAGATAAAACTTCTGAGTCAAGTTTATGCCCTGCTTCAATTAATTTTGTATATTGAATTCCATTTACTTCTCTTGTTGTAAAAATAGCATTAGAGTTGGATGGCTTAAAAGATTCTGGCATATCAGGATTTGTTAACCAGTCACATTTAAAAATATGACAAGGATTTATTGGTCTATCCTCGTAATCTCCACAACCTTTTCCTATTTGTACAAAAATACAAGGTTGTAATTTTCCATCATCTGACTGACCCATAAAATTGCCCTTGATATCAGCCCTTAAATGCCCTTCACAGCACTTTGTACAGCCTTCACATGACCTTCCCTCAACTATAGGTAGAAAATCCATGAGAGCTTACTTTTCAGTGATTCTATAAGCTAAATCTTTTGGTGTTACAAGTGCATGTTGCTTTTTAGAAAGCTTTACATGACCAACCGAATATGCCCAAGCGACTAGCTGTGAACAAATAACTTGATTTTCATTTTCTGCACGTTTTACGGCGGGAAATAGATTAAGTCCAATACATTTAAAACCTAGAGCAATAATAGACCATACTCCGTAAGGTTCTCCAACAAAAGTTTTAGCTCTATTAACAATTATTTCTCTATTTTCAGCTGAAATTGTATCCACGTCTGTATTCCACATAATTGGAAGTCCATCGTATTTTGATAGATCACTAATAGTTACTCCGACGGGTCTTGCTTCTACAATTTTGCCATTTCCAATATAGATACCAGCATGGTTCCATTTAGAGCCAGTTCCAAATCTTATAGTCCATCCAGCCCAACCTCTTGTTCTAACAACAAAGTAATCACCTAAATTAGGCATTATTGATCTCCTTTAAAATATTCTCGTAAAGCTGTAGTCCAACAACTTGTTCATATCCACAAGCGGTACAGTATAAAATTATTTTATCATCTTGTTGTTTATGAACTAGCCAATATAGGATTTCACTAAAAGTATAATCACTTTTGTGGTTAGGACAGGCGAGAGGTTTTACCCTACCCGCCTGTGCCAAATTATAATACTGAGAGAAAACTTGAATTTTCATCAGTATGCTATGTTCGCCTTCTGAAATACAGATTCGACATATTCACGGATAGTAGGGTTTCCTGGAATTGGCTTATTCCAAGTTGCCATATTACCTGCTCTTGATGGGTATAGGTGTGCTGCAACAGCTTTTCTCCAGTCATGGAAAGTTGCATAGGAAGATTTGAGTTCACCAATCATCCTTTCATCTTGTACCCAGCTGGGGGCATCACACGGATTTTTATATCCCATAAAGTTATTCCATGAAACGGACATGTATTGGTAAGCACCACATGCACTACTGGAATAAGACTGACGTAGATAAGCACCAACGCCACCAGTTTCCTGGGACTTGATTGCATTTGCCAATCTTGAAATTATTACTCGCTTGTCTACTCTTGAATTTAAATTTAGCTTTATGCTATAAGCGGGCATTAAAAAAGTGCTTCTAGAAGTAAGATCATTAATTAAATAAACTGTCTTACTCTTTATTATATTATTATTTATATTATAATCTATATTAATTATATCTTTTATATTAACTAAATTAATATATTTATTAATATATAATATATTTTTATTATACACTATTAATTCTTTTGCTTGCAACGCATGTGACGGTGAAACACCAAAAAGCATTGTGATAATGCTCACAAGACACATTGTTAAAGCGATTCTTATCCTTGCTATGTTCTCATTGTTCATTTTGAACCTCCTGGGGTAAAGAGTAGTAAAAACAATCGTATCATGATATACTAGGAAAAACAAGTCGGGAGCATAAATAAGCGTGAGAATTTCTTTTACTGGTGATGCAATGCGTCACATGGATAAGAATACTGGATACGGACAAGCTTCAATCCAAATTTATAAAACGTTTAAAAAATTAAACATAGATTGTGGATTTGAAATTGATAATCCAGATATCGAACTGTCTTTCTCTAGCCCTCAAGCACATTATTTTTTAAATAAAAATTCATATAAAATTGCTTACACTGCTTGGGAATCAACTGACTTGACAGATAAAGCAAAATCTGTTATGAATAAAGCAGATGAAATTTGGGGAACTTCTCCTTGGGTTAGAAATATTTTTGAACATATTTTTCCTAACAAACCAGTTTACTATTATAAGCATGGTATTGATGAAAGATTTATTCCAAAGAAAAGAACATCAGCTCATACACCGTTTACATTTTTACATATAGGAGAACCATCTTCTAGAAAAGATGCTCAAATATTATGCGAGGCTTTTATAGAGTTGTTTGGCGATGATCCTAATTATAGACTAGTTATGAAAGCTTCTGGATTAAATACTGTTAAAGTTAAAGATCGCTATGGTTATGATTCATCCCCGTCCGTTCTTTATAAAAATATTCTTGAGATAAATAATTTCTTAACTGATGAACAGTTAGTTGGTCTTTATGGACTTTGCGATGTTTTTGTTTACCCTAGCTGGGGTGAGGGATTTGGTTTTCAACCTCTAGAAGCTTTAGCTATGGGTATGCCAGTTATAACTACTGCAGAGTGGGCTGATTATAGACACTACATTCCTTTAGAGATTAAATCAGAGCTTTCAACTAACAAATGGCAAGATGTACACCCTGGATTTATGTATAAGCCTGATAAAGATAGCTTAAAGAAACAGATGCTAACCGCAGTTAACGATTATGAAGAGATTGCAAACGATGTCTTTAGAAACGCTTTTTCAATTCATGAAGAATATGATTGGCTAGAAGTTACAAAGCCAGCAGTTCAAAGATTGAAAGAAATTTATAAAGGTGTAAATCGTGCAAAATGATTTTACTAATTTTATCAAAGAAAAAGGTTCTGTAAAATATAAAGCACCAGTATTGCAAAGCAATCTGTACACTAAATGCTATAACATTTTAGGTGGCCAACCAGAATTACTTCATGAAAAATTTTCTTATCCAGATTACAACCTAAATGAATCTGAAAGAAATGAAGATGAGACAACAAAACTTTTCTATGCTAGCATGGATGAAGATTTTATAAATCATTATTACTCTTTTGTAAAAGAAAATGTTTTGCCTCATTTCTATGATGATAAAAAAATTCTTGTACAGGCCAAGCCAGCAATAAGAATACAAGGGCCAAACAGCAAAGCTATCTCTCATACCCACAGAGATTCAGATGGTGGTCATCATCAAATGGAAACAAATATTTTTCTTCCAATTACAGAGGCAAAAAATAGCTCAACAATTTGGGCGGAGTCTAGATCAGGCTCTAATGTATTTGTTCCATTAAATACAAGTATAAATGAGTTCTGGATTTGGGATGGTGCAAACTGTTTGCATAAGAACAAAATAAATGTGACAAATAACACACGTGTAAGTTTTGATTTTAGAATACTTCCTAAAAAATATTACACAAAAGAGTTTGCCAGAAGAAAAACTATAACCCTCAACAAAAGCTTTTCCATAGGCGACTACTGGGAAGAATTTTAATAAAAATCTTGATTTAAAAGCTTTTCTTATGATACACTTAAGCTCTATCTAATTTTAACTAGGAGAAAAAATGTCTAATACAATTGAAAACCCATATGAAAATTTCATCGCTCTTTCACGCTATGCAAGATGGCTTGAAAACGAGAACCGCCGTGAAACATGGGGTGAGACTGTAGACAGATACTTTAACTTCATGGTTCATCAACTTGAAACGAAGCATAACTATAAGCCAGACCCAAAGCTTGTTGCAGAATTGCGTGATGCAGTATTCAATAGAAATGTAATGCCTTCAATGCGTTCTGTTATGACTGCAGGTGCAGCACTTGGTCGTGAAAATGTTTCAGGATATAACTGTGCATTCCTTCCAGTAGATAATCCTCGTTCATTTGACGAAGCTATGTATATTCTTATGTGTGGAACAGGTGTTGGATTCTCTGTTGAGTATAAGTACATCAATAAACTTCCCGCCCTTCCAGAAACCCTTGAGAAGTCTTCTACAGTAGTTATTGTTGGTGATTCTAAGGAAGGTTGGGCAAAAGCATATCGTGAGCTTCTAGGGCTATTGTGGGCTGGACAGATTCCACAGATTGATGTAAGTAATGTTCGTCCTTCTGGTGCTCGTCTTAAGACAATGGGCGGAAGATCATCAGGACCTCAGCCATTGATTAATCTTTTTGATTTTACAATTCAAGTATTTAAGGGAGCACTTGGTCGTCAACTAAAACCAATTGAATGTCATGACATTATGTGTAAGATTGGTGAGGTTGTCGTTGTTGGAGGTGTTCGTCGTTCAGCGATGATTTCACTTTCAAATATTAATGATATTGAAATGGCACAGGCTAAGGCTGGTAATTGGTGGGAGTCAAACTCACAACGTGCACTAGCAAATAACTCTGTGGCATATTCACGTAAACCAGATATGGCACAATTTATTGCAGAATGGAAGTCTGTATATGATTCGAAGTCGGGCGAAAGAGGTATCTACAATGTGGCAGCAGCCCAAGCCCAAGCAGCAAAGTTTGGAAGACGTAGTGCCGATATTCACTATGGAACTAACCCTTGTTCAGAAATTATCCTACGTCCTTATCAGTTTTGTAACCTTTCAGAAGTCGTACTTCGTGAAAAGGATACAGTGGAAGATGTTACAAATAAAGTCCGTCTTGCATCCATTCTAGGAACATGGCAGTCAACTCTTACAGACTTTAAATATATTCGTAAGATTTGGAGAGATAATACCGAAGAAGAGCGTCTACTTGGAGTTTCACTTACTGGACAATTTGGTCATAAGTTCTTTTCTGGACAAGAAGGTCTAGATAAGCTCGGAGATATTCTTGCTAATCTTCGTCAATGGGCAGTAGATGTTAATATTGTAGAGGCAGAGAAAATTGGGATTCCCGCCTCAGCAGCAGTAACTTGCGTTAAGCCTTCGGGCACAGTTTCCCAATTGGTCGGGGTGTCTTCAGGAATGCATGCATGGCATTCAGATTACTATATTCGTACAGTTCGTGGTGATAAGAAAGATCCTATCACTCAGTTCTTAAAGGATTCAGGTATTCCTGCAGAAGATGATGTAATGAAACCACAGGATACAACTGTATTTTCATTTCCAGTAAAAGCACCAAAGCATGCTATTACTAGAGATAAGTTGACAGCAATTCAACAGCTTGAAGTTTGGTTGACATATCAGAGACACTGGTGTGAGCATAAACCTTCTATTACAGTTTCTGTAAAGGAAGATGAGTGGATGGAAGTTGGAGCATGGGTCTACAAGCACTTTGATGAGGTTTCAGGAATTTCATTCCTTCCTTATTCAGAGCATACATATGTTCAAGCTCCATACCAAGAGGTTGATAAAGCAGCATATGAAGAAATGCTCGCTAAGATGCCAAAAGAAATTAACTGGTCTGCACTATCTCTCTATGAGCTAGAAGATACAACAACAGGAACTCAAGCACTTGCCTGTGTTTCTGGAGAGTGTGAAATAGTAGATATCGGCAAAAATTGATTTCAACAATAACGTTCTATTGGGGCAGCGACACAAATTTATATAATTATGTAAATGAAACGTTGCCCTATACAGATGATATTGTGATTGGCTATATTGATTTGTTTGGCCGTGTGCCTGAAATCAAAGGTGCAAATATTATCCCTATCCCCCACGACTATTTGCTAAGCCAAGGACATAGTGCAGTACTAAATAATCTTGATATAGCTTGTAAATATGATTGGACTTTTCATGCAGCAGTTGGAAAAAGAATAACTATGCTTAATGATCAGATTATTAATAATAGTCCCTTAAATATTGGTGGTTATGCTTCAACTGAAAAAGGTTTAGGTGGGGCATGGAGTAACCTGCATAATAGAAATAGGGCACAATGGATGAAAACTGTTCATGAGGTTATAGTGCCTAAGCCAGGATATGCAATCTCAGATACAGTTGCTATTGAATGGGAAAGAACTAGTTACTCATATGACAACGCTGATCAAGAGCGTATCTGCAAAATGTATCGCCAAATGTCAAGAACAAAATGGGTTGCTTTAGAAGATATGAACCCGCATCCAGCTCGTGATAGGGCTATAGAGATGTACAAAAAGCATAAAAATGCCTACTCTTTAGGTAGAATAGAGCTAATTGACTATTTGCTAAAAAATGACCTAGAAGCAGGAATGTGATAGAATAAAAGTACAGCCCCCGCAACTAGTGTGCGGGGTTTCTTATGATTTGGAACGCATAACTGTTATAATTTAACTATAAATCTGGGGTGACAAATGGCATATACAAATTTTGATATTATTCAGGGGGATACATGGTCCCTCACCCTTTCATATACAGATTCTAATGATAACCCTATAAATATTTCAGATTATAACTTAATTGCTGAGGTTACAGATAAGCCAGGAAGCAAAAATGTTATTGCTACAGTAACTACTCAAGATGGAGGAATTGTTTCTGTTGATGATGGAACAGGGTCAACTGTAAAAGTAACATTTTCAGGAGAAAAAACACAAAAATTTTACGTACCAAAATCTTATTATCAAATTAAAATTGTTGATACATCTGATACATTAATTAATGGCTGGGTGAACCTAGAAGCGAGCAACTTGTAATGGCAAAAGCATATTATCAAACTACTAAAGTAGTAAAGGTTACAGAGCCTAATAAAGTTGTTATTCGTTCTAACTCAGCAGCATCTGGAGCTAAAGGTGATCCAGGAGCACAAATTCTTTCAGGACCAGGTTTACCATCTTCATTGATTGGTAATGTTGGTGATATGTGGTTAAATACAACAACATCAATTATTTATGGTCCAAAGTCAAACACTGGATGGCCAACTGATCCATTGTTTGAAGGAATGAATAGAGACCTTTTAGGTCAGGTTTATTCAATACCCTCTCCCGCATCCGTATGGGAAATACAACATGATCTTGGATATAATCCTAACGCTACATGCATTGATACTGCAGGTACTGTTATTGAAGGAGATATATCCTACCCCAATGAAAATCTAATGGTAATATCATTCATCGGGGCTGTATCTGGGAAAGCATATCTTTCTTGATACAAAATTACGAAAGGGTAGGTAAAATATAAATGTCTAGATTATTTCTAACAAATATTGACCTGAATACAAACGAGCTACAAAATGCCGTAATTCAAAACCTTTCTTCTGCCCCATCCAGTGGCAATAAAGAAGGTCGAATTTACTACGACAGCACTACGCATGTTCTTCGTTATTACGGAGCAAATGGTGCTTGGTACAACCTGGCAGCAGGAGGAACAGCAGCATCAACTGTTACTTTAACGGGAGATGTAACTGGAACAGCAAATGTTGATCCAGCCACTGGAATCATTACTCTTAGTACAACTATTGGTTCTTCTTTTGCTACAAAATCTTATGCAGATAATGCAGCATCAACTGCACAATCTAATTCTGAATCATATACCAATTCTGCAATTACTACAGAAGTAAGTAATAGAAATTCAGCCATTGCAACAGCTTTGTCTGATGCTGAATCTTACACAGATGGAAAGATCTCTTCTGAAGTAGCAGATAGAAATTCTGCTATTGCTACTGCAAAATCACAAGCAGAATCATATACAGATTCATCAATTTCAACCGAAGTTACAAATAGAAATAATGCAATTTCAAGTGCAATTTCAAGTGCAACAACAACTATAGAATCATATGCTGAAAATGCTGCTTCAACAGCACAGTCAAATGCTGAAGCTTATACTGATAACAAATTTACTGATTTTACAGATCCAACATTTAACAGTGTAACTGTTACAAATGATGTTACTGTAAATGGAAACCTTGATGTAAAGGGTACAATTACTGCAGTAAATAAGCAGGAAATTGATATATCAGATAATACTATAGTCCTTAACTCCAATTTTACTTCTGGATCACCATCTCAAGATGCAGCTATTCAGGTAAAGCGTGGAAGTGCAAATACCGTAGGTATTGTTTGGTCAGAAGGAAACCAAGACTGGACACTTACAAACGATGGAAATCATTACTTTGGTATTGCTAGAAAAGCTGTCTTTACAGTTGGAGATGCTTCAAATACATCATTTGATGTTGTCCACAACCTCGGAACACAAGATATTACAGTGGCTGTTCGCATGAACAACAGTGACTATGAGCTTGTTGAAACTGATGTTAAGATGAAAGACGCAAATACAGTAACTATTGCATTTACAGATGCCCCAGCACTAAATGCATACAAAGTTATTATCGTAGGATAATAAGAAAATCTAGAGGAGGATCAGATGTCAAGAAAAATGTTAACCCCATTAAATCTCTTAACGAGAGCATCTGATCCATCTTCTGGAATTGAAGGGGATACATATTTTAATACTGTTGACCAAAGCATAAGAATATATAACGGTGCTGTTTGGGTAACAATAATGAAATCAACAGATCCAATTCCATTTTATGAACACACGCACACTTATGATGGTCCAGTACATTCAATTGATGTAAGTAAAATTATTGATCCAACATTACAAACTAATAATGCAAGTTTGGTTTATGAAACATTACCTGATATAATTGGTATTGATGGTGGCGGTCCAGTAGCAACATTTACTGTACCATCCGATTCAAATTTCAGTTTATTGGACGGTGGACAGGTTGTCAACTAATTTCCCAACGAGTTTAGACTCAATAACAAATCCAAATTCATCCGATCCATTATCAAGTCCTTCGCATTCAGAACAGCATATTTTTGCAAATACTGCAATTGAAGCTATTGAAGCAAAACTTGGTATTGATGGATCATCAGATATAAATTCTATAGAATACAGATTAACTCAGGTAGAACAATCAGGCGGGAATACCGATGTTATCCTTGGGCTTCAAGGTAATAATGATTTAACTGTTAATGGAATAGAAAACCCAACAACAATAGATACCCTAGACACTGCTACATGGCAGTCAGCAGAGTATAGCCTTAAGGTAACTCAAGGCTCTAATATCTACACATCAAATATGTCAGTAGTATTTGATGGATCTTCAGCTTATGTTTCTGAAACAGATATTATCACTAATAGCGATTCTTTTACAGATCTTGCTACTTTTGATTTTTCTTATTCAGGAAGTATAATAAATCTAGTAGTTACACCAGTATCAGGAACGGTTTCAGTAAGATTTATTAGAACCGCTCTTAAAAAATAAAGCAATACGAGGAGCAATAACCCAACATGGCAACATTAGAAAAAAACTTTAGAATTAAAAATGGTCTTGTAGTAGAAGGTACTACAGCCACAATCAATGGTAATACGATTCTTGCACAGAATACAGCAGATACCTACATCCTTAATCTTGTTGGTGGTGCTACACTCGTTAAGTCTGTAGACACGATAGTATTCCACGTAGACGGTTCTGGCAAGCTTACAATCAATTCCAATACATTTGATGCTTATGGTGCAGCTTCATCTGCACAATCTGCAGCAGAATCTTACACAGATTCAGCTATCTCAACAGAGGTTTCAAATCGTAATTCAGCCATTGCAACTGCTAAATCACAAGCTGAATCATATACAGATTCATCAATTTCAACAGAAGTTTCAAATAGAAACTCTGCTATCACATCTGCTATCAACTCTGCAACAAGCACAATTGAAACAGCTGCTCAAGGTTATGCTACAACAGCACAAAACAACGCAGAATCTTATACAGATGGAAAGATTTCTGCAGAAGTAACTCGTGCAAATGCAGCCTACGACCCAGCTGGATCAGCTTCTACAGCACAATCTAATGCTGAGTCTTACACAGATAGCAAGATTGCAACAGAAGTTTCAAACCGTAATTCGGCTATAACTTCAGCAATCAACACAGCTACTACATCAATTGAAACAGCAGCTCAAGGCTATGCCACAACTGCACAAACAAATGCTGAAGGGTATACAGATACCAAGATCGCAGCTTTGGTTGGTTCAGCACCATCACTTCTCAGCACACTTCAAGAAATTGATGCTGCTATCAATAATGATGCTAATTTCTCAACAACTCTTCTAAGTGATATTGCTACTGCAAAGGCTCAATCTGAGTCTTACACAGATGCAGCTATTGCAACAGAAGTTTCAAATAGAAATACAGCAATTTCTTCGCAAGCTTCAACAACTCTTTCTTCAGCTGAGTCTTACACAGATAGCAAGATCTCTTCTGGTAACTCATCTGCAACACCTACATATCAAGCTCTTAATGTAAATTCTGTATCTAAGATTGAGGCTACAACAGTTTCAGTTCCAACTGCAGGATCAGCAACAGCTCTTTCATGGGCAGTAGCTTCATATGGTTCAGCAGAACTTATTGTTAAGTTCAAGACAGGTACAGATACAACTGTTATGAAGCTTCTTGTAACTGTTGATTCAAGCAATAACGTTGCTGAAACCCAATGGGCACAGATTGATACAAATGCTGGACTTGGAACCGTTGCCTGCAGTTACGCTGGCGGAAATGTCAATGTAATTGTTACAACTAACCAAGCTTCAACAACTGTTAACACACACGCAACACTCATTGCATAATTAAAGGGTTCGGGGGATCCCTTAAAAATCCCCCAATTTTAAAAAAATATTTTAGGGGATAGTGAACCAAAAAATGTCAACAACAGAAAAAGATTTTAAATTAAAGAATGGATTAGATGTAGGCGGAAACGCCACATTGGGCGGTAATTTAATCCTAGGAAATGCCCCTATAGCTTATGATGCAGTACATAACAGACTTCAAGTTCAAATAAATGGATCTTGGGTCTCTTTTGCATTTACCACAGATATCCCAGATGCGTCAACAGACATCACATTTATGGATATTGGTTTAGCAATTGATTACAACGGAGAACCTACTTACATTGTGCAATGTAATGGTGTCACTCCATCAAGCACTTCTAAATTCCTTGACGGGGGTAATCCGTCAACAACTTCAGCCGAATGGCTATTTGACTCAGGAGTCATTTAATTCTGTTTTAATAGGCAAGCTGATATAATTTAAAAAAATAAGGTTAAAAAAGGGGTAATAAATGTCAACAGTAAGAATTCAACTAAGAAGAGGTCAGTCATCAGACTGGACTTCAGTAAATCCCGTCCTCGCAGCGGGAGAAGCAGGATTAGAGTCAGATACTCTACAAATTAAAATTGGTGATGGAACAACAAATTGGAATGACCTTGGCTATGCTACAGTCACCCCAACAAACCTTACGAATGCTGTAAATGCAGCAATTACAGGTACTGTTGATGTAAACTTTGTTTCAATTACAGAGCTTGGAGTAGCAAATGGTGTTGCTACACTTGACTCAAATGGTGTAATTCCAGATTCACAGCTAAATCTAGACATTGAAAGAGTTGCTAATGCTGGTTCAGCTATTGCAACTGCAAAATCTCAAGCAATTGCTACTGCTGAAGCATATACGGATAGCTCAATCGGAGGAGAAGTTACAAATAGAAATGCATCAATTGCATCAGCAATTGCAGCAGAAGTAACCCGTGCAAATGGAGCATATGATCCAAGTGGTGCAGCCTCAATTGCAACTACAAACGCAGAAGCTTATACTGATACTAAAATCGCAGCACTTGTTGGATCAGCTCCAACACTTTTAAAAACTTTGCAAGAGATTGATGCAGCAATTAATAATGATGCTAATTTTAGTACTACAATTATTTCAGACATTGCAACTGGAGTATCTCAAGCTAAAGCGTATACCGACCTAGCCGTTACTAATTTACAGTCTTCAATTTCAGGTGCAGAATCAGCAGCAATTTCAACTGCAGAAGCATTTGCCACAACAGCAGCAAATACAGCACAAAACAACGCAGAATCTTATACAGATACAAAAATTTCTGCAGAAGTAACTCGTGCAAATGCAGCCTATGATTCAGCTGGTTCAGCAGCAAGTGCACAATCAGCAGCAATTTCAACTGCAGAAGCATTTGCCACAACAGCAGCAAATAATGCACAATCAGCTGCAATAACATCTGCAAATAGCTATACAGATGGCAAAATTACAACTGAAGTTACAAACCGTAACTCTGCAATTTCATCTCAAGCAGCAACAACACTATCAACTGCAGAAGCTTATACAGATACTGCAAAAACATCTGCAATTTCAACTGCTGAAACATTTGCAACAAATGCTGTAGCAACTGAAACATCACGTGCAGAAGCAGCAGAAGCACTTCTTGCTCCAAAAGCAAGCCCAGCTTTAACAGGCACTCCTACAGCTCCAACAGCTTCAGCTCTTACAAATAATACTCAAATCGCAACAACTGCATATACAGATTCAGCAGTCGCAGCAGAAGCAACAGCAAGAGCAACAGCAGTTACAAACGCAATATCAACCGCTGAAACATATGCTGCAAC
>Ga0214192_1000662_pt1 | contig 20925 bp, 57 predicted proteins | sample TroBogEpilimnion_44_FD_153030 | JGI IMG/M metagenome (GOLD analysis project Ga0214192, IMG submission 153030) | Freshwater microbial communities from Trout Bog Lake, WI - 29JUL2008 epilimnion | ecosystem: Environmental > Aquatic > Freshwater > Lake > Epilimnion/Euphotic zone | place: Trout Bog... | reverse complement strand
AGCCCCTGAACTCTGTAAAGGGTTCAGGGAACTAGCTGAGTATTATCAAGAATCTAATGTGATTGATGAAACCTCTGCATTGGTTTTGGTAAAGAGTCCTGATGGTGAAATAGGATATTATTTTATAGGTTCTCCAATAACAGTATCTGATGCTCATGGCCTGTGTACTTGGGTGGCCGCAGATATTTTTCTCCAAAGTCAGTTGGATGAATAGTTATGACAAAATGGGGATCATACCTAGTTAATGTCTTTTATTAAAGATATTATTGAATATTAAAAATTGGAGTTTTTATGTCGCATTTTACGGTATTAGTTTTTGGTGATGATATTGAATCACAGCTTCAGCCTTTTCATGAGTTTGAATGTACTGGTATCAATGACCAATACGTTGAGGACCAAGACGTTACTGACGATATTCAAGATCGTATTGATGATGGTGACAGTCTTGGAGATGCTCTTGATTGGTACGGTCTTAACGATAAGGTTGTTTCTGACGAATCTGAAGTGGATATCGAAGGGGATGATTGCGAACACAAATACGGTTATGCTATCGTAAAGGATGGTAAGTTGATCAAAGCAGTCAATCGTACTAATCCAAATCGGCAGTGGGATTGGTATCAGATTGGTGGGCGTTGGTCTGGTTTCCTTAAATTGAAGGAAGGTGCAAAAGGCGAACACGGAGAACGTTCTTGGACGAATTCTGATGATGTTACTGCTTTAGATCGTTGTGACTCTGCCCTGAAGCGCGATATCGATATTGAAGGTATGCGTAACGATGCAGGAGAAGAAGCTGCAAACGAATATGATACTTTTCAATCTATCGTAGCAGGTCGTTCTTGGGAATCATGGGAAACAGTACGAGAAAGGATCGAAGATATTGACGAAGCTAGAGATTTCTATAATAATCAAGAGGTTATCAAAGATTTGAGGAAGAATAGGTTCTTTTTTAATATTTCCGAATATATTTTAACACGCGATGAATACATTTCTAATGCTCGTAATAATGCCATCAGTACCTTTGCCGTGTTGAAGGATGGTGTGTGGTACGAGAAAGGTGATATGGGATGGTGGGGATGTGTTTCTGATGAAAAGGATCAGGGTGATTGGAACGCTGAAGTTGGTAGACTCATCGATTCCGTTTCTTATGATACTAGACTAACTGTGGTTGATTGTCACATTTAAATAAATACTTTGATTTAGGACACTAAATTGGGTCTTTCCGTTTCTGATGTTGAATTGGTAACATACCAAGGCAGATGGTTCTCTGAAGATATCAATCAATACGGAGTTCGATTAACTCCTTGGGTTGATATTGATCAGTGGGAATATTTGGAAATGTTGGAACAAATAAAGAAAGGCGCAATGTATCAAGTTCGTATTCTAAAGCAAATTGATATTAGGGGTTATGGCGTAGATTACACTTACAATAACCCCAATATCACTGTCAATCCTGGATTGTAGAGGTATGTAATGAGTGGTTGGTTTCTAGTTGTTTTGTTCTTATCAGATCCAAACGCTAAAATAGCGATTTATCCTTCTGAAAAGGAATGTAATAAGTTCCTTCCTATTGCCATTGAAGAATTCAAAAACAATAAAGACGTTAAGAGTATATTTTGTGCTCCGGGTGAATTAACCAAAGATGAAGGAAATTCTAAAAAAGAGGAATGGATGTGACTTTTAATTATTTGGAGAAATGAGTGAATATTTTTGATTATGTGCAAGGTTGTGGTAAATTGAAATGCGCTTGTGGGTGGGATTTTAAACTTGCATATACGATTCTAGATGAGAATGCGAAATATAGAATTGCTGGATATGTTATAACTCCTAATGGACACCAGTCTATGTATCGATGGACTATTGATGGTGAAGTAGAAAATCCTGCGTCAAACAACGGACTAAATCTAGTTCCTTGTATTCCCATCACCACATACAAATCAGTTGACCCTAAACGATTATCAGAGTATAATAAAATACAAGACTTTACTAAAGCTATGCATTATGAGTACAAGAATACATGAAGTTTATGTTGATATCGATGGAGTCTTAGCTGATTTCCTCAATAAATATAAACAACTATATGGGGAAAAAGATCACCCTTCCAAGAATAAAGAAAGAGAATTCAACAGAAACAATTTCAAAGATTTCGTTGAAAATGAATACTTTAGAGATTTATGTCCGATGCCAGATATCTATCCTGGCTTGAAAGGATTAGAAAACATTAACGATAGAATTAATGTTAGTCTTCTAGGTTCAATTGGCTATGCTGAATATTTTGAAACCATGGTAAGCCAGAAACTTTATTGGTTGCGTAATAATGGTATTGAATTTCCTGCTATATTTGTTCCTGGTAAAATGTATAAGAAACTGTGGGCTGGACCTAATAGATTGTTGATTGACGATACCGCTGTTAATTGTCAAGAATGGATAGATAACGGTGGAATTGCAATCAAACACGTAAGTTGGGTTGAAACTCTTTTGGCTATTAAACAAGATTATGATGGGTATCATATATGATTAGTATTATTGGTCTTTTCCTTTTTGTTGTTGGATTTTCGATTATCAATATTTTTGGAACACCGCATTCACGAGTGAATAATAAAGCTGACGATATTGGTGCAGCAATAATCATTGCATCGTTTGTATGTTTATTTTATTCTATTGGGGTTCTTTGTTTGAAGTATTTGCCATGAAAGTAGATTCCAAGTCTGTTAAAGAATTTGTAGAACGTAATCCTAATCTTGTTTCTAGAAAGGAAACAAGAATTCCAGGAGTTTATGTAATCAAATATAAGAACAAGTGTTTCTATGACAATACTTGGAATGAAATCATTGAAAACACTAGAGGATTGATTGTTGATGATAAATATAACATCATTACCAATCCTTTTAGAAAGATATTTAATTATGGGATTGAATCAAGAGCACCAAGCATTGATGATAATGAAATAGTGACTATTGTTAGAAAAGTTAATGGATTCATGTTGGCTGTTAGTTATTATGATGGTGAACTACTATTTTCTACAACGGGTTCTATTGATTCTCCATATGCTTTAATGGGTTCTGATATCTTTTTTGAATCATTAACAGAAGAACAAATTACATACGCAGAAACTTTAGCAAAATGCGGATCAACTTTACTTTATGAGATTGTGCATCCAGAAGATCCTCATATTATTCCAGAAAAGGTTGGAGCATATTTCCTTGGTTTTAGACCTAATAGATGGGATACAAAGTTAATTCCTGTTCATTATTACAACAAGACTTTATATGGTAATTCTGTTGATGAGATTGATCGGATTAAGTTTGGTGATCTGAAGCAGAAAGTAAAAGAATGTAGACATGAAGGATATGTAGTGTATTGTGATGATGGTAGGACTACTAAAATTAAGAGTCCATACTATCTGATAAAGAAGTTCTTTTCTCGATGTAATAAGCCTGAGAAACTGCTTGAACGTAATGTTGAGAAGACGTTCCCGGAGGAATATCATCCTTTGATCAGACATGTTCAACAGAATATCCAAGAATTTACTTTACTTTATGAACAGGATAGGTTACAATATATTCGAACCTATTTAGAGAATATATTATGAACCAAGACATATCTTTTGGGATTTTTATAGGTATTTTACTAACATCGGCTGTTATAATGATGTTTGGTAAAGTCATATTTGGTCCTTGGGAATGTTTTGAATATAAGAATAACGATTGTATTAATTGGTATAAGGTAGACGAACAATGAACGTAGATTTATCGCTAAGCAAGTATTGGGATTGGGTTTATTTAGAAAAGTTTGAAGAAAATTATAACGCTAAATTTGTGTGTGAATCTTCAATCAAAACCAAGAATGGCTGGCGTGATGCGTCTTCATTGATCTTCTATAGTGAAGTTCCACATCCAAACGGTAGTAATTATATGGCATTTTCATATGATTATATCAAGGATGAGTATGTTGTTAGTGACGGTATTTCTGTTGCTAATATTGAAATATCTGGAGTTGTAGCTGATAATGGGGATGTTATCTATTCAAGATTCAGACACGATTATAGGTTTTCAAAAGATAAATCTGTATGGATTGATGGCGGTAGAGATTACACCAGAAGTTGCGCAGGTAAATCAGTTATTATGATGATCATCGACGGTCAATTAAAAGTTATTGATGATGTAGTTGATGATATAGAAGAAGATTTTGAGGAAGAAAAGTGGGAACAAGCCTATGGTACTAAAGGTTGTCTCATTAGATTGATGACTGATCCTGAACAGTATATTTTCAGAATCTATGACGAAACCTATGGGTTTATTGATTATGAAATTACTCATCACGATCTAGATATGATTATTGATGATAAAACTGCTGCGTTTTATAGTAAAAATGGAAAGTATTATTTGGACTACACCCCAGATTCTATGCAAGTAGAATCAAAATGATTAATACGCATCCAACAGTACGTGAAATGGCACTATTACATTCTATTTGTCGTAAATTCGTTAAAGATAACGACATAGAATCCAAGATAGATATATCAAAAATAGATCCTTCAGATATCTATTCTTTTATTGAAGATATTTGTAAAATAGTTGGGTATGAGGAATACAAATGAAATTGTTAAAGTTTAGTGCTGAGTGGTGTGGGCCATGCGGCATGCTTAAAAAAGTTATTGATGGTATTGAAGACCTTCCGATTGAAATTCAAGAAATTAATATTGATGAAGAAACAGAATTAGCTGCACAATACAATATTAGGAATATTCCAACTTGCGTCATCGTTTCTGATTCAGGTGAAGAAATCCGTAGAAAATCGGGGATGATGAATAAAGAACAGTTCCTGCTATTCGTTGAAGAATGAATTAAAAATGGATCCAAGAATTTTCATCACATCCGATTTGCATTTATTTCATCGGAGAATACTTGAATTTTGCCCTAAATCAAGACCTTTTAAAGATATTGATGAGATGCATTATCATCTAATTCAGAATTGGAATAATAAAGTATCTGGTCAGGATAATGTTTATATCCTTGGTGATGTTGCATTTAGTAATGCAAAAGACGCAAGTCAATTCATGGATAGGTTGCATGGACAGAAGTTTTTGATTCGCGGTAATCATGATTCAAAGCTAGTTAAATCAAGTGATTTTAAGCAAAGATTTGCTTGGATAAAAGATTATTATGAATTACGATATAATAATAAAAAATTTATGCTCATGCATTATCCTATGATGTTTTGGAATAACCAACATCATGGATCATATATGTTGCATGGTCATATGCACAGTATAAATCCAGAAAAACTAAATTGTAGAAGATGGGATGTAGGTATGGATGGATCTTCTGATTTTGCTCCATATTTACTTGATGATCTTGTATCTATCATAGATAATAACTATGTTGAAGTTGATAACGTATGCCATCATGGGCGCGAAGTAATATAACGAGGAAATTATGAATAAGCATTTACATTACGATACTATTCTTGCTTTTGCTGAAGGTAAGATTATTCAAGAAAAAGATTGGGAAGGTAATTGGGTAGATAATCCTAATCCTAGATTCCACGTAACATCAGAGTATCGCGTAAAGCCAGCACAAGATATTGAACGTAAATTTTCGGTTAGTTTGGACTATGAAAGTTGTTTTATTAATTCAACTCGATATTTACCAAATATCAAATTGGTATTTGATGGTGAAACAAAAAAATTGAAGAGCGCAGAGGTACTTGAATATGTCTAAGCATGTACACTCAGAAATCATTAAAGCCTGGGGCGAAGGCAAAACTATAGAAGTTTTTGACGAGAGAATAGGATCTTGGAATACTGATAATAAGCCATACTTTTCTCCATATCTAAAGTATAGAGTTGTTGAAGATACATTAAACGATGCATCATTTACTGGTATTGCAGCGTCTATCTCGTTTGAACCTCAAACAACCACGCGATTATCTGGAAACATTATTAATGGAACTAACTCTCCAACTGAAAGTATCGCTACGAATGGGATTGCTAGTTACATTAATGATTGGGAAACGATGAATAATCATATCCGTAATTCTTCAATTACTGTTAATTCTACGCCATTTGCTAATAGCATTTATTCATTGGAAGAAATTTGTACACATTCTATCAATAAACATAAGAATACTGTTACAGTTTATGAAAACGTGAAGTTGATTAAGTTCAAGAACGATTATCACGTTGGCGCAGATGATAAACTGGTCAATAATGTCAAATATACTTTTGACGCTACCACTCATAAACTTATTAGCGTGGAGATGATTTAATGCAAATATCTTTTCTTGGTCTTTTGACAATTATGTTCATTGGACTCAAACTGACGAATTACATAGATTGGTCGTGGGTTTGGGTTTTATCTCCTATCTGGGGAACATTTGTTGTAGTGTTTTTGTTTTATTTTTTTATAATCGCTTTTAATTCTGGTCTAAGTGTAAGGAAAAAACGCAAGTGAAACCTAGTCTTATTTTGATTAGAGGTATGCCAGGGTCGGGTAAATCGACTCTGGCTCGTTTGTTTTATGGTTGCTACCATTTTGAGGCAGATCAATATTTTGTTGACGCCAAAGGAAATTATAAGTTTGATGGTAGCAAAATCAAAGAAGCTCATGCTTGGTGTAGGAAAGAAACGGAAGAAGCTATTTCTAATGGAAGTTCAGTCGTTGTTTCAAATACTTTCACAACCAAATGGGAGTTGAAACCCTACTTTGAAATTGCTAAAATGTGCGGTATCGTTCCTCAAGTAATTCTGATGCAGAATCAATTTGAAAGCGTACATGATGTACCAGAAGATATTTTGCGTCGAATGGAAGAACGATTTGAATATGATATTTCAGATTTGTTTTGTAAATAAAGGAATTGAAAATGAAAGTCAATTGGAAAAATGATAACGTCGAAATAATGACGCCAAGAGTATTTTATCTCTGTAAATACATAGCCGATGATGTAGAAAGATTGGTAGTTCGTTTTACAATGCATGATAAAGAACGAGTAATTTACTTTGGTTCTGATGGATACACTGGGTGGGACGAATATCATAATTTTACAGAACGCTATACGCTCCTCAAAGAAGTAGAATCTATTGATGTCAAATTTTATTAATTGAAAAGACCGGATCATTCCGGTCTTTTTATTAACCATCCTCTTTTTTGGTTAAATAAAATGTAACGCGAAATTCCGTGTTCTTCCATGAATGCTTCTAAATTTCCTTTTATTGTGTACTGTATTCCTTCTGGAGAAGTTATTAGAAAAGTTTTAGCCATTGGATTATTTGCTCCTGTTTGATCTGGGGCTTTTCTATTTTTAAAGCGGTTTTCTATGTGTTCTTTTGAATGTTTACGTCCTTTTAACGATTTTGATATTTTTTGATTTCTATCTTTGGAGAATTTATGTCCTTTTGGTGTGTTTTGATTCCCCATCATAATTAAACTGCGTTTTTTACAAAATTCTTCTGTGTGTTTAAATCCAGTTAAACTTTTACTGATTTTTTCTATTTGTTCTTTTTTCTTTGGTTTGCCTTTTTGTGCTTTTGATATTTTATCTTTATGTTCTTGCGTCTTCGGAACACCTTTTGTGGGACCGCCGCTGAATCCTTCTCCTCCTTTTGTTTTATTATGTAGAATGCCTGTTCCATTAAGTTTTCTTCCGAACCAATTGATAAAATATCTTTCAATCATATAGGCTTGGAGTTCTGTTAGATTTGATTCAAATATTAATATTTTTGACCCTTCGTCTGGCGTTTTTACGTTTGTATGATTGGTCCAAGCTCTGTAACCTTTTCCTTTTCCTACGTAATAAGGAGTTCCTGCTTTTGCAGTTTCTGAATCTTTTGAACGAAGATAAAAATAGACGTAATAAATTTGTGGATAAATATCCATGCTGACATGCTCCTAAGTGTTGATGTTAGAGTAGGTAGGGAGTAGTGATCCCGTGACCTACATCTATTTATAAAAATTAAATAAAAGCTTTACTTTTGGTTTTATATAGAGTATAATAAAATCTCTTATTAAGTAATACGGAAATATATTATGAATTCTAATTTGATTCCTACAGTCGATCCTTTGTATATTCCATATGGGTTCTTCACTGACTTGAAGAATGTAGTTAAGTCAAAGGTCTTTTATCCTGTCTTTATTGCTGGTGAAAGTGGTCTTGGTAAAAACGCAATGGTCGAAAACGTTTGCGCTGTTCTTGGTCGTGAACTTATTCGTTTGAACTTCTCTGTTGAAACTGATAAGGTTGACTTGATGGGCGGTCCAACTCTGCGTGATGGTAATATTGAATATAATGAAGGGCCAGTATTGACTGCTATGCGCCGTGGTGCTGTTCTTCTTCTTGATGAAATTGGTAAGGGCAATCCTAATACGATGCTTGTACTGAATGGTATTCTTGAAGGTAAGCCATATTACAATCCTCACACAGGTGAACTTGTTCATCCCACTGAAGGATTTAACGTTATTGCTACTTCAAATAGCGTTGGTAAGGGGTGTGATTCTGGACGGTATCTTGAACAGATTCTTGATAGTTCTCTTCTTGAACGCTTCCCTATCACCGTAATTCAGGAAGAACCTACTGAAAAGACTGAACTCAAGATCATTGGTAATTATCTTGACGATGTTGATTTTGGTGAGAAGTTGGTTAAGTGGGCTAGGGTAATTCGTAAGTCTTTTGCTAATGCTGCAATTGACGAATATATTTCTATTCGTCGGTTGGTTCATATCTCTAGGGCATACGGCATTTTCGGTGATCGTACCAAGGCAATTGAGTTCTGCATCAATCGTTTTGATGAGCAGGTAAAGGAAGTGTTTCTCGATCTTTATTCTAAGATCGATGCGGGAATTGATCCTGATGCTGAACAGATTCAACCAGAAGTTTCATCTGAATCTGCATTTGATCGTCCTGCTTGGTAATGCGGTTTATATTAACCACCGATGAAGGTTCATTCGTCTCTGTTCCGGCAGAGACGATGAACAAGATTGTCGAATATCTTGTTGTTTCTGGTAATCTGTTACTTTATGTTGAGAATGAACAATTTGAAGATAAAGTTTTGGAAACTATGATAAAGGTTAATATTGAAGCATATAATGATTTGTATGCTCAGCTCAATAAAAAATTGACTAAAAATAAAAAATCAGATACTATTAAAATAGAAGAAGATATAAAGGATGAAGTAATTGAAACTGTACAAAATGATAATGTGATACAGTTTCCGTTTGGTAAGAAAGAGTAATAATAAAGGAATACACTTTTGTCTTAATACCCCGCCAGCGTTCGGGAGAGCGAATTGCAGAGAATCGACGGATTCACCGAAGTCATATTCGTAACGTTACAGAAAGATTTGAGACAACTTTCTGGGAGTGTATTTCTTTATAGTTATTGTGTGTGCGTGGCTGAATGGATTTAGGCAACGGATTGCAAATCCGTATAATGCAGGTTCAAGTCCTGTCGTACACTCCAAGTTTATTTCGGGATCGTCTAATTAGAGGAAGATTAAAATAATTATTCACCCATAGATTAACTGGCAAATCGTCTGGCTTTGAACCAGAAGAGTCTTCGTTCGAACCGAAGTGGGTGATCCAGTTTTGTTGTAAATGTTAGTAAGAGTGAAATCAAACGTAGGCATATGTTTAGAAAGATGACGGTGCAAGTACGCAACATAGAAACCATCAAGTAACTCTGTAATAACTTACCCTAAGAGAAAGTGTGAAGCCCATATATGGGGGCAAGATGGCGGCTCGGAACCGAAACAGCACAATCTCATACCGTTGGCGCTTTAAATTAACGGATAATGCTTCCAATGTTGTGGTGGAAGGTTTACAACAAATTCATTACGCTACAGTGGCTCTTGGTAGAGCAGGATGTTTTATACACATTTCGGGCAGATAACCCCCAGGTCTAGGTTCGATTCCTAGCTGTAGCACCAAATATAGAGGGATAAACAAGTGGATAGAAGAAATTTTATTAGAAATAGTTTGGCGGTTGCTGGAGTGGTTTCAGCATCGCCTTTAATCAGTTTAGCCCATGATGGACATTCAGATTCCGTTGGCGCGAATAAGTTAGCGGTTAAAGGTAAGTCTTTTGATCCTACAACCGAACCAAATAGGATCAGAAAAAGTTTCTATGATCTTACAGATGATGAATTGAAAACCTTCATGTCTGCTGTCGGATATATGCGTAATAATATTAAATTGGAAGATCCTCTCCAATGGGATAATTATGCTAAAATCCACGCTCTTCATTGTACTGAAGCAAATGAGGATCATCCTCCTGTCCACTGGTCGTGGAACTTCCTTCCCTGGCATAGGGGTTATCTATATTTCCTAGAACGTATTTTGGCAGATTGTCTTAATAAACAAGGTCTTGATGGTTCCAAGTTTGCGCTTCCTTATTGGGATTGGACTGCTCATAAAGAAATGCCAAATACCAAAGAACGTATCAAGAAAGGTCTACCAAGTCCCTTCTTTGGATATGATAGAACGCTTGAAGATATGGTAAACGGGGATGGGCTAGGGTTTGATAATTCTGCTCTCTATGAAGGTAATAGAGGTCCAACCATCGAAAAACCTCAGATGGATCCAAAAAACGAATTAACACAAGATTCAAAAGATCATGTGATTGAAACATTAGGTTTCATGAGCGCACAGTATATCAACTTGATGTTGACTACTCCATGGGAACAATTTTTAGGATCACCAACTACAGATCGTACAACTGGGCAAGGTCTTCTTGAACAAGGTCCACATAACGATGGTCATGATTGGGTTGGTACTAGGTTTGGTAAGAATAGAACCATGGGGACGTTGCGTACAGCCGCAGGTGATCCAATGTTCTATATGCATCATGGTAATATTGATAGGATTTGGTCATTGTATACTCAACCTCAGCCTGATCCCAATGGAGATTGGGGTAAGCAAGAATACAATTTCTTGGATATTGATGGTACGGTATTAACATTGAGCGTTAAGGATATCATTGAAAACACTACCAATGTTTCTTACGCGCCAAGTTCGATTGAATTAAAGGCTCCATTGAAATTGGCATACGATATTCATGTACCTAAATATAGTTCAACAATTGGTACTGAAATTGGAATCAAACCAGTGACTATAGCTGCTCCGAATAAATTGTTTGATTATAATTCCGTACTATTGACTATCGAAACTGGACCAATTAGTTATAGTGGAAGATATACGTTGAAGTTATTGGCTGACGGTAAGTATATTGGTAAGTTGAATTTCTTGGATGGTGAATATAGAGATTTCTATATCAATAAAGATATTACTCACAAATTCAATTTATTATTGACCAACATTCCAAAAGGAGCGAAGAAACTAACGTTTGTTCCTCCAAAGAATGAAACCTTTAAATTATTAATAAAATCAGTAACTTATAAACCAGTATGAACAATATTGACGTATTAGAAGAACAGAGAAATGGTTAAAGTTTATCCCAAATTTTTCTTCTATCAAGAGAATACAAATAATCTATTACATTTAAATAATTGTTATAAATTTATTTGGGAAGATTTTGATAGCGAACAAGAAGCATATGAAGCATTAAACGATCTTGGTTTTATGTTATTCGATAGATTCGCTGGAGCAGTTAATGTTACGCTTGAGTTACGAAAGAAATATGTGGTGAAGACAGATTATCATGACTAAACTAATCACAGCAGAAGAAGCAAGAGAAATGCGTTCAATGGAACTCATTCATTTTCTTAATAATGATATGGAAAAGTATATCACATATATTAATAAAAAGATTACAGAAGAAACAAAGAAAGGAAACTTTGGATTTGAATTGTGGTATACTTATTATATTTCACAGTATTCAGATCCAGTCATTTCAGAATTATCAGCAGCGCAGATGGCACAATTGGTTAATCTTCTGGAAGAAAATGGTTATAGAGCATATCTGGATCGCGGTATGAGACTTTGTGTATGGTGGAATGAGAAAGTAGAACCAAAATCAGCGGAGTTTGAAGTTGTTCGACATGAACTGACGTTTAAGGAACCTTGGTATTGTTTTTGGAGGAAGTCATGAGTAATAGACACAAACACGCTGACATTATCCATGCTTGGGCAGAAGGTAAAGAGATTCAGTATTATTCTAATATTTTTAAAGACTGGCTTGATTTAAGTGATCCATCTTGGAATCTGGGTGATGAATACAGAATAAAACCAGAAAAACCATATGGTAAATATGATAACATTATTGAATCTCTTGTGAATGAAGTTGACTTTGAAAGTATTCATAAGATAATGATTACTCTTGGTTGGACATGGAATTCTGTAGACGAAAATTGTCCTAAATTGATAAAAACAAGAGTACCTACTATTGATGATTTGAAAAATACGGTTATACAACTGACAAATGACCTTCTAGTAAAGAACTTAGCGGAAACTTCTACTGGGGGATTCACAGTAAAATGGTATAATGGCCATCATGACACTATTAAAGTCACGTTTAAAGCTGTTTCTGATGTTTTTGTTCCTGTTGGGAAGATTAAGTGATGAACGAAGTTTGGAGCAAATATCCAGAATCTAAACCAAAAGAAGCTGGATATTATATGACTTATTATTATAATTTTGAAAACGAAGCAGATTATTATAAGGCCATTTGGTGGAGTTCTAATAAACAGGCATGGATGGGATGGAGACCAAATGGTGGACCAGATTTAAGTCAGGTAAAGGGATTCGTTGAAAGCACTAAAGCAGATTATTATACAGAATGTTTAATGAAGCCAGTAAAAGAATCTTTTGGAGTTGAATCATGAAAGAATTCTACATTGTTGGTCGTTGGGGCACTGATCATCGTGGCGAACCGTATCTTTACACCTACAGTTACAATGGCTCTTGTGTGAGTGTTAATCGCGAGTCTGCTGAAATGACTGCTGAACACTGTAACGAACGATGGCCCGTTGAAGGTGATCGTGGCGAGTGGAGACTGTTCAAGATTGTGGAGGCTGAGTGATGAACGAAATGATTGAACAACTTGCAGAAATTGCTGATCGTTATGCAGATGGTTATCTGCAATCAAAAGGAGAATATCATCCAGATTGGCATACTGTAAGAGACAATAAGTTCGCTAAGTTGATTGTTCTGGAATGTGCTGTTATCGTAGGCTCAATGGAAGAATCGCATCAAGACATTGCTACCGTAATCAAAGAACATTTTGGAATTGAATAATGACTCTAGAAGAAATTAAGAAAGCATTTGAAAAAGAAGTAGAATTAAATCTTAATGGCGGAATTGAAAATCCACTTCTCTTTTATATGATTAAAGATAAACGAATTGATATGAAGAATATTACGTATGATAAATTAGAAACTCTTATCCCTATATTGGAAGGATTTGAACAGGAACAAGATAAAGAAAATCTTATCACTCCTATATTCAAAAGAATTGGAGTTGAAGAATGAAAATTGAATTTGATAGATTTGAAGGTACTTCGTTTGATACGGAATTTGTAGGAACTATTAGAATCAAAGTTGAGCATATTGAAGATGGATTGTTCTGGTTACATAATGGACTTAGAAAAGACCTATATCAGACATTTGGCGAAGAGTTATTTAAACAGATATTAGATTCTGGATCGAAGAATAGTCAGCATTTTGAAAAGCTGAGGAAAGCATTCATTGAACATGAAGACTAAACTAATCTAATAAATTCGGAGAATAATTGATGATCGCGTTTTTTAGTATCATTATTTTGCTATTTGGGTTATTCATTTTTGTAATTGCTATCCTAAACAATTATCTGAATTGGAAGTGGCTATGTAAAAATGCAGGATGGCATCAAGCACCAAATAGAATTGGATTTGATGGTTGTTCTTTGACAGGTAGTTGTCCAAGATGCGGAAAAGATGTAATGCAGGATAGTCAAGGAAATTGGTATTGACTTATGTATAATAAAACATATAATGAGCGTGAATGGTTGTCATGGGAAATCCCTCTTAATGAAAAAGGAGAACCCAAGGGAAAGAAATTCATGATGTTTGACTTTGAAAATTATAAAGTACAATACTGGTTGTTTATTCCTAAATTTTAATAAAGGAAATTTATGAGAGTATTGAAAAAAGAATTAGTACATGAAGCTGAAACTTTTCGACCCAAACAATGAAAGTAAAAGAACTAATTGAAGCATTATCAAAGTATGATCCAGAACTTGAAGTCCAATCATTTCATGATATCGGTCCAATGATTAGTGAACCAACATTGTTTTGGGGAAGATACGAAGACCCTGATAATAATAAATGTATCTATGTTTGTAAGCATGGTCTTTTTGTTGGTTTTGGAAATCCTAATGATTATGAACTTGATCATGAAGTATATGAGGTAATGGAACATTGAACGAAAGAATTAATGATCTTGCGGAACAGGCTAGGGCAGAAGTTAGAGCTGCCTGGAATAAAGGGAATGAAATTCCTTATTCAGAAGCAAACCCAGCTTTTCAGTGGGACAATGATCAAAAGTTTGCTGAATTGATTATTAAAGAATGTTGTAATGTGTTGGAATCATATGATCATCGTCCTGCTGATATTATTAGAACGTATTTTAGTATTGAAGAATGAAAGTGACCCTGCATATACCCCCGCATGAGTGCGGGTTTTACCTGACCCATAACGAACACAAGGACACCTACGAGACTGTAGAAGACTGCTATGACAAAGAAGACTTTGTGTCCGAGGAAGAATGGGAGAAATCTATCAAGGAAAACAGCGTATGGACTGCGCAATGGTATCTGAATACTCCTGTGGGGTGTCATAGGTTCAGCGCTTCAACATTAGAAGGTTTGATGACTGTATTGAACAGATTAGACAGAGAAGAAGATAATGAAACTTAAAATGTATTTCTTAGTATGTGGTAATGAAGTTTTCTCTGGCCCATATTTCACGGTGGAGCAAGCAGCAAATGCGATGGGAAATTTTAATGCTCCCCTTAGAGCTATATTAAAAGTGATGAGATTGGATGGAGTATTCAATCTTGTTGAGGCATGATGATGAATTTAAACCAAGTATGGAATATACAATATCCATCAGAAGATTATATACCGCAAACATTCTTATTGTGGTATATAGCAAAAAAAGAAGATAAATTATCAATAATGAAATGGGCCGTACTCAGAGAAAACGCTGACGAAACTATTAACGAAATAGAATCATTTCATGAGTTTAATAGATGGTGTACTGAACACGATCTTAAAGAAGCAATGAAACAACTCAGGGCTTTGGCTCTTCGGGAATATAATAGGACATAATATGAATTTAAGTGATGTTGTATTCGTACAAACCACAGAGGGTTTTGTTTCTAAAATTAGCTTTAAGCCTTATATCAATTTTAGTGGAAAGTTGAGTCTTGAAGGAATTCAAGATATGAAAGCGATTTATGGCGAAGATAAGATGTATTGGTTGATTGGTAAAACAATTTATAATCAAGCAAATCTAATTCAAAAGCATGGCGGTGATGTACGTTTAGTTCCGAAAGATGAAGATAGAAATCATTCTGAATATGAAAAATTGGTTGGAAATCTTTATGAACAATTAGATAATATTGAAATTAAGTTCAAGGAATAATATGTTTGAATGTCATGTAACAATCAGTCCTGTATTTGATGATAAACTCAAGTTAGCAGAAGACCTTGCAAAACTACATGGGTTTAAGGTCGCTAATCTTTTGATGCAAAGACGTAAAGAAGATACGCCAGAACGTTCAAAGAATGATACTTTTATGACAGGTCATGATAAGAGTATGTCATCTATCAAAATTAAAATGATTGATTTGATAGAAGATTTACAGAAACATGGATTTGACGTTTGGCGTTATAAAATTGAAGAGATTATAGTTGATAGTAAATTTATAGATGTTTTTGATCTACTTGATCCAATGATGAAACGGTAAATAAGGTGTACCATTCTTTTTTCGATATTAGCGTACAGACATTCAATTTATTTTCCTACATGATGGGAGTTACTACTGTAGCACTATCTAATCAATGGAAAGGGCGGATACGTTGGACCAGAATATCATTTATGTACATTGCTGGTCTTGCCATTTATTACTACATGTTAAATAAATCGTAAATAATTCTTGCCTTTTTGCACAAAATAGTATATAATATCTGAAAGTAAAGTTTAATGGGTCTATGATGTAAGGGATAGCATCAGGTTCTTCTAAAGCCTTCGTCGTGGTTCGAATCCACGTAGGCCCGCCAATTTAAAATGAGGATTATATTATGAATCTTGAACAATTAAGAGTATTTCTTTATCAATTCCCAGATGATCGTAAATGTAGTCTAGGTTTTCAGAATCCTCATTCCTATCGCGGTTACTATGATGAAGTGGCGTTTGAATATGCCGTAAATGTTACCATTGGTGATATGAAAAAATCCGTTAGTAGCGCATTTTCCGAAACTTTCCAAGGTTGGAAAGGTGGAGATTATGAATATAGCGGAAATACTCCTGTTCACTTTGCTACAGAAGGTAGCGTCCAATATGATGATGTTGAAACTAGACTTGTTGTGATGCAAATGTTATTGTGTATATCTGGTATCGGTGAATTCGATCTTATTGAGGATTAATAATGAAGATTGATCTAACCGAAAACGAATTGATTACTGTGCATGATTATCTTAGTCGTATTCTACCTCTCGTTAATCAGAATGATATCGTTACTATCAAATCGGCTTTAAACAAGATTTATGGTAAACTAGATACTTCCCCATATGATGGAATGATTGAAGGTATTATTAAGAATAAGAATAATATATTATAATGAAAAATTATCTAATCCGATTTAAAGTTATTGACCATTATTCTGATATATGTTCGCCCGTAGAACGAACTATTATTGAATGTGATATTGAAGAGGGTGTAATGGGTTTATTCCATGAATATATGGATGGTGAACCTTATGAGATTATATCAGTAGAAGAATGGAAGTATTGAATAATATGTGTGAATGTAATTATGTATACGCGGTTATTAATATTAATTCTGGCATACCTATCAAGAATAAACTATTCAGTACATGGGCAAAGGCAGATGCTTATCGAAAAGAATTATCGGATTTGTACCCTAATAATTCCGGATATTATACTGTAGAAGCATTGGAAGTAAAATAATGAAAGACTTTATTGGACGGTATGGTTTATTGATTCTGTTTGTTGGTGCATTTAATACCATTGCTGTTTTATCTATGAAATATGAATGGTTTGCATCTATGGCTGTTACTATTATTCTGATTATTGCAATATATAATCTTATCAAAGATATTATTTCGGAGTGAATATGAAAAAATATAGAATTGTTGATGTTTCATATTCTCTTTATGCTCCTGCTGATATGAACGATAAAGAATTGCTTGAGTATTTAAACGAAAGGTTATATACTGGTTTCGAGTTTTATAAACCTAGATGTAATGAAGAATGGATTACTCTTACAGATATTTTTGTGGATGAGATTGAATAATGAATGATAAACACGTAAAAGAGTTTGAAACTTATATTAATTCATTTGACAGAATTGGAATCCATGCAATCGGAGAAAGGTTTTATACATTGGCTCAAATGATTAAACTATTTGATCCAAAGAAATATAATACACTATACCAAGAATGGTTGAATGATTTGAATACTATTGGAGAATGAATAATGAAAGTATCTGAAATGATTAAAATACTATCAGATTATCCAGATTCTATGGAAGTCTTAATTACTGATGGATTCCAAGGTAATTGTTATCGTGGTGAATACAGTATAACTGAATTTGAGGATGTTAATGGTAAAGTATATGTGGATATTGGTATAGGTGGACTATTAGAGAATTGAATTATGAATACAGTATACATCGTATATCGCATCAATATCGAATTCAAAGATAAGATTATTCAATCACTATATTCCAATGAAATAGAAGCATTGCGAGAATGTAATTATTGGAATAGCCAGACAACATCATTCATCTATTATGTTGAACAGCAAGAAGTATTAGAATTGTTTGAGGTTTGAATAATGGCGAAGTTTAGTATTGATTGGTTTGAAAAGGTTTATTATAATGCTGTTGTTGAGGCTGATAGTAAAGAAGAAGCAATAAGAATCTTTCATTCTGATAATGGCCCAGAGTCTAATGATGACAACGTGAATTATAGAGAATTTGAATATGTAACTGGTATTGCTGAGTTTGAATAATGAATGATATTGAAGTCCAATCTAAGTTTGTTGCAGAACTCAAAGCCCTATTAGTCAAATATAAGGTTGAAATGTCTGTTGATCGTACTGCTGATGATATTGAATTCTGGGCCTATGCACAATATGATAATGATGGCAATGTAATTGCAGGACTGATTGATTACCATACCTGTTGGATGTCTTGGAATGATGAATAATGACATACGAAGAATTTCAAGAAACATTAAATCAACCTATTAATGGTGACAAAAACTTTGCTACTATGTATGCACAATTAGTAAAGTTTGTATATGATATGCACATAGAGAATGATAAATTGAAAAACGAAGTTGAAACACTGGAATATAAAATTCATACTCTGCAATATGATATTGATACTATTCGTTCAGATACTTCTAGAATGAAATATCCTTATATGGGGTGAATAATGATAATTGAAAATGAAATTCAAAGATGGGAGATATATCGTCAATGTTTAGTGGAACAGTATAAAAACTTGTCCTGTAGAGGAGAAACATATGATGATACTATGAGTAGAGAAACTCTATTAGAATCTCTTAAAAATCTGATTTATTGGAATAGTCCAAAATATCTTTATAAAGAGTTTCTTGATAGTATTGCTTTGGAAGATAGTAATGATTGAATCAAATAGTATTATATTGACTGACGAAGAAAATGGATTTCAATATAAATTGGAACAGGACAAGAATGGGATTTATATTAATTGGAGAAATGTTGGTTCGTGTGTATGGGATGATGATAATGGCATTTGTGTATTAAAGGATGAATTACCCCATTTTATGAAAGCATTACAGAGTTTAGCGAGTAATTACTAATGTATTTTCGTGAACATGAATGGGAGCCACCTTTTACTCTGGTTGATAAGATCATTATTATCACTTTTGTCATTCTGGTATTATTGGGTATCAAAGAATTGATTGATATTGTATCCTGGATATTGAGTCATATTTCAGTGAGTATTGTATAATGAACGAAAGAATTAAAGAACTTTATGAACAGGCTCATATTGAACACCGACAGGAATACTTTAGTTCCGTAGTTGATCCTACTATTACGTCAGTGTCAGTGACCCGTCATTTTAATCCCGAAAAGTTCGCAGAGTTGATCATAGAAGAAATCAACAAAATCAATTACGAAGTCGATTTCCTGCACACAACAGAAAAAGTTTCGTTGGAAAATAAGTACAACAGTCATTTTGGTATTGGAAAATGAATACCGAAAATGATAGTATGTATCAAAAAGTAATTTTTCTTGATATTGATGGAGTTTTAAATTCTATGCGGTCTTGTATCGCACTAGAAGGATTTGGTCACCTCAAACCAAACATAACAGAAGATCAAGCAAAATTAGATCCAATTGCATTAAAACTGATGCGAATGTTAGTCGAAGAAACTGGCGCAAATGTAGTGATATCTTCATCGTGGAGAATTCTCGCAAAATCTATTTCAGAATTTGATTTTTTGGAAATGCCGGTGATTGGATTCACCCCATATCTTGGAAGTTATCGGGGTGACGAAATACAACAATGGTTGGATAATAATCCAACAAATCAATACGTGATTATTGATGATGATAGTGATATGCATACTGATCAAATGAAAAATTTTGTTAAGTGCAATCACAATTATGGATTTGGTGCAGATGAGTTTTTCAAAGCATACAAGATTTTAACTGATAAACCCCACAAATGGTGTAATTAATGGATTTATACGGGCAAAAGGAAAAATTACTAGACAATATTGCCTATAACATTTTTCTACATAGAGGGATATACAGTCCCTGCCAGAAACTCTTGAGGGACGAGATTGCTAGATTGGAACGAGTGATCGCGGATTTGTACTTGAAATGTGAGTATGATGTAGAATATAATAGTTTCGCTGTTGAGTTCCTTACAAACAATACTAATGAAATTATTTTCACTAGCAAATATTCTGGTGATGTGTACATTCCTGATGATTATACAGAATTGAATGTGAATACGTTGATTGGAACAATGGAACGAAGGAAAGAAAGAGAAGCAAAGAGTTGAAGATTGTAGTTCCGTTGGCGTTGTTTTTGTGTTCGTGTTCTCCCTATGTGAAAAACTGTATAGAATTTCCTACCAAAAACAACTACACAAATTATGGTCCAAATAGCGGAAACTATTTTGAGAATAGTTTAACAGCACCGTTCCAAAATCCTTTTGCTGGAATGCTGTTGAGCCAATTACAGAACTATAATGTGACTTTGACTTGTGACTATGAAGTGAATCCTCAAATCAAGAAGCCTATCCCTTCATATCTGAAAATGATGGATCAAGATTATCCTTGACTTCTCCGTTTAACTATCGTACAATATGTCTATCTTGAATGGAGAACGACATGTTTGAAATCGTAGAAGACATTAATTGGAGACTCGACAAGTGGGTCAAAGAGAATACAAGAGAAATTAAAGTAACTCAATTAGGGTTGCCTGAGCGTTGCGGATATGCTAATATCTGTAAAGAAGGAATTGTTGTTCGTAACAAAGACCGCATGTTCTTGGATTATTATGCCGACTTCGAATTTGTTGATCCTTGCTATATTGATACAATTGGAGAATGGACATTTTATTCTTCTGAATCCGAAAAAGTGAAAACTGTTTTGGCTCAATGTGAATAAAAATACCTTTACTTTCAATAATTATTCATATAAGATACGATTTCCTTTTAACCGAGAGAGAGAAGAAAGATGAACGCATTACA
>Ga0214192_1000661_pt1 | contig 20932 bp, 14 predicted proteins | sample TroBogEpilimnion_44_FD_153030 | JGI IMG/M metagenome (GOLD analysis project Ga0214192, IMG submission 153030) | Freshwater microbial communities from Trout Bog Lake, WI - 29JUL2008 epilimnion | ecosystem: Environmental > Aquatic > Freshwater > Lake > Epilimnion/Euphotic zone | place: Trout Bog... | reverse complement strand
TTGCTGAGGCCCGCCAGGAGGCGGCATTCCGCCCATTGACTGCTGCTGTTGCTGTACCAAAGGTTGCTGCTGCTGTACCAAAGGTTGCTCTGCAAAAGACTGTTGCTGTACCAAAGGTTGCTGCTGTACCAAAGGTTGCTGCTGTACCAAAGGTTGCTGCTGTACCAAAGGTTGCTCTACAAAAGACTGTTGTTGTGTTAAAGGTTGCTCTGCAAACGCAGGATATTGTATTTGATTCATTGAACTCATCGGTTGAAACTGTACTTCATCAAAAACAATAGGTTGCCCTTGGCTTACAGTCTGGCTAGAAATCGGCTGTCCAAATTCATCCACTTCTTCTTCTGCAATTGTATCTAGTGCCATTCGTTCCATATCCGTTAATTCATGCAATGACGCACTCATTGATTTCAATTCTTCCATTGTATATGTTCTTTCTTCCAATGTATTAAGTGGAACTGCATTTGACTTCGGTAGAACAAGACTCTTCAATACAACTCGTTCCAATTCATTTGCACTTTCATTTGACTCTTTAGAATATTCAAGCGACGATAGACGTTGGAAGCCACTTGTAGTAATATAACGCATTGTTAGATTCAAATACGTTTCCTGCTCTTGTGTTAACAGCTTTGTTGAATAAGGCATCTCCACTTGAACAATCTTAGATTTAGGTCGCCCCATAGGAGGAAGAATTTCAAGATTATTCACAGTATCACCGATGTATTTAACAGGTCCATCGCACATGGAGCAGATTGCAATTCCAAGCCGAGGATTATAAATGGGAATAGTTCCACATGCAACACACAGTGGAACAGTTGTACCATCCGATCGCTCCATAAAAGATTCCTTGTAGAATGCAACACCTGCATGAGCAATAATGGCATCGCGATCCATTTCACCAATTTTTAATCCACCCTGTGCACCACGACCACCTGTCGGCTGATGGGTTCGAACCTCTTTGCGACCCTTTCCACGCGCCTGCCATTTATCCTCTACCATGTGTTTTAAGCGCATACCATACACAGGTCCAATAAAAATAGCAGCCTTAATCTGCTCACCTGTTGCACCATTATACAGTACTTCATTACCATGTTTTTCAAATCCATGATGCTCCAGCAATGCTCCAATTTCTTCTTGTGGCGATCCATCATTCATAAAGGCTGTTCCATCGCCAATTGCACCAGACAATGCAGCGGTTTTACCAAGTAGCTGTTCTAAGTTCTGCGCAATAGTCATACGGGATGGAATTGCATGAGGGTTCATAATCATATCAGGTACAATGCCAGAGGTTGTTCGAGGCATATCATGTCCGCGAAGGAGAGCGCCAATCGTGCCTTTCTGTCCATGGCGATTTGAATTGCCTGTCCAGAATGCAGTTGTTTCGCCTTTTCTGCATACTAGAAAAATGTGGCTTGGCACTGAAATGCAATATACTTTATTGCCAAATTCATTTGTTTCCGTTATTGTGACACTGCGAATGGGTATCTCATGCTGATTCTCATCGAGCAGTGAAAATCCATAATGATACACATCTATTAGCGCGGATGCCTTTAATAATACCTTGTAGCCATTGCTACTTTTTACATATACACGATGCTCTCCTGTAATATACTGTGAACCTATATCGGTTTTAATCAAATACATTTGCCCTGTATGCTCAAAAGCATACGTATCCAACGGATTAACGTATTCAATTCTACCATCATTCAATTGCACCACCTGATCTTCTGTGGTAATATCTGCGATTGATTTCCAGCCATATCTTGTTCGAACACGATGATCCTCTGTCAAACAGAATTTGTCACCAAGCTCAGGCTTTCTATCTTGCACAACGCGGATTTTTACTAGACGCAGTCCCATATTATTTACCATGATAACCACTTTCTCTACGCGACCACGCGTCCATACTTGTGGAGTCGTCGATGTATCATTGATTTGCCCACCAATCGTGCTTGTTCGATATGCACCTACAATCACCGTTGTTTCATCTACATATTCTCCTTCACGGATAATACCATTCGTATCTAATTTCGAATAATCCAGACCAGGCTTCAAGTTCTTCCATGATCCTACATATGCGGGATTTCCAAATCGAACCTTACTATTTGCTTTCTCATCATCCTCTTCAAATGCCTCATATGATCGAAACGCCATAGAGCGAAACATTCCGCGTTGAATTGCATCATAATTCATAACAATACCATCTTCTTGATTGTATCCAGTCCAACACGCAATTGCCAGAATACAGTTCATACCATAGGCCATCTTTCCTTCGCCTAAATAGTTATTGTAAATCGTTCGTGTAATCGGCATTTCTCCATAGCAGAGAACATGTGCGGTGTTATCAAACCGATTACGCCAGTTGGTTGCATAAATAGAGAGACCCTGTTTGGACTGTGAACAGGATAGCTGATTACGCGGAGATTGATTATGCTGTGCAAATGGAATCATACATGTCATCATGCTCATAATTGTAGAAGGATGCACCTCAATGTGCGTTGTCTCAGGTGTAATGTACGCTGAATTATTTGCAATATAGGATTCATTTTGTTCATAGGGATCAATGTACTCAATTGCACCAATATGCGGTTCCAATAGCGCAATATAAGTATCAAGTTCATATTTATCCGTTTGAGATCGTCTGTGTTCCAGTGGATCAATAAATTCAGTTGAATCCAGTCCATGATTCTTACGCAATTCCAGGTTTCCCATTACCAAATCTCTCCATGTAGGATATGTTTCGAGCTTTCTAATGGGTATCTTTCCTTTTGAAATAATAATGAGCGGGCGAAGTGGACGCCCAGCATCCATATAGATATATACTTTTCGATCACGAATGGAGAATGAAATACTAATAGAATAGGGTAAGCATCCTGTTCTCTTTAATAATTTAATGACATATGTTAACAATTGTGGATTTGCAGTATAGCCAAAAATGCCACCATTGATGTAGACAGGTGTATATACAATCTGTTGTTCAAGTGTAATATTATTGGCATTGTATACGTGTCCAATATTGGTTAACCACTCAAAGAACTTGGATGTATTGGACGAGGTTGAAATCGCCGTCATAATACTCAGATTCTTTGCAATACCAATTGAACCACCCGTCGGTGTTTCAGATGTGCAAAAATATCCATACTGCGACGTATGCAGTTTACGCGGACCTGTTAATTTCATGCTTGTATCAAAATCCAAAATAACTCGTCGACAGTGTGACATAAAATCCGTATAAGATAGACGAGACAGTGACTGTAAAGCACCTGTCTTCTCTTCGCCAAGCCCTGTACCCCACTTGCCTTTGAACCCTTTCATAATCATATCATTTAGAAGACCTGCCATAAATATCTTAGATTCATTTCCCTTTTGAAAGATATTGCGAAATTGCAAATCCTTATAAATGACAGCCTTGTTATAGTTATATTCTTTGCCAATCGACAGTACAAAGGCTTTAATCCATAGTTTATAGGAATTGAGAAACAGCTCTTGAATGAGAAACCCACTGGTTAGACAGCGCTGATTGCGCGTATCATCGCGATCTGTTTTCGTATCAAATCCCTCACTTACTCGTAGAATCTTTCGAACACAGTCTGCTAGAAAATGTGCCTGTGAAACGGGGTCTTTGGGCATGTGAATGAACAGCTGATTCTTAATAATATCAAGTACATGTGCAATGCTAAACCCCTTTGTCAATGTTTTAATATATTGAACGGCTGTATATGAATTCAAGAATGGGAATGCATCGAGAATGGAGGGTTGCAATTTTGGCAGTAGTAATTTAGCCTCAGGATGATCGAAATCAGGGAAGATTATTTTAAGAATTTCCTCGTCGGATTGAAAGCCAAGTGCGCGAAACAGTACAAACAATGGTATTGGCTTTCTTACAAATGGCAATGACACCTGAATTGTTGTATGCTTTGTATGGACAGTGCCTGCTCTATTTTGTGAATCAACGTACCGCATAAGTGCAAATGAGATGCGCTTTATTTGGCGCGTTTCTGCGGATAAGCACTGAATAGACGCGTAAATGTCCACTTTGGGGTCATTTTGGGGATTAATATATAATGTATTAAATGCCTGCTCTTGGCGTGTAATAAGCACTTTTTCAGCGCCTTCTACAATAAAATATCCACCATTATCATAAGGGCATTCACCCGCTTCTCGTAGAAATTCTTTTGGTTTATTGTGCAAAATACAATAGCGGCTGTGAAGCATAATTGGCATTTTAAACAGCGGCCATTTTGTAAATGTATCTACAGGTGGTGAAATATCAATGGTACTGCCATCTGGATTTGTATATTTAATTTTTACAATAATGTCTGCATATACTGTGGATGCATATGTTACATTGCGCAGTCGTGCTTCATTTGGAAATAATACACGAACCTCTTCTGTATTTTGAAGACTTATTGTCGGAGTACCTATGTGAATTGCTTTTCCATCTTCACCTCCCACGAAAATCTCAACATTGTATTTGTAAACATTATCTTTCATCAATTCCTTCAAGATTAAAATGGGGTTTTGAGAACGTATAATTGTACTAAGATCCTGTTGTAGAAATTGATCATATGAATCAATATGATGTTTTGTATAGGGGTATGGAACTGTGCGAAAATACGTATCAATTAGTTTGCGTGATAACTCTCTTGCCTCATTTCCTAAAAGCGTTCTTTCTGTATTATTCTCTTGCAGTACTACTTCCTCTTTTTTGTCCTCAAGATCATTTAGTAATACTGCGTTATTTGCCATCGATCTCACCTATTATAATAAAAGACTCTTAGATTACATATTTTACACTTACTAACTGTGTAAAATATATAACTATAATTATGAAGGTTGCATTAGACATTTACTGGTTTAGGATAGACAGATCCTAGTAAATAAGATGGTTGGCGTTGCACTTGGTCAGGTGACACGCCTAGTTGTTTACCGTGCCACATGTCTTGCATATCTTGAATAACCATGGGAGGTGCACCTGACGGAATAGGACGTGTAAATGCCTGTGTTAATAGGGAGCCTGCTGAATCCAATAACCCGCCCCCCTTTGTACCGCGCTGCTTTTGTGCCTTTCTAGTTCTTCTGCCACCTTTTGCATGAAAGGCATTTGAACCCATATCTCTTGCAGGCATTGGCCACCCAGACTGTCCTGGAACTGGATCATAGCCGCGTGCGATTTCAGGATTCCAAAAGCCTCCACTTGCATACTCTGTATAACTACCATACACGGGAGGTGCACCGTTTGAAGTAGGAAGATGTCCGTTTACGGGGATTTGTCCAGGCGCAAGATATGTACCTGCGCGTGTGGCATAATCAAGGGGCGCCCCTTGAATCGCTGCACCGCCCTTTCTTCGTATGGTACGATGCGTGCTGCGCATTTGACGCATACTACGCTTTTCACGTTGCTCCGCACGATTTAAAACAAAAGCGTCAGAAGATGCTTTATTTAATTCTTTTGCAAATACATTATACCATTCCTTGCGAAGATCCTTTGCAATATGTTCTTTTGACTCGTGTTTATCTATTTTAGCATCAACATACTCTTCAATGTATTCAAATGCTCGCCGTAATTCAGGTATCGAATTGATACCACTGTGTTTATTTTTATGTGTACGAGAAGCTCGTCTGGTTTTACGAACCATTCCTATTATTTCTTATTATATTGTTTCTACGAAACTTTTTGAAACATTCGATTTATTATTTCTATTATTTCGTGTGGATGTATTATTTGATAATAAGTTAATCGATACATTTTGAACAGATTTAGCTGCATTATTTACAGATTCCGTGATAGAATTTGTAATACTACCAATGGAAGGAAGTGTAATCGATGGCAATGTAGGAATAGGAACAAATCCACTTGTAAAGAAAGATAACATGGAGTACATTATGAATAAGATAATAGCAATAATCATTAAAGCCGGAGAATAAATCTTCAACTGGTCTTGCCATGTACTTAAATGGTACTCTGATGCAAACAACCGTTGATGATCGTACACACCATACACGAGAAATACAATTGCAAATACAGCAGCAATCATGGGAGTAGCTTTAGGTACAAGAAAAAATACAACTAGGATTGCTACAATGAATAGTAATAGGCCAGGCAGGAAGAACTCCATTTACTTGCGCTTTTTAAAAAAAAGCGCGCAAAAAGCCTGTTCACTGAAAAGCAATTTCAAAGAATGTTCTTTGCAGGCTCTTTGCAGGCTCGTTGTATGTTCTTTGCAGGCTCTTTGTATGCTCTTTGCAGGCTCTTTGCAGGCTCTTTGTATGCTCTTTGCATGCTCTTTGTATGCTCTTTGCAGATTCGTGGTATGCTCTTTGCTAACAACGAGCGCTTTTATTGTTTAATTGTTTAACGGTGCATTTTCTAAATCTTATCAATTAAATCCACATGCGTCAACATGTGTTTGCGACAGCAATAGCGTGTTAATTTTAGCATTTCTAGCACTCTACGTTCCGCCGTATCTGGAACATTTTTACCATCCATATAAATCGTATTTAACTTGTTATCGCCACGAAGCTCTTTTACTTTTTCTTGATAAAAGATCCACTTATCCGCAAGCACCATTCCACAATTCATACAGCGAATAGGGATAATCATTTCTATGACATCAGTGGAAAGGTTTTAAGCAATCAATTTTATAGTTTTTATAGATTTTATAGACTGTATATGCGTTATATCATAGTAATTAAAAGTTTCACTGTCATCAGAAATGACCTCTGTTCTATACAGTGCTGGATTAAACTATCAATCGGGTAACCCTGTACGACAGGAAATTAATGCGGTTCGTCGTGAGTTGGATTCTGTCCGGAGACAGGTTGAAATGCTTACTGAAGAGAATCTTATCTATCGTAAACACCTTATGAAGGCTCTTCAACCTGCTGCGGATCCGCCTGTCGATGGATCTGGTGAGTTTCTAAAGGACCTTGCAGCACTGTCAAACAGTGTAGAATCTAAGGGGAAACGCGAGGCAGGCGGTGGCACGGTACAGGGGGGCGGCTTTAGACGCTAAAGGCTTTTTAGGAAAAAGCCTGCCAAAAAGCCTGCCAAAAAGGCTTTTTAGGAAAAAGCCATCAAAATGCCTCTTTTTTAAATCGCCCCAACGCACTCTCGCTAATATCAATTGCATGTTTCGAATGCAACTGTGCTTTCATTGCCTTCATAGATAATGATGTATATGTCTTTAACGTATCCATGATTATTTCAAGATCTTCCTCTGACCATTTACTTTTTTTAGCACTTGCTTTGTCTACTTTCTGAATTTCACGCTGCGGTCCATCCGACGTCACTTTCATGTCTCCTACCACAATGTCACCTGCATGAATATTATCATGACAAGCCTGACAGATCACCATTAGATTTCTCTTATCATTCATGGCAGTTCCATCTTCTAGAATTCCAGACGCGGCTGTTGCTCTCGGCATAATATGATGCACTTCCAATCCCTCCACTTTTTTACACAGCTCACATTCCTTTCGTACCACATTCGTATTCCATGCCGATCCCGATGCATCTTCTTGTTTCATTGATCCAACGATCCGATGCCGATTCTTCAATGCCATCTCAATAAATTCAAATGGCAGATCCATTGCCCTTGCAACTTCTAGCCCATACAGCGTAGAACCATTGCCAGGTCTAAGCGATCGATCATATATTAGTTTCTTTGTAACAGGATCATATTCTACATGCAGATGCCATACTTCAACCGCTTGTTTTATGTCTTTAATCATTTCAGGTAAATCGTGTAAATGTGTTGCAAAAATGAATTTTGCATTTCGAGTAGACAGCCATTGAATTCCACTGGCAACTAATGCTAACGCGGAGGTAGATTCAGTCCCTGCACACAGTTCATCGCCTAAAACAAGCGAGTATTCATTTGCATTACGAAGAATATCGCGTAACTCAGACATTTCCACAGCAAACGATGACAGCCCCGCAAATAGATTGTCCTGATTTAGAATTCTGGTATAGACAGACCGAAAAGGACACAGTGTCATCTCTTTTGCTGGTACAAAGCAACCTGCTTGCGCCAATAAAATACAGATGCCTGTCGCTTTCATTAAGGTAGATTTGCCACTTGCATTCATACCATATACTAGCCATCCATTTGTAGCATTACCGCCCAATTTGACATCATGCTTTACATATGAAATGCGAGTAGATGATGCCTCTACTAGCGGATGACGGATGCTTTTAATATCTACCGAGGATTCATTCCCTTCCTGTAAAATAATAGGACATACAAATCCGCGCTCTTTTGAGATGCATCCAATACACTGTGTCGAATCTACATGACAGATCCATTGTTCCATGACAGTCCACAGCATCCGCCCTGCTTCTGAAATGGCAAGACATGCATCTGCAATATGAATATGAATCATATGCGCCAATCCTTCTCTTGCTTTTTGTAACTGTGTATTTAGTTGCTGTAATTGTGTACAATCAATCCATCCACCCGATTTTAACTCTGAAATTTTAGTACCTTCTGGTAAATTTATAATATTCTTTTTGAGTTGTTGTAGAGTGATCGTTGAGCCTTTTAGCCCATATGGCTCTTTTTCTTTTTCTTCCAATCGAATGGCATCTTCTTGTACAATGCCATTTACTGCAATTTCACGTCGAAGCTGTTGAAATGCCTCTTGTAGCTCTGCAATTTCTGTCTCTTTTTTGCCAATGTCTTTATACATATTAATATTAAATACAGTGCGATCTGCATTTGCTAATGGTGCTTTTTCTTCTGAAAAGTGTTGGTGAAATACAGTCAAATATGCGGTCCACTCATCCATTGTAAATGGTTGCTGCAAAACCGTATTAGCAGTTACCTGTTGCATGATTGCGGCCATTGCATGATAGGTTTGAAACAGTCCTGCAATCTCCGCAGCGGAAATAAGTCCACATAGAACTTTGCGATGCAGACGCGGTAAATCATACATAAATCGCAGCTGTCGCTCTAATATTTTGGTCTTGCTCTCGGGCCACATCGTGTATTCTTGCACTTCTCGTAACCGCGCAGAGATTTCAGTTGCATCTGAAAATGGGCGCAATAGACGTTCACGTATCGCACGTTTCCCCATTGATGTAATACTCTTATCAAAGAGCCCAATTACCGATTCATTTTGGTTTGCACTTGTCATTTGAAGCTGCGTAAGTGCATGATTTCCGCAAATGAGGCGCATATGTGGAATCCACGGTTCATTTCGATGAAACGATTGTAGCATACTAGGATAATGTTCTTCTACAAATTGCAATAAGTAAAGCAGTGCTAATTCTTCATTCTCTGAGCGTATTCCTAAATATGTAAGTGGAGGAAGAATACTCTTAATTGAGTAGATTTTTTGAAGATATTCTGCGCGAACTAGTTCTTTCGCAAATGCTCCTAGTGTCTGTACAGTACGAAGATGCATCGTAAGTGAATGTGGTACGCCAAATATTCGGCGAAAGAAGGCTTCCTCTGGTATCGCCGCAGATAGACTCTTCCAATACACCAGTAATTCCTTCGGTTGAAATACACTTAGCAACTGAATTAGGTCATCTGCTGTCCAAATATCAGGGCGACCATTGGCTTGTCCTGAATACGTGTGTGTTGTCCCTGTGGTTAAATCTAAAATACTTGCGCCAAAGTGTGGTGCAGCATGCGGTGTATGATCTAGATACAGTGTAATTACATAGGGTGTGTCGGTTGAAATGGCGTTTTCAATATGCGTACTTGGAGATAAAATTCTAGATACTTTTCTTTCTGTTACTTTTCCTTGCATGTTTTTTATTTGATTCACTACCACGACCGTCCAACCAATGGATGTTAGGCGTCCTGACCATTTGTGCAGTGCATAATCTGGGAATCCTGCGAACAGCCCGTCCTGATTTGGGGCAAAATCCCCCTTCTTTGTAGATAGTTGAATACCCAAATAATCTACTACTTCGCGGATATTACACTGGGTTTCACCCGTGTCGGTGTTCTGGATATCATATAGTTCATAGAATGAACCTACCATCAAAAATATGGCAGTTTTACGACCATATTTTTGAATGTATGTCTTATACAATTCAATATATTCTTTGTACATGTGTGCTTCATATATATGACGTTATCAGCCTTTAGGCTGCACTTTATCAGCCTTTATAAGCCTTTAGGCTGCACTTTATAAGCACTTTTAAACCGTTATATTATTCGGTTTCATAATACAATCTGTACTATACATTATACCACATACTGTGCCAATTAGTGTCGATAGAATTGCAGATATTAGTCCAATACTAATTCCATTTGCAAATCCCTCGTTATATCCTACTTTTTGCCCTTTAACATATCCATCTTGATGGTTATCATACAGTGTATCATTCTTACCATCATCGTATCCATCCGCATAGCCCCTGTCATATGCGTCATATTCTTCAATGATTTTCTTTCGCTGCTCTTTATGCGACAACATTAGTAGTAAATTATACAATTGGTTTAGGCTTTTTTATTACGAGACTTTCTAGATTTACGCATTTTACTATATTTTCCACCCTGTTCTGGTTGTATTTTTGTAATCTCTGTAATCTTAACATCCTTAATTTCTTTACTGTCAACTGTATCAAATATAGAGACTGTCACACATTCTCCCTTTTCATCCAATGTGCGATCTAATACTGTACAGGCGTGCCCGTGATACATTACTGTATCATTTTCTTTATAGTCACATTTGACCTGTACCTTATCATGTGTTACCATATCTACTACCGAAATAAATGATCCGTTAAATACAATCTTATACACACCAATCGTATCCTGCTGTCTAAAGTATTTTCCTTTATCTTGAGTTTTTAGATCAGCAATCGATAATACCTCTCCATGTGATACTTCGTGCTTTGAAAAGGAGTCAATATATTTATAGTGAGTTTCATCTACCTTGCGATATGCTACCCAATGACCGCCTCCATAATTCACAATATATCCAACAAACGCAGCATTATTGAAGTCTGGTTCGGTCGTTGATTCTAACCATGCAACATTCACTTGCGTTGCACTGTATCCTAATATACCGAGTGCTGCCTGTAATACAATAAAATCATAATTTTCAGACGATGGGCACTGTAATGGACTTCCATCTGCTTCACTAAATAGCTTAGTTTCACTCAAATATCGGCACAAAGGCTGTAATGCAATTTGTGGTCTAAGTGTTTTAATATTATCATCTGTTATCTCACTTCCATCCTTTACAAAGTATTCTCCTCCAAATAGATGATTTAATGCAAAACGTCCACATCCTGCGCCTTCTTGCTTTTGCCAAAATGTGCTATTTGGTATAGATAGTGGCTCTTTTTTCTGAGCATTCTCTGGTGCTACTTCTGCTACTTCTGCTACTTCTGCTACTTCTGCTTCTGCTACTGCTGCATTATTTCTAACATGTATTATACGATTTACTATTCCATTATATGTTTTACCATCAAATATAGCAGTGTATTGCTTTGGCACAGACATCCCTTCTATTATATACTCTAATAACTTTTTACCAATAACACCCCTTTTCTACAGATACAAAGTTTTCAGGCTTATCATTTTTATTAGGTCGAACCCAATTATCATTCATTAGATCCATTATTTCTTTATTGTCAAACCATCGCTTTCCAATCACCCCAAAAAAAAGTTGGAGGGCGCCTCCAATATACATGACAGATTTTCCCATGTGTGTGAAGATATAATCGGACAGTAGCATACCGTATCCACCTGCTGCCACCAATGCTACATCAAAATCAGTATGTAACTGTAATTCACGGATAGAGGTCTCATAATGTTCCCGCCAATCCCTCTTCATATGATGCCCTGCCAATGTAACAGGTGGTTTAAAAAAGGTAATGGTACAGTCTTCAAACCAGTTACGCCCTGTAAAGAGAACCGATAAATGATGCAGCTGGTTTTGCATTGTATGAATAAAAGGGTGAATGATTAAAACACGCTTGCCCTTCATCGCAGACATCCACGATTCCTTATAATAATAGGGTTCTAACTCTCGGGCATTGATTTTAGGAATAGTAGGTGTTCGTATTTGAATAAATCGTTGTCCCTTTCCTGTAATGGCAAATACAGGCCCTGTTTCATCCCATTCTGCAATAACTGTACAGTGCATATAGGATGCAATTAGTTTATCCACATAGGTTAACAAAGATTCATTGCTGGTAACATAAATGCCTGCATTATTACTAAGTTCAAGTAGATTACGTTCTACTTGATTTAAATTATCATTAACGAAATTATAGGCTGTCTGTAATTCGACGCCTGCAATGCGTCCAATAAAAAAAGGGCTGTCAGATTGAAGAAGTTGCGCAATGTATTGTTGTTTATTTGGTGTATCCATAATTCGTATATTACTATATAGCTATAATGAATCTAGTTTAGGTTTATAAAACCTTCTTTTAGGTTTATAAAACCTTCTTCGCAACCAACTGGCTGTCTGCTGCAATTTGACGTAGAATGCTCTCAGGTGCCTTACTGTTTGGTTTAATTAATTTTTTACTAACTAAAAGCTCTTTTAATTTATCAATCGGCATATCTGTGATCTTCTTCTGTACTTTCTTTGCACGTGTCATGCGTTTATGCAGCGAATGGATGCCTACCGTAATTTTACGAACTTTTTTAGTTTGATGCTTCTTTTTTGGCTTGTCTGCTTTTTTGGGATTTAATTTGACCTTATGTGTGGCTACTTTCTTTTTTAATTCTACTTTTATGTGCTTCACACCTCCCTCTTGTACTGTGGATTGATGTTGTTGCGGCGGTTGCGATTGCTGTAGCGGTTGCGGTTGCTGTAACGGCATAGAACCATGCGTTGATACATGAATAACAGGTCTTACCACTGGCTGTACATAATCAACGGGTGCTTTTAACCATGTAGCAGGATTAGGAGAACCAGCGGATTCTGCAGCAGATGCTGTTATAGATCCACCCTCTTGCTTTTTTCGTGTAGCCCGTTTCTTTTTACCCTCTCCACCTTGTAAATCTTGAACCGCTTGACCTGTAATACTAACAGATCTGACTTCACTCTCTTCAGTCGGCATTTACTTATATAATAGAACTTAAATAATATTTGCGATGATTAATTAAATCTATAAAATTTGATTAGTGTTTTGCTATAAAAACGAGCTAGCAATTTTCAAATGGCAAACTCTCAAATTCCAAACTATCGTCACGTTCTTCAAACCTTCATTACTCAATCTGATGGAAAACAAATCATCAGTCATCAGATTGAGTCATTTAATCAATTCATTGAAGTGGATATTCCCGAGATCATTCACATGGCGAATCCTATTACGTCCTATGGTTCACCGGAAATTCCATTAGCAGGGCCGCGTTCGGCCCTTGCTACTGCGACGGGTCTGTCTACGACTGCTGCAAATGCACTTATGGGTGCCTCGAGTGATATTGCCTCTACTGGAAAGAAAGTTCAGCACGAATACGAAGTCACTCTTGAATTTGAAAAAATCTCCATTCGTAAACCTACAATCTTTGAAAACAATGGTGCCATTCATCCTATGATGCCAAATGACGCGCGTCTTCGCAATCTTACCTATGCTGCACCCTTGAATGTTGATATCAAAGTTGTTACGACGTTCGTGGACCATATGCGAAACAGTATTCGTGAATCAAATGTGCGGATCTTTCCCAATGTTCATCTTGGAAAGATCCCCGTCATGGTGGGTTCAAAGTACTGTCTGTTGCATGATCAGAAGCATGTACATCCCTCTGAAATGGGCGAATGTGCAGAGGATGTAGGTGGTTACTTTATCATCCAGGGCGGTGAACGTGCTATGATTTCCATGGAGCGCATGTCTGAAAATCGCCCATTTGTCTTTCGCAATGGGCGTGGTAGCGCAAAAGAGATGGAAGTGGTGGAAATTAAATGCATCGGACCTGACAATGATCAAGTTCCTAAATCAAATACCGTAAAAATTGTATATCATCCTAAAAATCAACTCATTACCATGCTTCGTGCCACGGTGCCTCGCATTAAAACCGATATCCCCATTATTATTCTCTTTCGTGCCCTTGGTGTATTGGCAGATAAAGATATCTATGAACTAATTCTTGGAAAGGATAATGATGATGTATATGACCCCATTATTACCGAAAGCATCTTGGAAGCAAGTTCGATTACTACACGCGATCATGCATTGGCATGGTTGGGACAACACACAAATACATGGTCGGTCAAATCTCAAAAACAAAGCAATGTCCAGGATATTATCTCAGAAGAATTGTTTCCCCATATTGGCGGTCAGGAGATGAACTATGAGAAAGCGTGCTTCTTGGCACACATGACACGTAAAGTACTATGGACCTCAAGCAAACGTGTGCCAACGGATGACCGTGATGCCTATCCCAATAAACGCGTAGATATTCCTGGTTTCCTCTTGGCAGATCTCTTTCGTAAAACATACAACAATCGTATGGTCAAGGACATGAAAGCAGCGCTGTCTAAGGAGATTCATGCTGGTTCGTGGAAAGCAACGGGAAACTGGACAGACATTGTAAACATTAATAATATTAATAAAATCATTAAATCGACGATTATGGATGTGTGCCTGAAATCGTCATTGGCGACGGGTAATTTTGGATGCGGCAAGATTGGTGGGCCCAATAAGATTGGCGTGTCACAAGTGCTGAACCGTTTGAACATTACTGCGGCGATTTCGCATCTGCGGCGTATTTCGACGCCAATTGAAAAGACTGGTAAATTAATTGCGCCACGTAAGCAGCATGGAAGCCAGTATTCATTCGTGTGCCCGTGCGAGACTCCTGAAGGTCATAGTGTAGGTGTCATTAAAAATATGGCGGTCACTACAAGTATCAGCATCTTCAGCAGTCCTGTCACAATCTACTCATTTATTCATCAACTTAATAAGCTACAACCTCTTAAAAGCACGACGGTTGAACAAAAGCATGATCATGTTCGTGTATTCTTAAATGGCTCTTGGATTGGCATGGTGTTTAATGAAGATGCATGCGAAGTGGTAGAGGCGCTCCGTGCCGCCAAACGCATGGGACAAATCCATATTCACACGGGAATTGTCTGGAAGAATACCTTCAAAGAATTGTGGATTACCACTGAGGCTGGACGTGTTCTTCGCCCCATTTACTATGCTCCTACCATTCGTGAGATTGCCGCGGACAAGACTGGGAAATTGAAGCAGCAGGTGCTAGAGATTAAAGAGTGGAATAAGATGGTGGCATGGGAGACGCCTACTGGTAATCACTTATTTGAGTATATTGATGCGGGTGAGACAGAGTGCGCCTATATTGCAATGGATTATGCAGCGTGTGTGGCGGATAAGTCGTATACGCATTGTGAGATCCATCCATCAGTTATCTTTGGAACAACGGCGAGTGGCATTCCTTTTCCTGATCATAATCAGTCGCCGCGGAATGCTTATCAATGCTTAGGAGTTGATGAGATGGTTCGTATGAGTGATGGTTCTGAAAAGCGTATTGCAGATATAAAAATTGGCGATGAAGTGGTATCATTTCATCCTCATACATTTGAGTTAACCAATACTACTGTGATAAATCATTACGTACGCGATACAGATAAAGTCATTTATACTGTAAAGGCTGCAGGAGGACGTTCATTAATTGCGACTGAGGATCATAAACTGATGACTCAGTTGGGTTGGGTTGAGGTGAAGGATTTGAATCCTGCGGTGCATTTATTGGGTGTTCTAGCACAGCCTCATCTACAATATGATAATACAGTAGAATCTATTAATATTCTAACTGAGATTCAATTCAAAGAGACACTATCTAAGACTGGTATACAACAACATATGATTGACTTACATCTAAATGTACTTACATCATTAAATATTATTCCCTTAAAATCAACTAGTAAATATCTACCAATTCTTGCAAGACTTATTGGTTTAGCATCATCAGATGGTACATTGAATGTATACAATAAAAATAATAAAATAGGTGATAAGACCTACACATACATGACACCATACTTTCAAGCTAATTTTGGAAGCTATTCTGGAGCTCAGCAGTTTGAAAATGACATTATGTATTTAGGATTAAAATCATCAAAAATATCAGAAAGCAATAGAGAGTTTAATGGAGCAAAATATCATACATTTAAGGTTATTCATAATGGCCCATTGTGTACTCTATTAATTGCACTTGGAACAACACTTGGCCATAAAACATTAACTATGCGATTACCAGTACCATTCTGGATTATGAATGGCACTAATATAATCAAACGTGAATTTCTAGGTGGATTTCAAGGCGGCGATGGATGTAAATTTCGTGCAAATATCGTAAACAAATATGTTAGCATTGCATGTAATACGACATCACAACAAGCATCACATGAGACATTGCAATCATTGCGTATATTCTTTGAGCAAATTGTTCAACTCTTCACTGAATTAGGTATTCATACACATATGCTTACCAATAAAAAAATTAGTGATACGCACACTGAAGTACGATATATATTTAATGCGAATCGTAATAATTTACTAAAATACTGGGATTCTATTGGATATCGTTATGATACATTTAAAATTGGAGAAAGTGCTATAATTGCTGAATTTATTCGCGAAGTAGGTCCTGATACAATTATTCGCCCTGATGTATTTAATGAATGGAAGTCAAAATGTAAATCAAATGGTAATACAGTCTTTATTCCCATTCATGAAGTTATAATTCATAATGAGCGGATTCAAATCTCAGACATTACTGTTGCACATGATAATCACAGTTTCATCACAACCCATGGAATCTTATCTAGCAATTGCGCAATGGCCAAGCAAGCCATGGGCGTCTACGCCCTCAACTTCCGTGAGCGATTTGACGCCATGAGTCACATCCTCTGCTACCCTGAAAAGCCCATGGTATCCCCTTACATGAGCAAGTTCTATGGCGCACAAAGCCTACCTGCTGGTCAGAATATCATTGTAGCCATTATGACCTACACAGGATATAACCAAGAAGATTCTAACATGATCAATCGTGCAGCTCTAGATCGTGGACGCTTTCGCTCTATCTTCTATCGCACCTACAAAGACGAAGAACGCAAGAATCAGTCCTCTGGCGAAGAAGAGAAGTTTTGTAATCCGAGTCCAGTAGAAACAAAACATATGAAAAATGCACATTATACCAAGATTGGTGATGATGGATTTGTACCTACAAATACACATGTCACGCCCGATGATATTCTTATCGGTAAGGTCGTACCACTGCGCGTACCAACGGGGGCAGTTTTACCCGCAGGTGCAAAGAAGTCGCGGGATGTAAGTAAGATGCCGAGGAACAATGAGAGTGGATATGTGGATAAAATCTATAAAAACAGGAATGGTGAGGGGTATTCATTTGCAAAGATTCGGATGCGACAGGATCGCATTCCTGAGATTGGGGATAAATTCTCAAGTAGACACGGTTAATTCTAGCCGTATAGTGTGGTATAAACACCATGCTAGTCCCTTATGGAGGGGCAACACTTCCAAATTCAGGGAAACTCTCGTCTAAAATCTAACTCCTAAGTGACGTGGCCGAAAGGCCGTCATGGCTACTGGGAAAACTAGTAGGTAAAGGCACAATGTTAAGATACAGAGACAATCCTGAGCCAAGGGGCGTATATGATAGACCTATCATGTATGTTCAAGGTGCAGAGACTAGAAGGTAGTGGGCCAAGGTAATCACCAAGGCTTAAGGTATAGTCCAGTCCCACCCGTGAGGGTGTTTGTAGTTAGCCGATTCAATGTCTATACATTGTATTGAATCGGTGAGCTATGAATAGCAATGACGTTGGGTATAAATACCCTTCAGAGCGAGGTAGTAACGCAGAAAGGCACAATGGGCATGATCCTCAACCAAGAAGACATGCCCCAAACAGCATCAGGCATCACCCCAGACATCATCATCAATCCCCACGCCATTCCCTCACGCATGACAATCGCACAGCTCATGGAAACACTAATGAGTAAGATTGGATGTATGGCGGGTTGTCTGGGCGATGGTACACCATTTGGTGATACAACAGTAGAGGGTCTTGCAGATATTTTACGAGATCAGTATGGGATGGAGCCCTATGGAAATGAAGTTATGTATAATGGGCACACAGGTCGACAGATGGAAACCTCCATCTTTATTGGGCCATGTTATTATCAGAGGTTGCGTCATTGTTCAGCGGATAAGATGCATAGTCGTGCATCAGGCCCATTGGTAATGCTGACACGGCAACCAGCAGAGGGGAGGGCGCGTGAGGGTGGGTTGAGATTCGGTAACCATTTTGCCGAAGTGCGATGTAAAAGTCGTGCTAGTCCCTTATGGAGGGGCAACACTGTCAAATTCAGGGAAACTCTCGTATGTGCTTAATACAAGGCACATGAAAGAATCACTCCTAAGTCATTCGCCGAAAGGGGATGATGGCTACTGGGAAAACTAGTAGGTAGAGGTACAACGTGATTTTAGAGACAATCCTGAGCCAAGATCCTTAAAAGTGCAAGGATACGGTGCAGAGACTAGATGATAGTGGGCGAAAAGAGATTGTTGACATTTGGAATGTTGATATCTTGACGCTTAAGGTATAGTCCATTCCCACTTGTGAGAGTGTCTATTCCTAGCTGTGTTCATGTCCATATCTGATTTGGACACGGTGAAGAATAGAGCATTATGAAGTTGAGAGGAAATGCTCAATAGAATGCGGTAGGTAAACGAGATGGAGCGTGATGCGATTATCTCCCATGGTATGGGAGACTTTCTTAAAGAACGCCTTATGGAATGCTCAGATTCCTTCAGTTGTTACTCTTGCAAGGATTGTGGTCTCTTAGCAATTGCAAATCCTGAACAGAATATTTGGGCATGTCGTGGATGCAATAATAGCACATCGTTTGCTAAAATCCAGATTCCTTATGCGAGCAAACTGTTGCTGCAGGAGCTGGAAACAATGAACATTGCATCGCGTATGATCACCAATCAGAAGTTGATTTGTGGAGGAGTTCAAGGTGGAAAATAGATACTAGAAAGGTAAATGTGTAAAATTGATTATTTATTTTTTTGTAGATATTAGCAAAATGGTAAACTGTCACTGTGGTAAACGTACTGTATATAACGTAAATGGTGAGAAAGCATTATATTGTAGTGCTCATAAAGAGCCTAATATGATTAATGTGACTACTAAAAAATGTGAATATAAAGGTGGATGTTTAACGAGACCCTCCTTTGGAATTCATGGTGGAAAGAAACAATTTTGTGCAATTCATAAAGAAGCTAACATGGTAGATGTTATTCACGATTTATGTCAAGCAGACGACTGTGATACAATTGCATATTATAATAAAAAGGGTGAGAAAAAGGAAAATTCTGTTCAGAGCATTATGAACCTGGTATGGTAGATATTAAAAATTGTGGTGATCATTTTGTATATCTAGAAGTGGATGAGCATCAACATCAATCATATGCATGTGAATGTGAACAAATACGTATGATTAATTTAGCAGAAGTTCGCGGTATTCCTGTAACATTTATCCGTTATAATCCTGATATGTATCAACCGCTGTCTGGGCAAAAATATCAAAATATAGAGAAACGAGAGAGAAAACTAATCGAATGGGTTATCTATGCTATGAAAAATAATCCATATGACAATGGATACATGGTAAATGTACTATATTTATTCTACGATGATCATGATACACATAATCCTGTATGGCATTCATTGATTGCTGTATAAATTGTTCTCCCCAGCTACCAAATAAATAAACTTAGTCCTTTCTAGAAAATGCACATTACCCCTATCTCCTACCTCGCAGAGTACATTGGTACCTTCTTCTTTATTCTTGCTATCTTTCTAAGCGGTGGAAATCCTCTCATTATTGGTGGAGCCCTTGCACTTGTCGTATTTTTCATTGGAAAAATCAGTGGTGCAAACGTAAACCCCGCAATTTCGTTCGCGATGTTCCTCAAGAAAGAACTAAACGCTACGGAAATGGTCAGCTACATGGCAGCTCAGCTTTTGGGCGGCGCCAGTGCCTTTTATGCATCGAAGATGTTTTAGACTTATCGTCTCACAAATGCCATTGCCAGCAAACACAGTATTCCCACCACTGCAACTGTTCCAGGCTTCGTCATAAATCCGCAGAATGCTTCCGCCACAGGCGTCGTAAGAGGGGTTCCATCAGGATTAAATGTTTTCTTCGCACTTACCCATTCATCTCTTGTCATATTAATTGGATTTCCATTCGCATCTGTTTCTTGAACCCATCGTGTCTGCACATAACCCCCGCCCGTATTTCTAGCCGTTTCAGGATCTGAAATCCATGATTCACCCGTTGTATCATCTGATATGTGCCCATATGCATCTCCTACCGATAGCGTCACCTGTTTACATTGGGGATATCCTGAACCAAAAAGAGAGTTCATTAGCGGGGCGGGATTTAGAGCATTCTCTGCATCCTCTATCATGCCAGGTGCTAACCCTTGCAGCGGTGGTAGACCCATTTCGGACATCACTGATTTAATTTTTGGACCAAGTGCATCTCCTTCTGTTATACCCTTCATATATTGCCACATATCTGCTCCATTTGAACATGTTAAGCCTGTTTTAATGAAGTAATTAACACCGAGGGGCTTTAAAGGCATTCCTTGGGTAAGACCAGTAGATGGTGATCCAAATCCAATTTGGTCAATATAAAATCCTACACCTTTTACGCCATTAACTACATCGCTCATAGAATTTCCTACAGATACACCAATTTGAGGAGGCGTCTTCATAGCATCCGCTGGTTTGTAAGGTGAACCAAAGAAGCCTATGCCACTCGGAGCCATACTTGGAAGGATTGAACTACGTTGCTCATTACCTTGCTGAGGGACACTCATTTCTAAATATACAGGTGTAAAAACAAACCACAGGTGTAAAAACAAACCACAGGTGTAAAAACAAACCACAGGTGTAA
>Ga0214192_1000660_pt1 | contig 20967 bp, 20 predicted proteins | sample TroBogEpilimnion_44_FD_153030 | JGI IMG/M metagenome (GOLD analysis project Ga0214192, IMG submission 153030) | Freshwater microbial communities from Trout Bog Lake, WI - 29JUL2008 epilimnion | ecosystem: Environmental > Aquatic > Freshwater > Lake > Epilimnion/Euphotic zone | place: Trout Bog... | reverse complement strand
AGTTGTCGAAAATCCACGAGTAAAAATACTGGCTGATATTGTGATTCTTAGCTTGTGTGAATTTGCTGAAAAATCGTTTGTAAGTATCTTGACCGGGTGTGTTTTTCCAATTAAATATTTTACTCAACGCCACATCATGACGGGTAACCTCTGTATGTAAAAACCTATTAGCTCCACACCAGATACTTGCTATAAAACCTTCGACAATAGTATACGTTTTATACCCTCTGTTCGATCCAGAATGTGGTAAGTCTGTGTTTTTTTCAACAAGTTCCCTGAAACCTATTTTTTGAAGCATTTGCTTCAAAAAAACCATCCCGCCCCAAGGTGTAATCTCTTTGCTGGTATAGCTTATATCAAATTCCATCTCTACAATTTGTCTAATGCTACGCATTAGAAATTAAATAGCTAAAATAATGAATTTTGGCTAATGCGTAATCTGGGTTAAATGCTTCTTTTATGTCATCCAACAAATGAGCCTGATTGTCTTTTACAGCTATTACATAATCAGCTCCTTTCTCTATAATTTCTTTGGTTATTGTTTTTTGGCAGCCCATAGCATCTATGGTAACTATTGCTCCTTCCAATATCAGCAGATTTAGCAATGTAGGTATAGCTGTAATCTCATTGCTCTTTCCCTCTGCCTTAACCTGTCCCATAACCATATTGTTTGCGTTATTCCAGGAACTAACCATATGTATAATTGACTTCTTTCCTTTCTCCCCTGCATTACACAAACGCTTTCCATCTATGCTTACTATATTGCCATTACTTATGCCTGCTATACTCTGAACCCATTTTATGAAACATTCCTGTAATTCATGGGGATTTAACACAGAAAATAATCTGTTGATAGTGTCGTGAGATGGTATCCCATTGGGAAGTTCTAAAAATGTTCTCAACCTGGCTTCTTTACTTATCCCATAAATCTCTATCTCTTCCCAATCATTGCAACCACTTAAAACAGCACAAATTGTAAGTGCTATAATATCTTTTAAAGAATGTAGTTTTGTTCTTTCTACTCTTGGGTCAGTCAAATCTTCAAAAAATGTCATTACTCCATCCATATAATTTTAATATAGAACGTATTCTGACTCTTTTTAGCATGTTAATTTATAATTTAGATGCGTTTGCCCTGTCCATTATTATTTTATATAACCTCATTAACGACGAATTCTATACTTTTGCGCCACTAAAAATAAAATAAATGAGCACTCAACTTTCATCATTATTACAACGTTTCAATGAGCCTGAAACGTTGAAAATGGCTAAACTAGGAAGAGAATTAAGAGCAAAAGGGGTAGACGTAATTGATCTTAGTCTGGGAGAACCGGATTTTGATACACCTCAACACATTAAAGATGCTGCTATAAAAGCCATCAACGACAACTGGAGTCACTATACTCCGGTAGCAGGTTTCCTTGATTTAAAAGAAGCCGTTTGCACAAAATTAAAACGCGACAATAACCTGGATTATAAACTAGAAAACATTATAGCTTCTACAGGAGCAAAACAAACTTTAGCGAATGTAATCCTTGCTTTGGTTGATCAGGGTGATGAAGTAATTATCCCTACACCTTACTGGGTTACCTATTCCGAACTAGTAAAGATTGCTGGAGGGAAAGTAGTTGAAATAAGAACTACTGTAGAAAGTAAATTTAAGATTACCCCTACGGAATTAGAAGCTACAATTACGCCCAAAACAAGAGTATTCATGTTCTCTTCACCTTGTAATCCTTCTGGATCTGTATACAGTAAAGAAGAGCTTGAAGGATTAGCAGGAGTATTTCGTAAACACCCAGGAATAGTAATACTGAGTGATGAAATTTATGAGTACATTAATTATATGGGCAAGCACGAAAGTATTGCTCAGTTTGATGATATTAAAGATCAGGTAGTTGTTATTAATGGTCTTAGTAAAGGTTTTGCTATGACGGGTTGGCGCCTTGGTTATATGGCTGCTAATGTAGAAATAGTAAAAGCTTGTGAAAAGTTACAGGGACAGTTTACCTCTGCTACTTGTTCTATCACTCAAAAAGCAGCAGTTGCTGCTTTAACTGGCGATTTAAGACCAAGTCATGAAATGGCAGAAGAGTTTGTAAGAAGAAGAACTAAAACACTTGAATTGGTAAAAGATATTCCTGGATTAAAATGTTTTGAACCAGAAGGAGCATTCTATATCTTCCCAGATATGAGCTATTATTTTGGTAAATCGAATGGTACTGAAGTGATTACTAATTCTGCTGATATGAGTATGTATTTATTGAATACAGCACATGTTTCTTCTGTAATGGGAGAAGCTTTTGGTGAACCTAATTGTGTTCGTTTCTCCTTTGCAAACAGTATGCCTAATATTGAAAAAGCTTGGAGCAGAATTAAAGAGGCACTGGCCAACTTAAAATAGTTCCATTATACAAAATATAGTTATTTTATAAAGAGCCCTTAGTATTTGTTTACTAAGGGCTTTCTTTTTATTCGAGACTTCCTACTATATTTAGGTTCCGCTTATATTTGTTTTATAATTGAAACTATGACAGATCCTAATGCAATTGTAACAGAAACCAGCTCTTTTGTATTTGTAGTGGTTTTACTGATATGGACAGGCGTATTTGGTAGAGATTTTTTAAAAATATCACCAAGATTAAAGTTGCTATTAAGCCTTGTCGGATTAAGTGTAAGTGCCTTCTTTCTCAGTGCTGCATTTGATACCTATAATCGTAGTGATTATAAAAATGTAATCATATTTATACCTTCTTCATTTTTAATAGGATACTCTATTATTTACATCATTAAAGCAATAAAGGCACTGTAAAATATGTACCATGTAGACTTTATCTGGAAAGATTTATTAATAATACTGGTTATTACTTTATTAATATATTGTATAGGGATTTTTGTAAAAAAACAATATAGGAAACATCCTTGGTCATGGAAGTTTTCTTATGGAATAAATCTTGCTATTTGTAGTATAATATCTGTTCAAGCATATAATCATTATCATTCAGATAAATCGATGTCTTATTTATTATTTGCACTTTCAATTATCCTCTTTATATATACACTTCTTTATGGTAAAAAGATGATGAAGAAGTAAAAACAATCAGATCTATAATTGTATTCAGGGTATTACAGTAGAACTATCGTATTACCGTTACGCTTCCAGTTATTGGCGCTCTTCCACTTCCTGGTTTTATTACATAATAGTACACACCTATAGGTACGGGCTTACCTTTGCAGGTACCATCCCACTCTATATCGTAAGGGAAAGAATGAAATACAGCCTGACCATTACGGTCGAAAACATCTACTGAACAATTTGGATATTTATTCAACATCTCTATATGCCAGGTATCATGCTTATTATCTCCATTGGGAGAAAATACATTGGGTATGATTGGCATAAATAAAACCCTTACCAGCAGTGTGTCAGAAGCTGAACAAAGATGATTATTCGTAACATTTATTGTATATAATACATTGGTATCTGGAGTACAGAGTGGATTGCTGATGCTGGCATTATTTAAATATAAAGCAGGTTGCCAAAGATAGCTTAATTGATTGCCTGTAAAAGTAGGTGTGAGGGTTACAGAAGCACCTTGCAATACATTTATTTGTCCTTGTGTATGAACCGATGGTATAGGATAAACTACTACCTTTTGCAGTGCAGAATCTTTACATCCATTAACGGTAGTTCCAGTAAAAATGATGCTATAGTTTCCACTGTCTTTATAAGTCTTGTAGGTTAGCCAGTTAGTATCCGATAATCTATCTCCAAAGTTCCAGAGAACTTTGCTAACTGTAGAAGCAGAAATACCGCTTGCTACACCTTGTAAAGTAAATGGTTCACCCAGACAAATACTAGACTTAGGCTGAATTGTAAAAGAAATTTCAGGTGCTGCATATACCGTAATAATGGTGTCTTTAGTACTTACACAGGTCAGTCCTGAATATGCTGCAAAATGAATGTTGAATTGCTTTGAGATTGGTTGGTTAAAACGATAATATTCATAGCTATATACTTTACCAGCAGCAGGCATTGTATCTACCACAAAGCTGCCAGGATTATTGGTATAATCCCAGAATAACTGAAGCAGGGTAATATTGCCAAAATCTACCGTAGAAGTATTCTTGATATGGATAGAATCGTTGCTACAAAATTTACCTTGATTCAATATTGAAAAGTTCGCAACCGGTATCGACCCATTTACCATAAAGCTATGATTGGTACTATCAGCACAGCCATTGTTAGATACTACTTTAAGTTTTACGATATAGTTTCCTACAGCACTGTATTTATGTAACCGGTATTGGTGTTCGAACTGTTTCCCGCGGCCGATGAATTAGGGTCACCAAATTGCCAGTTATAGGTTAGCAGGTTCTGTGTACCGTCGGTAATAGTTGAGTTGTTTACAAATTGAGCAAACGCATCGTTCAAGCAAATTGCTGGAGTTTCAAAAGCTGCTATTGGCAATTCATGCACTGTTACCAGATGATAGATAGAAGCCTTGCAGCCCGAAGAACTTAATACTGTTAATCTTACAGTATCGGTAATGGTAGTATCATATTGTTGCGATACGGTACTGCTTTTAGTTACGCTATCCTTATTCCCATTTCCATAGTCCCAATACCAGTGAGAAAGTGTTCCGGCAGCAATCGTTGATTGATCTGTAAACTGTACAGATTCATGTTTACAGGCAGGTATAACCTGTGTAAATAAAGGTTGAGGAATAGTTGAAATCATTACCGTTTTTGTTGTGTCGGAAAAGCAGCCGAGATTGTTGATTTCTCTTAATGTTACAGGATAGGTTCCTGCATTGTTGTATACTGTTGCAGGATTGTTTAAAGAAGAATTAATTATGCCATTATAGTTCCATATGTATTGTACAATTGATGTGCCATTATCTCTACTTTGGTCTGTTAAATAAACCGAATCCTTAATACATCCGGTAGATCTAATTGAAAAATCACTGGTAGGAGCATCTGAGATATTAATATTATAATCTATTTCCTGTATACCAGAGCATCCATCACTTGTAGGGTTATTTACAATGATTTTTAATGGGATGCTAGTTGCCGCATTTACTGTAAATAAACCCGGAAGTTTATAATAGTATTGTATATTTCCATTTGTTAAAAATATACTATCCGCAACTGGATTATTGTTAGTAACAATTGAATTGGGTTGTATAGCAGGATTATTATTAAAATCCCATATAATACTAATTGGTTGATATGGCAGCACTATTCCTGCATGAAAAGGATTATTATAACAAGTTGTATTGTTGTTGAATGGGGAAGCATAAGGATTTTGTATAGTAAGAAACTGACTAAAATCTTTAATGTTTGTACCTGCATTATAACCATAAGATTCAATATCGCCAAACCCATAAGCAATAGCGGTAAAATTAGAATCAGCAGAAAGTCTTTGTACAGGATTAGTTGATGCTAAAGCACTTACATCTTCTTGTAAATAAGAATAGTTTGTACCCGGAATTACTTTAAAATTACCAGTAGGAGAAAACCCATTTATAGTAAAACTACTTACAGCATTTGTATTAATGATAATATTTAAATAACAATTAGTTACATCACTTTGTCCAGACGGAACCCAGTTTTGATGTGCAGAAAAGACGGTAACATTATTTACTGTTTGTTCTATTGGATTCAATGCAATCATTTCGGGATCTCCAATATAACCATCACAAACTTCAGTTGTAAAATATTGAATGGTTGAAACTGGTTTATCCGCTTGAATATAAATTGGATTTCCTGTTTCATATTCATAAAAAGAACCATTTACTAAAGTCGATTTTGGAAATAAATTAGTAATTCCATTCTCCATATATTGAACATTGGTAGCAGTGTCTTTTACAAAAATTCTAAATATGTCTCGAGTTCTTGTTGTGGCAGGGGAAGTTAGAAAATTTTTTCCCCAAGCTCCTGTAGGAAATAATTGCTGATAAAGGTTATCTCCACTTCCTGCACCATTACAGCCAAATGCCGACCAGGTAGTACTAGAGTATACTGCAATAGGTTTACAGCCACCTACACTTGAAGAAATTGATTCTACTTTAGTGCCTGAAATATCTGAATCCTGTAATGATTCTACTTGATAAACATCACCAGGATTTACTAATGTTATTTGATAAGGTACCTTTGCAGTTCTTAAACCAGAACGACTATTTACAGTAGGCGTTATTTGAATAACTGTATTTGAATCTTTTGCCACAACTGTTACAGTCCCATATCCATAATCACCACTACTGCTTCCTATGTTTTTATAACTAGGAATAATGTATTGTCTGCCCCAAACATTAGATGGAAGTATTAAGGATGCTCCAGATCGGTGAGAAAATATAATATGAGCATAAACCACTACTGGATTGTTAGATACAACATGAATTGCTGCATTTGAGGTAATTCCGTCTATTTGTCCTAGATAAACACTTCCATTTGGAGCATCTCCTGCAGCATTAGGCCCGAGGAATTTTCTGGTGACATTATTAGGAGAAACTGTAAATGGAATAGTTTTATTATTACCCACATATATAGTGCCACTTGCTGCTACATCTGATGTAATGTAAATTCCCATAGCAGAACTGGTCGTGTTAATATGAGCAGGGTATGTAATCCAGAAGTCCGTTCCCTTATTGGAGAACCCTTGAGCTTTTATTTGAGTATAGAAACCATAAAGTAATATAACGATTAATAAAGAACATTTTCCAATCCTATTTACTAATGGCTTAGCCAAAATTGATTTATATATGTAACGCATTATCTAAGTGAAACTGCAAATTAAATGAATTGTTTAACCACATTAAAATGTAGGTGTTTAAATCTTGAGATTTATAATAAAATTTATCTTTTTAACCAAGGGTTATTAAAACAAACAAATAAAGTCTTTAGTAAATCACCTTATGCCAAAAAAGGATTCCATTCATACTTATATTAAATCTGCTATTAGTTTTGTTATCTATAATGTATTTAAGGGGTAATAACAATCCTTCCGCCACCTCTCCAGCTTTTTCGCCAAAAACTTTCATTCAGATCACTAATAATTACTCCGTTACTGGAAGAAGCGTGTACAAACTTGTTATTACTAAGGTAAAAACCAACATGAGTTACTTCTTTTCTTCTTTTGCCTGCATGAAAGAAAACAAGGTCGCCTTCTTTCAAATCTTCATAATCTATATGTTGACAAGCATCATATTGTTCCTGTGCAGTTCTAGGCAGTTCCGCTTTATAAAAATCACGAACCATTGCTTGTGTAAAAGAAGAACAGTCAATACAGTCTTTAGTAGCTCCTCCCATACAATATGGTGTTCCCCACCATTCATTTATTTTATTCAGTAATTTTATATTTGATAATCTCTCAACTGTTTCTCCCAATATAATTGCATATTTGAATTGAAGGTTATTGCATTGTTCAATATTTCCTTTAACAGTAGTGTCAGGCTCAAGCATTTGCTTAGGAATGGGAATGTTGGTCTTTTTTTGTTTGGTAGTACTAGGTTTATGTCTAGATTGAACAACATTTCCTGGGGTTACCTCAATATCCTCAATAAAGACAGGTTTATTATTCGATCTCACACCAGTCCGTTTGTTTTTATTCCCACCATCTTTAGCAGTTAGGTTAGATAAAGATTTACATCCAGTAAGAATAGATGTGATCAAAATCAGGCTGCCAAAAATGAAAGTATTTATTTTCCTCATCGACGGCAAAGTAAATCAGATATCACTATTCTCCCAAACCAAAAATGTATTTGTTATTATAGTATAAATTAAGGAAGAAATTAAAATCAATATTCTCATAGATAATTTCTTGATTGTAATTGCCTTAAGGTTGTTGTAATTGTGTACTTTTTAAATTCAAAATTGAACATTCAAAATAGTGTAATCCTTTAGCGATGTTTTAAACAGCTTTAGCTGTTCTCCCCGCCCTCTGTTTTAAGTTTTAATTATCAAATTAGTTTGTATACTTAATATCCTCTGCATAACTTTAATTATCATCAATTTGTGATCCCTAGATCCACCAATTCTCAAGTTGGTATTATAATTTTATAAAGCACTTGTGGTTCAACGTATTTAATACTTGCATATTCGGATGTATAAAAAAAGTCAATGTTTATAAATTAGTTTATTGTGTATTCACATTGTCACGATATTTGAAGCTTATGAAGTGGCGTTATTCAGTTGTTATTCTCAGTCTTGCATTCTGTATTATGGCATTTATCAAAGTGCTTAGTCAACATAAACCACTGCATAATAATTCCACAAATAATAGCAATTCAGGTACATATTCAGCAGTAAAGAATAATTGTACTATAGATACTACAACATACAATTTAGTATACGAAACAGTCGATTCTATCAAGGCTTCTGCAGGAACAAAGTCGGTGCTTTTCAATGCCAAAGGCTCCCGTTTATATGCCATGAATCTGGAAGGATTAAGTGTATTCGAATTCGAACAGACTACTAGAAAATTATTACGAACCTTTCGTTTCAAATCCTCCAAAGGAAAAGGCTGGGATTATTTACTCAAGAAATCAATCCCTTCCTTGCAGGAGAAACCCGTAGAAGCATGCCTAAGTCATGATGATAAAATACTCTGGATTTCTTTGCATAATGCCGGTGGGGTAGTGCCTTTATATCTTGATAGTACTTACTCCAATAATATTCCTTGGACCGATACGAATAATACTAAGAAAATAATTGTACATAATTATGTAAATGCCCATTACGATTCGGTTATTATGCCCATAATTCATACCGGTTCTACTCCAAAAGTAATTGCCAAAACAGCTAATGATAGTTTTCTGTTGGTAAGCAACTGGCATGCGCAAACGGTAAGTGTTTTAAAGCTCGATAGGCAACAGAATACTATTGGAACGGTGGTTAAAAACATCTCTGTGTCAGCTATCCCTCGCGGTATTGTGGTGGATGATGCGAAGCAGAAAACCTATGTGGCTATTATGGGAGGTAGCTATATTACGGTGCTGAATAATAAGGACTGGAGTAAAGAAAAGAATATTAATGTAGCCTCCAATCCAAGGCATATTGTAATGGATAAAAAGGGCAGACTCATTGTATCTTTCAATATACTAGGACAGGTAGCCTATATAGATCCCCAAACGGGTAAAACGTTGTTCACTGCCCCTACGGCAAAGCAGCCTCGCACCATTGCCCTTTCAAAAGATGGAAAGTATTTGTTTGTTACCTGTTATGCTGGTAATAAAATGGAGGTTTTCAAGGTAGAAGAAAATCAGTTTATCCCCCTCTATAGTCTACCATGTTTCGGCAAGCCCGTAGGTGCAGATGTGGTAGAAACTAAAGATAAAACCGAAGTATGGGTGTGCAATTATGTAAAAGGGAATATTAAGATATTTACTTTCAAAAAGCAGCGATAGCACCAGTACCCTTGTGTTGAAGGTTGAATTTTCAATGTTGAATAGTTATTGATAACCAAACAACGAAAGTCTGATATCAAGTGTATTACTATGTGCTTTAATGCCTTCCATCTTTGAGCCAATTTCCTTCTTTTTACTTTTTATTTTGATTTGGGCGTTGCCTACCGGCCGTTCCTGCTCTTCCTATCTTTATTTTTCTGCGTTGTAATACGCATCCTGTTAGGATGGGGTTGCGCAGAAAAAAAAGATATTCCCTGCAGAAACTAACGCATATGCAAAATAGATCGCAGTCGCTTTTAATGTTGACATATAATTTGAATTGTTTTTTTGTTTAATTACGATCTTAAAATCCGTCTTTTTATCAATTTTACTAGGCAAAAAAAAACAGCTAAAGGAAAATAATGTCTGGGTATTACTTAACTCTGGAAGAATAACCCTTTTCCTTCGCTATCTATACATATACTTTGCCGAACTACTCTAATCTACTACCAAACTACCTGTATTCCTTGTTTATCAGACAGTAGTTAGGCATTATTTACAACAAAACAGGGAGTATCTCTTACTAAACTAAGGCCGCTTATGATACATAGCCATTATTTACTAGTAAACTGCCGCAGTTTTGTAGTAGATAATGGTTGGAAAGTAGTAATTGCGTTTCCCAAACTATAAAGGCTCGGTTTTATAGGGTAAATAAATGTAATAAACATAGCAAGTACTCTCCGATAAGTAGTAGGGTAGTAAAATATTCTACTAAATACTGTTGGTAAACAAGAACAAAAACCTTTTTTAGACAACGTATTTGAATTTTTCAATTTTCCTTTTAAAAACTAAAAAATAGATAATGTTCAGCATACCTTACTTCCCTCCGGCAAAATCAATGTCAAACTCACCCTTAATTCTTTCTATTGGAGGATTAAAGTAACCAAACTTTACAGTAGGAAATTCATCATGAATAAGTTCCATTATTTGTTTGATACCCAGTATTTCTGCTGTCTCAAAATAATCTACCTGAGGTAAATACCAGTCAGGATCTATATTGAAATTGCGCCACTGTATCATATTTAAATCCGTATCAATAATCAGCTGTCTTAGTGCTTCATATTCCTCCACAGTGTCAGTCATACCTGGGAATACAAAATAATTAATACTTACCCAAGCATCAAAGCTGCGGGCCACTTTCATGCTCTCTACTATATCTTCGAACTGATAATTGTTTGGTCGGTAGTACTTGGTATAAATATGTTTCTGAGCACTATTGGTACTTACCCTTATACTATTTAATCCTACTTCGCAAAGCGCTTTCACTGCAGCAGGGTTGGAGCCATTGGTATTGATATTAATACTGCCTTTATCGGTATGCTTTCTTATTTCAATAATAGCTTCTTTAATGGTTTCCCACATCAATAAAGGTTCGCCCTCACAGCCTTGTCCAAAGCTGATAATAGGGAAGGGAGCCTCCATTAAATGCGGTACTGTAAACTCTGCTATTTCTTCGGCAGAAGGTTTAAAAGTCAAGCGATCTTGTGTAGAAACAATCTCTTCTTCCGCAGGCTGAAAAGAAATACAACCTATACAATTTGCATTGCAGGCAGGTGAGGAGGGAACAGGACATTCCCATCTTCCCAAAGCAAAGTTTCGGGCAGCAGGACAAGTATAGGTATTGCAGCATTTTTCCATCAAGTGTTTCACCAGACGGTTATGCGGATAGTTCTTTAATAAATCGGCAGAACCGGTAGCTATTTTACCATCATCATAGCCAGCACATTCCTGGCGTATATCCTGTTCTATTCTTACTGCAGGAACATAGAATTTATTGTCCAGCCAACCTGCAGCAGTATAGCAAAATAAAGGAAGGAGTGGAGCATCGGGAGCAGACTCGTAAGGTGCTATATACAGACCAGTATGAGCAGGGGGAATAAAGGCAGCAACTGCCCATCCCTTTTCACAAAGACGCATTTCCCCAGTTTCCACATCTATCCCAATACCTTTCCGTCCTGGCAGTTCATATAGATTTCCCCCTTCGGGTAATTCTATCCAATCTTCGACTGGTACCTCAAATGCATCCCAGCCAGCACGGCCAAGGGCATAGAGTGATAAATCTTCGAAAATATTTCCGTTACCGTCAGAGTATAGTATGTATGGAGATTCTGTAAGCACTTATTACGAATTGATAATTAAAAATAGATGATGGATGATGCAGTATTACTTTAAAAAGGAGAATATTTTATCTGCATTAGAGTAACTGTATTTAGCAACAATATTGGCACCATCCATTACAAAATAAGTTGGGTTCACTCTTGCAGCTGTTTTTATAACCGTTCCATCGCAGGATAGAATAACAATATTCTTTTGTTTAAAAGCTGGAGCATGATTAGCTTCGGCAGTAACAATAAATACCGGTATGTTATCTTTCTCTAACTGGTCTAAATATTTGTTATTAAAACGTTTATCAAATGTAGCATCATGGTCCGGAAACTCTTTTGCTAATAAAAATACATACTTGCCTGTTTTATGTAATATAGCTTGTGTAGTATCATTGCCCGAAACGGTTTTTAAAGTGAAGTCGACAATATTTGCTTTCAAACCATTCCCTTTCTTTATCAGCTTTTCGTTTCTGGCAACAAATTCATAAGTAGAATCAAGGTTCTCAGGAAGATTAGCTTCTGCATACTCTACTTTTTTGCCATCCTTTTTATATTCAAAAACATAAGCAAATTCATCATCAGTAGCATTAGCAGGTTTCTCCATTTGTTTCAAAATGTTACTGCCAGTTTTGTAAGGTAAACAATCTACAAAAGGGAGTTTATCCAACACATACATCTGTGTAAGAAAAGAGGCGATTAAGGAGAAAGTTATTAATCCATTAGATGTGAATGCAGGTAAGTATGGTTCAATATAATCTCTTTTCAAATAGATTAACAATGCCATGATAGTCAGTATTACATCCTTTCCAAATGTTTGAATTGGGGTTAAAGGAATACAATCTCCCAGACAACCACAAGCAGTTATTTTGCCACTGAATAAAACGTAGGAAGTAAGGAATGTAAAAAAGATAATAAGCAATAATAAGAACCCTGAATAGAATTTTTTGGATACGCCTAATATTAATCCAACACCTGCCACTACCTCACAGATATTCATGAAGATTGCCATGGACATAGAGAAAGGATTAATCCAGTGAATACCCCATACATCAAAAAACTCCTGCATTTTATAGCTCAATCCCGAAGGATCATTCACTTTTACAAGACCGGAGAATATAAATAATAAACCTACCAGCCATCGAAGCGTATTTACTAGTATTTTCATTGTTAAAAATTTTGAGTTTTGCAAATGTAACTAATAGACTCACTTTTAGTGAACCTGTTAATAATCAACATTTGTTAAAGTAGGAAAAGTTAGACTAAAATTTACCAGCAAGGATGAGCGCAAAGACACTATAATTAAGGATGTCGGTAAAGTTTGCATCAATACCTTCGCTTACTATAGTCTTTCCGTCATTTTGAAGAATCTGTTTAATACGGGCTATTTTTACCAGTATCAGATCTACCATACTTTCTTCACTCATATTGCGCCATGCTTCGCCATAATCGTGGTTTTTGTTCTGCATGGTATCCTTGGCAAATTTTATAGCTTCAGTATAAAACTGTTCGGTAGTTTCTACCGGTAAATCTTCTATTTCCGGGTTATTAAGTTTCAGTTGAATAATACCAATGGCAGCATAATTAATGATGCCGATAAATTCGCTGTAAAGGTCATCGTTAACTAATTGTATTTTCTTTTCCTGAATGGTACGGATACGCAATGCCTTGATAAATATCTGATCGGTAATAGAAATAGTACGCATCACACGCCAGGAGGTACCATAATCTTTAGTCTTCTTTAAAAAAAGGTCTTTGCAGGAATTAATCACTGCGTCGTATTGTAAATTAGTATTTTCCACGCCGCAAATATAAAGGAGCGGCGTTAATGGGTCATAGTGTTCTTAACTATGTAGTTATGGTTTTACGAATAAAGAAATAATTGCAAATTATCTACTTAGTTTGTAGGAATAAATTTATTTCCAGCTATCATTGCAGGTCAAAAGAGCAATTTTATGGCAAGCAATCAGAATATTACCTGTCCGGTTTCAGCAGAAAGGGTAGATAATAATGTTACCAGAATTATAGCAGCATTTGTATTGATTCTAGCAGTAGCGGGGTTGGTACTACAAAATTATTTTATCTATTTGTTTCTTTTGTACGACTTCTCAACCAGAACCTTCTTTAATGGAAAAGGAAGCTTGTTGAAACTGTTGGGTAAACAAACTGTAAAGGCATTCAATATCAAACCTAAACCTATTAATGCAGCGCCAAGAAAATTTGCAGCAGGACTTGGGTTGATATTTAGTCTGAGTATAGGAATACTTATTTTTCTTGAGCTTATCATTCCTTCTTTTGTAGTAGGTGGAATATTGGTTATTTGTGCATTTATGGAATCGGTATTGGGTTTCTGTTTGGGCTGCTATGTTTACTCTTATACCATTCTTCCATTTATAAAGAATCCATAAGAAAGCATTGCATAATCATTATCAAATTCTCCAGGTAGATAGTCTTTCCACAGCTTTTTCAAGCGTTTCTTTGTTTTTAGCAAAGCAGAAACGGATTACTTTATTGTCTTCTCCATGCTGATAAAATGCAGATACTGGTATAGTGGCTACTCCATTTTCTTTAGTCAGTTGTATTGCTAAATCTTTATCATTAATATCCGATAAATGTGTGTAAGAGTAACATTCAAAATAACTACCATGCGAAGGGATACAACGGAGAGGAGTGCTTTGCATTAATGATCTGAAATAATCTCTTTTCTCCTGTATAAAACTCCCTAAAGTTAAATATGCTTCCTTATTACTTAGGTATTCTGCCAATGCAACTTGTACAGGTGTATTACAACTAAAACAATTAAACTGATGCACTTTTCTAAACTCCTGCATCAGCAAAGGATTGGAAATGCAATAACCAAGTTTCCACCCTGTGGCATGATAGGTTTTCCCAAAGGAGAAACAAACAAATGCCCTTGCAGCCAGATCCGGATATCTTAAGATGGAGTAATGCGGTAGATTATCAAAAATTAGATGCTCATATACTTCATCACTTAAGATAATAATGTTGGTATTAGCCACTATTTTCTGTAACTCAAGTATATCATTTTCTCCAATTACGGCACCTGTAGGATTGTGAGGTGTATTAATAATAATAGCCTTTGTATTACTGTTGATAGCCTGCCTTACAGTTTCCCAGGGAATACTATAATCCGGATATGCTAAAGAAATTAATATAGGCTTTGCACCATTAATTATTATGTTGGGAATATAGCTGTCGTATGCAGGTTCAAAAACAATTACTTCATCTCCGGGATGCAGTATGGAAGTAAGTGCCGTATAAATAGCATAAGTGCCCCCAGGCGTAATGGTTATCTGCGTTTCGGGAGAATATGTTTGTTGGTATAACTGATAACATTTCTCTGCTATCCGTTCTCTTAATAAAGTAACCCCGTTAGAATGAGTATATTGATTGTAACCGTCTTTCATGGCTTTATTTACCAACTCAATCAACTCAGTACTCATACTAAAATCCGGAAACCCCTGACCAAGATTAATGGCATTATGTTGTAATGCCAATGCACTCATTTGTGTGAAAATAGTAGTGCCAACATCCGGTAGTTTTGAACGAATATTCATGAGCAATATTAATTACTGATATGATAATGTGATAATCAGATAATGTGATGATTAATACAATTATTAGTTACTGCGCAAACACTTCAGCAATCTTATTCTTTAATGCGTTGAATTCAACTTCATCGTAGAGTCTGGTAAGGAAAATTATTTTGCCATCTTTTATAAGAACATTCCGGGTAACACCGGCTTCTTTATTGGCAAATTTTCCAAAAATTGTTGCTCCTGGATCAAGTGCTAACGGATAAGTAATTTTCAGTTTCTTTTTAAACTTCTTTACTACATTCAATGGCTCGTCCCGGTCTATTCCAATAAACACCAGTCCTTTATCTTTATATACCTGCCAAACTTCATTTTCCAGATGAGGCATTTCCTTTGCGCAAACACTGCACCAGCTTGCTGTAAATTGCAACAACACAACTTTCCCGTTCAATTGATTTACATTTACTATACTTCCATCTGTAAGTTTCAGAATAATACTGTCGGGTATATTGTCACCAACTTTTAAAATATAACCTCTGTCATCTACCTGTGCAGATAAATTGCAGTAAGAAATTATCATTATAAATAAGACTAAACCTTTGATAACTTTTTTCATATATGAATTTAATAGTGTATATAATTTATCTGTAGTAATACCATCAACAATAATCTTGCAATTATAAGTTTTATCTTGAAATAATACCGGATCAGTAAAGATTATTGTAATTCATTATTAATTAATAGAAGCTGTCCAGTATTCAGTTTGATTCACTCAAAAATGACACATCAATGATTATTACCAATGAATTAGGACAGCTTCTTAGACGTCACGGATGGATTCGAACCATCGTGGAAGGTTTTGCAGACCCCGACCTAACCGCTCGGCCACGTGACTGTATTATATTATCCAACAAATGTAGTAGGAAATATTATAACCTACTACTTAAATAGGTTAAATAATTTTAAACATTCCCGATTATATAAACCAATGGAAGTAGATGTTATTTTAATAGCGTAGAAAGTGATGAAAAGTTAAATATATTCTTACAAAATAAAGCATGACAATGATTACGGTTATTTTTGTTTTTTATAAATAAGATTATAGGCATAATGGACTTGAAGGAGATAGATAAATCATGGACACTTTTTATTGATAGAGATGGTGTTATCAACCATGAAAAGAAGGAAGATTATATTCTACATAAAGGGGAGTTTAAGTTTTACGACGGCGTGCTTGAAGCTATGGCTCTATTAAATAAAAAATTCGGAAGAATTGTAATGGTTACCAATCAGAAAGGTGTTGGTAGAAAACTAATGACACTGGATGATTTACAAGGGATTCATAATTATATGATGGTGCATATTATTGCAAGTGGGGGAAGGGTGGATAAAATTTATTTTTGTACTGACACGGACAATTTATCTATTAATAGAAAACCACAGCATGGCATGGCTTTACAGGCAAAGAATGATTTTCCTGAAATAGACTTTTCTAAAAGTGTAATGGTGGGCAATAAACTAAGTGATATGAAGTTTGGGAGAAATGCCGGTATTAATACCGTTTTTGTAGCTACTACAAATCCTGAATATTATCCTGATGATACAATAGATTTAAGATTTGATAATCTGTTACATTTTGCTAAAACACTTGTTGGAATTAATTAATCTATAAAGTTCTGTATGAAATTATTAATGAAAAATATAAGTTACTTACTGTTGGTTACTGTTCTTATTATTGGAACAAAATCATCAAATGCACAAAAACTTCCTAAAGCAGCTTATGAAGTACTAAAACCACTCGAAGATTCTTTAAAACAGGCTTGTTTTGATATGGCAAATCCTGATGATGAGTTTATCTTCCGTTTTAAAGCCGATAGTTTTTTTACCCGTGGTTTTGTAAATGCATTAAGAGTGCCTTTTTCATTTTATTATCCTTTTGATTCTCTGGCTCCGGTTTCAAAAGTGTATGCTCCGGACAGTAGTTTTAGAATATTTACCTGGGAAGTAATGAAAGACTTTACTTATTATCGTCAAAAAGGGGCAATTCAAATGAATACGTCTGATGGATCACTTAAAATATTCCCTTTATTCGATGTTTCTGATTTTACAAGTAACCCTTACGATTCAATTAGAGATGTAAAGAACTGGATAGGGGCTGTATACTATAAACTTGTTGAGAAAACTTTTAATAATAAAAAATATTATACACTCCTTGGTAGTGATGGTAATAATGCCCGTACTAAAAAGAAGTGGATGGAAGTACTAACCTTTGATGAACAAGGTAAACCCAAGTTTGGAGGACGCTATTTTCAATATCAAAATGATGACCTTAAGCCTAAACAACCAGCATACAGATTTTGCCTTGAATATAAAAAAGATGCTCAGGTAAGATTAAGCTACGATCCTTCGCTTGACAGAATAATTTTCGATCATTTATTTAGTGAGGATATGACACCTGAATTGAAACATACATTAGTGCCGTATGGTGACTATGAAGGTTTTGTATGGAAAAGTGGTATTTGGTATCATACTGCAACTCCATTTGATAATGCACCAATAAAGAATGATTTTATTCCTAAATCTTTGGAAAATGAAATTAAAAAGAAGGATGAAAAACAAAAACAGCTAATGTATCCTTCTCAAAAACAATCAAATCAGCAACCAGAACAACCACCTCAACCTAAAGAAAAGATTAATGACGAAAACACAAACTAAATAAAACTTATATATTATGAATTACGAAGAACTGGTGCAAAATCATTCAGCTGAACTTATTGAAAAGCTGGTTAAATATGTAGTTACACAAGAACCTGTAGAAATACTATTTAACTATGGTGAAGGAGACCAGTGGGCAATTATTTCTATGCATGAATACGAGCAGGATTTAGAAGTATCCATCAGGTTACACATCAATGACCATTACGATTTATATCTTGGTTACTATGATGATGAAGATGAGTTCTTCGAAATAGTAAAGCCACTTGCAGAAGAAGAAAAAAAACAACTTCCTGAAAAGCTAAGAATATTAATGAAGAAAGTATTAGATGATGAAAAAGGTGTTCGCTTTGCAGGACATTTATTAATCAAATAAAAGAATTAATCAAGTTTATTTTCCTGTTGAAAGTCACAAGTTATCATTCATTTTTTGTATTATAACTTGTGACTTTTTTTAGTCTATAACAAAACGGAAGGGTCTCTCAATGTGCTACCTTTTATTAGGCTGTCAATACTATTGAGGGTAACATCTGCAATAGTTTCTAAAGCTTCGTTGGTAAAGAAAGCCTGATGTGCTGTTACCAATACATTTGGAAAACTCATCAATCTCTGTATATCATCATCAGTTATTATCTTGGAAGACAAATCGCGGAAGAATAATTTGTCTTCCTGTTCGTAAACATCTATACCAAGATACCCTATTTTTCTTGTCTTAAGCCCTTCAATTGCAGCTCTTGTATCAATTAATGCTCCTCGTCCTGTATTAATAATCATCACACCAGGTTTCATGGTGGCAATGGTTTCTTCATTAATCAGATGGTAAGTATCATCGTTCAAAGGGCAATGAAGTGAGAGAATATCCGAAAGTTTAATCACTTCATCAAGAGGAAGGTATTCCACACCAATGGTCTCTAGCTCATTTTTTTTAAATAAATCGTAAGCAAATACGGTACAGCTCATACCAAGTAATATCTTACATAAAGAGTAACCTATTTTGCCCGTGCCAATAATACCAACTTTCTTTCCTTTCATATTAAAACCCAGTAAGCCATTCAAAGAGAAATTCTGCTCACGCACTCTATTATATGCCTTATGTGTTTTTCTATTTAATGTAAGCATTAAGGATAGCGCAAATTCAGCCACTGCATCAGGAGAATAGGCAGGAACTCTACAAACATTTAATCCAAGTTTTTTTGCTGCTTCAAGATCTACATTGTTAAACCCTGCACAACGAAGTGCAATTGTTTTTACGCCTTTAGCAGCCAGTACTTCCAGGACTTCAGCAGAAAGTTTATCGTTTACAAAAGCACATACAGCTATACTGTCACTTACTGTATTTACAATATGTGGACCAAGGTGTGTTTCATAATATTCTATTTCGAACCCATAGTCTTTATTGCATGCATCAAAAAATTGCTTATCGTATGGCTTGGTAGAAAAGAAGGTAATTTTCATATAATAATTGCTTTTAAGTGCAGTAATTGCTCTGCAAATGTATTGCTAAGGGAATTATCAGAGAGAATGATTTTAAGTAGAATAGTTAATACTAATAAAACCAATATTTTAAAGTAATAAAGGGCAAAGAAGCTATCTTCCCTACTTTCGCATCCATGCAAAAGAATAAATACGATATAGATCAGATACTGACGAACCTCAAAATAGATGCTTTAAATGAGATGCAACTTGCCTCTTTGGAAGCGAATGAGCAGCATGCTGATGTAATATTATTATCTGCAACCGGTACCGGTAAAACACTTGCTTTTTTACTACCAATACTCAAGATGTTACAGACCGATAACAAAGAAACACAAGCCATGATAGTGGTGCCTTCGCGTGAGCTGGCATTACAGATAGAAACTGTTTACCGTTCTATGGGAGCAGGGTATAAAATTACCTGTTGCTATGGTGGTCATAAAAGAGAAACGGAAGAGAACAACCTTATTCAGCCACCTGCATTAATTGTAGGTACTCCAGGTAGAATTGCCGATCATATTCGTAGAGGAAATATTACCGTAGGTGCTATTACTACATTGGTAATGGATGAGTTTGATAAGCTACTTGATCTTGGTTTCGAAGAGGAGATGTCGTTCATTGTAGGCTCACTGCCTGCAGTAAATAAAAAGATGCTTACTTCAGCTACCGAAACTCTGGTAATACCTTCTTTTTTGGTGATGAATGAACCTGCTAAAATTAATTTCATCAACGGAGATAATGGGGGAGAAGCAAAGACGGTAATTCAAACTATCCTGTCGCCAGATAAAGATAAAGTGGATACCTTATTTAATCTTATCTGTATGACTGGTGGACGATCTTCTATTGTATTCTGCAATCATAGAGAATCGGTAGAACGTACCAGCAAAATGTTGAGTGAAAAAGGTATTTCCAATGAGTTCTATCACGGTGCAATGGAACAGCAGGAAAGGGATAGTGCCTTATGCAAATTTCGTAATGGTACTACTGATATTTTAATTACTACCGATCTTGCATCAAGAGGATTGGATATACCTAATATCCGTTATATAATTCACTATCATTTACCACATACCGAAGAGACTTTTATTCATAGAAATGGTAGAACTGCCCGTATGGATAAAAGTGGGACAATTATACTTATTTTATCGGAAGATGAAAAGTTGCCTAACTACATTACTGGTGATATTGAAGAACTTATAGTGCCAGATAAACTAGAAATGCCAGAGAAACCAAAATGGTCTACCTTGTTTATTGCTGCTGGTAAAAAAGATAAAGTAAATAAGATTGATATTGTTGGATTTTTATCCAACCGCGGACAATTAAAGAAAGAAGATATTGGACTGATTGAAGTGAAAGATTTCTTTTCTTTTGTAGGAATTAGGAAGAATAAACTAGGGGCTGCATTACAACTTATTAAGAACGAGAAAATTAAAAATAAGAAAGTAAAGATTGAGGTTGCTAAATAGGCATAATGTTGATGGCTAAGTAGTGGGTATTGATTGGAATACATATGGTTTTAATAATGTATTCTAGTATCCTTAAATACATAGTCAATTAAATATTTTGGATAAAAATACGTTGTAAGATAAAATAGACTTATAATGCTAACACCAAGAGTACAATTAACAGCATCTGATAGGAATGAATTAGAAGAGATGCTTCATAAAACATCAT
>Ga0214192_1000659_pt1 | contig 20967 bp, 15 predicted proteins | sample TroBogEpilimnion_44_FD_153030 | JGI IMG/M metagenome (GOLD analysis project Ga0214192, IMG submission 153030) | Freshwater microbial communities from Trout Bog Lake, WI - 29JUL2008 epilimnion | ecosystem: Environmental > Aquatic > Freshwater > Lake > Epilimnion/Euphotic zone | place: Trout Bog... | reverse complement strand
AATACAACAAACCTCTTGAACTAACGGAAGATGAAATAAGAGAAGTGGCTGATAGCGTATGCCATACATGGAAAAAGAACGGTGTTGGCGAACTTTACATGACGGATTTTGCAAGAGCAATACTAAGAAAGGCACAAGAGAAATGAACGGTGGAGTAGAAATAATATTAGAGCGTATGAAGACGCACCCTGACGAGTTTGTAATAGGGTCACCGATCTCTTACGATAGTAAATGGGGAAGTTTTCTTAGGGAGATAATAGATGCTGAATACTTTAATGAAGCGGAAAAAGAGGCGGTTCTTATAGCTATTCGTGAAGCAAACCGAGAGAATTTTACTGGTCGTGTGATGCAGCGTTTAGCAGGAGAGGACGAACCGACGGGTGCGCAGGGAAAGTTGTTTTTAGATCAAGCGATCGGTATGGATATGGGTGGGCAGTCCCGTATTCACTCGTCACCAGCCAATAACGATCTAGCCAATACAGGTCGGCATATTTATGCACATGCGGAAGCATTACGAGCATTAAAAGGAATGATTTTTAAATGAATCTAATTACGTTGGACTTTGAGACCTATTATTCTAAAGACTACTCATTAACAAAACTCACTACTGAAGAATATATCAGGGACAAACGCTTTGAGGTAATCGGAGTTGCGGTTAAAGTTAATGACGGTATTGTTGAATGGTTTTCTGGTTCACACATCGAAGTCCGTAATTACCTTTCCACGTTCCCGTGGAATGACAGTGCATTACTTTGCCACAACACAATGTTTGATGGTGCAATCCTTAAATGGAAATTTGGTATTACTCCTAAGATGTACCTTGATACTTTGTGTATGGGTCGGGCTACTAATGGTGTTGATGTGGGCGGATCACTAGCTTACCTTGCAGAAAGATATTCTTTAGGGAAGAAAGGCACAGAGGTAGTTGATGCTAAAGGCAAGCAAATAACTGGTTTCAATCCTACTGAGTTAGCCCAATATGGCGAGTATTGCAAAAACGATGTGGAGTTAACTTTTAAACTTTTCCAAGTATTGTCTAGTGCGTTCCCTGAAGAAGAATTAAATCTGATCGATATGACACTAAGAATGTTTATTCATCCTATCCTAAGAGCCAACTACGATTTATTGGAAGAAAGATTAGAAGAACTTAAGCATGAGAAGTTACAGTTATTAGGCACACTCAAAGAAAAACTAGACTGCGATAATGAAGAAGCGGTGCGTAAACGCTTGGCTAGTAATAAACAGTTTGCTGGCATCCTCAAAGAGTTTAATGTTGAAACACCGATGAAGATAAGTAAAACTACGGGTAAACCCACATATGCGCTGGCTAAAAACGATGAAGGGTTTATAGCGTTAGTAGAGCATGAAGACCCTTTTGTTCAACAACTGGCGGCGGTGCGTTTGGGAACGAAGTCAACGATTGAAGAAAGTAGGATTCAAAGGTTCATAGATATTGGTGCTAGGAATAGACATGAACTACCCATCCCGCTTAAGTATTATGGTACGCACACAGGTAGATGGGCGGGTTCAGACAAAGTTAATTTTCAAAATTTACCTAGCCGTGACAAAAAGAAAAAGACTTTAAAGAACGCAATATGTGCGCCTGAAGGTTATGTTGTTATTAACTGCGACTCATCACAGATTGAAGCTAGGGTGCTTGCATGGCTATCAGGGCAAGATGATTTGGTTGAGTCATTTGCCAAAGGCGAAGATGTTTACTCAGAGTTTGCATCAAAAATATATGACCAGCACATCACTAAGAAAAATCCTGTTGAAAGGTTCGTAGGTAAAACTTGCATTTTAGGATTAGGTTATGGGACTGGCGCATTAAAGTTACAGCACACACTAAAGACAAGTCCCCCTGGGGCTGACCTCACAGAAGATAAGTGTGTGGAAATAGTTAGTCTATACAGAGAAACTAACGACATGATTGTGAAGCTATGGCGTGAAGGCGATAGGATGCTGAAGACTTTGGCTGATTGGGATAAAAACACTAAGCCTTTTTACTACGGCAAAAATAGATGTGTGAAAGTGTATAGCGATGGTATACAGCTACCAAACGGGTTATATATCCGCTACCCCGAACTTAAGCTTAATACTGATGAAACTACTAGCGGATACCAATATAGATCACGCAAGGGCCCAATAAGTTTGTGGGGCGGATCGATTGTAGAAAACGTAGTGCAAGCACTCGCTAGGATTATTGTTGGTGAGCAGATGTTAAAACTGAACGAGAGATATCGCCCTGTCCTTACGGTGCATGATGCGGCGGTGTGTATTGTCCCCGAAGATGACGTAGACGAGGCTTGTGCATGGATCGTCGAGATCATGTCAACACCACCTAAATGGGCTAATGGACTACCTGTCGCTTGTGAAGCCCATTATGGATACAACTATGGAGAAATGGAAGAATGGAAGCCGAACAAAGGATAGAAGCACTTGAAACACAAGTTAGAGAATTAGAACGAGGATTAAAGCACCTCTTGATAGCACATAGAGGGTTTACAGATTCTACTGTTACCGCCGAAGAACGTAACGAGATTGAGTATTCTAAACTTAGAGTTGAGCGTCATGCCATGAGTTTAGTCCATCAAAGAATGATCGAGCGTAAATATGCAGAATATGGTGGTGAGATAGAAAGAATAAAAGACCGTATGGAAGTTATGGAGCAGGACAATCCATTTTTAAAAGAACGATATGAAATATAAACGCATAGGTTGGATATCGTGGGGCGGACTGCATACTAAGAAGATGAAGTTCTTTTGGTTCAGTAGGCGCAAGCGTGACGGATATGATATACCGATATATACTGATGAAAAACTAATCAAGAAAGGTAAGAAGATGGTTAAGAAACTAGAAGTTAAAGTCCCTGCAATTAAAGAGAAGTCAGGCAAAATTGTTAAAGCACCTAGCAAGGCATGGTCACATGATGAATTGATTGCTAAAGAGGGCAAGAAAGCTAAAGGTTCGAAGCATGAGTTTGAGTTGACAAACGGTGAAGTGGTTAGCCGCAAAAAAGCGGCGAAAGTTGCTGAGAAAGCTGGTGAAGTACCTAAGTCTGTGGGTAAAAAACTTCATAGCCATGACTTGCGTAAAGCCGCACGGATTAAAAAAATTACCAAAAAAGATTTGTAAAAGATTTATTTTAGTGTAATATGTATAGATGAACTTTACATGGTCATTCTCCTCTCTCAAAGACTACATTAACTGTCCTAAGCAGTATCAGGAAGTTAAGGTTCTTAAGCGTCACGTCAAGTTTCCGACGGAGCAAATGCGCTATGGAACGGAAGTGCATAAGGCTTGCGAAGATTATGTCGGTAGAGATATACCTCTTGCAAAAAACTATGAGAGGTTTCAAGATACGCTCGATATTCTACGGGCTATTCCTGGGGTCAAGTACCCTGAGCATCAGATGGCACTCTCATCAGCGAAAGAACCATGTGCGTACGGTAAAGGTTATTGGGTACGAGGGATTGTAGACTTGCTAATCGTGGATGGTAAAGAAGCATTTATTGTCGACTACAAAACGGGTAGTTCAAAGTACCCTGACGTGAAGCAGTTAACCCTAATGGCGCTTATGACGTTCGCTCATTTCCCCGAAGTAGATAATATCAAAGCTGGGCTGTTGTTTATTGTTAATAATGCTTTTGTTACAGAAGTTTACAGGCGTGAGGATATTGATAAACTGTGGGAAACTTTTGATCCCCACCTTGAAAGATTAACACTTTCATACGAAAATGATGTTTGGCAAGCAAACCCTACTGGGTTATGTGGCTGGTGTCCAGTCAAGTCTTGCGAATTTCATAAGGAGAGATAATGCCATACGTTAATAAACCCCGACCATACGCAAAAGAATACCAACAGGAAAAAGCTAGAGGTGAAGAACCACGCCGTGCAGAACGTCAACGTGCTAGACGTGAGATCGATAAAAAGTTTGCAGATAAAAACAAAAACGGTAAAGCTGATATTCGTGAAGGCAAAGACGTAGCGCACGTTAAAGCATTAGATAAAGGCGGCTCAAATAAAGCAGGTGTATTTATTCAATCAGCACACGGCAATAGATCATTTAAAAGAGATTCAAAAGGTAACTTAGTTTCTGAACACGCTAAGAAAGAAAAAGGCGGAGAGAAGAAACTGAGCAAGATTATAAAGATGAAAAAGTAAGGCTGGTATAACCGTCGTAAGGCATGAGTGGGCGGACTCTAAATAACCATGTCAGTTGGACAGTGTACCCTAAGACTAGCTTTAATCCTGCTGGCACTTTTCCTTGCACTCGGTTCAACCGATTAACCCCCGTAAGGGGTTGTTAATTTAGTTAAAGGATATTTGTGGAAATAGTACAAAACGAAGCAGTAAAAGTTATCGTCCAGTCAAGTAAAGTTAAATTAATTACAGACCACTTAGATAAAAGTGAAGTATTAACTGATAACGGCGACCACGCTGAAGTGTTAGTCTATTGGGGCATCGAGGAGATGCAACACCTAACCAAAATACTTGATGGAAAAGTTCCTTCACCGATAGAAAAAGATTATTCATGGCCTGGTATGTACACGCCATTCTCTCATCAAAAAATTACAGCATCCTTCCTTTCTTTACATCAACGCGCGTTTTGTTTTAACGAAGCGGGTACAGGTAAAACATCTTCAGTGATATGGGCGATAGATTATTTAATGACGCAGGGCTTAGTAAAACGGGTATTAGTAATTTGCCCTTTATCAATTATGTATTCAGCATGGCAAGCCGATATATTTAAAACCGCTATGCACCGTACCGTTGCTGTGGCATACGGAGATGCGAACAAACGTAAGAAAATTATTAATGGCATTTATGAGTTTGTCATCATTAACTATGATGGAGTGAATATTGTCCGTGAAGATATAGATAAAGCAGGGTTTGATTTAGTTGTCATCGATGAAGCCAATGCTTATAAAACCCCTACGACAAAGCGCTGGAAGACGTTGGCGAAATTAATTACCCCCAACACAAGACTATGGATGCTAACAGGTACGCCAGCATCTCAATCCCCAGTCGATGCTTACGGTCTAGCGAAACTTGTCTCGCCCGCTAACGTGCCTAAATACGTTACGGCATGGAAGGATAAGGTGATGTATCAGATTACACGGTTTAAATATGTACCTAAACCTACCGCACAGCAAGATGTTTATAATGCTCTCCAACCAGCTATAAGGTTTGAGAAAGCGCAGTGTTTAGATTTACCACCTGTCATGTATCAGACTCGTGAAGTACCACTTACAACGCAGGTATTAAAGTACTACAGAGCAATTAAAGGGCAGATGTTAGTTGAGGCGGCAGGTGAAAAGATCAGCGCCGTTAACGCCGCAGCCAAGTTAACAAAGTTATTACAGATTTCGGGTGGGGCAGTCTACACAGATACCCGTGATATCGTGGAGTTCGATGTATCGCCACGACTAAGTGCCTTGATGGAAGTGCTTGACGAGACAGAGCATAAAGTAATTATATTTGTCCCTTATAGTCATACCATCGATTTAGTTTCTAAACATTTAACAAAGGAGGGAATCAGCAATGAAATTATTCAAGGAAGTGTAAGTGCAACAGAACGGTCTAATATTATTAACCGTTTCCAAACAGCAGAGTTACCAAGAGTACTAGTTATTCAGCCACAAGCCGCATCGCATGGTGTTACTTTAACTGCCGCCAATACAGTCGTTTTTTGGTCTCCCGTTATGAGCGTTGAGACATATTTACAATGTATTGCTCGTATTGATCGTGTAGGTCAGGTCAATAATATGACAGTAGTTCATTTGCAGGGTTCTGAAGTCGAAAGAAAAATGTACTCAATGCTACAAGGCAAAGTTAGTAGCCACGAAAAATTAGTCGATTTATATAAACAGGAGTTAGGGATAGAAAATGAGTGAAAATAATTTAGATGAATTAGTAAAAATTTACTTGACAATAAGAAGTGAACGTGAAAAACTAGAGTTACAAGACAAAGAACTAAAGAATGATTTAGATGCAGTTGCCCAAAAGATGTTATCTATATGCAACGAAGCAAACGCATCAAGCATTAAAACGGTTCAAGGTACTGTAATTAAGAAGTTGAATGAAAGATTTACATTGTCGGATAGAAGTGGGTTTGATGCGTTTGTCCGTGAGCATGATGCCATCGAGTTGTATGAGGCGCGTATTCATCAGGGCAATTTTAAAGAATTTATTTCTGAGCGGACAGATGAAGGTTTACCGCCAGGGGTAAGTGTTATGAGAGAGTTTACAATCGTAGTTCGTAAACCAACCTCAAATTAGTTTAATCAAGTTAAAAGGAGTAGTAAAAATGTCAACAGAATTATTAGATTTAAGCGCACTTGGTGCGTTGTCCGTAGCAGGTGAATTAGACGAAGATACATTAGCCGTTGCTGGTGGTAAGCGTGACGGTAATAAACGTATTTCTATTAAAGGTGGAGTATTCCGCAAGTACGCTGGTGGTAAAGAGATTGGCGCTATTGAAGATCGATTTATGAATGTCATTATTGTTAAGATGGCACATAAAGCATCTCGTATGTATTACGAAGGCGCATACAAAGAAGGCGAAAAAGTAAGCCCTGCTTGCTGGTCAACCGACTCTGAAACACCAGACGCAGAAGTAAAAACACCTATCGCAACAACTTGTATTAGTTGCCCAAATAGTGCCAAAGGTTCTAGTGATAATGGACAAGGCGCAAAGTGCAGACTGTCATGGCGTACTGCCGTCGTTTTACCGAACGACCCAGCAGGTGATGTTATGCAGTTAGTATTGCCAGCAACCTCTGCTTTCGGTAAAGAAGATAATGGAAGATGGCCTTTTAGACCGTACATTCAGCACTTGGCATCGCATAATGTTTCAGCAGGACGTGTGATTACTAGGATGGCATTTGATACAAAAGCGCCAACGCCAAAGGTATTGTTTTCACCAGTCGGTGCTGTACCTGATGCAGATTTAGAGATTGTTCAACGTCAAGCTAAAAGTGCTGAAGCTGAGAAGGCAGTTAAGTTAAACGTGTATCAAGTTGATAGTGGTGGTGATAATGAAGTAGCACAACCTGAGACAGTCGATGAAGTAGCAGAGCCAGTTAAGCGTGAGTCAAAAACTCCCGTTGGTGAAAAGGCATCTGACGTATCAGATATCGTTAAAAAATGGTCTAAGAAATAAGGATAGAAATGCCACGGACATACAGTAAAGAATTTATTAAGACGTTAGGAACGCTGAAGCCTTTTGACACGACAGGTATTCAGTTAGCAAAGGCGTGCATAAGGGCAAACATCCCAGCGCTGTACGTCGCTAATGCCTTAGAAGTTACTCGTATGACAGTTCATAGTTGGTTTCGTGGCAATCCTATTCGTGATAAGAAACGCCGATTAGTAGCCGTATTTACTGAGTTGGTTGAGGAAGATTTAGATAACGGAGTATTACCCGCTAAAAGCACTGCTCATGCAAGGAAGTATATAGAGGATATGGTCGGTAAGAAGATTTAACAACGGAGAGTCTGATAGTGCCTTTCATAAAGTAGGTAATAAGGTAGCCAAGTTACCCCCTATTGATCTCCACCCCAATAACCAAACCGAGGCAACTCGGTTTTTTAGACTCTGCGCATATGTTAAAACAATTTTATGAGAAAGCATTGCCATCACAAGGAGTTTATTGCATTTGCGGCATTGACCCAACAACAGGTAAAGTAACGAGCCGATTTGCTGAAACGCTTGACGATGTATACAAGAATATTGAATCACTTAAAAGTAGAAAAGATAACATATATGTTACGCCAGCATCATACGAAGGATGGAGTAGGAAGGCTGATAATTGTTTGTTTGTTCGGACATTTTTCCTAGACATAGATACACACGGTAAAAAGTCTTACGGTACTAAAGAAGAAACTTTTCAAGCATTACATGATTTACTAGAAGCCACGGGTTTACCTGAGCCAGTTTATATAGACTCCGGTGGTGGTATTCACGCTTATTGGATCATGGATAGGGATATACCCTATGATGAATGGAAACCTTTGGCTGAGAAGTTTAAAAGCCTATGCCAAAAACACATCCTAATCGATCCAGCGGTTACTTCGGATGCCGCACGATTGATGCGTTGCCCCGATACTTTAAATTATAGATACGACCCACCACGCATGGCGGCGGTGACAAGCGACACTATACACGTTTATGACCTAGATGAGTTTAAAGATTTTCTAGCGACGCAAGACGTAGCGGGCCCGGCTATAACCACATCAGAAAATAATGTGCTGGCTAATGTTAAGAAGGGGTTAGATGAAGATACGTTAGCCATGAAGAAGTTGGATAACGTGGATTGGAGTTTCGAGAAGATTGCTATACGTTCATTGGAAGGTGATGGATGCCAACAGATTAAAGTATTACTAGAAGACCAGCAGAACGCCCCTAGAGATCAATGGGCTGGGGGTTTAACAATAGCAATTCATTGTGTAGATGGCGCAACTGCTATCCATGATATGTCCAACGAGTATGATAAATATGATTATGATGAAACAGAAAAAACTGCCCGCTCTTTTGGTGGGCCGAGGACTTGCGAATGGTTTGGAGAAAACTTCCCAGAGCATTGCACGGGATGTAAGCATCGAGGAAAAATTAACACCCCCATCGTTCTCGGTAGAACCATTAGAGAAGCCACAGAAGAAACCCCAATACCTAACAGCCAAGAAAGTAATCAGACGGAATCAGTACGGGAGACACAGAGTACCAAAACTATTCCGGTCTTCCCAGAATACTTAAAACCATTTTTTCGTGGTGAGAACGGCGGAGTTTATTACCAACCACCCCCAGACGTAGATAAGAAAGGTAACATAAAACATAAAGACCCCGTAGAAATTCTTGCCCACGTCTTATATCCGACCCGTAGATTATTTAGTCAACTGGATGGTGAATGTATGACGATGCACTTAGTATTGCCGAATGATGGGTTAAAAGAGTTTTTATTACCGATGAAGTCAGTATTTATTGAAATGGAATTAAAGAAAGTATTAGCGTTCCATCAAGTGATTTACACACCGAAATATATTTTAAACATACAAGAATACCTTGTGAAATGGAGTCAATATATGATTAATGTAGGAAAAGCGCATGAGATGCGTATGCAGTTAGGTTGGACAGAAGAAAGAACTTCAGACAGATGGGATAAGCGTGGGTTTGTTGTAGGTGAGACAGAAGTTAATTCTAAGGGCGAAACGATTGAAGCCGCTATTTCACCATACATTAGAGGCATAGCTAAACATTTTAAAAAGGTTGGCACATACGAGCGCTGGCAACAATCAGCTAATCAGCTAAACCGTTTAGGGTTTGAATTACATGCCATGACTTGCCTTGCAGGTTTTGGCACAACACTTATGAGTTACACGTCTACGCCAGGCGTTGTTATATCTTTACTTGGCCGGTCAGGTAGCGCTAAGACAGGTGCGATGAATGCAGGGATTAGTACTTTTGGCGATCCCAAAGCACTTAGCGTTTTTGAAAGTACAGATAATGGTTTGACTGGTCGTATGCTGGCATTAAAGAATCTAATGTTTGGGGTAGATGAGGTAGGTAACAAAGACCCTAAGCCATTATCTCAACTAGTTCATAACGTCTCAAATGGTAAAGCTAAGATTCGTATGCAAGCATCAGTTAACGCTGAGCGGGTTACAGAGATGATGGCGGCATTGATAGCTGTATTAACTACAAACGAATCTGTTTACAATAAGTTTGAGATTCTTAAGGGGAGCCCAGACGGAGAAGCCGCGCGTTTAATTGAGTTCTTGATGGATCATCCAGATGATTTAAAAGGGGCAGAAGGCGCAAAGCTAGGCGTAGATATATTCGATGCGTTTAATTATAACTACGGTCATGCAGGACCAATATTTATTGAGAAGGTTTATGCAGTAGGTGACGCACATATTCAGATGCGTATTGGTCATTGGGTTAATAGATACTTAAGTGATACAGGTGGCGACTCAGCATATCGTTTCCATCAAAACTTTGTAGCTGCTGTGTTTACCGCTGGAGAGCTTGCGATTGATGCTGGTATTATTAATTATGATTTAGAACGTATCTACAAAAGAGTAATCAAAGAGTTAAACCATATTAAGCTCAATGTATCTAAACTTAATAACACAGACTACTCAGCGATTTTAAATGACTTTATGAATGAGAACATGGGTAACATCTTACGCATTAGGGATAGTAAGGTAACTGATGAGCCTCGTGGTAAGTTAGTGGCAAGGGTAGCAACTGATGAGCCAACTCGTGTGTCTAAAGAAGCGCTTAAGGAATATCTCACTAAAAAGAAAATCTCACCACGAGAATTTGAAAAAGCAATGTTTGAGTCTGGTGAAATGATAACTGAGAAGGCTGTTAAAAAGCATTTGGAAACTGGATGGAAACCGACTACTACTAACAAAGCAGGTTATGTTTATCTGTTTAAGAATACTCTAGATGTTACAACCGAATCAGATAATTGAACCAGAATGGCTATTGCCATTTGAAGGCATGGGGATTGGGGATAGTTTTTTTATCCCTACCCTTAGACCAGCAGAATTAATTTACTCTATCGATTGCGGCGCAAAACGTGCTGGCATAAGGGTAAAAACATTTGTTACACGCAAAGAAGAATACTTAGGAGTGCGTTGTTGGCGCATCGTTTAGCGTGGGCGCTTCATGCCATAAGCTTCAAACATATTCATCATTTGATACTTAACTAAATTCTGTTGATACTGGTTAATTTTTAATAGCTGGCTTTTCATAGCGGGATCGTAATTAGTATTCTCCCTGTATTTATTTGCTTGCGCTCTTAAATTTTTTAAGTCGTGGTTAACAGCTTTATTGTAGTAGTCAACTATTAATTCATCCATTGGTCTTTCAGCTCTAAAACGTGCCATCTGATATGGGTTAGTTTTAAACTCATTGATAATGCGTTGCGTTTCTTTTATATCAGTTTCCATTTTAGAAAATTGACGGCTATCTACACTAGACTTAGAACCAAAGAACGAACCAAATAAAGGCACATCATTTTTAGCACTAAATTCTTTTTTGCCATCAACCAAATTAGATAGACCGTAAGCCAGTTCCCCAACACGGGTAATACCGTCAGCATAACTATTAGCAAAAAAATACATAGTGTTAGGGCTTATATCAAACCCGCCCATAGATTCGTTCGCCATATAGACTGCTAAATCTTTCCATACTTGCGGGATTTTATCGCCGCCAATATAAGCGTCGCCCATTTTACGGTTTGAGTCATTATAAATACTTTGTCCAAGACCGTTTTTGTTCATAACAAACTCAACCAAAGGACGTACTGTGCTTGGCATTATAGAATCAACAGCAAATGCTAATGGATCATCTACCGCATTCATGTGTGATACTGGGATTGGAACAAACGAGTCTAAAGAGATACCTAAGAATATATTAGACAATGCACCTTTTAGTGACTGGGACCCAGAAACAACTGAAGCGAATTGAGCGCCAGCCGCAGCAAAAGCACCAAGCCCAAAACCCCAAGGAATCTGTATAGGCGTTCTATCCTCACTTAACCAACGTGGTAAATGAAACCTAGCAAAACGAGTCCACTGGTCCATATTATCATTGAGCACATCGTTGCGACCCATATCATCGTCATCAGCACCAAGCGCCGCCATGCCGTATATAGCCATACCCATGCCGAGTAAAACCCCAACCATTTGCTGCGCATTTTTTCTTTTAGCTGCGTAGTTACTACGGAATTTTTCTTGGGCTTCTGCATTATCTGCAAGGCCTGGTACAACACCTATTGCATCTTTTAGTGCTTTATCTACGCTTCTAAACGCTGGAGCAACCGCTTCAATAGCGCGGACAGCACCCGTAGCAGATGGACGGAAGAACATATAAAATGCTCCCATAGCTTTACCTAACTCACCGACTTGTTCAAAGTTAGCTAAGTTTTTAGCGTAAGCTGCGGCACGTATTTGAGCTACATTTTCAGATGCGCCCTGTGTTTTATAATTACTTTTCATTAGCCCGTATGCTGCGGCACGGCTAGATAATTCAAACATATTGTTGTATATGTCCATAAACTTATCTAGCTGTTCTTTACCTTTAATAATTCTTGACTTACCTAATTCTTTATCTAGGTTATCCCAGTTTGCTTTTAAACTAATGCCCTGTAAGTATGATGTTGGGCCGCCCCGACGTATGTATTCCATCACGTTTGTAGCATAAGCATCGTTTTTAACAAAGGCTTCTAACTTATCAAATTGACGAGTCTCCATTAGGTAAGCTACCTTACCAGCTTTTTGTAACCCACCTTTAGCAACTTGCGCACTAATCTGTCCAATAAGTTGTGCAGATTTAACTGGGCCTAAGTCAGCACCAATAGCCCAAGCGTTAGTTAATGTATCCCGTACATAGTTCAACGGCGCAAAATTATAGTTATAGCGAGTATGCAACTGCCCAAAAAAGCTAGTTATATTATTAGCATATTCAGTTAGCGTACTAGTCTGTTGATAAGTACGGCGTAAACTATCTAGCATTTTTTCATCATCGATTTGCAAAACGTCAATGCTACCATCTTCGTTATAATGCAAAAGCGTTTTTAGTTTAGGAATTTTATTTAACCTGTCAGTATCACGCTCATTAAACGGTATGTGATCTATTACATTTCCGGCAATAACATTCTGCCCATTTGGATTTTTTGCGTCTTTGGCTAATAAGTTTCTAATTGAAAGCGTTAGCCCTTTACGCCCAGCACGAGTAGCGGCACGGATAGCATCCGACATAGTTTGTAGGACTGGATTATCAGAAACAGTAAAACGACCGTCGAACCCATACGCTACGTCTTGCATTTCTTTACCTAGACGTGGACTATCAAAATCTAAATCTTCATCTACATTAGTGGATTTATTAAATTCAGCTTTACCTCTAAATGGCGCATAATGCTCGTACCCATAAAAATTAACTCTGTTATCTACATAAGCAGACCAGTAATTAGCTTCTTTATTAAGCATTGTAGTTACATCATTAAGTTCTTTTAAGTTAGCAAGAATAGTATCTAATATTGGTTTAAGCTTTGTATTTTCTTTATATGCTTTTAAACGCCCATCTATAATTTTTCTATCTACACCAAGTACGTTATACCGTTCATGGTTAATGTCTAGTAAGTCGTTATTGCCTTGTTGTTTTTTAGATAGAGTATTGCTAATTGAAGAAGCATAGCGTGAAGCCATAGTATTTAATTCATTACGTAAAGCTTTAGCTTGGTCTTTAGTTAAGCGTTTAGTATCTAGCAATTTAATAATTTGTGTACGTCTTGTAGCTGGGCTTAATGTCCCATTATTTAAAATTTTATTCTCATCAAGTGGCACAGTTAAAATATATTTAACGGCACGGCGCTCTCCCTCATGCAAGGCTTCTATTAATCTATGGATTGTTTTTAGCGCCCCATCTGTATCAGTTCCCATTTCTTTAGCCAACCCAGCAATATTTTTTTCTAAGCGCTCACGAGGGGTTGCAACAAACCTACTAAATAAATTTTTAGCTATAGTATTGCTAAGCGTTATAAAAGTCCAAGGGGTATTAATTTTATCTTGGTCTTCCCAATTAGAAAGTTCAGCAAGCTCCATTGCATTTTGGACAGCTTTAGCTTCAACACTAATATTTTGGAATAAATTTACTAACCTTCTTCTTCCTGGCGCTGTAGTAAAGTACTTAGTAATGTTTGTAATTTTTTTAGGTTTTTCTTTTGACGATAAAGCATAGGGGTCATTTTTTTCATCATTAACAAATAAATCGCCTTCTTTACCATGAAGTTTAGTAACTTTTGGTTTACCAGCAGCGCCTTTTGCAGCGGCAGCTAATGGGGCAACTTTAATACCAGCTTCAGGCGATTCAAGAATCTCCCCTAATATTTCAGATACTTCTAATAAAAGATTACCTTCGTAGCCTGGCTGTAAACCTAAAAATACTTTACCCGGTTTGTATTTTTGTTTAGTCTCTTTAATAGGCGTTTCATTACCAAATTTCATATCGCCTACATCAGTCGTAGTAACACCTTCTTCGCCCGTCTCTTCATAAAGACTTTCTTTGTCCATAGGAGATAAACTTTTAGACATCGCGTCAAACAATTCTGGCCTTACTTGAATTTTAGTCGCGCTGGCTGTAGCTAAGTTATATAGTTTTGCAAACGCGCTAGTTATGTTATCCCATAAATTTTTAACTATGCCTATAGTGTATTTAGCCAAAGGGCGTACTTGGGTATTAGCTAACTCATTTTGGAATTTACTATCAGTTAAAGCATACGTTACAAATTCATAAAGATTTTCAAACGCGTTTGGGTATTTACCGTTTAACTTACTTTTAGCAAAATTAAAAATCTTCTGTAAATGCTCCATCGCTTCACGTTGCGTATCTGTTAAAGAAGTAGGGTCAGTTAAAAATTTATTAATTAACTTAACAGTTCCAGCGTGGGTAATTTCATGCAATACAGTAGACTCATCAAACCCATTTTTAGTAAAGTAAAATGTATCAGTCTTAGGATCGTATTCAGCTAACTTTCCTTCGCGTTCTAAGCGTTGAATAATTTCATTATTAGCATCTGTAATTACTGTAGAGTTAAATGTTATTTCACTAAGCGCTCTGGCTAAAAATCTATTAACGAGTTTGGTAAGTTTAGACTGGCGTTCTATTAAAGTTTTAACAGCTGCTTTACCTTCATCAAGCTCACCTCTTTCTAAAGTTATTTTAGCCCCTTCAGCGGTATCAATTAAACCGAGTAAAGCACCGTTAATATCACTATTTTCTAATGAACTACGTACTTGTTCAGATACTAACTTACCTTTACCTACAGCTTCAGCTTCTTGTTTTCTTTCTTGTTCTATGCGTGTTTGCGCTACAGTTTTAGATTGTTTTTCAGTACCTTTAAGTTTTAGTTGCTCGATGCCGGCACGAGTTACGCCGCGTATACCTTTACCTTCTTTTTCTAATTGTTCAGCAACAGCAGTAAATCCAGCGTTTTGTTCTACGACTGTATTATTTTTAACAGAGCCCATATAAACATTTTTAGCTTCAGAAGATAAGCCACCCCATGCAGGTAGGTCTATACCTAATTCACGTTGGTATGCTTTACGGCTATCTTCATAACCATTAATAACTTTTTGTTGGCTAGTAGATACAGCGCTTTCACCCGTATCACTTTTTTGTTCAATATAATCAGCTAATGCTTTAGCTGCGTTATCAAAAGCACTAGCCGCTGGGATAACTGTAGGAGCTTGTTGCCTATATTCTTTTTTAATTGCTTCTAATTCTTCTTTAGATTTTATGTCTGCTAATGATTTACCTTGCGCTGCAAGATATTGTTCAATGCCTTGTCCAGTTTCACCAGTTTTTAATTCACTTAAATATTTATCTTTTTCGTCAGCTGTTAAATCTTCCCATGCTGGTACTTGTATATCTTTTTCAGTTAAAGCTTGGCGAGATAATTCATATTCATCTCTTAACTCAGCATCAGTTTTAGTTTGAGGGATAGTTTTACCAGCTACTTCTTGTAAATCAGCTTGACGTTGTGCTTCTATAGCAGCTTTTTCTTGTTGATCTTTTTCAAGTGCCGTTTGTAATTGGGTAGTTTGTTGTTGGTTGGTTTGTTGTATAGCAGTTTGTTGTTGCGCTATTTGTTCTGGTGTAGGCGCAGTTTGAATAGCTCTCGTTAATGGATTGAGCTGCTGTCCCTCTCCTGCTCCAGGCTGGTTTTGAGCATTATTATTTGCTCCCAATCCTGTTGTCTCAGCTCCTGCAACTGTGGTGGCAGTGTTGTTTGTCTCCACTCCACTAGATACTGTAGTGCTAATTCCACTTGTTCCAGCGTCAGTTGCAACATTTTGTTCTCCTAATTTTGCTAGATGATTTCTTAATAATTCTATTGCTCTTTGATTACGGTTCGGGCCGCCTTCAGGAATTTCAAGCCCTAAAGCTTTAATATGTTTTTGTAGTGTAGGAAACTTTGGTTTCTTTTCACCAGAATCTATTTGTGCTAAATAATTAGCTGCTTCTATGGTATCTTGCGGGGTTACTTGTGTTACTGAATCCGGTATAGTATCTTTATCTTCAACTTTAGCAATATTTTGAACAAGCGTAGCGGACTCAGCTAATGGGGCACCTTTATCATCAGTAGCAGGATTTAACATTGCGGCTTCTTCAGGCGTTAATGTATCTACTTTTGTTTCTATATTTTTATCGATCCCAGTAAATGAGTCTTTACCTTTAGTTTCATTCCCAGGTGATGTTTCATGTGAACCAGTTAAATAAGTTTTAACACCGCCCATAGAGCCAGGTATTAAAGACATACCTATAGAAGCACCTGCCGTATTAATATAATCTTTGATAGCATCGGCATCGGATAAAGATAACTTAGCGCCATAGCGCTCAGCCATAGTTTGAATTTCTTCTGGTAGTATTTCTTTTAAGCTAGTTGTACCGATAGCTTTAGTAACGTCATAAAATAATTTGCCAGTAGATTCTGCATCTAGCCCTTTTAAGTTAAGGCCTTTAGCTCCTTGAGCCATAAACTTTTCAGCAGCAAAGTCAGCAATCGAGTGTATTGCCGCGGCGGGTAATACTCTGCCTAAATCTAAATCTTCCGCAGTTTTACCTTGTTGTTGTAACTCGCCTAAAGCCCTATTTGTAGTTTCACCAGCACCGTGCATAACAGCTTGACCAGCCATGCCAGCATTAACGCCCATACTTTTAAGTACTGATTTAGCTTCAGTTTGAATTAATTTTTCAGCTTTATCTTTAGCGCCGTCTTTAATTAATTTTTCAGCTTCAGCTTGAATACCTTTTCTAATAAGCGTTTTACTTATTGCACCTTCAATAGCGCCAGGTAGTGCGCCAACCCCCATTCCAGTAGCCGCACCAGCAAGAGCCCCAACACCAGCAAAAGCTGCGGTTTCAGCAAGATTACCAAGACCAGAACCCATTTGATACGGAAGCCAGTCTGTTAATACAGTACCAATACCTTTTTTCCATGCTTCAGTAAGGTCGTCAGATGCTTTAACTCTTTGTTGCGCCTCGGCTTCATTCATGCCTTGAACGCCGCTTTCCATCATTTCTTTACTACCAACAGCTTTACCCGCTAGTACTTTTGCGGCGTTGTAAGTGCTACTAATGCCAGGCAGTGTGTTTGAGAGCCCCCGCATAAAATCACTAGACTTATCATCTTCAGGCAAAACTTCTGGGCCAGTAGGCGCAGGTTTTATTGGTTGTGAAGTATGTCCAATCTGCTTACTAAAATCTTCAAAAGGCATATCAGAATAATATTTTTCATGCAGCCCTTTAGCTAAGTCATTATCTGACATATCATCATATTGGGGGTACTGCTGCCTAAATTCTTGTAAGTTCATTACTTACGGCTTTCTTAAATTAAATGGATCATTTGTATTTTTAGTTGCAGAGTTAGGGTTCGCTCTGTTAATAATCTGTTCATCAAAAATTGCTTTTTTAGTTCTAATAGGTGCTTCAAGATTAGCAACTTGTTCTTTAGCAACAGCTACCATTTTTTTCATACTTTTATCCGCATTAGGTGGTAATGGCATATTAGCAGTTTCATAAAGAGTTGGATATGATTTAGGCAACGCTGCTAATCTTCCTTCTAATGCAGTAGCCGCAGTATTTATATTATTATCTCTACGGAGTTGTTCATTAATTTCATTAGACTTACCATGTTGAGCAGCAGCAGCTAACCCAACTTGTTTTTGAACATCATGCCCATACATGGCAGCCTTATATGTCATTTCATGTCCAGCATAATCAGCGTATATTTTTTGTGCATCCATCATACGTTTAGTAGCAGTATCTACGTGTTTGTATGCTGTATCAATTAAACCGAGCTTTTCAGCACGATCAGCTTTAGCTATAGCAGATTTAGCGTCTTCGATATTATCTATAACTTGATTACGTTTATCATTATTAGCCATTAATTGTGGGATACCGCTTTGTATACCTGTCATAGCAGCTGTCATAACTGACCCAGGAGTTGTAGCCATTTTTGCAAACATACCCGCATATATTAATTTCTGGTTATCATCAAGCCCTTTCATACTACGTTCTTGACGTTTATCTAATTTATCAAGTTGTGCTTGAGTATCATTAGGCCCTAAAACAGATACTAATTTTTGGTATTGTTTATCAACCATCGCATCTACTTCTTCTTGCGTAATTGGTTTTAAAAATCCAGAAACAGTAGGGTCACTACCATTTTTAATAGTTTCGGTTTCAGCAGCTTTAGCAACAGCTACATGAGGGTCAACTTTTGGTGTTGGCGCTGCCGCAGGTTGTTTAATACCGCCTTGTGGTGGAGCAGCTTGTGGGCCAGGTTGTGGTGGAGCAGCTTGTGGACCAGGTTGTGGACCAGGTTGTGGACCAGGTTGTGGACCGGCTTGTGGAGCAGGTTGTTTAATGCCACCAGTAGATTGTGATATCGCTTGTTGTAACTGAGCAAAAGCTTCCGGACTCATAGAAGGTTTAATACCCCCACCAGTAGATTGTGATATAGCTTGTTGTAACTGAGCAAAAGCTTCCGGACTCATAGAAGGTTTATAGTTAGGATTAGCTGGGCTATTCGGATTTAAAACCGCTGCTTGTCGGTATGCTTCTGCTTCGTTTGTTGGCGTAGTAGGTGGTGTAGTAGGTGGTGTAGTATTTAATGCTTGATCCGCATGTAATTGATTAAAAAATAAATCAGTATTACTTGGCTTACTAGCCGCTGTTCCACCAACATCAAATGCAATAATCCCACCACCAGCGTATTGAGCGCCGGCGCGCGCTTGAAGAATCTGTTTAATTTGATTTTTAATTGTTGGGCTTTGAGTTGAAGCCAGTTCTTTATTTAACGCATCGCTAGGCATATCATTTAAATCGGCTTCAGTAGAATCAATAATGCCTCCACCCAAATAACCTTTAATACCTTTTGTTAAACCGCCTTTAGCATGATTTAACTGACTTATAACGCCCGCAGCACCAATAGTTTGGGTTAACGCACTAGGCGCAGCTTGATATTGTTGAGTAGTAGCAGACTGCATTGGTAGACCACGCAACATGTTAGACATAGTACCCAACTGCATAAGCGGATACTGTTGCGCAGTAGCATAGTTCTGAATACCTTGATTAATAATCTGTTGAGCGTTAGCCTGTTGCTGTCCACCGAACTGATTCTGCATATTGGCAATACTTTGTTGCGCCCCAAGTTGTTGCCCGCCAATACCAGCTAACTGATTAGCGCCTTGCATACCCTGACCCAATGCACCGAGCGCAGCTTGATTAGCTTGTAATTGAAACGCATCATTTTGATTGTATTGATTTTGCGCTGCATTAAACGCGTTTTGGTATCCTTGGCCGATCATATTAGACGCAGCCATATTACCTTGCTGTTGATTCAACGAATTAGCTAATGCTTCACGAGATCCCCCAAACGCACCTTTTGATGTAGCAGCAGCTTGTTCACCAGCAGAATTAATACCAGTTTGTTGCGCTAGTTGTTGTAGCCCTGGAGCAAGTGCTTGTTGAATATAAGGACTCATGTAACCGCCAACTTGTTGCTGGAAGTTTTGTGGATTGGCTTGTTGTCCTAATTGATAGTTTTGCCCAGCTAAAGCGTTAGACCCCATAATGCCTTGGTTAGTCATTCTTGACGCTTGTCCATACTGACCTGGAGTCTGCATATTAGCAGCGGAACTAAATGCTTGTTGTTGCTCTGGACTAAACCCAGCTACCGCTTGAGAAGCATTATTATAAGCAGTTTGGTCCATACCAGAATAAGGCTGGTACTGATTAAAAGTATATTGACCTGTTGTAGGATCAGTCGTAAATAATTGCGCCTGAGTCGCATTAAGCATGTTCTGTACATACGGTTGCGCGTAGTCAGGTATATTCGTCTGATATACATTACTTGTTGTTTGTTGTGGTGCTGCTTGTTGTGAACCGCCGCTGCCACCGAATAAAAAACTCATTTAAATCTCCTTAATAAATACAGTAGCTTTTTCTTTATATTCAGGTAACACCTTACCCCAGCCACGTCTACCGATAATCATAACTCCATAAAATCCAAGTGTCTTAGCTGTTGCTTCAACTTGATTTACTAAATCTTTAACCTGTTCTAAATCCCCGCCGCCTAAAGCAATATTTATGTACCGTTTATTATTTAGTTCTATGTTTTCAATTATTAATACTGAATCTTTATTACTCCACAAACTAAATCGCCCATCTTCTAGTCTAGCTTTAACATCTTCTAAACTTTGTGTACCAGCATTATAAAATAATGCGCCTTCTATTTGTGGCTTAAGGCGTTCAAATTCTTCTTCCCACCAGTTCATTTCGGTAAATATTTATCCGTTTTTAATTGAGGAGCTTGTTTTTTTGTACCTGTTTTATCCATTCTAATTTTGTTCATCATGTTATGCAACTTATCTGCGCCGGCTTTAGTAGACCCATTACCTAGATGACTAACCACATCAGCAGGTACAACAAACTCACCATCAGCTAATCTAGCTGGTTGTTTTTCGCCGATTGTTGCAGGAATATCATCGCTCATACCGTCGCCTGGGCCGCTAAGTAAACGAGGATTACCACCTGAAGCGTAGTTGCCTAAACTGTACCCCATAATGCCCCCACTAGCGGCGTTCTGTGTTTGTTGAGCTTGTTGAGCTTGGGCTTGTTGAACCATAGCAGGATCAGTATTAATAGCTCCATATGGATGTGTTTGTTGAGATAGACCGATACCTGAACTTGTTGGCATACCTGCTTGCGCCATAGCTTGCGCTAAGCGATATTTAGCTGCTTCAACTGGGGACATACTTTTAGTATTTTGATCTAGTATTTGATTATCAGCGGGTATAGTTGGGTTAGTTATCCAGCTTGGGTCTTGGTTACTAGCTGCTCGCGGCGATATCATGTCTTCATATTTTTGTAAATCTTCATAATTACTATAGA
>Ga0214192_1000658_pt1 | contig 20983 bp, 16 predicted proteins | sample TroBogEpilimnion_44_FD_153030 | JGI IMG/M metagenome (GOLD analysis project Ga0214192, IMG submission 153030) | Freshwater microbial communities from Trout Bog Lake, WI - 29JUL2008 epilimnion | ecosystem: Environmental > Aquatic > Freshwater > Lake > Epilimnion/Euphotic zone | place: Trout Bog... | reverse complement strand
GTTTTACCATTAAACTACAGCGACATATAGGGGACCAGCGTTATCTTACAATATGTATTAAGAAATACAGGAATCATAGGTGCCGGACATAAAATTGGTGGGTTTGTCCGTAATCGAAACGGAATCTCTCTGCTTAAGAGGCAGGACTCTAGCCACTTGAGTTACAAACCCGGAAAATGGTGGACTCAGGTCGAATCGAACGACCCCAAATACGCTTCATAGTTAATAGAACAGTATGCGTAAATATAATACCTTAGGAGCCCGAAAAAGCAAAAGTGGCAGGCCTTGCAGGAATTGAACCTTCGATGCATGTGGTTGGAATACATACACATATGCCATAGCTGACCTATAAATTGGTACTCCCGAACGGTTTCGATCCGTCTTCCACTGATTGAAGGTCAGTTATCCTAGCCATTAGACGACGGGAGTATTGATTGTGGTACCCAGTGTTGGTAACGATCCAACTACAGCAGCCTTATCAAGACTGTACCTCACCTTTCGGTCTACTGGGCATATTAAATTTTGGTCACCGTGGAAGGAATCGAACCTTCGCTAACAGAGTCAAAGTCTGTTGTGCTACCATTACACAACACCCGAGTAATAAAACAGAATGCTTATTTTTCAATTAACAGTTGCAAGAACGATAAATATATGTAAAATAATAATATATGACATTCAAACCAACCTGGCTATACATCAAAAAGCATTCAAAAACAAATCTATTGTATTTTGGAAAAACTATATCTAGCCCGTTTAAATACCCCGGATCTGGTAAAGTATGGACAAGACACATAAAATTACACGGAAAAGAATATATACAAACAATATGGACAAGACTATTTACTTCACAGGATGAATTGAAAGAGTTTGCTATAGCATTCTCCGAAATATTTAATATAGTAGAATCTGATCAGTGGGCAAATCTTATACCAGAAAATGGTATAGATGGTGGTGCGCCGGGTCGAATTCAGTCAATAGAAACAAAAAATAAAATTAGAAATTCTATCAATGATAGGCCTAACTTCAATCATCTTAGAGGCATACCTAAATCAGAAGATTTTAAAACAAATCATTCAGCGATTATGAAGGGCAGAGCTCAATTGCGATGCTGTTGTATATTATGCACGAAAAATGTCTGCATAAACAAGTTAGATGCACATATCAACGGTAAACATTGTTTACCTAAAAATTAATCGGGTTGCTTATTTTTACATTAAAAGTGTAATTTTATATTTGCTGAACGCAACCCTTAAATCTGGTGGACCTATGGAGTAACGATCTCCAAGCGTAGCATTGCAAGTGCCATTCCCGTCCCATACGGTAAGCCCAATTTTGGTGATGCAGGTTGGATTCGAACCAACTCACCCGTAAGGGAACAGTTTTACAGACTGCTGCGACTCTCCAACTTCGCCGATACACCAAATATTTTACACACTCTGCCACGGACTTTTCACTCCCATTTGGTTCCGAATGTGTATATTAAAATATCCTAGAACTTGCTTGTCGAAGGCGGACGGTGTCTGGCCAGACAGTTCTCCATTTCCTACGCTAAGATATTTTAATATGACGGATTTTTTTATCTACAAAAAGATAAGCCATCCCCGTTCACCGCCCATTCTCCCCATGTTTTAAGTGCGGGGACCGGTTCTCGTTACCGGAGTTCTTCACACTAACTATCATCACGCTTCACAGCGATCAACAAAAAAGCCGCTTAGTTTCCTAGCGGCTTCCTTTTATAAATGTTCTGGTTACTTTTTCTTAGTTTCCAGACTCCTTATAGAAGGAAGCCGTTTTAATCGGATCTTGTTCATTACTAGGTGATGTAAATCCGATCGTTGCCCAATAGCTTGTGCCCGCGCAGAGACGTGCTGTGGCTAAATTCGCCATATGCTTCTCATTCACGTGTTTCAAGTTAGTTGCAATCATTTTAAATCCAAAAATTCCGTTAAAGTTATATACGTAGACTTTCGTCTACAAAGTTATTTATCATCTGTGTAAAAAATGTGTTAGATAAGTGTTAGCCGTATGCTATTCTTCAATTTAGCAGGTTTTGTTGTGCTAAAACCACTATAAAACATTCTTTACTATCTATGCCGCAAGTATATGATATTATAGCTGGTCTGTCAAGTTATTCAAGTAATCTTCTTAAGACAAAACATATTTACTTACTGCTATTTTTATTTATCATCGTTAATTATAACTATATGCTAAACAGATGTCAATCTATCCTAAACTTACTTTCCTGCTTTCTTATACGGGCCTCTTTTAAGGCCACGCTTTGCTTCACTCATTTTCTGACAGGATTCTTCTGAAAATGTTTTCCCTGAACTAGACTCACTTATCTTCTCAAATACTTCTCGTCTGATCATCACTAACCAGAAAGCCATACATTGATACTGGCGGCCGCCACAATCCCAATCAAACTTGACTGGCCCGGTGATACCTGTTTTAGGGTCGACGAACGGTGCGTTAAGTAGTTCTAACCAATAGTTTACCGGTTGTGGTAGCAACACAGTGTCGTTGTTGAGCAGAACGATATACTCGCCCTGCGCCTGTTTGATGCCGAGATTAGTTGCCTTGGTGTATCCAAGTGGTTCGTCCACCCAAATTACACGAAGATTAATGTCAGTTAGTGAATGTAAATATTCCAGAGTATTATCAGTGCAGCCATTAGCCACAACGATAACTTCAGTTTCTTTGTCAGTATATTTGGTAATTGATTCCAAACACGGTTTTAATAAATCTTCACAGTGATTATATGTTGGAAGGACAATCGAATATCTCACTTTGTTTTTCATCTTTTATTTAGTAGGGATGATCGACTTGCATATATATTTGCGGTGTCCGAATTTAAGTTAGCTCTTTACCCACTAGTAAATAATATAGGAGCTGACTGTTGCTACCGCAATCCATTTAATGAGATGAATATATTTCATAACATTACTTGCTCTACCCAACTGTTAGCTGCTTCGTCCCACGTGTACATCTTGCCATCCATGGGCATTGGCACCGGGGCCGACCAGGTGAAGTGGGTTTCGTCAAATACCCAAGATAAAAAGGGTCTACGGGCATAGTACTCGTCCCGCTTTCTACTGATGAATGTTGCTTCATCGATAATTTCAATCACACCGGGTAAACCCGAGACACTATCAACACTATCGTCACATGTTCCATAATACAGCGGGGTATTTTGGTATACACCGTTAACGGTGGCGATAGGCCAATTGGATTCGTCTTGCCAATCAATAACTAAGTTATTTACGGCCGGAAATCCCGGACCAGATTTCATGGGTTCGGTTGTGCAGGCCAATTGCGTACTACTATCTACATTGGTAACTATGATATACATAATTCGATTCCTTTTAATTTAGTTAATTTTCTGTCAAACCATGCACCCTTTGCACCGAGTTGTTTAGCAAATCTTTTCCGTTCTGTGTATGCATCGGCGTGGCGTAACATTCCGAAATAACTATTGGTTGTTGCCCGTAAGGATTCAAAATCTTCACAATGACCAGTCTTATAATACATATTCTTTATCGTTGATCTACGCACATACTTACATCTAGGTTTAATGATATACCCGACAAAGTTAACCCCGTGTTCAACTTTATTTATTTCTTTTTTGTTCGGGTGGAAACTTAATCCTAAATTATCTTTAGCGAAAATTGCCATGCGGTCATATTTTTCATGCAGCTCTGTGCCGTTTTTGTCAACAGCCATGATATCATCCACATACCGGGCATAGTATTCTAATTTAAGTGTATGCTTTGCGTACTGATCGAGTGGGTCAAGATATACATTAGCGAAAAACTGACTAGACAAATTACCAATCGGCAAGCCGAATCCTTTAGGTGCATTAAGTAAACTCTTATGCGGTGGCACCTTCGATAACATATCGGATTTACTTTTTATGAATACATTTTCGGTTGGATCTTTGTGTAAAATAGTTCGGGTTAATTGTAGCCACCATGGATCGGTGATTTTTCTTGCCAACAATTCATCGAGTATTGATTTATTAATGGATACAAAAAAGTTGGCAACATCTGCCTTCATATACCATGCAGATATAGTATGATTTTTTGTTGCCGAACGCATGAAGTACTGTACACGATTAGAGGCATTGAGCGTGCCTTTTTCCGGTATACAGGCATAACTATCGTGTATAAATGATCGATAAAATGCCGGCGAGTGACGATTATATAACACATCATGCACAATACGATCCCGAAAGTTAGCAGCCCATACTTCCCGAGCTTTCGGCCGGGTAACCACAAACATAATTGATCGACCCGGTTGATACGAATTCTCAATTAGTTCATAATACAAATCCATCAGGTTTCGCTCTAATTTTTCTTCAAATTCAAGAGCATTCCATGTATTGCGTTTTGTTTTTCGACAATCATAGTACGCTTGAAAAAGTTCCGAAACTGTCAGATCAGATTTCATATTTGATTCTACCACCTAAACGCACGAACATAGTTCGCATTCGTCTTATTGTTGTTGTTCTGGTTACCCGGGTTGCCAGAGTTGAAGTTCTGGTTCCACGAGTTCGTAGCAGAGTTCTCTGTACTTGACCAGAAGTTGTTGTCGGCAAACGCCAAGGCCATGCACTCACACGACGCCACACAGAATACTCCATATGACGACTGGCTTGCGCCTTTTCGTTGGTTTCCCAACGGTCATGGCCCGCGATAGATAGGTCGCTGATAATCGCCGTAGCCATTATCATTCTGCCCTCAAATTTGAATGATTGATCCATCCCTGTGCCTGACGCGCAAGCGAGTCAGTCAGGGTGACTATTTCGGAAAAACTGTCTACTGATAACAGATGTAAGTCTTTGGATAATCTTAGCATTAATTCAATTACTTGTACTCTGTCCAATATATTCTGTATAAACTCCTGTCGTTGTTTAGTGGAATTTGCTTTGTATATTGATACCACTAATTCAATACACTCGTTTCGTATTTTATCACCGAGAGAATATTTAAAATCTCTGGGGAAATCTTTGGTTCTTCGGGTTACTGTTTCCAACAACTGATAGGTTGTTTTGTAAATTGGAAGATGTTGATATTGTGCCATATTTCAAATATTTAAATGACTAAATGGCTAAACGCCTAAACGCACGAACATAGAGCGCATTCGTCTTAGTGTAGTAGTAGTCCTGGTAACCCGGGTAGCCAGAGTAGAAGTACTGGTTCCACGAGTACGTAGCAGAGTACTCTGTACTTGACCAGAAGTAGTAGTCGGCAAACGCCTCGGAATTGCCGACTTGAAATGCGGTAACAGTAGTTTGGCCCGGAACTGTTGCTGTATATGTAGTTGAGATTGGTTCCGGTGATACAGCATTGGCATTTGATCCATAGGTTCCTGGTGAATAATTATTTTGCGTTACATTTTTCAAAAAGTAGTATGCTACTTCTAATTCGTTTTTGGCCGGAATATACCAGTCAGTGTATCCGCCGATTGATAACCCCTTAACAAATTGTGCAGCAGCATATCTGGCATCCGCCGGAATAGCAGCAGTATTTGCGGCTCCGTCGTATAATGAAGTGGCACCGGTAGTTGATCCGCCGCCTGTACTGTCCCAGGCCGCTGTTGTTTCACCAGATGCTTTGGGTGATACAATTAAATAATGACTTGCTACGCCGGTACCTGCATACGAGATGTATCCGGCAAAATACCCGCCTTGGAATGAATCACCTATATTAGGTACTGGTCTGGAACTATTAAATGGTATCCAAAAACCATAAGCAGATGAATACCATTCGGGTAAACCTGTAGTTGAATTCATCCGAATCATTCCAGCAGCCGGTACCGGACGTTGAGCAGTAGTTCCGGTTGGCATATTTAGTGCACCGGTGGCTGCTGTTCCTATGAAACTCGATGCGGTCACTGATGTTCCGCTGATTGCTCTTGAATCGTCTATTACGACCGTTCCACTTATTTTTATTGACATCTTCGCTCCTTATCTGAACTCGTCAGTGTATTTATCTTAATCGACGCGCAAACAGGCACTGTCAGAATTGACATAATTTTATTTACCCTTGAATAGTTCTAACTCTGATCGAAGTTCCTTAATTGCCTCAATTAAATATCCTGTAATACCTGCATAATTAACACTCTTTAATCCATTAGCATCAGTATTTACTAAGTGTGGTAATACTAATTCTAATTGTTGAGCGATAACTCCGGAAGATTTATTGCCATTATTAACCCAGTCAAATTCTACACCTTGTAATTTATTTATCGTATCTGACGCATTAACAATATCCGCCACATTCATTTTCTGTGTTTTGTCCGACGTTGTGTTGAATATCACTGCGTTAACTGTTCCATCAGCAGCATTAAAGCTAATTGTGTTAGTAATTGATGCACCGGTTGCACAGCTAGGTGTTTGATTTGAGCCAGTTGCTGCGACACCGACTACATAAAATGTGCCAGTTGTTTGTGATGTTGCGTTGATAGCAGTTGCTGGGCCAGGTGCCACCTTATCAACATATTGTTTTGTTGCTGCGCCAAGTGCTGCACTCGGATCTGCACTTAATACTAATAAACCAGTCATTGTATCACCGGCTTTCAATACGTTCGAACTTGCTGCACCAGTTAATGCACCAGTAAAGCCGGTTGATGTAACTGATGTTAAACCAGCGATAGTTGTAGCTGTTGCACCTAATGATACAGCGGTAGAACCGATTGTAACCTGGCTGTTGGCTAGATTAGCATTTGCAATAGCTGTTCCATTCCATACACCAGTTGCAATTGTTCCGACAGATGTTAAACTAGATGATACGACTGTTGCATTAAGTGTGGTACCAGTTAGCGTACCAGCTGCTGCTGTTACTGTAGCTGTTCCACCTAACGAAATACTTGTTCCATTAACTGTTAATGCACCTGATCCAACCAATGCACTATTTGGTATACCAGTAAAGTTTGTACCAGTAAGTGTTGGAGTTGTTGTAAATGCAGGGATTGCACTTGCCGATCCTTGCAATACACCTGCTGCGCCAGCAACTGAGGCTGGTGTACCAGTAGCACCATAGGTATGAACACCGTAATTAGCTGCACTGTAGAACGAAGTAGCACCGGCACCTGTTTGGTATGGGATTTGATTGGCTGTACCGGCAGCAATATTTGTTGCAGAACCAACTGCACCACTTACGTTAGCACCGGTTAAACTTGTTAAATTAGCACCAGATACTGCACCGAATGCACTAGACCATGTACCAGAACTAATTGTACCAACAGATGTTAATGAAGAATTAACTACGTTCGAGGCAAGTGTAGTACCAGTGATACCAGTTCCTGCTACGTTTGTTGCTGTAGAAGCGTTACCAGTTAACGCACCAGTAAATGTTGTTGCTGCTACAGATGTCAATCCACTTAATGTAGATACTGTTGATCCTAATGCCTGCGAAGTTACACCAAATGTGATTGAACTATTTGTTAATGAACTATTTGGGATGGCCGTTAAACCTGCACCGCTACCTGCAAAACCAGTTGCACTCAAGATACCTGTATTTGGTACAAAGGACATCTTCGTACTTGATACTTTCTGTCCGATGTTACCTGTGTTGGCTGTTACCCAAGTTGGATAAACGATAGATGCATTAGTTGTATCATCGGTGATTGTTGTGTTGGTTGCATAAGTCGAACTAGAAGCATTACCAATTAATGCGCCGGTAAAGCCCGTCGAGGTGACCGATACTAGACCAGCGATAGTTGTTTGGGCTGCACCTAATGAAATTGCGGTTGTACCAACTGTTACAGAACTATTAGTTAAGCCACCGTTTGGAATACCTGTAAAGTTTGTACCAGTAAGTGTTGGAGTTGTTGTCCAAGAAGGGGCTCCGGCTGTTTCAGCTAGAACACCTGTGCCTTGTGCAAGGAATGCTGTAGTACCTGCGCCTGTTTGGTATGGTAAGCTATTTGCTGCACCACTTGCTAAGTTTGTTGCGCTCGGTACAGTACCAGTTACTGCAATAGTTACGTTACCTGTTGCACCAGATACAGAAATATTTGTTCCTGCTACTGCGCTCAACACACCGGTATTACCAATAGTTACGTTACCTGTTGCACCTGACACAGAAATACCTGTACCTGCTACGTTACTCAATACGCCTGTATTAGAAATAACATTACTTGCAATGTTGATACCCGAGCCTGAAGTATATATGCCTGCACCTGCAAATTGACTAAACACTACCGGATTAGTACCAACAATAATATAATCACCAGGCTGACCGGTGCCGATAGCTGTTTCAACCCACTGTGTTCCACTATTTGTACCTTCTTGTACATAAACAAGAACACCAGCTGCAATTTCTGTTGATGGAGAACCATCAAAGTCAGTTGCTCTTATTAATATCCACGGACTTATGCCAGTGACACCTAATTGAGAAACTACGTAAACACCATTCTGATATGTAGTTGCTTGATCTTTAACAAGGACACGTGAACCAACTATTAATGTATTATATCCGCCGACACCAGTACCTGTATTGAGAGCATTAATTGATCCATTTGCTGTAGCTGTAAGTGTTGCACCAACACCACCTGTACCATTGAGGTATGTGGCAGCTGATAAATTACCTGCTACTGTTGTTGATGTTTCACAAGAATTATGTACCGTTACACCAGATGCAATAGCATCAGCATATTGTTTTGTTACCGCACCAAGTGCATTTGTAGGATCACCACTTAATATCAATAAACCTGTCATTGTATCGCCAGCCTTATTAACTGGGGTAAATGTTAATGCTGTAGTAATATCGCTTGCTGATACTGCCGATGTTGCTGTTGTTAAGCCCTTACCGTTAACAGTAATCTTCTGGAAGGAAGCTGCAACTGGTGAAGAATTTACTGTTGCTAGTGTTAGTGCAATACTTCCTGCAGATTCTGTTCCGGTTACATCGCCTGTTGCTCCAAGATGCGAAGCTGCTGTAATAAGACCTTTACCGTTAACAGTGAATGCGCTGAATGATCCAACGTTTGAATTGACTGTTGCTAATGTAAGAGGAATAGTTGCGTTGCCAGATCCATCAAACGAAGCAGAAGTTCCTGTAGCATCAGTTGATACAGAAATTGTACGTCCTGTTGCAAATGCTGTTGCGGTATTAGCATTACCATTTAATGCACCAACAAATGTTGTTGATGTAACAGAAGTTAAACCAACTAATGTAGTAGATGTTGCACCTAAAGGTAGAGATGTTGTACCAACTGTTACTGAACTATTTGTTAGTGATGAATTTGGAATACCTGTAAGTCCTGATCCTGAACCTGCAAAGCCAGTTGCTGTTACAACACCTGTACTCGGATTCATAGTAAACTGTGTACTAGATACCTTCTGCGGATTATTGCCACTAACTGAATCTACCCAAGTAATATATTTTACTGCATTAGATGATGTATCATCGGTGATTGCCGAATTGGTAGAGTTAGTTGCTGTTGTTGCTGTAGAAGCGTTACCAGTTAATGCACCAGTGAATGTTGTTGCTGTTACACCAGTTAGTCCAACAATAGAAGCCGATGTGCCGCCTAATGCAACATTAGTAGTACCGAATGTTACAGAATTATTTGTTAATGCACTATTAGGTACACCAGTAAAATTGGTACCAGTCAATGTAGGAGTATTTGTCCAACTAGGTGTTGTTCCCGATATAAGAACTTGACTTGATGTTCCTGCTGCCAACATTGATGTTGCGCCCGAACCAGTCTGGTATGGATGTGACCCTGCCGCACCACTAGCAAGGTTAGTTGCTGTAGTAGCAGTAGTTGCGTTGCCTGTTAATGCACCAGTAAATCCAGTTGATGTGACACTTGTTAAGCCAGCGATAGTTGTTGCCGCTGCACCTAATGCAATTGCTGTTGTACCAACCGTTACAGAGCTATTAGTTAGGCCACCATTTGGTATGCCTGTGAAATTAGTGCCAGTTAATGTCGGTGTTGTTGTCCAACTTGGGGCACCTGCTGTTTCGGCAAGAACACCTGTGCCTTGTGCAAGGAATGTTGTAGCACCTGCGCCAGTTTGATAAGGTAAGCTATTTGCTGCACCACTTGCAAGATTAGTTGCTGTAGTTGCTGTTGGGACTGTACCTGTTACAGCAATTGTAACTGCACCTGTTGCGCCGGATACAGAAATATTTGTTCCTGCTAATGCACTTGTAACACCAGTATTGGTAATAATAGTTCCTGATACGTTAATACCAGTACCGCCTGAATAGGATCCAGATCCGGAAAATTGTACCCAACTTTGTCCTGCAAATCCAGTTATATAGTGATTAGACTGTACCCAACCGGTATTAGCATAATCTGTGCCTTCTAATACAAATATAGAAGCACCAATTAGTTCTGCATTTGTATCTGCATCAGATGAACGTGCAAGTGAATATGCATAAGGAGCGACTGATCCAGTGACGGTAGCAGTATATATGCCATCTTCTGTAACTGTCGTTTGATTGATTAATAATATACGATAACCATTACCTTGTGCCGGAGTAAGTGAAGGATGACCATCGATTGTTAAGTCTGTACCAGTTAATGGGACATTAGCATTAGATAACAAATTGGCCGCATCTTTCCATGTTAGACCAGTAACTGCATTATCGACATATTGTCTTGTAGCAGCACCTAATGCTGTAGTAGGATCACCACTTAATATCAATAGGCCAGTCATTGTATCACCAGCCTTTAATACGTTTGCACTTGCTGCGCCGGTTAATGCGCCGGTGAATCCAGTTGACGTAACTGATGTTAATCCGGCGATAGTAGTAGCTGTTGCACCTAGTGCGATTGATGTAGAACCAACTGTTACAGTGTTATTAGATAATGCTCCATTAGGAATAGCACTAAAGTTTGTACCAGTTAATGTCGGTGTTGTTGTCCAACTCGGCGCGCCTGCTGTTTCTTGCAAGACACCTGTGCCTTGTGCAAGGAATGTGGTAGCACCTGCACCTGATTGGTATGGAAATCCGTTTGTTGCGCCGCCTGCAATATTCGTTGCCGAAGTTGCATTACCAGTTAATGCGCCAATAAATCCAGTCGATGTAACTGATGTTAAACCAGCCAAGGTTGTTGCGGACGCACCGAGGTTGATACTTGTAGAACCAACTGTCACCGAACTGTTTGACAATGCTCCATTAGGGATAGCACTGAAATTTGTACCAGTAAGTGTCGGTGTATTTGTCCACCCCGGTGTTGTACCAGATGTAAGAACCTGACTCGAAGTACCTGCTGTCAATAACGCAGTTGTACCGACACCTGTCTGATAAGGCATTGCACCAGAAGTACCGCCACCAACATTAGTTGCTGTGGTTGCCAATGTTGCTGTAGAAGCGTTACCAGTTAATGCACCAGTAAATCCAGTTGATGTAACTGATGTTAATCCAGCGAATGTTGTTACAGTTGCACCAAGTGCTACTGCTGTAGAACCGATTGTTACAGAACTATTTGTCAACGCACTGTTCGGGATATTTGTTAAACTTGCACCAGATCCTGCAAAAACAGTTGCAGTTAATACACCTGTAGATGGTTTAAAATATAAACCTGTACTAGTGATCTTTAATGGGCGACTTGCTCCGGCTGCTGTAGCCCATACAGGGTACATATTTGAACCAGAAGCTGTATCATCTGTAATAATAGAATTTGTTGCTGTGGTTGTCGTATCGGCATTACCGTAGAAATTTGTTGCTGTGACAGAAGTCAATCCGGCTAATGTCAGTGCCGTTGCACCTAACGCTATGTTTGTAGAACCGACTGTCAATGAACCTGAGCCAACTAATGCTGCATTTGGTACACCGGTAAAATTAGTACCGGTTAATGTTGGTGTATTTGTCCAACTTGGTCCGGCTGCGCCGGATACAAGCACTTGACTTGTTGTTCCTGCTGCTAAAAATGCTGTTGTTGACGCTGCTGATTGATACGGAAGTGAACCTGTTGCGCCAGCAGCTAAACTTGTTGCTAAAGGCGCGGTTCCAGCAAACGATACGGTACTAACATTTGTTACTCGACCTTTAGCATCTACTGTCACAATAGGAATTGCAGTAGAGGAACCATATGTACCAACTGTACCATTTACTGTTGCGAGTGTTATAGGTAGAACACCGCCAGATACCGTACCTGATGCATCACCTGATGTCGATAAAGCTAATGCAACAGTGATTGATTGTGGCCCGGAAAGTGCTGTAAGTTGAACACCGTTTGATCCGATCAATCCAGTTCCAGTTATACCAGATAAACTAGTACCTGTAAGAAATTTATAGGCATCTTCATCTATAAATGAATTTTGCCATTCTAAGATACCATTATTATATCTAAGATACTGACCGGTTTGAGGTGTTACAATTAATACATCATGTAAGTCTTCAAGATTTAGAGAAGATGGACCTCCTCCGATTGGGCCAAGTTGAACACCTGAAAGTTGGATTGCCATATACGATTTCTCCGTTATCTATTATTTATCAGCCATTTCGGTTAGTGAATATAACCGCTTTTTCATATTTATCGAAAAATATCTATATTACATCAATAGAGTATCTTTCTACAACCCTTATTTAATTTGAATTTAACCAACTATACTTTACCGTCCATCTACCCTGCACCAGCTGTGATGCATCTGAATAAATTGTAAATCCGCTACCTGTCACCGGAGTATCATAGGTTAAATTTGCATAGGTTGTAAATGCTCTGTGCTCTGCTGCTGAATGATCAACGCTGGTAGCATCGGCCATTATTTGCAATATTACAACACTCGTAGAATGAATATTTGTTAATCCGGTAATTGCCACACTTGTCGAGAGGCCACCGGGAGCAGAACCAAAATCTATGGTAGCTGTTCCCGAGTTTGCAACATTATTCCAGGATGTATTTGTGCCATCGGTTATTAAAAATTTTCCACCGTTTGTTACTTGAGATGGAGCAAGGTTGTTGAATGCACCTGTAGAACTTGTTGCACCCGTACCACCATTAAATGCAGATAATGTACCGGCTAATGTAAGAGTTCCTGCCGATGTTATCGGGCTACCGGTAAATGTTAATCCTGTGCTACCACCATCACCAGAAACAGATGTTACGGTGCCCACAGTCGGTGTATACCAACTCAATATTCCTGTACCATTTGTCTTGAGTGACTGGCCATTTGTACCATCTGCTGCTGGCCATCTATCTCCACATAATACAAGATATTGGCCCCCACCGGTTGCCGGATTAATATGAAGATCTTGACTATTATTTGTTGTTATAAGTGCTGGCCCAGAATTACCTGAATCAACATTAACGAAATGACTTGCATCAACAGATAATGTTAAATCTTGACCTCCAGGGGCAATAATGGAGCCAGATGAAAAGTGTAAATCACCGAGTTGCGGGGCCATCCAGGTTAGACCAACTGTAGTCCATACCCTTAATGCATTTACGGATTTATCAAGCCAATAATCGCCGTCCTTCATCGAATATGAAAGACTGGGATCAGTTAATCCCTGATATATGGTGACGCCGCCTTTACCGATCGTAAAGGATGGTACACTCGTACCTTTAGCGTTGAGTGTTACTGACATTAAGCTCTCCTGTTCAGGTATTACCTGTCTGGTAATAATACCAGTCCGTTGCTTTAGACTATTTATCTTTGGAGGGCTTCGATCGATAAATACTAGAAACGGAGAGTGGTGTGTTGGAAAATTTCTATGTTTACGCTTATTTAAGATCGAAAGATTCAGCGACTGCTAAGGCAGGTACGCCCTATTATATCGGTAAAGGTAGCAAGAATAGAATGAACGAAAAACATACTTCAGCCAGAATACCTAAAGATGTAAATTATATTGTAATATTGGAGAATAATCTAACAGAGTTAGGTGCATTTGCTATAGAAAGAAGGATGATAATGTGGTACGGACGAAAAAATAATAAGACAGGAATTTTAGTAAATCTAACAGATGGTGGTGAAGGTACCAGTGGATACAGACATACTGCCGCAACGAAGGAGAAAATCGCCGAAGCATCTAGGAATAGAATATGTGCGGCTATGTCTGAAGAACAGAAACAAAAATTATCTATATTTAATATGGGTAAAAAATTATCAACCGAAACAAGGCAAAAAATGAGTAATTCCCGAAAGGGTATGAAAAAACCCTGGCAAAGTAATAGGCCGCGTACTGAAAAAGAATCTGCCAATCTTAATAGAATGACAGAAATAAGTAAACTAAGCGTCGAAGTTTTCGGAATCATATATTCATCTGTCAGAGACGCAGCAAAGGCTATTGGCGTACATGAAGAAACAACCCGATATAGATGCCATTCTATCAATTTTCCAGAATATAAAATAATAGGAGCAATAAAATGCCACGCATAAGTCTCTGGAATCCGGTCCGTGGAGCAGATTTTAACTTCACTGATAGAACAGTGGGTGAAAATTTCCGTATTGCAGGTGATGGTATTCTTGTGCATATGTACGAGGGTCCAACAACGGATGCAAATGGTAGCACAGATACATCCTTAACGACTATCCAAGATGTACTATTTTTAACTAATAATAATAGAAAATATGACCCTAATGTTATTGAGTTACGTGGACATCATACTCCTCAGGACGTAAATTACGATTTATCCCAATTTGGCATTTTTTTATCTTCAGATGTAATACGAATTCAATTTCATTATACAGATATGATAGATTCACTTGGTAGAAAACTTATAGCTGGCGATGTTTTAGAGTTCCCTAGTTATAGAGATGTCCCTATATTTGATAACGCAGTAGGTATAAATAGATATTATGTAGTGCAAGATGCGCTTTATGCTGCTGCTGGATATGGGCAGAAATGGTTCCCTCATATTTGGTTAGTTAGAGCTAAACTAATGACTGCTTCTACAGAGTTTACGCAAATTACTGATCAGGCTGCATCTGGGCAGAATGACGGCGGAGTCGGGCAAGGCATAGGTATTATGCCAGATGGATTTACCAATACTTCTATCGATGGTAATCCAGGAACAGGACCTAACCCTAATATTACTTCCTCATTAAACTTATTCTGCAAGATTATCGGTATAACAGATGCTATTGTTGCAGAAGCCGAACAAAATGCTTTCTTTGATCCTAAATTCTTTGAGAGTGCCAACCTATACATATACATTGACCCAAATACAAACTATCCTGTGATAGGTAGTTATTATTTTAGTGGTGATGGTGAACCTCCAAATGGTGGACCACTCGTCGGTGCTGGTATAAGCTTCCCTACTGGTATGACAGATGGACAATACTATCTACGCATAGATTATTTCCCTGAAAGATTATTTCAAAAACAAGGCCCTGTATATAAATTAATAGAACAAAATGTATTAAAGAACTGGTCGAGTTATAATAGAGTACTTGACACTTTTATTGATAATAATGTTGACACAATACTATCAAACGGCACTATTGTTCCACAGAAACAAGCTGTATCCGAAATTGTTCGCCAGAAGGTTGATTTATATGCAGATCGTAAGAAAGCAGTGACAGCAGCAGAAGCGGCAAGATCAAAAATAGCAGACGATAGAGCTGCAAAGAAAGGTAATTAATGATTGTAGGGGAAGTAATATCTAAAAAAGAATGGAATTCTTTTATGTTCGATAAATCTTTTAGCACAGATTCTCATCTAACTATCGGATTAGAAGAAATGCTAATAGAATCAAAAAAATTCGTCTATGAAGATCAAGTAGATGTTAAAATGTATAAAGAATTTATGGATATAGAAAAGGCAAATACGGTACAATACGATGATATGAAACCTGGCGTTCTGTATTTTCCAATTCGTTATCGTGGAGCGCCATTTCAGCAGACAATCATAATAGATGTTCCTTCTACAGATTGTAAATTTGTAAAATCCGATAATATTAATTTATATTTTTTGCGTGGCAAAAAATCTATAGATATGGTGAAATCTAAACCGGGTGCGTTAGGCGTATATGATACGCTTGTTTTTAGTGACAAATCCGAAGCCGAACAGCACCTAATAGCACTAAAATTAAAGTTTAATGGCTGGGACATTAAAACTAAACACTTTTAATAATTCATTATAATCTTTATCCTTAATATAAAGAAACTTATATCCTTTACTAATAACCAATGCTTCTTTCTTCTTAATTATTCCCGGACACCGCTTCTCTTGTAGATTTTCTATATACCACGATTTAATTTCTATCACATAAATATCGTCTAATATATAATCTGGTGCATAAAAATTGTATGGATAGTCTATAGCGGAAAAACACGGAGCATTCTTAACCCTAGCCAAGACTTCTTTATTATCACACAATTCTAAGAAATCTAATTCATAGGATGATTGATACATTAATGATGTTTCTTTATATAATTTCTTCTTGAATTTTGTTTCTTTATTATGTAAACCCATTTCACTATTTCTTATATAGGTTTGCCGACCTTTTTCTCGAGCTTCCGGTAATGATCCTGGATTATATAAGGTTGATCGTATTGATGCCTGTTTCTGTGCATCAGATCCCGGGTGGCGTTCTTTATAATACTTTCGTATATGATCTTCTAAGTCGGTTTCCTTGTGTTGTTTTTTTGCCATTTCAGACTTAATTCTTCGATATTCGTTACTTCTATCAGATTCTAAGAAATCTTTACTGGCCTTCTTTCTTTTTTCCTGAAAATCTACACTATTGAGATTTAAATTTGTAATTGTTTCTGATCGGCGTTTTCTGCCTTCTTCTGTAGATGCTGCGCGACTATACGACTCGGATGCGGCTAACGATTTCAGCGGTGCTTCAGGAAATTTAATTAGATATTCTACTTTAGAAATTCCATACTTCAATAGATATCTATCTTGTATTATGCGCTTTTGTTCGCCGTTCACTAAGCACGTAATTAATTCGTATGTGTGTATCGGATAATTTATGTCTATATCTTGTGGATCAGGGCCTTTATACATTATAGGTCTCCGTATTTGTATGTCATAAAAGTATTTATCTATAGTATGATAAATAAGTGTATAATTTAGATTTTAAGGATTCCAATTTATGGATTTTTTTTATGATGGCCAGACGAAAAGATATTTATTACAATTCATGAGAATATTCTCTGACATAAAAGTAAGGAACGGTCCAGATGCAAATGGGCTATACACAATACAACGAGTTCCAATAGTTTATGGTGACCCATCGTCTATGGTTGCACAATTAATTAAGGGTGCAAGTGAAAATACATTACTACCTGTACCTATGTTTAGTGCATATATCGATGGTATAAAGATGAACGAGAAGCGTCGTCAAGATCCACAATTCGTCGGTAAGGTATCTGTTATGGAAAGACAATACGATGCTCTTACACAAACATACGGGACTGGACCTGGTGTTCGACAGGATGTAGAAAGGTATATGCCTGTGCCATATGATTTCACATTTAAGTTAGATGTATGGACAACCAATACGATTACTAAATTACAAATTTTAGAACAGATTCAAATGATATTTAATCCATCTATACAATTACAACAGAATAGTAATATATTAGACTGGACAAGTATATTTGAAGTATGGATGGAAGATTTTACTTGGACAAATCGTAGTATTCCGCAAGGTGGAGCAGAAGAACGCGATGTAATGAGCTTCAAGTTTAAGATAGAAGGGTGGATAAATCCACCTGCTAAACTTAAGAGAAGTGGTATTATTGCTGAGATTGTTACAAGAGTTTTTAGTAGCAACGATGTACAAAACATAGCAGGCCAGTTAGATGGCACATATGATCCATTTACTTCGTTGGGCCCAATTGATATACAGATTGTTACAACTGAGGGTAACTATAAGATCTCTGTTGCTAAAGGAACAGGTGGTGATGAAATTACTTTGTTGAATGTAAATGGACAAATAGATCCTACACTAAACTGGCAAAAACTTATAGAAATCTATGGGCAAATTAGCCCTAATATCACTAAAATAAGGCTAAAATTAGACCCTAACCTAGATGTTAGCGATGCTGACATTATTGGCGGGATCACACAAGATCCAACACGTCAAAACGTGCTGTTATTCACTCCCGACATTGACACACTTCCTGCTAATACTATTTTGCCTATCTTAGAAATTATAGATCCGACAGAGGTTACGCCCGGAAATGGATTACCGACTCCCTTAGCTGGACAAAGATATTTACTAACATCACATAATAGCGAAGGTGAAGAACCTGCTATTCCACCGGGTGTCCCATTTAGTCCGTGGGGTCAAGATGTTGTAGCATATCCAAATGATATTATTGAATATAATGGTATTAGTTGGGTTGTAATATTTGATTCTAAAAACTCCACTGGTAAAAACTACGTGGTAAATAACACGAACTCGACGCAGTATACTTTCGATGCTGCGACCAAGGAGTGGACATATACTTACTATGGTGTCTATCAACCGGGCTATTGGCGCATAGACAATATTATATCGGCGCCAGATGGAACCACAATTAACAATTACGAATAAAATGGGTGTAGGAACACTAATAGTTTCTACTAAAACCTCACGAATATTGTTAAACCTACGTGCTCCACATAAGACACATCCAATGCAGTGGTCTTTATTTGGCGGTATGGTAGAAGAAGGTGAACAACCTAAAGAAGCATTAATGCGCGAATTGACGGAGGAGATGGGTTTTATTCCGGATATCGAAAAGATTTATCCGTTCGATATCTATCATAGCAAGGATAAACACTTTCGCTACGTTAGCTTTGTGTGTATAGTGGTGGACGAATTTGTGCCAGAACTAAATAATGAAAGTTGCGGCTATTGTTGGATAGATTTAGGTGAGTGGCCAAAACCAATGCACCAGGGCGCTAAGATAAGTTTCTGTAATAACAAGGCTATTGAAAAGATTCGGCTTATACTAAGCCAACACGTTACCGTCTAACTTCGTAGGCAATCTCGAAGTCCGAACAATCATAAATCATCTGAGGTGTTAGACGTTTATATTTCTGACACATTGCTTCGAAGTTAGCAAAACATTCCAAATAGTCTGGATCTGCCTGTAGGGCATCTCTAACAAGTTCGACACAACTAAGTGCTTTATCTTGTTGTAAATCAAATAATGTATCATACGGTTTACCTACATCTGATTTGGCTGTATCTAATACACGAGTCCAGTCGTCGATATGCATATGCTTAGGCTTTAATAGAACAATACTATTCACTGCCATTACTTCATCAAATTCAGCATATTGCACACCGGCACCTACAGCTTCTACAAACCTAAAATCTTTATTGTTTATTACAGTATCTTCTAGATTCATTAGTGCGTGACCCCAGTATCCAAATTTTCCTCTTAAGAAGAAATCGGCTATCCCAATCATATAGGAAGATAGATGATTATTATTACGTGTCAGAATAATATAATAATTCGGAACTAACAGAGTATTGAGCTGTGCTTTTTCTTCTACGGTAAGTGGATCCTTTAATTCCCAATTAATCTTACCAGTTAAGACTGCTACCGCACTTGTAATTTTCTGAATTATATTCATCTCACTCTCCGTAGATTTATGTAGTTACATTAATTGCTAACCAATTTTCGTTCACATAGACATATAACTTACCATTTGTATTATCAATTGCCATTGGGGTTTTACCAGGTATATTAACTGGTGTGGCTGTTGGAACACCGGAACAGTTCGGAATATAGAAGAAATCGTTCATTGCAACTAAATCCTTAATTGCTTCAATTAATACCGCTGTTAATACTGAGTAATTAATACCAAGCATACCATTAGCATTAGCAGAAACTACTTCAGGTATAATACGTTGTACCTCTTGTGCAATTAAACCAATTGATGTTTGATTTCCATCAATCATTTCATACTTGTGTCCGGTCATCTTAAGAACATCGATTAGACCATAACCCAGCGGTCGTATATTTGTTTTAGCTCTTTCATCTGACAGAGAATTATGAACAGTTGCCGATAATGTACCTGTTGAGGGATCAAATGTTAATTTAGTAGAACTTGTCTTTAATGTACTTAATGTTCCAGATGTGGCAGTTAATATAGCAGGATAATATGTTGCACTTGTAGTTGTATCGTCTGAAATTGTTGCACTGCCTGTAGCACCGGTTAATCCGGTTGCTCCTGTAATACCTGTTGCTCCTGTTACACCGGTTGCTCCTGTTACTCCTGTAGCACCTGTTGCTCCTGTTACACCGGTTGCTCCGGTGGCACCGCTACCCGAGGATATTGCTGCATAACCACTAACTGCTGATCCAAAGGTTAATATCGTTTGATTTGCATTAACAAATTGTATAGATGGATAATCATATCTACCTACATAACTAAAACCAGAACTATCAATCACTTCAATATTAAGATATTGAGCGTTTAATCCGTGAGTTATATTCCACACACCTGATGCACCGACTTGGGTGAAGAGATATGCACCACCAGCTGGGCCTGTAGCGCCGGTTGCTCCAGCACCTGTAGCACCTGTAATACCTGTGGCTCCTGTAGCACCTGTCAGGCCTGTGGCTCCTGTTGCACCTGTCAGGCCGGTTGCTCCAGCACCTGTAGCACCTGTTAGGCCGGTTGCACCTGTAGCACCTGTTGCACCTGTAGCACCTGTTAGGCCGGTTGCTCCAGCACCTGTAGCACCTGTTAGGCCGGTTGCTCCAGTAGCACCAACTGGACCTGTAATACCAGTTGCTCCGGTGGCACCGCTACCCGAGGATATTGCTGCATAACCACTAACTGCTGATCCAAAGGTTAATATCGTTTGATTTGCATTAACAAATTGTATAGATGGATAATCATATCTACCTACATAACTAAAACCAGAACTATCAATCACTTCAATATTAAGATATTGAGCGTTTAATCCGTGAGTTATATTCCACACACCTGATGCACCGACTTGGGTGAAGAGATATGCACCACCAGCTGGGCCTGTAGCGCCGGTTGCTCCAGCACCTGTAGCACCTGTAATACCTGTGGCTCCTGTAGCACCTGTCAGGCCTGTGGCTCCTGTTGCACCT
>Ga0214192_1000655_pt1 | contig 21007 bp, 19 predicted proteins | sample TroBogEpilimnion_44_FD_153030 | JGI IMG/M metagenome (GOLD analysis project Ga0214192, IMG submission 153030) | Freshwater microbial communities from Trout Bog Lake, WI - 29JUL2008 epilimnion | ecosystem: Environmental > Aquatic > Freshwater > Lake > Epilimnion/Euphotic zone | place: Trout Bog... | reverse complement strand
CGCCGCCCCCGCCGCCGCCCGCCCCGCCGGCGTCCACCCGGCCACCCAGTTCCGCGCCCTTGAATCGAAAGCCGCCACCGCCGCCTGCCCCGCGCCCGTTGTCTTCCCCGAACGCATGCCGTCGGCTCGCCCCAATGCCACTCCCGCCCCCGTCGTGCCGGACCTCGAACCCGCCTTCGTCCCCGATGACGAGGAGTCCGACCTCCCGCCCGCCACTCCCGCCCGCGACCCCCGTTCGACCGCCGTGGCTTCGAACGTGCAAAATCACGCCACCTCGCTCCAAACCCCGCGCAACGCCCCCTGCCCCTGTGGCTCCCGCGAGAAATTCAAACGCTGCTGCGGCAAATCCGCCCCGCCCGTGCTCTGCCAAGCCGCCTGACGGCATCTCGCTCGTGCCAAACTGACGATGAATGGCCCGCGCCACACCAGACGTGTCTTTGAACTCCGCTCCACGCCTGTACGCCGCCATCGAAGCCGGCGGCACCAAGTTCATCTGCGCCCTCGGCACCGGCCCCGCCGACCTCATCGCCACCCGCATCCCCACCACCACCCCGGGCGAAACCCTCGCCCGCGTCGCCGATTGGCTTCGAACGTGCAAAACGCAGTCGTTTAGCGAAAGCTCCCCCCTCGCCGCCGCCGGCATCGCCTCCTTCGGCCCCCTCGACCTCGACCCCGCTTCCCCCACCTACGGCCACATCACCACCACGCCCAAGCCCGGCTGGGCCAACTTCGATTTCGCCGGCGCCGTCCGCCGCGCCCTCAACGTCCCCGTCGCCATCACCACCGACGTCAACGCCGCCATCCTCGCCGAAGCCGAATGGGGCGCCGCGCGCGGCATCGCCTCCAGTCTCTACCTGACCATCGGCACCGGCATCGGCGGCGGCGCACTGCTCAACGGCCGTCTGCTCCAGGGCCACCTCCATCCCGAGATGGGCCACATCCGCCTCCCTCGCGATCCCTCCGATCCCTTCCCCGGCCTCTGCCCGTATCACGCCGACTGCCTCGAAGGCCTCGCCTCCGGTCCCGCCCTCGCCGCCCGCTGGGGCGCGCCCGCCGAACAACTCCCGCCCGATCACCCCGCCTGGCTCCTCGAAGCCCGCTACCTCGCCCACGCCCTCGCCAACTTCGCCCACACCTTCTCGCCGCGCCGCATCATCCTGGGCGGCGGCGTCATGGAAAACCTCGCTCTGTTCGATCTCATCCGCCCCGAACTCTCGCGCCTGCTCGCCGGCTACATCCCCGCGCCCGACGTCCTGCCGCCCGCCCTCGCCCCGCGCTCCGGCATCCTCGGCGCTCTCTTCCTCGCTGAACAACTTAGCGCCGAACAAATCAGCGCTGAACAAATCAGCGCACCGCCCGCCGGCATCGGTCAGCCGTCATCATAGGAACTGCAAGCCATGAACCCGATCCTCGCCCTCTCCGGCACCCGCCAGGCCGAACTCATCCGCACCGGCGTCATCTCCTCGCTCGAGCTCATCGACCTCCACCTCGACCGCATCGCCGCCATCAACCCTGCCCTCAACGCCGCCATCGACATCCTCGCCGTCTCCGCCCGCCGCGAAGCCGAAGCCGTCGACCGCCGCCGCGCCAGCGGCATCCCGCTCCGCCCGCTCGAAGGCGTGCCGTTCTCCGTCAAGGACTCCATCGAAGTCGCCGGCACCATCTGCACCGCCGGCACTCTCGGCTTCCGGCTCAACCCACCTTCCACGCAGGACGCCACCCTTGTCGCCCGCCTCCGCGCCGCCGGCGCCATCCCGCTCGCCCGCACCAACCTGCCCGACCTGCTCTTCTCCTTCGAAACCGACAACCTCATCTACGGCCGCGCCAACAACCCCTGGAACCTCACCCGCACCCCCGGCGGCTCCAGCGGCGGCGAATCCGCCCTCATCGCCGCCTGCGGCTCACCCTTCGGACTCGGCTCCGATGCCTTCGGCTCCGTCCGCGTCCCGGCCCACTGCTGCGGCATCGCTTCGATCAAGCCCACGTCCGGACGCCTCTCCCGCGCCGGCCACGTCCCGCCCGCCGGCGGCTGGGGCGAAACCGTCTGGCAGATCGGCCCCATGGCCCGCCGCGTCGAAGACCTCCTCACACTGATGCCTCTGCTGCTCGGTCCCGATGACCGCGACCGCACGCTCGTCCCCATGCCCTACCGCGCGCCCGAGTCCACCGGCAAGCTGCGCATCGCGTACTTCACCGACAACGGCCTCGCCACGCCCGATGCCGACACCATCGCCGCCGTGCGCGCCGCCGCCGCGGCCCTCGCCCCGCACGTCGCGCTCGTGGAGGAACGCACTCCGCCCTCCATTGAACGCGCCTACGATCTGGAAATGAAGTTCTTCGCGCCCGATGGCGCTGACGGCATGCGCGCGTACCTTAAGGCCATCGGCAGCCACCGCACCCATCCGCTGCTCGATGCCTGGCTCGCCAAACACGAAGCCTTCCGCACCGACCTCGCCGGCTTCGCCAACTGCTGGTCCGAACTCGACGCCTACCGCGACTCGATGCACGCCTTCATGCAGGACTACGACGCCATCCTCTCGCCCGCCGCTTCACTGCCGGCCGTGCCGCACGGAACGTCCGTCGACGACGCAACCTTCCTCGGCTTCAGCTACACCATGGCGCACAACCTCACCGGCTGGCCCGCCGCCGTGGTGCGCGCCGGCACGTCGCGCGACGGCCTGCCCATCGGCGTTCAGATTGCCGCCCGCCCGTGGCGCGAAGACGTAGCTCTGGCAATCGCCCAGGCGCTCGAGCAGGACTTCGCCCCGCCCGCCATCTGACGTGTCGTCTACTTCTTGCCAAGGTGCAGCGTACCGAGCGCCCCGGACGCCGTGTCCCGCACTCCGAAATGCAGTTGCCAGCCCGCCAGCGCCTGCAGCCGCAGCGGCACAGTAATGCCGGCCACCCGCGCCTTCTCCCAGTCTTCGCGCTTCAGCCGGATGGTGATCGGCTGCGGCGCCATCGCGCGGGCATCCACCGGACCGGCCACGAACATCGCCTCCAGATCGCCCGACCACACGCCGTCCTTCTCCTCAACCGTGACGGTATTCAGGTCGATGTTGAGCGCGGCGTCGAAGGTCAGCATGCTGCTGCTCACGCCCGGCGCATTGTCCACCGGAGTCAGCTTCACGGTCAGCGCGATCGAGTTATACGGAATCGTGCCCGAAATCGCTTCCTTCAGCGTCGGCAGCGAGGGGTCGGGAAACGCCCCGTAGCTGTGGCGGTATTCGATCGTCACGCCGGGCCGCTTCAGCTCCACCTTCAGCGTGTGGTACTTGCTGTCCAGCTCATCGGAGGGCAGCGTGAAGCCCAGCGTGTAGTTCACCTTCGAATCGGAAATGGCATCGGTGATCGCGCCCGCAATATCGTTGGTGTTCCAGTACGCCTTGCCGCCCGTCGCGGTGGCCATGGCGACCGACGTATCCACGTTGCGCGGCGGCATCGGTATGGCATTCGAACCCTTGGTCATCGGCTGCGTGCGCAGTCCGCCCGGGTCCACCGGATACACGGCGATCCCCGCGTCGTTCAGCGCCCGCGTCGCCCGCTGGACTTCATCCGAATAGAGCATCCCCGTCATCGCGCCCGAACCGGACGACGTATCGAAGCCCGTCGAAATCGGGAACGCATTCGAGATCCACACCAGATTCTTACGTCCCGGCACGCCGGTCAGGCGCTTGGCAATCGCTTCCATCGCCGACGCTGTCTGCGCCACCCGAATCTGCATCTGATAATCGGCGAACTTGTCGTCAGCCCCGCTGGTGAAGGAGTTCAGCGACGTGACGTCGTCGGAAGCCGTACCCATCCCGAGGTCGGAGGGGCCACCCATCGGGCTTTGCTGCGTACCCAGCTTGTTGAGCGCATCGAGCAGGCTCCTGGTGTCGGTGGTGAAATCGTGAATCACCCGCAGTTCGGTGCCCAGCGAGAGCAGCGCCACGCGCGAATCCGGATCGATGCCCTTGATCGCCTTCAGAACCTGCGTCCTTGACGAAGCCCGGTCCTGAAACGGCGTATTCAGCGCGTCCACCAGGATGATCGTCACGGCCTTCGGCGTCGTCTCCTCCAGACGGTTGGTGAAAACGCCGACGGGCAGCTGCGTCGCCGCTTGCTGAGTCCGTGTGGTGGTGGTCGCGATATCCAGCGAGAACGAAGAGAGCGGCCGCACCTTGCCGTTATCCTTCACCACAAAGTCTTCCTTCTTCAGATCGGTGACGGGCTGGCCCTTCTTGTCGCGCGCAACCACGTTGACCTGCACGAGCCGCACGCTGGTCCGCAGTGTGGCCGTGGGCGGCTCCGGCGCCGTCTGCGCTCCGGCAGTGAAGGCAATCAGCACAAGGATCGCAACGCGCTTTCGTATCGACATGGAATTGCCCCGATTATAGGTCATCTTCGGTCACCTCACTCCGAACTTTATTTGCCTTCCGCCATCAACAACATAGCCGCGCCGCGCGATCGCATCGCCCTTTCGCCATGCTACTTCTGTGTGCGAAAGGAGGACACACACCAGCGGCAGAAATGCCGGGCTTTTCATATCCGGCTCGCCGGTACGGTTCCCATGAACGAGTGACGTTCCGTACCGGTGAGCCGTTCCTGCTTAAAATGCGTAAAAAAGGGGCGGCACCGTTGGCACCGCCCCTCCGTATTTCTACTGATCAGCCGCCGTTACGCCGTCTTTGAGGACTTCGTCTTGCCTTCGGCCTCGATCGCGCCCTGCGCCGCGGCCAGCCGTGCAATCGGCACACGGTACGGCGAGCAGGAAACGTAATCCATGCCGATTTTGTGGCAGAACTGTACCGAACTCGGCTCACCGCCGTGCTCGCCGCAGATGCCCACTTCGAGCTCCCTGCGTGTTCCGCGGCCTGCCTTCACGGCCATCTCGATCAGCTTGCCGACGCCTTCCTGATCCAGCACGGCGAACGGATCGGCCTTGAAGATCTTCTCGCGCTCGTAGTCGCCCTGGAACTTCGTATAGTCGTCGCGCGAAAGTCCCATCGTGGTCTGCGTCAGGTCGTTGGTGCCGAATGAGAAGAATTCCGCCGCGGTGGCCACGCGGTCCGCCGTCAGCGCCGCGCGCGGAATCTCGATCATCGTCCCGACCATGTAGTGAACCGTCGTTCCGGCCTTCGCAAAAACTTCGTCGGCCACCCGGTTAACGATCTTCTTCTGATTCTCCAGCTCTTCGACGCTGCCAATCAGCGGGATCATCACTTCCGGAATCACCTTCACGCCCTTCTTCGCCACCTGCACGGCGGCTTCGAAAATGGCGCGGGCCTGCATCTCGGTGATCTCCGGATAGCTGATGCCCAGGCGGCAGCCGCGGTGACCCAGCATCGGGTTGAACTCGTGCAGTTCTTCCACCCGCTGCAGCAGTTCGGGAAGAGCCTTCTTCAGATCCTTCACCGCGATCTTGTAGTCTTCCGACATCCGCTTCTTCGTTTTCAGATCGGCGTGCGGAAGAATCGCAAGATCCACCAGCAGATGTTCCCGCTTGGGCAGGAACTCGTGCAGCGGCGGATCGAGCGTGCGGATCACCACCGGGAAGCCGTCCATGGCTTTGAACAACCCGGCGAAATCGGAGCGCTGCATCGAGAGCAGCTTGCCGAGCGCCTTGCGGCGGGTCTTTTCGTCGCGCGCCAGGATCATCTCCTGCACGTGCGGCAGGCGGTCCTCGGCGAAGAACATATGTTCGGTGCGGCAGAGGCCGATGCCTTCGGCGCCGAACTGCCGGGCAACCTTGGCGTCGCGCGGAATGTCGGCATTGGCGCGCACGCCGAACTTGCCGCGGAACTCATCGGTCCAGCTCATGAACTTGCCGATGAAGTCGTGCTTCAGATTCGGCTCGATGGATTTGGCATGGCCCAGATAAACGTCGCCGGTGGTGCCGTCGAGCGAGATGAAGTCGCCTTGTTTAATGACGACCGGCTTGCCGCCGACGGGGATGGTCATCACCTTCTTCGCTTCGTCGATGCGAATGGCGCCGGCGCCGACGACGCAGGGGCGTCCCATGCCGCGCGCCACAACGGCCGCGTGGCTGGACTTGCCGCCGATGGCGGTGAGGATGCCCCTGGCGACATCCATCCCGTGGATGTCATCGGGAGTGGTTTCCTTGCGGACCAGCAGCACCGGACCGCCGGGAGCCATTTCGATGGCGTCTTCCGCGGTGAAGGCGACGCGTCCCACGGCCGCGCCGGGCGAGGCTGAAATGCCGCGCGTCAGCAGTACCAGTTCTTTGAGAGTTTTGGGATCGAACACCGGATGCAGCAGCTGATCGAGCTGCCCCGGCGCCACGCGCATGACCGCTTCCTTCTTCGTGATCATGCCTTCTTCCACCATGTCGACGGCAATCTTCACCGCCGCCGGACCCGTCCGCTTGCCGTTGCGGGTCTGCAGCATGTAGAGGTTGCTTTCCTGAATGGTGAACTCGAAGTCCTGCATGTCCTTGTAGTGCTTCTCAAGGTTGGTCGTGATCTCCTTGAGCTGGGCGTAGGCCTGCGGCGAAACTTTTTCCAGTTCGGCGATCGGCAGCGGCGTGCGGATGCCGGCCACCACGTCTTCGCCCTGCGCGTTCATCAGGAACTCGCCGTAGAAGACCTTCTCGCCGGTGCCGGGGTCGCGCGTGAAGCCGACGCCGGTGCCGCTGGTGTCGCCCATGTTGCCGAACACCATGGCCTGCACGTTGGCCGCGGTCCCGATGTCGTCGGGGATCTTTTCCATCTTGCGGTAGTAGGCGGCCTTCGGGTTCCACCAGCTGCGGAACACGGCATCGCGGGCCATAGTCAGCTGTTCGAGAGGATCTTCGGGGAAGGGCTTGCCCTTCTCCCTGAGAACGAGCTTCTTGTACTCTTCGATGATGACTTTGAGGTCGTCAGCGCTGAGGTCGGTATCGACCTTCGCCTTCACCTTGTGCTTGCGCGCGTCGAAGATATGGTCGAACTTCGCCATGTCGATGTCGAGCGCCACTTCGCCGAACATCTGAATGAAGCGCCGGTAGCAGTCGTAGGCGAAGCGCTCATTGCCGGTTTTGGCGGCGAGGCCCGCGGTGGTGGCGTCGTTCAGCCCGAGGTTCAGGATGGTGTTCATCATGCCGGGCATGGAGAACTTCGCGCCCGAGCGCACGCTGAGCAGCAGCGGATTCACGGGGTCGCCGAGCTTCAGGCCGATCTGCTTCTGCAGCTTCGTGGTGGCCTTGTCGATCTCCGCCTGAATTTCGGCCGGAATCTGACCGTTGTTATTGAAGTAGATGTTGCAGACATCCGTGGCGATGGTGAAGCCCGGAGGCACGGGCAGGCCGGCACGGGACATTTCCGCCAGGCCGGAACCCTTGCCGCCCAGCGTATCCTTCATGCTGCCGTTGCCGTCGGCGGTGCCGCCACCGAACGAGTAAACGTACTTTTTCATTTCGTCTCCTGGGAGTTAGTTACGATTTCGGAAAAATCGGCGATGGTCGAAAACTCGGCGAGCATCGTATGCAGCAGCGTGAGCCGGTTTTGCCGGACCGCGGGGTCCTGCGCGTTGACCAGAGTGCGGTCGAAGAAAGTATCCACTTTGGGGCGCAGCGTGGCAATGCGTTCGAGCCGGCTGCGATAGTCGGTCATTTCGCGGCAGGCTGCGCGCGTGGCGTCAAAGGCCTGGTAGAGTTCGGCCTCCGGGCCCGGTTCGAGCAGCTTCACGTTGAGCGAATCGCCGAGGCCGGCAAAGTTCGCCTGGCGCAGGATGTTGCGAATGCGCTTGAAGCTGGCCGCCAGCGGTTCGAAGTCAGCAGTGGGCCGCACGGCGCGCAACGCTTCGAGACGGTCTTCCACGTCGACAAGGTCGTCCCAGCCCGATGCCAGCACGGCCGAGATCTCGTCGTAGGCGAAGTTGCGGATTTCGCGGAAATAGTGGCGCACGCGGTCGGCGAAGAACTCTTCCAGCTGGCGGTTGCCTTCGAGCAGCGTGAACACCGGCAGGCGCAGACGGCCTTCCACAACGATGCGCACGATGCCCTGGGCCGCGCGGCGCAGAGCAAACGGGTCCTTCGAGCCGGAGGGAATCAGGCCCACCTGAAAGCAGCCGCGCAGCGTGTCGAGCTTGTCGGCGAGCGAAACGATCTGCCCCGGAAGCGAGCGCGGAATCGGCGCTTCCATGCTGACCGGCTTGTAGTGATCGTAGATCGCGATCGCCACATCGTCGGGTTCGCCCTGCACGTGAGCGTAGAGGCCGCCCACCACGCCCTGCAGTTCAGTGAACTCCTTGACGAGTTCCGTTGTGAGATCGGCCTTGCAGAGATGCGAGGCGCGAACGGTGCGGAACTCAATACTGGCGGGCTCGAAGACATAGCGCACCTTGGCCTGTTTGAGTTCCTCTTCGCCCCAGGGCTTGCCGCCCGAAGCGACGTAGAGAAGCAGGTGCAGCGCGAGTTCATCCATGCGCTGCGTCTTTTCCAGATAGCTGCCGAGCTTCGCCTGGAACGTAACGCTGCCCAGATCGGCCACGCGCTGTTCGAGCGTCTTCTTCTGATCGGCGTCCCAGAAGAAGCGCGCGTCGTTGAAGCGGGCGCGCAGCACGCGTTCGTTGCCGTGGCGGATGAGGCCGTCGGGATCGCCATCGGTGTTGGTGACGGCCACGAACTGCGGCGCCAGTTCACCGTCGGCGCCGTCCACCGAGAAGTACTTCTGGTGGTAGCGCATCACGGTGGACAGCACTTCCTTCGGCAGATCGAGGTAGCTTTCGTCGAAGGAGCCGGTGATCGGCGTAGGCCATTCGGTGAGGTTGACGAGGGTGTTGAGCAGCGCTTCGTCGGGCCTGAACTTCGTCGTCACGGCGCAGATGCGCTCGCGGCGCTCGGTTGCCGAGAGGATCACGTAATTCCGGCGCAGCGCCGCTTCGTAGTCCGCGTAAGTAACCGGGAAGCGCGCGGCGCCCAGCTTGCGGTGGCCGCTCGATTCATTGCCCGAAGAGATACCGGCGATTTCCAGCGGAATCACGACGTCATCGAGCAGCGCCACAATCCAGCGGATGGGCCGGATGAAGCGCACGCCGCCCTTGCCCGTCCAGTACATGGTCTTCGGGAAGGGCGTCCTGAGAACCAGGGCAGGCAGCGCGTCGGCGAGAATGGCCAGCGCCGTTTGCCCTTTGATCTGCCGCACGCAGGTGTACTTTTCGACCTTGCCGTCGGAAAGCAAACCGAGAGCTTCGGGCTCGACGCCCTGTTTCTTCGCAAAGCCCGCCACGGCCGCGGGGGGCGCACCTTTTGCAGGTCCCCACACACGCTCTTCGGTATCCTGCTGGCGCGGGGCGATGCCTTCGGCGCGCACCACAAGGCGGCGCGGCGTGGCGTCGGTGCGAATCTTTTCGCCGCCCAGCTGGTGTTGTTTGAACAGCTCGCCGACCGCCGCGCCCAGGTATTCGAGCGCGCCATTGAGCATGGAATCGGGAATTTCTTCGGCGCCGATTTCGAGAAGGAGGTTCACGCGGCCTCCTTCACTGCGACTTCGAGCGCCTGCTGTGCAACCCAGGCCTCGGCAACCGCAACGGCATTGGTCCGCACGCGGCCGATGACGCCGACGCGTTCGGTGACGCTGATGGCGCCGCGCGCATCGAGCGTATTAAAGAGATGACTGCACTTCAGCACGTGATCGTAGGCGGCCAGCAGGGGGAAGCGGCGCTGCGCGTCCACGCCTTCGTCGCCGGCCGCGGCATAGAGCCCGAGCAGCCGCTGCGCTTCTGCTTCGTGAATTTCAAACAGCTTCCAGAGTGTGGGCACGTCGGCAACTTCGAAGTTGTAGACAGAATACTGCAACTCGTCGGCATAGCGGACGTCGCGGTACTTCACGCCCTGGGTCCATTCGATGTCGTATACGCTGTCAACACCCTGCAGAAAGGCGGTTAAGCGTTCGAGCCCGTAGGTGATTTCGGCGGGAACCAGTTCCAGATCGATGCCGCCGCACTGTTGAAAGTACGTGAACTGAGTGATCTCCAGTCCATCGAGCATCACCTGCCAGCCGACGCCCCAGGCGCCGAGCGTGGGCGATTCCCAGTTGTCTTCCTCCAGCTTGAGGTCGTGCTTGCGCAGGTCGATGCCGATGGCTTCGAGCGAACCCATGTACTGCTCGATGACGTCGGCCGGAGTGGGCTTCAGGATCACCTGAAGCTGCATGTGTTTGTAGAGGCGGTTCGGATTGTCGCCGTAGCGGCCATCGGCGGGCCGGCGGCTGGGTTGCACATAGGCAGTGCGATAGGGCTTCGGACCAAGAACGCGAAGAAAGGTTTCCGGGCACATCGTGCCGGCGCCGACTTCGGTATCGAACGGCTCCTGAATGATGGCGCCGCGATCGCTCCAGTACTGCTTGAGTCTGAAGACGATCTCCTGAAACGTTGGGGCGGTCGGTTGAGGCATGTTGATTTAGGCGGCTTCGAGAACGGGTACGGTGATGAGTCGGCGTTCGATGTGGGCTTCCATCTGCTGGGCGAGGAAGCGGCGGAGGTCGGCCGCGGTGGCCTGCGTCCAGACGCGGTCGCACATCTTCGCCACGGGAGTGCGGAGGATTTCGTCGGCGATGAGGCGGGAGTCGGCGGTGAGCTCCCAGGCACCGCGGAGGTCGAGCGCGCGGCGGCAGCCATCGCAATAAAGACCGGCCCGACCGCGTACAAAGAAGACGCGTGGCGGCGCTTCGCCGTCGACCGGGGCAAGCGATTCGGCGCAGCCGAGGCAGACATCGAGTTCGGGCATCATGCCGGCGAGCCGGACGGCCCAGAGACTAAAGTAAGTGACGGCGCGCCAGATGTTGGCAGACCCGGCCCGCAAATGTTCCAGCGTAGCGGCCATCAGACGGAAGTATTTATCCGAGGGTTCGCCGGCCGGGAGAAGCTGTTCGGAAACTTCGGCCATGAAATCGAGCGCGCAGGAGGAGTAGTAGTTGCCGGCGAGGGCGAACTGCGAGCCAATCAGCTCACAGGAGTCGATGTTGACCAGATCGCGGTTTTCCCGCTGAAAGTAAGACATCCTGACCTGCGAAAGACGTTCCAGACCCGAGCCGAATCCACTCTTCGGCCGCCGCGCACGCCGCGCCACGCCGCGCAGTTTTCCCGCGTCGCGCGCAAGGAAACTGACGATCAGATCGCCTTCCCTGAATGGCCAGGTTTGCAAAACGAAGGCTTCGCTCACATGAGCGGGCATAATCAGACAGACGGGACGGCCGGAAATAACCAGAGTATCACGGGCGCCGGGCCTGAGTTGGCCGCGGAACCCTGCTTTTTGAGGGATAAGGCCCGCATTTCCACTGTGTTTACCTTTGAGAACAAGCCGAATGACGTCCGCTTATGCTAAACCGGAAGAAGAAGGAGAATCGAGAAGCCGAATCTGACTTCCGGCGAATGCGGGTACCGGGCGCTAACTTTGGTTAGGGTTAACCGAAATCCTGTTTGCGGTGGTTAGAATCGCGCTTATACTCAAACTGTAACTTATGCTCAGTCAGCCTTTACTCCCGGTGGTCGGCCAGATCTTACTGGGAATTCTGGTAGCAGTGGCGGCGGCGTACGATATTCGCTTTCGCCGTATTCCCAACTGGCTTGTCCTGGCGGGCATAGTTGCGGGCATTGCCTGGAACTCTTATTCGGCAGGCAGTGCCGGACTCGGTCGCGGTGCGGCCGGGCTCGGGCTGGGTTTCATATTATATTTTCCTCTCTGGCTGGTGCGGGCGCGCGGCGCGGGCGACGTAAAGTTGCTGGCGGCGGTTGGCGCAATCACGGGACCAGGGAATTGCTTCTGGATTTTCCTTCTTACCGCTATTTTAGGGGGCGTCATTGCCCTTGTTTTATTGATGTTCCGGGGTCGCGTACGCAAAACGTTTTTCAACGTGGCGTGGATTATGCGCGATCTTATGCACTTCAGAGCTCCTTATCAGAGCAGCGGCGAGCTGGACGTAACAACAACCAAGGGCATGCGATTGCCCCACGCAGCCATGATCGCGGTAGGCGCTGTTGCCTTCATGTACATGGTCCGCACCGGTTACCGGATCTGACTTGCTCACTATTCAGGTATTTGTCTACTTACAGGTTCTTGATTATCTGACCACTCTTGTGGGATTCCGGGTCGGCGCCAGCGAGGCCAGCCCTTTTATCGCCAAGATGATCCACCTGACTACGCCGGCTATCGGCGTGGCGATCTCCAAGTTCGCGGGCATCGGGATCGGCGCGGTCTGCGTCGCAACCAAACGCGGCAAACTGGTGAACTGGATCAACTACTGGTACGCGGGACTGGTGGTGTGGAACCTGAGCATCATCCTGATCGCGCTCGAGAAGTACATCGCCCGGCTCGGCCACTAACCCGGCGGGGCGACTAACGAAGCCGCGGGCCGACCACCGCGCCGCTGGTATTTCCGCGTCCGCCGGCCGGCTGGCCGCACGCACTCCACGCCGCTTCAGGCGCGAATCATACCCTTCCACGGATCGACCAGTTCGAAGTTTGTGCGCACGTCCGCGATGCGCTCGCCTACCTGATGGAAGGCGGCTTCGCCGAGCTGATCTTCGCCGCGGGCGATGCGCAGATAGTCGATCTTCACGGGATTGATCCCCATGATGCGGCAGCAGGTAGCATCCACCGCAACCACGTCGCTCCCGGCGATGAGCAGGCCGGCGTGCTTCGCGGTCCCCTGGATCGGACCGTTACCTTCCATGCCGATGATGCCGTCGACGATGGTGAATTGCTTCGGGAAGAGGCGGTGGAGATCCACAATGGATTCCGGAATCCCCGCCCAGTGGAGCACGTTCTTGGGCCAGCCGTAGACGCCGCCGGGGACGAGTCCGAACAGGTTCTTCATGGCGAGCGTGGCGCCGGCCCAGTGGTGCGTCTTGAGCTTGGGCAGCGAGACCAGCAGGTCGCAGTCGAGCACGGTGTGCGGCAGGTAAAGCGACTTGAGGCCGGAGACGGGGGTGACGATGTCGCGTTTGGCAACTTCGTCGAGATTCAGATCGGTGAAGGATTCTTCGAACTTCGGGATGGTGCCGAAGTAGCCGGCGGCGTCGGCGAGATCGAGCGTGCCGCGGCGGTGGCCGGGGCCCTCGGCGATGCGGACCGAAGCGGCGCCGAGGCGGCGAAACGCTTCGTACGCCGCATGCACGATCATCGGATGCGTGTTGATCACCGTGTTGGCGTCGAACTCCACCAGGTTGGGCTTCAACACGACGCGCTTGCCGCGGACGTTGAGGTTGTGATCCGACACCATGCGGAAGACGGTGTCATAGACATCCATGTTGTAGGCGGGAGCCCTGACGATGGAGACGTTGGCGACAGGCGCGCGGGGCGGCGTGTAGGCGGACTTCTGCGGCGACTTCGAACAGCGCGTCAGAGTGAGGGCGGCGGCGCTGGCGGCCAGCATTTCGCGTCTGGTGAGTACGGGCATTCGGTCCTTACGCTGCTTTGAGCAGAGGGTTGCGCGGCGCATCGGCCAGAGCGAGAAGCGCGCGGTCCACGGTTGTCCGCGGCACGAGCACGCGGGGAGATTCGGCCCTTTCGCCATGCGCGGCGAGCCCCATGCGGAGCCAGGCCACGCCTTCGGCGGTGCGGCACGAGGCGAGGTGACGGCGGGCGGCGGCTTTGGCCCGCTCCAGTTGCGGCGAAGCGGGCGCGCCATGCAGGGCGACCAGCGCGATGCCGGTGGTCTCGGGATAAGAATCGCCGTCGCGGCCGAGCGCACGGTTGGAACCGTGGTTCCAGCCGCCATCGGCGCACATGCGGTCGAAAAGAAATTCTTTGGCTGTGGAAACGCGGCCGCGCAGACGCGAGGAAGCGCCGCGATCGATGGCCCGTTCCAGCGCGAGGATACCGAAGGAGGTGGGGATGACCCACGCGGCAGCGCCGGGAAACCACGGCCAGGCCTCCGGGTAGGGTTCGTCATTGCCGCCGAGCCGCTGCTGCAGGCGGAAGGCCCAGCCGGATTCACGTCCGGTCTGGCCGCTGAGCCACGCGATGGCCCGTTCGGTACGCTGCTCGCCGATTGCTTTCGCCGGCAGAAGCGTTACAAGAGCTGTCACCCAGGTACTTTCGCTCACGCCCGGCTGCGGGCTCCAGCCACCGTCGGCGCGCTGGGTGGCGCGCAGAAAACGGAGGCCTCCTTCAAAGACGGCCTTCTCGTTATCGGTACTGATCCCGGCGGCAAGCTGAGCTAACAGAGCGTAAGCAGTAGGTTCGGTCCACGAACTGCCCCTTCCGTATGCCCAGCCGCCGTCGGGATTCTGGTTATCGTTCCAGCCGGTCATTAAGAGAACCTGACTAAGTGACCGCGCCGCTGAGTTACCCGACTTATGCCGGATTCTTAGTCAGCGCGGCGACTTAGTAAATTTAATTCTCTCAAATTTAGCTGCGCGGCGCAGCCTTGCGCTTGCTGCGGCGAAGAATGAGGACCGTGAGGAAAAATCCTGCCACAATCCAAAGCACTGCCTGAATAGCTGTTCCGTTCATCGTTTTGGTCTCCTTTTCATGTCCTGACTTAACTTACTTGTACTTACCCTTGTTCGCGCAACCAGGCTCGCTGGTCATGTCACTTTCGCGCCAACCATGCGGCCGGCCTCCGTATTCCTGCACCCGGCGCACGGTTGCGCGCATACGCCGGAATTCCTTCAGAACTTAGTAGGTGGTCTTGCGCTTCTTGCGACGCTGCATGTAGAGGACGAGCACCGCGAGGGTGCCTACCCAGAAGATTGCCTGCATCATTGTTTGGTCCATGTTCGTTAAGCTCCTTTCGTTGTTTACCTGAGTTCGTTACTTGCCAAAGTTCTGCATCATCGGGAAAAGGTCCTGGAAGACCTTTAACAGCGCGGGTCCGGCCGCGACTAACATCATCGAGGGAAGAATAAAGAGAAAGATCGGGAATACGAGCTTGACGCCGACTTTGGCGGCGCGCTCTTCAGCCTCCTGCTTGCGGCGGAGGCGCATGAAATCGGAATGCGTCCGGAGGCTTTCGCCCATGCTGGTGCCGAAGCGGTCGGTCTGAATCAGGATGGCGACCAGCTTGCGGAGTTCCGGCTCGCCGGTGCGATCCGCGAGGTTGCGCAGCGCTTCGCCGCGGCGTTTGCCGGCGCGCATTTCAAGGCCGACCAGGCTGAGTTCGTCGCTCAGTCCGGGGTGGTTCTGCTCGATTTCGCGGCTGACATACTGCAGCGCCTGATCGAGACCGAGGCCGGCTTCAACGGAAACAACCATCATGTCGAGCGCATCCGGCAGGGAAAGACGGAGTTCGGTCTGGCGCTTCTTCACCAGGCTCTCCAGATACAGGGCCGGCGCATAGTAGCCGAAACCGGTGGCGGCGACCAGGAAGACGATGCGCAGCACCGGGTTATCGGTGATGTGGCGGTGCAGGGTGAGGGCGAATAAGAACATCACCACACAAAACATGACTTTGATGCCGTAGAACATCCGGATGGCGGCATCGGAGCGGAAGCCCGCCATGATGAGGTCGCGGCGGGTTACCGTCTGCTCCATGGGGCTGAGCGGAATCTGCTCGCCGATCTGCTCGAAGACCCGGACCACGACGTCGCGTGGTTTGACGGACACGGAGTCGGGATCGACCGCGATATCCGCGACGCCGCCAACGCGATCGTAGATCCGGCTGGGGCGCACGTAGGCCCGGTAGCCGTAGACGGTAATCACCGTCAGCAGCAGGATGAACAGGAATGACGAGAGTACGATTGGCAACATGGCGTCAGACCTTGATCTTGATGATCTTGCGGATGAAGAAATTGCCAATGATCTGAGCCATGATTCCGGCGGCCACCAGCTTGCGGCCGGTCGGATCGTTGAGCATCGGATCGAGATAGCCGGGCGACGTGAGGATCAGGCCTCCGAGAGTCGCGATCGGCAGCAGCGTAAGAATGGTGGCCGTGAGACGGCCATGGGCGCTGGAAGCCTTGACCTGGCCCTTGAGCCGGAAGCGTTCCCGGATGATGTGCGACAGGCGGTTGAGAATTTCGCTGAGGTTGCCGCCCGTCTGCCGCTGGAGAATCACAGCGGAGGAGAAGAAGCGGACGTCAGGAATCGGCACACGCTTTGAAAAGCCCGCCAGAGCGCGCTCGAGCGAGGCCCCGAGGTTCATTTCGTTAAACAGAGCGCGGAACTCCTGGCCGAGAGGCTCGTGGATTTCCTCGCCCACCATTTCGAGACTGATCGAGAATGCATGGCCGGCCCGCATGGAGCGCGCAAGGAAGTCCAGCGCGTCGGGCAACTGCGTTTCGAGTTCGGTGAGACGCGTGCTGCGTTTTTTGCTGACGTACAGATACGGAAGAAACGCCGTACAGAAGCCGATCAGCATGAAGCGCACAATAAAGGGAGTGGCGATGGGCAGGCGCAGGCCGATGATGCCGCCGATCACAAACGTCACGCCCATGGTGGTGAAGAGCCGGCTCATGGTCCAGTCGAGTCCGGATTCGCTCAGCAGCAGAGCGATGCGGCTGGTGATCCCGAGGGACTGGAAGAGGCTTTCCGCACTGTCTTTTTTCTGCGATTCGTCGATGAGCACATCGACGTGCTGCTCTTCACCGTTTTCGGTAACGGTGCGGAGCATGGACACCAGTTTCTTTTTGCGCTGCGTTTCATAGAACTTCAGCCCGAAGCTGATGGAGAACAGCAGCAGGGCGAGGATCGTCAGAAAGCTGAAAGAAACCAGGACTGTCATTTATTGACCTATCTCCACGACAGTCTGGAAGAGCGACGCCGGCAGCTGGATACCGGAGGCGCGAAGTTTTTCATAGAAGCGCGGGCGGACACCGGTCGCCTTGAAGCGACCCAGCACCTTGCCGTTTTCCGCCACGCCGGTTTTTTCGAACGTAAAGATGTCCTGCATGGTGACCTGATCGCCTTCGAGGCCGACCAGTTCGGTCAGGTAAGTGACTTTACGGCTGCCGTCGCTGAAGCGCGAGGCCTGAATGATGACGTCGATGGCGCTCGAGACCTGCTGCCGGATGGAGCGGACGCTCATGTTCGCGTTGGCCATACCGACCATGACTTCGAGGCGGCCGACGGCGTCGCGCGGGGTGTTCGAGTGAATGGTGGTTAGCGAACCATCGTGACCGGTGTTCATGGCCTGCAGCATGTCGATGGCTTCTTCGCCGCGGACTTCGCCGACGATGATCCGGTCGGGACGCATACGAAGGGAGTTGATGACCAGATCGCGGATGCGGATGGCGCCGTTGCCTTCGATATTGGCGGGGCGGGTTTCCATGCGCGCGACGTGGGTCTGGCGGAGCCGGAGTTCGGCTGCGTCTTCGATGGTGACGATGCGTTCGTTTTCGGGAATGTAGCTCGACAGAACGTTGAGCAGAGTCGTCTTACCGGCGCCGGTACCGCCCGAGATCACAATGTTCAGGCGGGCGCGGACGCAGGCCTTCATCAGCTCGAGCATGCCTTCGGTGAAGGCCAGTTTCTTGACGAGATCTTCGCCGCCGAGCAAATCGCGGCCGAAGCGGCGGATGGAGAGCAGCGGGCCGTCGACGGCGACGGGCGGGATGGCGGCGTTGACGCGCGAGCCATCGGGCAGACGGGCGTCGACGAGCGGCGACGATTCATCGACGCGGCGGCCAACGCGGGCGACCACCTTTTCGATGATGCGCAGCAGATGTGTATTGTCTTTGAACTCGACCGACGTGCGGTAAAGTTTGCCGCCGCGTTCGATGTAGACCAGCTTCGGAGTGGTGACGAGAATATCCGAGATGGTGGGATCGCGGAGCAGGGGCTCCAGCGGACCGAGGCCAAAGACTTCATCGAGGACTTCTTCAATGACGCGTTCTTTTTCGCCGAGGCTGAGGGGCGTGCGTTCCTCATCTACCAGCCGCGCCACGGCAGTGCGGATTTCCGTGCGGGCGCGTTCCCCGACAAGCGAGGACAGCGCTTCCAGATTGATGCGGTCCAGCAGCTTGCGGTGGATGGTGAATTTGAGTTCCTGGTATTCGGCGCCCGTGCTGTCGCGATTCGACAGACGAGTGACCCAGCCCGCTTCCGGGCTGACTGCGCCGTTGACCATTCCCGAGTTTGTGGTTGCCATTGTTTGTGTCCCGACCTTGTGTTCTTAAGCTCTCTGTACTTCGGCTTTTGGCGCTGCACTCCGCTGCAGGAACGAGAACCAGCTTTTTTTGCTGCTTCCGCTTCCCGCCGCGGCCGCGGCAGGTTTCTTTTCGGTCTCGGTCTCCCCGATAACCCGGCTGACAATCGTCCCGGAGAGATCCGAAATCTCCTTGCGAATCCGGGGGCCGGCGGGAAGCATGTGTCCTTCAGACCAGGCGTCGTAGAACGCCATAAAATCGCTGACGAAAGAGGCCGCCGGCGGACGCCCGAGCTGCTGCTCAATGGCGCGCATGTCAGGCGGGTTTTTCACGGACACACGATTCAGCAGAACGCTGATCCGGTTCCCGGAGAAGCCTCGTTCTTCGGCCATGCGGACGGTACGCGCGGCCTGCGCCAGCGTTGCCGTTTCCGCGGTGGTTACAACATAGAGCGTTTCCAGTTCGCGCAGCGCGTCGAGGGCCGGCAGGCTGATACTGCGACCGAAGTCGACCACGGTGGAGACGTAGTTGGAGCGGATGAACCGCATCATATGAGTCGTCTCTTCGGGCAGCGGGGCACGGCGCGCGGCCAGTTCTTCGGGCGCTCCGAGAAAATCCAGCTGGGCACTGTGGGTGGTGACGAGCGCCTTCCACAGGCTCAGGTCGATGCGGTGAAGATTGTCGATCGCCTCCCGCAGCGAATACGGGTTCTTGGTCTTCATCAGGAAGCGCAGCAGGCCCGCTTCGAAATCGAAATCGGCGAGCAACGTGGGCTGCTTCAGGCGGTGGGCCACATCATGGGCCACGTGGATGGCGAAAGTGGAAGCGCCGCAGCCGCCGCGCGCGGAGATGAAGCCGAAGATCTTGCCGAGAGTGTGCGAGGCTCCGGCGCCGCCCTTCGAACGGGAGGCGGAAAGCGTCTCAAATGCCGTGCGCAGCGTTTCGGCGAGCGGCGGATGGAGAAATTCGTTGGCACCGGCGCGCAGGGCTTCGAGAATCATCTGCGGCGAGGCTTCGGTGTGCAGCACGAAGACGGCCGGCTGCGATGTGGTTTCCTTCAGCCGCGCCACAAAGGCTTCGAGCGGCATGGGGACGCGGCTGGCATCGACCAGCACAACGTCGACGCGGTGGCGCTCAATGCGATCGAGCAGCAGATCCGGATCGTTTTCATCGTGCTCCTTCTGCTCGACGGCAACGCGTACCGGCAGGTTCTGAATGCAGGCCTGGGCCTGATCCCCGAGGATGCGGGTGGGGAGAATCAGAGCCGCGGTGAGAGGCATCATGCTCATTGGCCGGTCCTCTGCTGGGTGGTCTGCGACTGCTGGAAGACTCCGGTGACGACACCGCTGGCAGCCGGGGAGCCGGTGCCGCCACCGCCGGTACCGTTCGGATTCTGGGCGTTGGCGCCGGCGCCGTTCGGGTTCAGAGTGTTGGTGGTGTCGAAGTTGTTCTGGGTGCCGCCGGCCTTGAGGTCGCGCTCCAGCTTCTCCATTTCCTGCACAGGAACTTCGCTGCGGCGCGGCTTGGTTTGCGGCGGACCGGTGACGTCGGTGCCCGGGGTGCGCGGCGCCTGCGTCAGGACACCGGGGCCTTCGAGGAAGGAGGTGGGACGCGGCAGGTCCGGCAGCGGGCGGCCTTCCTGAATCGGGGCCACAATTTCCGGCGTCACGATGATCAGGAGTTCCGAGTTGTTCTTGGTGGTGGAACGGGTCTGGAACAGTTTGCCGAACAGCGGGATGCCCGAGAGCCCGGGAATCTTGCTGAGCGATTCGGTCGTCTTGTTGTCGAGCAGACCGGCGATGGCGAAGCTTTGGCCGCTTTCCAGTTCGACTTCGGTATCGACCCGGCGGGTGGCCATGGCGGGCACCGTGAAGCCGGAGACAGAGAGCGAGTTGGAGTAGTCGAGGGAGCTGACCTCCGGCGTGACGTGAAGGCGGATGGTGCCGCGCGGAGTCACGGTCGGAAGGAAATGGAGGCGCACACCGTATTCGCGGAACTGAATGGTGACCTGACCGACACCGCCGCCGCCGCCCTGCAGCGTGGGGAAGGGAAATTCGCCGCCCGCCACGAAGCTTGCTTCCTTGCCGTTGATGGCGAGGACATTGGGTTCGGCGAGGATCTGCAGGAGGTTTTCGTTCTGCAGGGCCTTAATGGTGGAGCCGATCTGCAGGTGCGGATCGAACAACAGCAGGTTCAGCGAATCGCTCAGCGAGTAGCCGGCGGACCCGGCGGACAAGCTGGTGATGGTGGTCGGCGAATAGGTGCCGACGGTGGCGTTGAACGGATAGCCGCTCGGGTTGCCGAAGAAGTTTATTCCGAGGTCGCTGGCCCGCGAGCGATCCACGTCGGCGAAGCGAACCTTCAGCAGGATTTGCTGGGCGGCCGGCGGGACATCGACACGGAGCAGGTTGACCACCTTGCCCATAGTGCTGCCGATGGAGACGGCGCGTTCGGAGGCGAACAGATCGGCCACATGTCCGGCGAGGTAAACAGAACCGTTGTCAACGGTGATGTGGACGGCGTCGCCGAACTCGGTGGCGAGCTGTTCGCGGACGGCGACGAGGCGTGCCGGGGAGATCTCCACATTCACGTCGTATTCGCGACGGGTGCCGTCGGCCAGCCAGATCACGAGGCTGGTTTCACCGGGCAGATGGCCGTTGACCATGAGGCTGCGGGCGCTGACCGGTACCGCTTCGGCGGTTTCCGGAGCAGCCACCGAGACGCGCTCAATGTTGACCGGCATATCGAGCAGGTGCGTCTTGCCCGCTCCCACCACCAGCTTTTCCGCGGGCGGGAGAGTCGCCGAGCGCAGCGAGTTGGCGCAGAGGGCGAGCGAGAGCAGCAACAGGATGTCGAACAGACGGCGTTTCACTGGCGTGCTCCCGTGGCGCTGCCGGGATCGGTGAAGGCGGATTCGGTGCGCTTGGATCCCTGAAAGACTTCAATCGTGACGGTCTGCGGACGGGCCTGAGCAACCGGGGCAGCCGCGGGCGCGGCG
>Ga0214192_1000654_pt1 | contig 21007 bp, 22 predicted proteins | sample TroBogEpilimnion_44_FD_153030 | JGI IMG/M metagenome (GOLD analysis project Ga0214192, IMG submission 153030) | Freshwater microbial communities from Trout Bog Lake, WI - 29JUL2008 epilimnion | ecosystem: Environmental > Aquatic > Freshwater > Lake > Epilimnion/Euphotic zone | place: Trout Bog... | reverse complement strand
TCGCCAACAAACCAAAACCGATGTTACGCAACCCTACTAACTAAATAGTGATGAATCATTCTCAGCTTGTTCGCGTAACATCGGTAACACTTAAAATCCAGAAACTTTAATTAACCAACCATGTTGATTATCACAACCGAGCACAGATTTAGCACTGGCATCAATCCTAACAAATTGACCTGTTAATGCTGCAGGTATTTTAGCTTTTACTTTATGAAAGGTACTGGTGCTTTCAACAGTAAAATTGAGTGGGTTTTTCTTAGCTGATAATTTAATCGTTGTTGGATCAACAAAAGCCGACACCTTAAAAAAGAAATCGGATTCTGGAGCAACCTGAACATTATCTGATGAATTATATTCAGTTAAATTAAAATCAGTAAAACGGGGTTTTTTACATTCTTGTTCTTTATCGGGTTCGTAAGCAAATACATTAATACTCGCTAACAATGTGATGATAAGTAGTGCTGATTTTACAATTAGATTTTTTTTCATCTTTAACTCCTCAAATTAAAATACGATGAATACGGTGCTTTATTTTTTTATTGTGACCTCACTGTCCACTTTAATTATTTTTACCATTAAACACAACTAAATCCAGAGTGTTACTAACTAATATAACAGACAAGTCTGCACACAAGCCATGATGTCTTGTACAATAGCAGGTATTTTATTTGAAAGAGAGCATTACATTGAACTCAAAAATTCAGGAAAGCTTAAACTACAAAAGTGCTGGCGTTGATATTGTTGCAGGTAACGAATTAGTTGAACGCATTAAACCGATTGCCGCTAAAACACGTACCGCTGGTGTGATGGCTGGTTTAGGTGGTTTCGGCTCAATGTTTGAATTGCCTTTAGATCGTTTTAAAAATCCAGTGCTGGTTTCTGGAACAGACGGTGTCGGTACTAAATTAAAACTCGCCATAGATTCTGGTATCCATAATACGGTTGGCATTGACCTAGTTGCTATGTGTGTTAACGACATTATTGTGCAAGGAGCAGAGCCATTATTTTTTCTGGATTATTTTGCCACCGGTCATCTTGATGTCGACACTGCCGCAGCTGTTATTGAAGGCATTGGTCAAGGATGTGAGTTGGCAGGCGCGGCATTGGTGGGGGGAGAAACAGCCGAAATGCCCGGTATGTATGCCGATGGCGAGTACGATCTAGCTGGATTTTGCGTTGGTATTGTAGAGAAAAGTCAGATTATTGATGGTGGCCAAGTTAAAGTGGGGGATAAATTGATTGGTTTAGCTTCTACCGGTCCACACTCTAACGGCTATTCGCTAATTAGAAAAATTATTAACCAAAATCAATTTAGTTTAAACGACTCAGTCAACGGTAAAACATTGAGCAATTGGCTTTTAGAACCTACCCGCATCTATGTCAAGTCGATTCTAACTTTACTCAAAAGCATTAATGTACATGCCTTAGCACATATTACCGGCGGTGGTTTAACTGAAAACATACCCCGCGTTTTACCTCTAAATACGCAAGCTAATATTGATCTATCCAGCTGGCAATTTCCTGATATTTTTGTGTGGATACAGCAACAAGGTAATGTCTCGACAACCGATATGCTGACAACCTTTAATTGTGGGATTGGCATGGTCGTCTGTGTTGCATCGGAAGACGAACAAGCAACATTAGACCAGCTTGCTGCACTGGGTGAAACAGCGACTACTATTGGTTCAATCGTAGCCGCTGAAGGTAATCCTAGCGTACATTACGTTTAATCAGTTAGTCTCATCGGTCGTTAGCTATCCATAGGCGAGCGATGAGACCTTATTTGATTACCGATTACTGTTGATAAGTGACTTTGTAAATAACGCCTAATTTATCGTCACTAATCAATAAGCTACCTTCTGGCAACATGAGTATATCAACCGGTCTACCCAGTACGTTTCCGTCTTTTGTTAACCAACCGCTAATAAAATCTTCTTCAGCAATGGGCTGTCCCGCCTGATTAAATTTGATCATGACCACTCGATAACCTTGAGGTTCTGTTCGATTCCAAGAACCATGCTGGGCAACAAACAATTGATTTTGATAAGTCGCAGGGAACTGCTGTCCCCGATAAAACCGCATACCCAAGGGAGCAATATGCGCTTTGTATTTCCAAACGGGTGCCTTAAACTGACTGCATTTTTTATTGCCTGCCAATTCTGGATCGGGAATGTCGCCAGCATGACAATATGGATAACCGAAATGCTCGCCTTTAGCTGACCACTGGTTTAATTCTTCGGGCGGCAAATCATCCCCTAAATAATCGCGTCCATTGTCATTAAAAAAGAGCGCATTAGTATTCGGTTGCCAATCAAAACCAACAGTATTGCGAATCCCTTCCGCTATTATTTCAAACTGACTGCCATCAGCATTCAACCTAACCAATGTGCCAAAAGGCGACTGTAACTCACAAATATTGCAAGGAGCTCCAATACCAGTATAGAGCTTATCATCCGGACCAAAACGAAGATATTTCCAGCCGTGGTGTTTCTCTGAAGGAAACTGATCATAAATTGTTACGGGTTCTGGTGGATTAGTTAAGTGTTTATTGATGTCATCATAACGCTGAATACGATTTATCTCCGCAACGTACAACGCACCATTTTTATAGGCAACACCATTGGGCATCTTAAGATTTTCAGCGATTAACTGATAAGGTTCGGCAATACCGTCACCATTGGTATCCTGAATAGCATACACTTTACCTTCAGGACCGCTACCGACATAAACCACACCATTATCACCCAGTGCCATACTACGGGCATTGGGAACATTATCAGCAAAAAGGGTTAATTTAAAGCCTTTCGGCAGATGTAACTGATCTATAACTTCCTGATATTGTTTGCTGGCAAAAGCATCGGCATGGCTTATCAACAAAATCAACAACATCATTTTTGAAAACTTCATAATGAATCTCCCCTCATAAAAGTTTAAACTTTATCGAATAGTATCACTCTACTCATTGTTAGTAAGTGATTGAATTAATTTTTTTCGTCTCCACATCGGTATTTGTTATAACACGAGGATTTTATCATGATGCGTATTTTTCTTTTTTTAGCAACCAATATCGCAATAATGGTTGTTATCAGTATTATTTTTAGTGTATTAGGTATAAAAAGCACGTTAGATGCACAAGGCATAAACCTAGACCTTGATGCACTTCTGGTTATGTCAGCTATTATAGGAATGACCGGATCGTTTATTTCTTTGGCTATGTCAAAATGGTCTGCCAAACAAGCAATGGGCGTTCAAGTAATCACCGAACCCCGCAGTCAATCAGAGCGCTGGTTAATTGAAGTGGTCAGCAGACAGGCTAGACTTGCCGGTATCGGTATGCCTGAAGTAGGTATTTTTGATGCACCAGAAGCCAATGCATTTGCAACTGGCATGAGCAAAAACAGCGCACTGGTTGCCATCAGCACCGGTTTATTACACAGCATGAATGCCGATGAAGTAGAAGCCGTTATCGGTCATGAAATGACGCACGTTGCTAATGGCGATATGGTCACTATGGCTTTAATGCAAGGTGTTATGAATACCTTTGTATATTTCTTTGCCACTGTAATCGGTTATGTTGTTGACCGTGCCGTATTTAAAACTGAACGCGGCTACGGACCAGCTTATTATATTATCCAAATGATTGCTCAAGTCGCATTGGGTATTCTTGCTTCTATGTTAGTGATGTGGTTTTCTCGTTACCGTGAATTCAGAGCAGATGCTGGCGGCGCCAAATTAGCGGGTCGTGAAAAAATGATCGGCGCATTACGTGCCTTACAACGTGCTCATGAAGCACCGCAACTACCTTCTCAGCTCGCTGCTTTTGGTATTAACGGTAGCGGTGTCTCAAGATTGTTTATGAGCCATCCCCCTCTGGAAGAACGTATTGCTGCTCTGCAAAACAGTCAGTCCTAACACACTGTTATTTTTTAATCTGGTCATCTAAAGCGTGGCATCTTGTAGCAAACGGATGCCACGCTTTTTATTATTAATAAAATAAACGCCCCATTTTTCGCCTTTTATCCATTCATAAAAAACTTTGTTGCCATTAACGCTTTACATCCATATTCCGTGGTGCATAAAAAAATGCCCCTATTGCGATTTTAATTCTCATGCCGTTAAAACCGAGCTTCCGGAAAAACGATATATTGATACTTTGTTGAGTGATTTATCTCAAACAATTGATAAATACGAAATTAATCGCCCCCTCAACAGTATTTTTATTGGTGGCGGCACACCAAGCTTATTTAAGCCTGAATCTTTCGAGCTTTTATTACGCGGAATAGCCAAACAAATTGAGCTGAAACCCGACCTAGAAATCACCTTAGAAGCTAATCCAGGAACTTTTGAAAGCAATAAGTTTGCAGAATTTAGGACACTTGGAATTAACCGTTTATCCATTGGTATTCAAAGTTTTAATGATACCCTGCTGAGCCGATTAGGGCGTGTCCATAACAGTAACGAAGCGATTCGAGCTGTCGAAATTGCGCAGCAATCAGGCTTTGAAAATATTAATCTGGATTTAATGTTTGGTTTGCCGGGTGCTACGCTTGCAGAAGGACATCACGATATTGCCACAGCCATTCAGCTACAGCCCAAACATATTTCTTATTATCAGCTAACTTTAGAACCCAATACCTACTTCCATAAATTTCCGCCTAAATTACCCCATGACGAGCTGATTTATAACACTCAACAGATAGCACAAGCACTATTGGCAGAACACGGCTATCAACAGTATGAAGTGTCTGCTTACAGTCAACAGGGCTTTCAATGTCAGCATAATTTAAATTACTGGCAATTTGGTGATTATCTTGGCATTGGTGCTGGGGCTCATGGCAAAGTGAGTCTTTCCTTGCCTAATCCCATTATTCGCACCTGTAAAAGCAAACAGCCAGAACACTATCTCAACTCACTTAATCTTCCTGCCGATGAGCATTTGCTTGCTAGCAAGGAATTACCCATTGAATTTGTCATGAATCATTTACGACTGAAACAAGGGTTTACTCCAGCAAGCTATGAAGCGGCTACGGGGCTTAATATGGCAACGCTAGAGCCTGCCTTATCAAGCTGTTTAGATACAGGTTTACTAGTTTACCAAAACGGATTTTATTATTGCTCCGATGATGGCTGGAATTTTCTGGATAACATCTTAGAAAAATTTATTGTTTAACCAAACTCTTAGCATTGAATTAGCGCGATGGTTGCGCTATCGTAGGAACAGCATGAAAAAGCTTATACAAAGATTTTGGATTTATCCTTGCCCTATACTTTCTCAACTTTAACTTATTTATTAACCTAATGCTTGATTATCAAAGAGATTTTATTAATTATTCGCTTGATTGCGGTGTGTTAAAATTTGGTGAGTTCTTATTAAAATCAGGAAGAACCAGCCCCTATTTTTTCAATACCGGATTATTTAATACCGGTGCCCGCTTAGGAAAACTCGGCGAGTTTTATGCACAAACACTGTTACAATCAGGCATTCAAGTAGATATTCTTTATGGACCTGCTTATAAAGGCATTCCATTGGTAAGCGCAACCACGATTGCTTATGCCAAATTAACGGATAATGACATGCCTTTTGCTTTCAATCGTAAAGAAGCTAAAGATCATGGCGAAGGCGGCTTATTAGTGGGCGCACCACTGCAAGGCAAGGTAGTGATTGTGGACGACGTAATTACCGCCGGCACTTCGGTCAGGGAATCTGTCGCGGTCATCAAGGAAGCACAAGCAACGCCGGTTGGCGTACTGTGCGCGCTAGACCGTCAGGAAAAAGGACAAAATGAGGTCTCTGCCATTGAAGAAGTCAGCAAAAATTTTAACATCCCTGTTGTTACGATTATTTCTCTGACCACTATTATTGATTTTTTAACTGAAAAAGACGCTCATAAAGAGCTTAATGCCATCGCCAATTATCAAGCACTTTATGGCGTGTAAATTGACAAGTGAAAGCACAAAAAAACCTTAAGCCTTCAAAAAAAGCCCTGCGGTGTGCCGTCAGGGCTTTTAGCAAAGGCAACAACAGCCGTAAATTATTAGACTTTTTTCACAAATTCTGACTTCAATTTCATGGCGCCGATGCCGTCAATTTTGCAGTCGATGTCGTGATCACCGCCTACCAAACGTATATTTTTGACTTTAGTGCCCACTTTGACCACTAAAGAAGAACCTTTGACTTTAAGGTCTTTAATGACGGTTACGGTATCACCATCGTTGAGCACATTACCATTGGCATCTTTAATAATTGAATCATCAGACGAATCACTGACAGCTTCTTTTGACCACTCGTGCGAACATTCTGGGCAGACATACTGCTCGCCATCTTCGTAAGTGAATTCGGAATGACATTGTGGACAATTGGGTAAATCACTCATGCTTTTTATATCCTTGTTAATAATGTCGGTATTTTACTATAAATAGCAGGGTAACTACCTTATTTTTGAAGTCGCGCTTTTCAAAGATGCGCGTTGTTTTGGCTGAGCCTATTAACGCCCTTATTCAGCGCAATGCGGTCTCTTTGCCAAGAATAGCAGCGGCATAACGCAAAAACTCGTCTAAATGCAGAGTAATCACATTGACCGTAATCGGCAGCTGCAAGCGTTGATAATCATGTACAGCAATATTACAAAAATCAACCATACGTTTGAGCGCATCCGCTAATTCAACATCAATCCAGCCGGCTTGAGCCAGCAGCGCAAAGACATCACGGGCACTTTGCGGCACGCCCAATTGCTCGCGACGAATCAAATGCTGCCCCATGTCCAGCGACGCTTCACAAGCACGCTGAATATTCAGAATAGCGGCGTCTTGGCGGGTATAGTTGCTAATGAAGCCTTCAGGGTCAACTTGATATTCTTCGCGAACACGAGCCACGCAACGCTCGATGGTTGCCGTTTTATTAATTAGCACGTCATCGACCATAGACACTACCCCGTGTTTGAATATCGTTAATTAATGGCGCACGAGCATAATCTAATGCAGTTTTTTCACTCAGTACATAACACTCGAACAAGCCTGCTTGCGGTTCTAGTGCCCACAAACGACAACCTGTTTGCAAAATCTGAAATTGCATCACTGTAGATGCTGCACGCATGTCCAGCAAATCTACCGGACAAGCGACCATATCAGCCAGCTTACCTGATAAATCCCACAAGCTAACAGGGTCTGCGTACCCTGCCACCAGTACCGCCATATCTAAATCGCTATCGGCATTGGCACATGCATTAACGCGACTGCCAAAGGCATAAACTGCCAAGGTGTTTGGCAATGCGGTACAGATAGCATTGACTAGCGAACCATCAGCAAACGCACTGTTTATGTGGCTTTCTTGTAAGGTTTCGTTAGTTTGACAAATCATGTTTCTGTTAGATTGTTAAATATCTTAGTAGTGGGTGAATCGTATATATTAATGAGCATGACATCCTCATTTATATATACGAATATACACGATTTATCAGACTTCACCCACTACCCGATAACAATCGGTTAACGCCCAAATCAGAAAAGAGTATAACGCCCTCAGGAAAAAATTGTTGACCTAAAACCTCAAACTCCAATCGATTAGGCAAAGTATAACAACGTACATCATCCTGACTATGATCGATAATACCAGCAATATTCATTAATAGCTGTTCAAGCAACTTACGCCGTAATTCCGCAGTAAAAACAGAATATTGAACCGGCAAACCGTAACTTTTTAAACACCGATGTACACGAATTAAACGTTTTGGATTAGCAATATCATAAGCAATTAAAAAATGGGAAGTACTGCTGTCAGGCATTAATGAATCTCCACCAACCAACAATGCAGCTTATTTATCAAGCCTCTAAATAATTTACCAACCCTCTGGGAGCGTTGATGATAAAAGTCTACTTGCTGATGATAAACCGGCAATTCAGACAAGCTTTCCAGCCAAATTAACAACGGCACTTGCCAGTCCCATAACAATAATTGAGTTAAATCATTGGGCAAATCCAACCATTGTTCGTGCAATAATTCAGATTCAGCATCTAGACCAAACTCGTAACACAATTGAATCACTTGAGCATGCAGAAAGCCTTCCATCGTTTGAAAAACCGATTCAGCGGGTTGTACTGGCAAGTTTCTTTTCTGCTCATTAATAAACAGCTGAAACTGCGAAGTTGAAATGACCGTGATTTCATGTGTTAGTCGTTTAGCAGCACTTTGCACCACCATACGCTCCATCGAACGGAGCCAAGTACGGTATAGCGCTTCACCTTCGGCATGAGCAATTAATGCGGCTAGGCGTTGCAACACACATTGGCGTTCGCCTTTATGACCCAGTAATCTTGCCACAACCGATTGATTATCGACAAATATAACCGTAATACCTTCTTTGGCACAGGCTAATAATGCATCTGTCTGCCATTGCACTCGTCCTTGTACAATCACTTGAGAAACACGTTGCAAAGGAAATAATTGCGGTGCTTTGTCAGCAACCCGTACTTTTAACGCCGGCGCATCCAATTCAACAAGGGTTTCCGACTGACCCTTAATATACAAAGGTCTCATCATCACATTTTGGCGTAATATTTAATGAAGTATTGCCCTAAAGCGTAACCATAGCGTCTTAACAATCGTCGATGAATTTTGGCAAATACTTCATATTCCGCATAAAATCGCTGGCGACCGGTTTTATTCAATAATACCTTCCCCTTTTCATCGGTAAAATTTTCAACCCGTAACGCTCGTTCCCTAAATAACCGCCAAATAAATTCATCCAGTCGGGCTCTCAATAACTCAATTACATCACAGGCTAATGATTCACGACCAAACGCTGGATCATGAAAAAAACCAATATAAGGATCTAAACCGGCTTCATGACAGGCTTTAACCGCATCAAAATGCAACAAGGTATACCCTAAGGACAAACAGGCATTCACTGGATCAGGTGGCGGTCTTCTTTGTCGAGACGTAAATTTTAACGACGGTGCAAACAACAGAGTAAATGCCTTAAAATAACTGGCTGCGCCGCTGCCTTCGAATCCCCTTAATTGCTCAACAGAAAATTCATTACTTGCCTGCAATTGCGACAAAATACTGATTAATGAACTCACAGACGAAGAAAGCTGATTGCGTAGATCCGGTCGTTGCGACATCGCCAAGGAAAGCAACCTTTTTTGACTGCGCAACTTGGCTATCACTAACCAACGTGACAACCGTTCTCGCTGTTCTTGATGTAAATAACAGGCGTATTGAGCAACCCTGCGTTGGCTGTCGTTATGGGGTTTACCCAACAGCATGGCAACACAACGATGATTACGACCACTGAGCATGACAACGCCGATATTTTTGTCAGCCAACGCACCTAATAAACGCGTATCTAAATTCACCTGTCCATGAATAACCACTCGTTCCAATAAATGCAAAGGTACAGTACCTCGCTTATGACCTTGCTCATAAAGCGCAATACATTGACCTTCAAAACTCAGCGTTAAATCTTTACGATCAACAAATAATGTACTCATCGCTAGCCTATATAATAAAAAGAACCATCTTGTGGCGGTACCGCTTTGCCCAATGTTCTTACACAACAACGTGTATCCAGCTTTAGTAACAAAAATCGATCTTCCTTTGGATTGATAATCAGCCGAATACTTTCCAATAACGCCTGTTTTTCAGCGACCGTCAAAAAACATTCAAATACCGATTTTTGACCACCTGAAGCATAACTTCGCACTGCATACAATGCCTTCCGCAAGCGACTGGCATCGCAAATATCATAAGCGGCAATGTATAGCTGTCTGTTTTTCATGGCTACAGCATAAAATCATTACTAAAACAAAGCAGGCTTAACAAGCTTGCCAAACCTTGCTTAGTCAGTAAAATCGATACATTCATCAGACTCTGAGTACAAATTAAATTAACCATAAGCAAATAGAGTGTTATAGAATCAGAAACACGATAAACCATAACGCAAGCTTGTCAGACTTTGCAGGCATCTCTATTTTGGGTCAAATATCATCGTGCTTAGCAAACAAAAAACCTCCATGCTCACATTGCCTGAATTACCCATTGCCCGCTTTGTTTTTGAATTTAGTTTTACTGGCAAAAATCAACTGCCTGCCTACGCTGGCTCAGCATGGCGAGGTGCATTTGGCAGAGCACTGAAACAAACCGTTTGTGTCGTCAGAAATACGGCCTGCCAAAGCTGTATGCTAAAAAACAGCTGTGCTTACCCTTATATTTTTGAAACGCCACCACCGCCCAACAGCGTAAAGATGCGTCTTTATGAAGCGGCACCACATCCTTTTATCATTAAACCCCAAACACCCAACCATCTTGAAATCGATACAGTCAGCATCAGTATTCATCTGTTTGGACGTAGTTACCGTTATTTACCCTATTTAATTTTTGCTTTTGAAAAAGCCGGCAAACAAGGTATGGGTAAAACTCAGCAAATCTTTCAACTGGAAACAGTGACACAACTATTCCAGCAGCAACCGCAGCGTGTTATTTACCAGCAAGGTCAATTACAGTCTGATATCACGCCAGAAACACTGGCTATTCCAGATTGCCCATCGGCTGTAAACATTCAGCTAGAAACCCCCTTACGAATTAAACAAGAAGGGAAAAATTGCAACTCAGAGCGGCTCAGCTTTAATGCTTTCTTTGGCAACCTGCTCAGACGTATTTCCATGCTCAGTTATTTTCATACCGATAACCCATTAGAGACCGATTTTGCTTATCTGATGACACAGGCAAAAACCATTAATATTCAGCAGCAACAGCTAGTCTGGCATGACTGGAGTCGTTATTCATCAAGACAACAAACAACCATGGAAATGGGAGGCTTATTAGGCAACTTTACCTTAGAAAATGAATTAGACGTGTTCTGGCCTTACCTCTGGTTAGGGCAATGGACTCATGCCGGCAAAGGCACCAGTATGGGATTGGGTGCCTATAGCATAGAAATAGACCAACATGGTTAATCAGGATACCTACTACTATCAACCGCGCATTCTATTAGCAGTGACCGGACTCAGCCCGCAAGTAGTCACCGAGACCTTGTTCGCTTTACACCAGCAACAACAGCCACTGCCAACGGAAATACATCTTTTAAGTACCTGTGAAGGTGCAGAACGGGCGCGCTTAACATTATTAACAGATAACTGGTTTGAGCGTTTATGCCAAGACTACCAATTAGATGACATCCAGTTTGAACAGGCTAATATTCATATTCTTGATAATTGCGAACATCAACCGATGGAGGATATCCGTACCTTAGCTGACAATCAGGCTGCTGCCGATGGCATTAGCGAATGGGTTCGCTATTTTACTCAAGACCCTCAAAGCCAACTGCATGTTTCCATAGCCGGTGGTCGTAAAACCATGGGCTTTTATGCCGGTTATGCTTTATCGCTCTTTGGCAGAGCGCAGGATCGCTTAAGCCATGTGCTGGTATCAGCACCTTACGAGTCGCATCCGCAATTTTATTACCCTACCCCGTATTCGCAAATTATCTACGCACTCGGTCAAACCAGTAAACCACTGGATACCAAAGCGGCTGAAATTACCTTGGCTGATATTCCTTTTGTACGTTTGCGTCATGGTTTACCGGATACTATCCTGACGGGTAAAAGCAGCTTCTCGCAAGCTGTTCATATTGCTCAAGATAATCTGGGACCCGCACAACTCATCATTGACCTAAACCAGCAAACCATTACAGCTGGCAATATCTGTCTACATTTTCCGCCCGCTGAATTAGCTTTTTATAGCTGGTTTGCCCGACGCAAACTAAACGCCCAGACTCCACTAAAATGTCCTTCGGATGGTGCGCCAGAAACAGATTATGCCAATGATTATTTAATCGAATACCGACAAATAAGCCAGCCTCTAGCGGCTATGGACAGAACCATTAATGCGTTGGCAAATGGAATGGAAAACAAGTTTTTTGAACAACGCAAGTCGCGCATTAACAAACGATTTAAAGAAGCCTTGGGTAGCCATGCAGACACTTATCTCATACAAACCCTCGGTAAACGATTGAATACCCGATTTGAACTCGGACTGAACGCAGAACAGATTGCTTATATTTGATTTTCAATACGCCTATTCAACAAATTGACGACCTTATGAGAATGTAAATGACCGAATTATTAACATCATCAAATACTGATAGCACATTATTGGAGCAATCCTGCCGAATTGCCTTGGCTGCTTTTTTGCATGATTTAGGCAAGTTCGCTGAACGGGCAAAAATTCCGGTCAATCAGCAAACGCTGGATAGCAACAAGCTACTTTACTGCCCACACCACAAAGAATTTACCGATGCGAGGGGCTGGTTTAGCCACGTCCACGCTGCCTATACCGGCATGGCAATGGACTTGATAGAAGACTATTTGCCCGACTTGACTGGTAGTGATTTTGCGCCATTCGGCTCATGGAAAACCACTGATGTGGATGATTCGTTTATTAATGCCGCCGCCAAACACCATAAACCGGAAAGCTTTTTACAATGGATTATCGCCACGGCAGACCGAGTGGCTTCGGGGTTTGACCGCGAAGAGTTTGACCAATACAATCGCGGAGAAGATATAACGCCAACCAAAAAGAACCACTACACCGCACGGCAACTAACCCTATTTGAACAAATCAACAAAACTGAATTAACGGAAGACAGTTTTAAATACCGTTATCCGCTCAAGCCATTATCACCGAATAGCCTATTCCCCCAAAAAACCAACCAATGTGAAGGCAGTGACGATAAAGCTGCACAACAAGAATATCTTCAATTATGGCAAAGTTTTATCGAAGCATTAAAACTGATGCCCAAAGCGCACCGCCAAAATTGGCCGTTATGGCTAGACCATTTTGAAACCTTATGGGGTGTTTACACCCAAGCCATTCCCTCGGCAACGGCTTTCAACATCCGCCCCGATGTGTCGTTGTACGACCATTCCCGTGTGACCGCAGCCTTGGCGACGGCTTTATGGCGTTATCATCATGAACGTGGCGAAACCAGCCAAGACATAGCCAAGGTCTTAAAAAATCAACAAGAAAGCTGGCAAGAACAGAAATTTTTGCTTATCCAAGGCGATTTTTTTGGCATCCAAAACTTTATTTTTGCCAGCGGCGGCGACACCAATAAACGCGCCGCCAAACTGCTGCGGGGGCGTTCTTTTTATGTCTCGCTGCTTGCTGAATGTGCCGCATTAAAAGTATTGGATGCTTTAGACTTACCCGCCACCAGCCAAGTGATTAATGCTGCGGGTAAGTTTATGATTGTTGCACCTAATACCGAGGCTACCAAAAACCATTTAAAACAGGTGCGACAAGAATTGGATGAGTGGTTTTTAAAACACAGTTGGGGCGAAGCAGGGGTTGGGCTGGCTTGGACAGAAGCATCATGTAATGACTTTCGCCGTGGCAAACATAATGGGATAACCCCTTATAAAGAATTGATTAGCCGTTTGTTCAAGCAATTAGAAGTGATAAAGAACCAGCGTTTTGATCTGTGTAATACATCAAAGCCGATTGTTTTTGAAAGCTTTCTAAAAGACTTTGAACACGGGGAATGCAAAATTGATGGGCGTTCACCCGCAAAAAAACAGCTCGGAGAGAGCGGCGAGTGGATTAGCGAATTAGCTTTTGACCAGATCAATATCGGCACTTGGCTGGCAAAACCTGACAAAAACCGCATTTTGATAACCCGCGAAAAATTAAGCATCAAAGCCTCATTGGATATAGCAGTATTTGGCTATGAAATTAGCTTTACCGACAGCGATACTGTTTCCGGAAAATTTAGCGCACAAGCCAAAACGGGGAATTTATTAAGGGCTTGGGATTTTTCATTGCCTAATGAAAATGCTGATAAAGCGTTATGGAACGGCTATGCCCGCAGAAACATCAATGCCTACGTCCCCATAGTTAAAGAGCAAGATTTGTTTGAAGAAACTTATAACAAATACACTGGCATTAAAGAAGAACTAGAATCGGACTCAATCAAAACACTCAATCACATTGCCTGTGAAGACCGCACACTAACAGAAAATCATCAATGGCAAGGCATCAGCGCACTATCCACCCTAAAAGGTGATGTTGATAACTTGGGCAATATTTTTCAGGCGGGCTTGGGTGATGATGTCACTTTTAGCAAAACAGCCGCCCTTTCAAGGCAAATGAATGCCTTTTTTACCGTGTATCTGCCGTGGTTATGTCAAACCGAATATCCCAACAGCTACACCGTATTTGCTGGTGGGGATGACTTTTTCTTGATTGGGCCGTGGTTAAAGCAAATTATGCTAGCTGGCAGAATGCACAAAGAATTTAAGCGATATGTTGCCGAAAATTCGCAGGTGCATTTTTCCGCAGGCATTAGCATCACCAAACCAGGTCTGCCCATTAATCAGTTGGGTGAAATGGCGGAAGATGCGTTGGACGATGCCAAAGCCCATAATCCAGAAGCTAAAGAAAACGCACCTAAAAATGCCGTCACTTGCTTTAAGCAAACAATGCACTGGGAAGAATTTAGCCAACTGACGGGAGATCGCTTATCGGGCTTAAAACTGGTATGCGAAAAAAACAACCTAAGTACTGGCTATGTTTATGGTTTGCTCAATCTTATTGATATGGCAGAAAAAGTCACAACGCAACCCGTAAATGCCATTTGGCACAGCTACTTTGCCTACCGCACGGCGCGGATGTTGGAATGTAACCGTAAATTGGACGATCAGCAACGCAAACAAAGACAGACTGAATTAGCGGCAGAAATTGCCAGCTCAGGTATTATCAAACACGGTGGCAATTATCGGGTGGCATTGTTTTGCCATCTTTACCAGCAACGTGATTGACACCTTTTAACTACCAAACCAAGAGAAACGACAATGGCACACAATAACCACTATAAGCAAGGTCAAGGATATCAAGGTGGCAGAAATGACCGTGATAGCAGCCCAAAAATTGACACTTCAGAAATTCATTTAAAAGAAATTAACGCCGATTTATTCGACCGGATTGCCCAACAAACAGCAGCAACCATTGCCAATTCAAAAAATACTATCAACAAACCGACACAATTACGGAAATTCTACGATGAAATTGTGATGTGGGAGGGCAAAGCCAGCCAGTTTCCAGAAAAATTCGACGAATATCTGCCTTTTATCCGCATGATTAACGCCAAGGCGGCTTATGCCCGTGGTCGAGAATTGGTTGATGATAACTTTGTTAAACTTATCAATGAATCACTAAAGCAAGTCATTGACGTTAGCACCATGCGCCATTTCAAATTATTCATGGAAGCCTTTATGGGCTTTTATAAACAAGAACGCCCTAATTGATACAAAGGTAACACTATGCAACTTACCAAAATCCAAAAAATCACCGGACAAATTGAATTGCTCAGCGGCTTGCACATCGGCAGCGGCAACACCGAAATACACATTGGCGGCACTGACAATCCAGTCATAAAAAACCCGATCACCCAACAACCCTATATACCCGGCTCCAGCATTAAAGGCAAAATGCGTAGCTTGCTGGAATGGCAATTGGGCGTAGTTGGTCTAACCGAAGGAAATCCATTAAGTTTTAAACACTTTGACAAAATAAACAATAAAGACATTGAAAAAGCCAAAAACCTAGTCAAACTCTTTGGCGGCGCACCCAATAGCAACAACGACGATAACTTAGTTAAAGAAATCGGTCCGAGCCGCTTAGCCTTTTGGGATTGTGCGTTAGACCCTAACTGGGTTAAAGAAATGAATGATAAAAACCTGATGCTCACCGAAACCAAAATGGAAAATACCATTGACCGCATTAAAGGCACGGCAGAACACCCTCGCAACACCGAACGAGTACCCGCCACAGCCAAGTTCGACTTTAACCTAACGTTGCGTGTCCATAACGATGAAAAGCTACTAGATACCATTTTACTGGGTCTAAAATTACTGGAACTGACGGGTTTAGGCGGCTCCGGTTCACGCGGCTACGGCAAAATAAAATTCTGTAACCTAAAGCTGGACGGAACAGAACTGCAAAACCAACTTGATCAACTCGACTTACAAGGGGTAGCCTAATGCAACCAACTGAAATCGATGCAAATGACTGGCCTATTGATTTTTTTGAAGAAACCGCTGAGGCATGGGCAGGTGAACCATTAATACGCGAACCACAAGGCGAATACAAACAACGTTTGGAGCTTGAATAATAATGAAAGCCTACCGGATAACCTTAAGCTTGCAATCAGCTTTTGCCACCCCGCTCAAAGGCGATACCCTGTTTGGGCAATTATGCTGGGCGGTGCGTAACCGTTTAGGAGAGGCACAATTAACCGCTTGCTTACAAGGCTACACACAAAACCGACCTTTTGCAGTCGTGTCCGACGCCTTTCCATCAGGTTACTTACCCCTACCTAAGCTGCCCAGTTGTTTTTATAAAACTCCCGAAGGCGTGAGCGACCGCAAAGCACTTAAAAAAAGGGCTTGGCTACCAGAAACAGCACTGCACCACCCTATAAAGGACTGGTTAAGTTATGCCACCGATGCCAAAACCATCGGCAATAACAAAAGCCTTAGCCACAAACACCCGCAACCCCACAACACCATCAACCGTCAAACCAATACCACCGGAGATGAAGGATTTGCACCCTACAGCATAGAACAAGAATGGTTTATTGCCGACATAGACTGGACTATTTACCTGCTGTTAGACACGGAACGGCTAAGTGCAAAGGATTGCCAACACTGTTTAGCTGATATAGGTACGTTTGGTTTTGGACGTGATGCCAGCATTGGCATGGGCAAATTTACCCTAACAGCCTTTACAGAACAGCCATTACTCAGCCAAGCAGATGCCAATGCCTGCTTAACGCTAGCACCCTGCGCCCCTCAAGCCTTGGGTTTTGACAGCCAGCGCAGCTTTTACCAATTGTTTACCCGCTTTGGGCGACATGGTGATATTGCTGTACATCAGCAAGGCAAGCCCTTTAAAAATCCGGTGCTGTTAGCGCAAACAGCGGCCATCTTTGGTACCAATCAACAGGAACACGGATTTATCGGTCAAGGGATAGGTGGTAAAGGACAATTGTCTAACACCCTTAAAGAGACAGTGCAACAGGGTTATGCTCCCGTTATCGCGATTAATTTTAATGCCCAAGAGTGCTTATGACACACTTCCTAAACCACTACATTTTAAAATACACACCGTTATCGCCTATTCACATCGGCACGGGCGACAGTTACGAACCCACCAACTATGTCATTGACGACGGCACTTTGTACGAATTTGATACCGGCGGAGCGATGACCGCTCTCACAGCCCAAGACCGTACTGAGCTGGATAAAATTACCAAAGGCAAACCAGACACGCAAATGCTTAAAGACGTGCAACGGTTTTTTTATAGCCGTAGGGAGGCATTAAAGCCTTGGGCAATCAATGCTATTCCGGTACTAGAGGGTGTCGCGCGGTACTATGAAAAACATATTGGACAAGCCGCTAACCGTGAAGGCGATAACACTGAAGTGATAGCTAAATTGGAAATTGACCGAACAGCTTACAACCCAATCACCCGCCAGCCCGTGTTATTTGGTTCATCCGTTAAAGGTGCTATTCGTACTGCATTACTAAACAAAGAAAATAAAGGGCAACGGGCAAGGGAATCCAAAGGTTTACATGAATTTCAAGGACGGCTGCTTCAATACTACTATCCAGAAAATAGACAATTAAAAATCGAACTTGACCCGCTCCGTTTGATAAATATTGCCGATGCTACTTGGCAAAGTAATACAGATAAGCCTACCTCGCAAGTGTATCTAGCGGTCAACCGCAAAAAACAACCTGTCAAAGATGAATACGGTAATATTAGGCAAGCAATAGGCGAAAATCTTTCCCAAATATTCGAATGCGTACCCGCATTTTACGCACACACATTTATAGGTCAATTAACATTACAAAATGTGGGTACTGTCAATCGCCCTAAACTACCGGCAGCCGAATTCCGCTACACAGCAGAAGCTATTGCCAGTGCTTGCAATAAATTTTATACCCCCATTCTAACTAAAGAGCTCAAGCTCATGATAGAAATGGGTTATCTTGATGAAAACTGGAAAAAAGCAGCTTTCCAATTATTTAAGTTAAGTGAAGAAAAACGTAAAAATAACAGTGCATTTTTATTACGCGTCGGACGCCATTCGGGTGCCGAATCGTTAACGCTTGAGGGAGTAAGAAATATCAAAATTATGAAAGGCAAAGGGCAACAACCCGAATTTTCTGACGCCGCCAAAACCCTCTGGCTAGCCGCCCAGCACAAAGACCAGCGAACAGACTTACTGCCATTTGGTTGGATGTTGGTAGAAATCCTGTCAGACAACAGTGCCAATCAAGATTGGCCAGAACTTGCCGAACTATGCGCCCAGCAGCAACAGAGCGCGTTGGCATGGACTCAAAAACAAACCGAACAAAAAGCCAGCTTGGAACAAAAACGACAAGCCGCTAAACAACGGCGCGAACAAGAAAACTTAGAAAGACAGCAGCAAGCAGAACAACAAGCCCAAGCAGAAAAAGAACGCTTAACTGAAGAGTTGGCAGAACAGCAACGCCAAGTCGAAGCGCAAAAACAACGCGAACAAATGACTGATGAACAGCGTTTAATTGACGACTTACGAAAACAGTTACAGGAAAAATCAACCCATAAACTGCGCGAACAAATCGGCGGTCCATTATATGGTGATTTAAAAAAACTCATCGACCAAGCAACTGATTGGCAACAACAAGATAAAACTGATTTGCAACAATTGGGCAAAGACATTCTGGTGTTCATTAACGCCAAAGATAACAAAAAAGCCAAAGATTTATTAAAAAGCCTTAACTAAATAGCCCTATATTACCCACTTAACCCAACCCAACATGCCCAAAAAAATCTTAATCTGCACCGTCGGTGGCAGCTATCAACCGATAGTCACGGCTATTAATGAGCTTAAACCCGACTATGTCTACTTTATTTGTACCAGCAAAGATCAGGGTACTGGACAGCCGGGTTCAGAGCTACAAATTATCGGCAAAGGGAGCTGTATTAAAGCAAAAAACACCGATGAAAAACCGACTTTACCCAATATCCCAACACAAGCCCAACTCACTGCCGAACAGTTTAGTTTACACACGGTATTAGCGGATGATCTGGATGATATTTATAGCGTTTGCCAGCACATTATAACGCAAGCTTATCAAACCTTCCCAAACGCTCAGATATTAGCCGATTATACCGGTGGCACCAAATCCATGAGTGCTGGTTTAATCATGGCAGCCATGGAACATGAAGGTGTGCAATTACAACTGATTACCGGAGCACGTGCCGACTTAATTAAAGTTCAGGATGGTTTTCAAAGCCCGCAATTTGCCAATGTTGAAAAAGTTCGCTTTGAACGCCTGATTGCACCCTACATTAATAGTTGGCAACGCTATGCTTACAGTGAAGCCGAAGCCGGTTTAAAACAAATTCAAGCTCCCCGCGATGCCCAAACTCGTGGTCAACTGCAAAGACTTCGCGATTTAAGCAGAGCCTATGCGGAGTGGGATAATTTTAACCATGCTGATGCACTGATTATTTTGCAACGCTATGCGCCCAGTTTAACGACTACACAACAGCAAAGCATTAGTTTGTTAAGGATAATGACAAACCCGAATCATATCGAAAAACGTGATGCCGCCCTGCTTTTTGATCTTTATTTAAACGCACTCAGACGCGCCGAACAAGGTCGCTATGATGATGCGGTCGCCCGCTGTTATCGATTAATGGAATGGAGTGCGCAATGGCTGTTATCAATACGTTGCAACATGAATACCTCAGATATTCAGGAAGCCGATATCCCCCAAGAAATATCAATAGAAAAAAATCGTGATGGCAAATATCAGGCAGGGCTCTTTGCTGCTTGGCAATTGGTCAAACATAAAACCAAACCACAAAGTGCAGCAGCCATGTTTATTAACGCCGAAGAAAAAAATCTGAAAAACCATCTACAATGCCGTAATCATTCCATTTTGGCACACGGTTTTGAACCGATAACCCAAGAGCAATGGCATGGCTTTAATAACTGGTTAACAGCAAATTTTATCCCGATGTTATTAACGGAAACCCGTGTAAAAATATTGCCCCCACAACTACCAAAACGAATCACTGATTAACTGACCTGCTAAACCAACTATTACACGGTAAGCATTTGAAATACACAACGCATGTCATCCTTGTTTCAGCTCAAGCTGTTCCTAACCTAACGCCTTTGCTGGATGATGCCATTAAACCCACACGCGTCATTATGGTGGTTAGCCCCGACATGCAAATACGCGCTGACTGGCTAGAGAGCGTCATCAGACCCAAAGGAATAAAAACCGAGCGTTGGCACATTCCTGACCCATGGGACATAGCACAGATCCGCGATGTAATATTGGAATCATTTAATCCTGATGAAAATCCGTCAATCGCTTTAAATGCTACCGGTGGTACTAAACCCATGAGTATTGCCGCTTATGAGGTTTTTCGAGCATTTCAGCAACCCATTTTCTATATTCATCCACAAAAGGATCTTCTTGTCTGGATGTATCCAGAACAGCAACCCATTCATAAACTTGCGGATCGCATTAAACTCAAAGATTTTCTTAGAGCCCATGGCGCTACAGAAATCAACAGAGGTCCCCATTATGGTGTCAAAGAAGAGTTACGCGAACTGACGCAAATATTGATTGCTAACACCCAACTATTCGCCAGTGCGCTCAGTATTCTCAACGCCTATGCCGCTAACGCTGCCGCTACCTTACAAATTACTATTGATAATAAACATCAACGTTACCGTGAATTATTTGAGCTAATCGACCTGTTTATAAACCAGCAACTGGTAACATTAACAGGCAACCAGTTACGCTTTAAAGATGAAGCCGCCCGTTTTTATATTAATGGTGGCTGGCTGGAAGAACATGTCTATGGTTTATGTCTTAACTTAAAAAAGGACTACGGCATTCAGGATATAGCTCGCAGCTTAGAAGTTGAAAGGAGCT
>Ga0214192_1000652_pt1 | contig 21022 bp, 16 predicted proteins | sample TroBogEpilimnion_44_FD_153030 | JGI IMG/M metagenome (GOLD analysis project Ga0214192, IMG submission 153030) | Freshwater microbial communities from Trout Bog Lake, WI - 29JUL2008 epilimnion | ecosystem: Environmental > Aquatic > Freshwater > Lake > Epilimnion/Euphotic zone | place: Trout Bog... | reverse complement strand
AAATAATTTTAAATAAAGGAAAAATAATATATTTAAAATTAAAAATATATTATATATGTAAATAGGTCTAAAAATGCTTATTTCTCAGGGATTAATTTTTTTGCAATAATCATAAGGACGTATTAACAAATAAAATTGATTTATTATAATAATAATAAGTATAGTTATAATAATAATAAAATCCAATGCAAGATAAAAGACTTGAAAGTTACAACGCTATTTTAAAGAAATATTTTCAGTATCCTGCCCTAAAACCCGAACAATTTGAAATAATATCTAATGTTTTGGACGGCAAAGATGTTTTTGCAATTTTAGCAACAGGTTTTGGTAAATCTATATGTTATCAATTACCAACCATGATATCAAAAAAATGTGTTATTGTAATTAGTCCTCTAATTGCACTAATGCACGAACAAGGAGAAGAAATGAAAAGTAAAAATATACCAGTCTGTGTATTTAACTCTACCACAAATCAAAAAGATAAAGAACAAGTTAAATATAATTTATTGAATGGTGAATATAAATTAATATACATGACACCGGAATATTTAATTAAATCTGAACATTTTTTGAGAAAATTAGTTGAAAAAGATAATTTAAGTATGATTTGCATAGATGAGGCTCATGCGGTTTCTACGTGGGGATTAGATTTTAGAGTTTCTTATACTAAATTAAGTGTAATACGTGAATGGATACCTGAAATTCCCATACTTAGTTTAACTGCGACAGCATCTACTAAAGTGAAAGACGATGTAATTAAAATGTTGGGTTTATCAAATCCGTATGAAGTGATTGGTAATTTTGACAGACCGAACCTTACGATTAAAGTGTATCCGCGTTCAGATGATATTATTGTTAATATTGGTACATCACTCGAAAAATACAAAAATGAATACATAATTATATATTGTAAAACTCGCGACGAAACAGACAAATTGGCAGAAACTATAAATAAATTTGGGATAAAGTGCGAATCATATCATGCAGGAATTGCAGATAAAAAAAGAAATGAAATACAGCAAGATTTTATAGATGGCAAATATAAATGTATAATTGCAACAATTGCATTTGGTATGGGTATCAATATTCCCACTGTGAGACTTGTAATACACTATAATTGTCCCAAAAATATGGAATCATATTATCAAGAAATTGGACGAGCTGGACGTGATGGTAAACCATCAGAATGTATCTTGTTTTATTCCAAAAAAGATTTTTATGTTAATAGATTATTTTTAAAAACAATAACAGAAGATGCACATAGAGCATATCAAGAAAGCCAAATAAGATTAATCGAAAAATACGTTTATTCTTCGGATTGCAGAAGAAAATTATTATTAATAAATTTTGGACAAAAAATAGAATCTTGTACTAATTGTGACAATTGTCTCAAAAAACTAAACATGTTTGAAAAAGAAGTACCATCTGTTAAAATGGTAGATTACACAAAACAAATTTATCTATTTTTAAATTTAATGACAAGAATCGACAATAAATTTGGTTCTGGAATGTCGGTGTATATTTTAATAGGAAAAAGTTCAAAAGTAAAAGAATACATGTGTAAATTTGAAGAATATGGTTCTGGAATTTCATTTGGAAATGAAAGCTGGTGGAAAGAATTAGTGAGGGTTTTAATTAATGAAGATATTTTAATTGAAACACAAGTAAAAGGAAGTTTTGGCACAACTTTATCCCTTACTAATAAAGGAAAAACACTTCGAAAAAAATTAATAACCAGATTTCCAAAATATGTGGATTTACTTCAAGTAATCGAAGATCACGAAGATGAAGAGAATAACGACGAACTATCGGCAGATTCAAATCATTATTCCAATTTTAAATTAATGTTTGAACCAATTAAAAGCGACACTTTAAAAAAAACTAAAGCTAAAACCAGCACAAAAACAACTAAAACAATTAAATCCACTAAACCAACGACCAATTTTATTTCAGAACTGGGCACCGACGAAAATATTATTGCTGAAAAAACTATTAAAAAAATAGCGAACACAGAAAAATCTACTCATACTATGAACGCTGACAATATGCCTACAACATTTTTAAAATATAATATCAACGACACTGACTCTTCAATAGATGACTTAAATAATGATTTGATGGAACTAAATAAAAAAGAAGCGGAAATGCAAGTGGAAAAAAAAATAACTACGAAATTAGAAAAAAAACAAGTAGTGAAAGCCAGCGACAAAAGAAAAAAACTTAACATAGTAGAATAATTTTTATAACATCATTTACAAATTTTTGTTAAATTCTTCAATAAAATTATTTAATTCTAACGAATTTTTTACATCTGATTCACCTTTTAAAATATTATTTGGACGATATATATCTAATAATAATATTATTCTATCGTTTGTTTCGTCCTCATTTGAAGCAGAATGATATAAACTATCATCAAATATTATCCACTTACCTTCTTTTTGATACATCATATCACACGCCGAACCAATAACAAATATCTTACATTTTGATTTTGGAACAATTAATCCCAAATGGCATCTTAATACATTGTTAGATAATTCTGCCCATCCTTTGTGTAATTTTAAAGTAGTATTGGGTCCTAATTTTGAAAATCCAGCTGAAACAAGACCATTAATTTTCTTGAGTTGAGCGGTTGTTTTTGGAAAATGTTGTGTATTTTTACTGGACCATTTGCCGAAAGCCATGAGAGGTATAATTTTCCACAAAGATGCATTTTTATGTTTCCATAGATCATGTTCAGGCCACTCTGTCCAAACATCATTTGAACGTTTAATGTAGTCAATCAGCTCATTTTTAACTATCGAATAGTTTATATTTTGTAGTTCTGGATATGTTGATGGGTTATAAAATGTTTGATATTTTACTATTGGTTCATTAGCCTTGTCAAGTTTATTAAATTTTATTAGTTTTTTATCAAATTGTTCAACTAGTTCAAGGTTTTTTTTTAAATTTTCTTCTTGAATTGTTTTTAAATTATAAAAAGATTCTTGATTATTGAGTTTTGGTATTACAACTGTACAAAGAATAAATGTAAGTATTATAAGAATAAAAAAAATGATAAAAATTTTTTGAGACATCATTTATTATATAATATTTAAAATATATATTAAAATCCCGATTATATTTTAAATATTATATAATAAATATTATATAATATTTAAAATATATATTAAAATCCCGATTATATTTTAAACTTTTTACCAGTTACTGTTCACTACTATTTTTGCAAATTACAAATTATAAAATATAAATACTCGGTAAAAAATCTAGGTCATTATACATAATCATTGGTCCTCTAAATCCAACACATATATCTTCTGGCAATTCATGCCATTTATATTTTTTGTCTAATAAATTATAATTCATTTGAACACATTTTGCAGGAAGCGAACCGTTTATTAGTGGATACCAACTATCTTTTTTATATTGAACTTCTAGTTCAAATTCTTTGAGTTCATTTTGCCACGGAAATTTTATTTTAACAAAAACATCTTTAATTTTTTTGATTGTTACGATATTTTTTTCAAAGAATATTTTAGGATCGTACAATTTTCCGATTTCATTGTGTGAATATATAACGTCACAAACATTACGATCCAGAAGTAAACAATTTATTTCTCCTCCATTTTCAATATCCAACAATGTTTTAAAATTTAGCCAGTATTGACGAGATTTTTCATACCACTCTTGATATTCACAACCCGACTCTTTTAACTTTAGAATTTTTTCTGGACTAACATATTTTTGAAAATACAAATCCAACATCCATCCATCCGAAAATTTATTTTTAGTTCTAGTAATTTTTTTATAATCTGGCGGTACAACTTTAGGAATTTTATCAAATTTTGAATGACCTAATGCTTCATATATATGTTGTTCGTCTATAATCAATCCTAATAGTCTATCGCCATTATTATTTATAAAAATTGCAAATTTATTTAAATTGTTTAAAATTTCATTTTTTTTAACAACGAAATAGTCCATATATTTATTATAAACATAGTTATACTATTCTTATGTGTATTTTTTTCCTTTAAAGACATATTGTGGTTTTACATTATCCACTAAAGTTTTCATTTTTAAAGAACTAGTTTTTTTTTCAGATTTTGAACTAGTTTCATCATCATCTAATACTATTTCTTTTTCTTTAATAATGTCTTCAGGTTTAATAATTAAATTTTTCTCTATAAAATCTTCATCTTCTATATCGTCAAATATGATGTTCATTGGTTTTAAATTTTTATCTTCTTTGCCTCTATATAAGTATGATTCATCTTCCCAATAATAATTTTGAACAAACCAGTTTTTTCTAGTATAGACCGAGTTACGTTTTTCTGACCATTTTTGATATATAGATAATATGTCGGAAATATCTACCACTACTGGTATTTGTGTAAGTGATTCGAGTTTGTCATTACGCAAAATTCTTCCGATTGACTGAATTAATGTTTTATCTTGTTTAATTGGTAGTGCCAAAACAATAGTATCTAATCTTGGAATATCTAAAGCTTCAGAAGCTAACTGTATAGTAGCAAATATTATGTTACCATCTTTCTCTGCCATTTTTTTCTCGCCTTTTTTAGTGGGGCCTATGTAATAATACGTGTTATATATATGTTGTTCTTTTGCCTCGGCAATTAGTAAATCAACACCATTTTTTAAGATTTGAAGATGTTCGACTCTTGAACTTATTACAAATATAGTTCTTCCCATGCTTCTGAGACAATCGATTGCCTTAATCATTAATCTATTTCTTGTTTTATTATTCATTAAATTTTCTGTCATTTTTATATGATTTGGGCGTATCTGTCCTTTAATCCAATTTTTTTTTTCTTTGTATGTTTCATCATTTGACCTAAAATATAATTTTTTCACTAACACTTTATAATCATATTTTTTTTCCATTTTATACAATATGTCACCTGTGAACCATTTTACTACTTTAATTAATCCATCCAAACGTTCCGGAGTGGCAGACAGTCCAATATTATATTTTGCGGAAGTTTTTAATAAAGCTCTTGAAAAAACTCTAGAACCAAAATGATGTACTTCGTCATAAATTACTAATCCAAAATCTTTAAAAACAGAATCTTCATAATCTTTTATGCTAATTGATTGAAGCATGCCTATAACTACATCTTTATTTTCCGTGTCTATAATAGTACCTCTGATAGTACCAATTTTCGCATTAGTAAACATATTAAATCGCTCTATCCACTGGTCCTGCAAAAATTCTTGATGAACTATAATTAACGTTTTTAATTTCAAAATATGCGCAAGATATATTGCCAATACCGTCTTACCCGCGCCAGTGCTTAATTGAATAATTCCGCCTTTTGGTCTTAGCTCTTTATCAATTTCGACCAACAAATCATCTTTACATTCGAGACCAAAATTTTTTAAAATACTGTTAATAATGACAAATTGATAATCTCTTAATTTTCCTGTAAATTTAAAATTAGTTGCGCTTCCTTTATATTGTATTTTGTTTATGGCAAAACTTATTTTATTATATTTAATTTTAGTTTTGTCGTCCAAAAATTCAATTTTTAAAAAAGAATTTGAAAAAAATTTTGGGATTACTAGATAAGTATCATCTTCAAAATATACGTCAAATGCATTATCTTCTTGTTTATCTGGTTCTTCGTCTTCGTACATCAATTTGGGTTTTACATTAAAATACGTTTTGATGGCGTCAATTGCGACTGGTGAAAATTGAGCTTTTTTAATACAATAGCCATAATTGGCCAGTACCCCTTTTATAATATAACAATCTGTTGCCTTATTCATATAGAATTTAGTATAGGACAATATATATTAATAATATAACATCAATTTTTTAGGATAGATTTAAATAGACAAAATAATTATTATTTTTAATAAAATATCGAAATTTAATATATAATAATCATATATATTAAATGGGCTTAGAAATCATTATAGATGGATTCAGCGATTATTTCCATAAGTTAAAAGACGATAAACTTGTTATGTTTGTACTAATTGTTTTATTATCGTTATATGCAAGTCTGTGGGTAAAAACTCTACAACCCTACACAATGGATATATTTTCAAATAAATATTTTAAATTTGTAATTTTTGTTTTAGTGACTTATGTGGCCTCGGGAAATCCGGCTCTTGGAGTTATTTTAGCAATTGCCATTCTTGTAACTTTACAAACAATTACATACACGTCAATTGGAAATCAATCCGAAAAATTCAGTCCCGCAAATTTTGAAAATAATAACGAATATTTAACAAATCCTCTTTTAAAACAAAAAGAACTGACTAAAATGGGCAATAATTTAAACTTAAAATTACAAACACCAAGCGACGTATATGAAAATATGATTAAGCAAGGCCGAATTTTATTAGATGATAGTATGGAACTTAAAAACGACTTAAAAACAAGATTCGACACGAGAGAACAATCAATTGCGAATGTTACTGAAAGAGACGGCAAAGTGTTAGTTCAAAGTGGAATAAATAGATTACAACCATCGAATAATGGAGAATACAATTCTTGGTTGGATAATAAATCAAGTAAATTATCTGAAATGTCAGATGATGATAAATTATCAGTAAACAAAAAATCGTCATACATAAAATATGATAGATTTATAGAAAATTATTCTGATAATGAATTAGTCATGGATTTATTTAATTTGTTGAAAAGTAAATATAACGAAATTACAACAAATAAATCATTATCTCAAAGTGACTTTGATACAAAATTACAAGAAATTTATGATACAGAGTTCGATTTATTGGTTGCCGTTGCAGAAGTTAAAAGTAAAAAAATGAAAGAATCTGACAATGAAAAAATTCACAAAAAAATAGAATATATTAAAGATTTGAGAGCAAACAAAAATCCAAATTATTACAATGAGTTAAATTCATTGTCAGAATTATTGTGTGTTTGATAATATGATATAACAGATTATTATAAAATATTGTCGTGTTGTCACATTGTTAATTAAGGTCATTCAAAAGTTTAGTATTTTATAATATTGAACTTGTTTTAATATTTTATAAAATATTTATTATGTATAAATATATATATTAATGAACGAATCATTTGGAAAAATTGATATAATAATAATTATAGTTTTGGCATTACTTGTGGCATTTATAATTGGATTTAACATAATACAAATTATTGATAATAAACTAAATTCAGTCATAATCAATGTTCCTCCACAAAATTGTACTTTGCCTCAAATTTTAGTCAACTTTGACAAAGATAATAAGCCGATCAAACTAAATCAAGAACAAATGAATATTTTAAATCAAAAAGTTAATACTGAGTCAAACAAATTAGAGGGTTTTAGTAATGGTAATTACGACAATTCAATTAATTCCGGCAATTCCTCTGATTCAGTAAATTCCGCAGATCTGGATCGGACAGTCAATACGTCAGACTCAGATTCGAATGAACATTTTGGTAATGTGGAAATACAAGAAAATTATGGAAGTTTACCAGACAAATATGAAGAACGAGATGATATACATACTAATATATTTGCTCAAAAAATAAGTTCTGATTTAGGTAATAATTTAATTAATAATTCCAGTAACACAAATCCTCAAGATCCAAATTACAACACAATTGACAACTACCCCTATTTAATAGATCCGGATGATAGTAAAGAAGGTTATTATCAATCAAGAGTAAAATTAATATCCGACGCATCAAGTCCGTTATTAAAATTAGAGGAAAAAAATATGCAAAAAATAAATCAAGTGATTAATTCATGTATAAAAAATCAGCCAGTTCAAGAAGTAGATGCTACATACGATGGATATAATCAATATCCAAATTTACAAACTGGTTCTTTTGCAAATTTTACTTCTATTGGGAAAAGTCTTTTAACTCCCTATACTTCATATCCAGTTCCAAGTTAATATATTTAATAATTAAATCTAATTTTTGTTCTAACATATTAATTTGATAATTAGTGTTACAATTATCAAGTCTTTTATCTATTAGTCTATAGTCAATGTTTTCAATGTACGAACACTCGTCAAAAATTATACAGTCTTTCCATTTGTGCGTATTGTTAGTTTTTGCGCATAACATATTACCGTCAACTGTTATATCTAGACACGATTTTACGTAAGTTCCTAACGGGTATTTTTTAACAATTTGTGCATTGGAAAAAACTAATAAAATAACAAACAATACTAATTTCATATTTTGTAGTTTTTATATAGACAATTAAAAATAGTCGAACATACACTGAATATTTCAATTTTTTTAATAGTCGCAATAATTTTTATTATTTTTTATTGTGTCTTCTATTAGTTTTTTTTACGTAATTTATATTAGAACTGTCATCGTATAACACACGTAAAATACAATTTTCCCCTCCATTTATAAAATTGTATTTGTAAATCACACTACCTTCAAATAGTTCATAACGTACTGTTTTTATTTCGCATAAAACTGTAAAATAATTAAACATATCACATTCCATATTTGCATAATTTTCTTCAATATTGCACTTGACCAATACATTTTCCTAATGTAACAGACACATCTTTTTCTTTTAGTTTATATAAAATGATATTTTCGTCCATTGTGTATATATACAATTTATCTAAATTATATTTATTATATAATATTTGTAAAGATATTATATAAAATTTTGCTGCGGACCATAATCCACATAAATAATTAAACAATTAAAATAATTAAAATAATTAAAATCTGTTATTTAGTCAGTTAATTTAGTCAGTTAATTTAATTTATTTTCTTTTTCTGGAATTTTTGATTTCTTCAGCTAACTTTTCAATTTCAGAAATAATTTTTGATTTACCTTGTTTGGCAAAGTAATCAGCAAAAATTTCCAAAGTCTTTTTGTTAACGGCCATAAAATCTTTTTCGTCTTTAATGGTTTTTTTTGCTTCTTGTCTGAATTTACTTACGAATTTGATTAATCCTGGACTAATTTTATATCCAGTAGTTTCGGACACTTTTTTATTAGTTTTCATTGCTTCTTTGAGAGCAGGGGGTAATTCTCTTTTTTGTTTGGAACCTTTTTTAGAAGATTTTTTGGATGATTTCTTAGACGTTTTTTTCCCAGAAGAGACTGATACACTTTTAGATGCTTTTTTAGATTTTTTAGCACCACCATCCATCATTTCAACATTAATCATTTCCATTGGTACAACACGAGATTGTTTAGATGATTTTTTGGATGATTTTTTGGATGATTTCTTGTGGGGTGTTTCAACAGAGGATTTTTTGCCTCGTTTTTTAGCACCGCCATCTTGATCTTCCTCGACAGCCGCGCCTATTTGTTTGTATTCTTTTTTCTTTTGTGCGAGAGTTGCTTGTAAAGCACCAAGTTCATTTTTAAGATCGAGAGTATCGACTTCATTGTCCTCTTTTTTTGATTTTTTAAAGATTTGTGAATTTGACATTATATATATTATTATATATATAATAAAAAATCTATTATAATAAAAAATATTTTATATTACTCAATAAAATTGAAATACACATAAAATTAGTATTATAGTATTATACAATTATTAAACCATAATAACAATTATAATGGGAGTACCTGGATTTTTTGCTTGGTTACAAAAAAATAAAAAAAAATTATTAATTAACAATCTAATACTAAAAACAATGGAAAAAAAAACAAACTTTTTAATGTTGGACACTAATTGTTTATTACATCCATGTGTCGCATTTATACTCAGCAAATATTCCAGAGGTGAAATTGCAATTGATTCAAAAAAATCACTTCGAAGCCAATTGGAAGAATTAATATGGGAAAGAATAAAATTCACTGTGGATGATATGATATTACGATTAAAACCAGAATATGTGTATATTGCTATAGACGGCGTAGCACCAATGGGAAAAATTTTACAACAAAGACAAAGGAGATATAAATATTTATTTGATAAAAAAATAAAACTAGACGACGGTAAAACAAACAATTATGTAAATGAACAAATTGATAATGAGATAGAATACATAACGACGGAAGGAATACATGTCCCACATAAACCAATTTCCTCAATTGAGTTAACGCCAGGAACGGACTATATGGAAAGACTACATAAATCAATTGTAAAATATTTAGAAGAACTGGCAAAAAATAATATAAAATGTATCTATTCGTCATATCACGAACCTGGCGAAGGCGAACATAAAATTTTACAATACATAAAAAAAAATATTAATCCAGAGAATACAATAATCGTATACGGATTAGATGCGGATTTATTATTTTTAGCATTGTCAACGGGAACAGAATATAATTTGTATGTAATGAGGGAACAACAAATATTTAATAACACGGAACCAGATTTTGATGATTATATAGATTATAACTATGTAGAAATTGCGCAATTACATAAAGTAATTCAAAATCTCAATGTAAATACGGAAGATTTTATTGTGATTTGTTATTTAGTTGGTAATGATTTTCTTCCGGGATTATTAACGACAGATATTAAAAAGGGAGGATTAGATAAAATTTTGGCGGCATATGAAGTAGTACATAAAATGTATAGTAAGGAAGAATTTAAAAATATTATAAAAATAGATTTAATAGACGGAAAAAGAACTATAAAAATAAACCATAATTTTTTGAGAGAAATATTTTGTCAACTGGCATGGACAGAAAAATGGATTTGGTCCAATATTAACAGAGACAAAATATTAGACAGAGATTATAACGATGAAGAAGAATTGCAAAAAATGAAATATAAAAAAGGCGAAGACAAAATAAAAAATTTAAACAAATTTGCTAGTGGCGAAATATCAAATATAGAATGTTTGGATAGAATAGAATTTAATTCTGGAGCAGAATTTTATAATTATTATTTGGGTTTGAACGAATTAACAATAGATAATAAAATAATTAAAAAAATGGTAAAAGATTATATAAGCGGTATAGAGTGGTGTATAAATTATTATTTAGATGATTGTATATCTTGGAAATGGGGATATAATTTTGCAATAGCACCTCTTATATCAGATATAATCAAATATTATCCCAAAAAAATAATATTGCCAAAAACGGAATGTGAACTGAATCCGATTGAACAGTTAATATTAGCGATTCCCCAGGAGACATATAAATATGTAATTTCATCTAAAATAATAGATAAACTTAAAAAACACAAAAAAATTGGTTACATGTTTCCCGAATCATTTGACTTGGATATAAACAAAGAATCATTATATTGGAAATGTCAAGTAAAAATTCCCATGGTTGAATATGAAGAATACATAAGTATAATAAAATTATTGAATATAACAGACTCCAAAAATAAAATTGAACATAGTATTAAAAATTTTATATAAAACTTTATTTATTTATTTATTCATTGAATAACTTTTATTTTTGTTATGCAAGGAATATTCTTTTTAGTATCACTATTACAAATTGACCTGAAAACAAGTTAATTTATAATAGTTGTAAATGTTTGTGTGTATGTTCAAGATATTATTATTAAAAAATTTTAATAATAATCATTTATAAAAATTATATATAAAAATCATTAAAAATAGTTAAAACAATTAAAATTATACTTGTTTAAAAGTATTTATAAAAATTATAAATAATATATATAATTACATTAAATGAATAATCCAAAAGAACCTTCGCAATCGGAAGAAAAAAATAATTTATCGACTATACAACACAGATTATTAAATATAAAAAAATTAATGGAAGAATCTAATCTACATTCTACCAATCCATTAAAAAACATAGATCAATATGCAGATACTGAATGTTATGTCGGTCCAAAAGAAAAAGATTCTAAAAGTCAAGACACTCGCACTGTACTTGGCAAACGAACACTCAATTTTTATAGCGTCATTAATAAATTAGACGGACAATTAATTTACATTAAAAGTGGAGCATATGGTCATACATTTAAAGGAATAGTATCGGATGATGATGGTGGCGAAATAATGAGTTTTGCAGTTAAGGTAGTAGCATATCCAAAGCGTGATGGATATGGGACGATGCACAATATAACGAGACCGGAAAACGCTGAAATATGTATGTTAAAACTATTATCATATTTTGTGATAAAGGGGCAAACTCCTCATATAATTTTACCAATAAGTATTTTTGACACGAGTATAAAACCATTTTTAACTCTTCAAACGAATAATCCGGATGACACGATAGTTCCAGTGGACAATAAAAACTACAAAGATTTTATTAAACATTATAACCAGGGCAAATATTACGAAAAAGTCTCTGTAGTTATATCGGAATGGGCGAACCGTGGTGATTTGGGAATGTTTTTAAAAAAAAATTACAAAAAATGCCAGCTGATACATTGGCAATGTTTTTTTTTCCAAATATTATCAGTTTTGGCTGTAATACAATCAAAATATCCAACTTTTAGACATAACGATTTTAAAGCAAACAATATTCTTATTTCAAAAACGGAAATTTGTAACAAAAAATTATTATATAAAGTCAATAAAAAAGAATATTTGTTGCCTGCAATCGGTTATTGCACTTATATATGGGATTTCGATTTTGCTTGTATTCCGGATGTTGTGGAAAATTCAAAAGTGTATCAGCAATGGACAAATGATATGAACATTACTTCAAAACAAAATAGATATTACGATGTGCATTATTTTTTTTGCACTTTAATTTACAAAGGATTTTTACCTGAACTTATGAGCGAGCCTTGTGTACCAAAAGAAGTAAAAGACTTTATTAACTGGGTAATTCCAGAAAAATACAGACCTACCATCCAAACATGTCAAATATTAGTTAAAAAAATGCTCACCGATAAAAATTTATCGACTTCAATTAAAAATGAACTCAAGAATTTCGTGGAAAAATTTACAGATAAAGACTTTAGAGAAATAATGTATAAAGACTTTATTTTTAAAATATTAAATGATGAGGAAACATCATCCACTTTAAAAAATTTTTTTAAAAATTTGCCTACTGAATATAAACAACGCGTTAATGAGCGTTGCAGATTACTGGTAGATGATGAGTTATATTTGCCTTCCGATTTGTTAGATAATGATTTTTTTAGTATATTTTACAAATGATGTGCCAAAAATTAAATTATTTTTATTCTAGTATAAATTTAATAAAAAGATATTTAGAATCCTTACAATTATTATTTTTATAATTATTTTTATATAAATATAAAATAATATTTTGTCAATAAATATTATATTAAATAGTTAATATAATGAGTATAAATTATAATAATGTTGTTGAACTTTTGGAGCTAATATATAAATTTGTATATAAACCTGACAATGATACATTAGAAAATTTTATGTATAAAAGATTAGAACTGTCGAATATTACAATGAACGAACTAATAAAATCAAATGATTTTGAGTACCAGTACATACTTAATACAAGCACATCTGATGAAAAACCATTAGAAATAATAGATTCTATAACGGACACTTCCAATAACAAAAAAATAATTATAAAAAAATATTTACAAAAAAAACCAGTTTTGATGATACTTCAAAAAGACGAAAATAATTTAGTTGGCACGACTAGTATAATAGATATCTATTATGAATTATTTATGAACCAGATAATTTCGGAGTTTATAATTTATGATAAAATTCCTTTTTATTTAATTAACGTTTGTAATTTTAATATAAAATATGACAAATTAATCACAATTTCGGATTTTAGAAATCTTATTATTAAAGAGTACAAACTTATAGATCCGTCAGACTCAAATATAATTTTTTGTGTTAGTTTGTACGAACATTTTAACGAATATATTTCTCTGAAAGAATTACTTAAAAATAATTTATCCGATACTGACATCGCAAATATACTTTTTCAGGTTTTATTTTCACACGCATATTTAAACTATAAATTGGGTGATTTTAGACACAATAGTTTTACTATCGATTCATTTATGGTTGCACAATTAGAAACACCGCAAAGTTACAATTTAGTTCTAGGTGATTTAAAATTCACTTTAACTAATACCAAATACATATGCAAATTATTCAATTTTAGAAATTCTACGTTTGATAAATACACAAACATATATAAATGTATAATTGATAATCCATCGTACGATATTTACATGTTCTATAAATCTCTCTACGACTATACGCAAAAAATAAATAAAAATTTCGATAAAATAAAAATAATTATAAGTAATTTTATTCCAATTACAATTCTTGAAGAAAATTTTCTTCCAGAAAATAATTTTATAAATAAATATCCACAATCAATTGTTCCCTCTCAGATTTTAACAAAAAATAATTTCTTTTCTAGTTTTATTAATATGAATATTAAAAATAATTCCAAACAATTAGAATCTGATAAAAAATTAATTGGCGGTGTTATACAATCACTCACCGAAAATTCTGAAATCGATGTTAATGCCCTCAACAAATATACAAACATGCACGAACACGGTAAAAAAAAGAAATCAAAAAAATCTTCCAAAAAATCTTCTAAAAAATCTTCTAAAAAATCTTCTAAAAAATCTTCTAAAAAATCTTCCAAAAAAACACACAAAGTAAAAATGGCTAGAGAAACAATGGATGTCAACAATGTTGATACTGTTGACGAAGAAAAAAAGAAAAAGGAAAAAGAAGATGAAAATAAAAAGGTGAGAGATGAAGTACAAACTGAGGTTTATGAAGAAGTTGATAACATTGATGAAATTACTCCTGACCAAGAAAATCAAAATGACGATTTACTTTCAAATGGCGACGATGATAGACAAAAAGTTCCAACAGATGACACGGAAAAAGGAAAAAGTAAATCCTCAAAATCATCTAAAAAATCATCTAAAAAATCATCTAAAAAATCATCTAAAAAAGCATCTAAAAAAGCGTCTAAAAAAACGTCAAAGAAAGCATCTAAAAAAACGTCAAAAAGTGCGAATAGACTTAGAAGAGAAATATTAAATTTGGAAAATGAAATAAAGTACAGAGAAGAAAAATTAAAATTAAAACACACAAAAACTAACGAAAATAATTCTAGCACAATTTCATTTAACTTCTCCGATTCATCATCAGTCAAACAAAACTCTAATTTTGAACAAAAACTTCCAAATAACAATTTAGCAGTCCAAAATAACAATTTAGGGATGATGCAGCAACAAATGAATCAACAATCACAATTGATGCCGAATATACAAAACAATCCGAATATTATGTTACCATCTGCGGATTTACCCATGGCACATAAACAAAAAATCGGCACAAATAACGACATGAATACACTTTTACAACAATTGAATGACGACCAATTAATTCCCGTATTACCAGAAATGCAACAAATGTTCGACATGAATCAATTGGAAATGCAACAACAACAAGCATATCAAAGAGGCCAAGTGCCGGTAGACAATTATGGCGGACAACCACAAATTATGGACCAATCCATTGTTAATATGGCAAGAAGTGGAAAGTTACCTCTCCCCATGTTAAATGGCTTTCAAATGAGCCCCGGAATGGGTCCAGCAATGAATATGGGTGTTCCTATGGGTGCCCCAACGACCGGAAACGTATTTGAATCCGGTTTTCAGGGAACTAACGAAGAAAAACCTCAAAACGATAATAATTTAACCGGCGGCAACAAAAATTATTTTTTAAAAAAAAAACATTAAATAATGAAATGTCAATAGGCGGAGCAAGAGCAAAAAAAAGTATAACTGAAAAAACTATTGAAAATAATATTAAAAAAATTCAAAAAGCTAGTTCCAAAAAACCAAGTAAAACAGTAAGTAAAACAGTAAGTAAAACAGTAAGTAAAACAGTAAGTAAAACAGCCAGTAAAACAGTCAGTAAAAACAATAAAAAAAATGGTGGCTTAGATGAAATTAATTTAAACAAAGACAACAATTCAATAATTGATGATATTGAAAATAGTTTAAAAAGTAACGATAGTCAAATGAGTGGCGGTAAGGGTAAAATTGTTCCGGCTTTCGTAGAACCTTCAAATATGGAGTATTTGACATCAGCCCACAAAGAAATTTATAATAAAACTCATCCAATGCCTCAAATGAATCCTCTGGTTTCTACGGGTTCTGTTCCCATGGATGTACAAATTAAATCCGTCCCCGAATCCAAAGGTCAAGATAAATTACTCGTCGATTTGCAAGTATACCAAGATGCAAAAAAACCTCCTCCTCCAAGACCTACAGAGTTGCCAATTCAACCAGTAGCATTGTCTTCGCCATTCTTTCCTCCACAATTTCAAAACTATTTAAATAATTTTATGAAAAATTTTTACACTCCGTATGTATTTAAGGATTATCATATTAATATTGGAGGTCCAAATGCTGATCATATTCACGCAGCTATGGTTTATGAAGATGCTTTACCTCCGGCCAGCGTATATTCATCTTACAAAACATTAAAAGAAAGAAATAGTTTGTGTCAGTACATAAGAGGAACATTTATTAATGTGGAAGAAGGAGAAGACGCTAATTTTAATGGAGATTCTAATAGTATAAATTCGCGACTAAAATTAATTGAATTAAATCCGTACAATACTAATTATTTTTCGTCAAATCCCTACAAAGGACTTCCGAGCAATATGTTAATATATAGATCATGTTATCCAATTGTGTACGATAAAAAAGAAGCGACAACACAATGTCAAAAATCATCAGTTGGTATTAACATGAGAGTTTACAGACTTTCGAAAATGGAATATCAAGTTTATAAACCAGTATTTGAAGAACCCGTAAAACCTCACGAAATTAAAACTATTTTGAAAGATATGGATACAGACAAAAAGAATAATATTGAAATTATTGAAGATATTAGCAGAAGAGCTTCATGGATTAAAAGAATTACTCCAATAACCGACAAAACTAAAAATGATTTTGATGTTTGGAGAGAAATTGCATATTATGAATTTATTAGAAATGTCATCAATAAATCTTCCGTCGCACCAAATTTTGTAGAATCTTATTGTTTTTTTATGAATGATGACTCACAATTAAATTTTAGTAAAAATACAATGAAAATTAACGGAGATCAAATTGATCCTGAAACAGACTCGAAAAAATCAATTATTTTATTGACAGAATCACCAAATATGAATATATTCTCTTGGGCATCCGATTCTTATATCAAAGAACGCAATATTCAAAAACAAATTTATTCTGGATATAAAAGTGATATTATCTGGGAATCTGTAATTATGCAAATGTTAGTGGTATTTTATATTATGGACAAACATAATTTTACTTTTAACGAAATGCAATTACAAAATAATTTTTATATTAAAGATATTAATGTCTTCGGAGACTCCGCACAATTTTGGAAATATCAAATAAAAGATGTTGATTTTTACGTTCCTAACTATGGACATTTATTATTATTTGATTCCGACTATCATGATCTCGAAAATAATACTCACCATAAAATTATCGGCAAATTTCTTAACGACAAAGAAGGCGAAATACATCAAACCGTCATTAACAACGCTCTTAAATGTTTAAATGCAAACAATTTTGGACAAGAATTTAAAAATATTGGAGGAGTTAGACCATCCGATAATATTATTAATCTATTAAATCGTATTTGTGAAGATATAGGAACTAATAAATTTTCATTTTCAGATGTAATTCGACGCAATTTTTTAAAATATTTGCATAATCGTGTAGGTACATCTTTAAGAGACGCTGAGTTATCTTACGTTAAAAAATCTGATATTAAGCCATTTAGAACTGGGGAACTTGTTGTATGGGAAAAAAATTATGACTCTTATGAGATTGTATTATATTTGAACAATTCAACAGAATATGAATGCGAATGTGCTTCCAAAGAAAATAATACTTTTGTTACAAAACATGTAAACAAAGATTTAATTTATCATTATTCGGATTATGAAACGATTAAACAAGACTCAAAACCAGGAGAACCTTATTTTAATATGGATTATATTATTGAGTCATATGTTGTGTAATTTTTTAAAATTCTAAAAATTACTATATAAGATTTTATTTAATTTTTATTTTTTTCTAAATCATTTTAGAAGATAATTTATAATATAATATAATGAATATTATGCCTTTAAAAAAAAATAATAAAAACGACGGCTTTATCAGCACCATCATAATGGGAGATATTATTAAAAGAAAAAAACTACTCTTGTTTCCAACCCTCCTTTTCGGACACAATTTTTTTATTAATAATGATTTTCCTGATTCATACGCTCCAACTAATTCAGATGTCAATTTTGTATCCACTTCAATTGACGAACCTAACCTAAACTCGTCTTTAAAAACTGTGGATTCTATTCAAACAACAGACTCTATTAAAACTATTGATATAATTCAAAGTATGGAATCTTTTAAAACTAATGACTCTATTCAAACGACTGACTCTATTAAAACGATTGATATAATTCAAAGTATGGAATCCTTTAAAACTAATGACTCTATTCGAACTACTGACTCTGTTCAAACTATGAATTCTTTTCAAACTACTGACTCTATTCAAAGTGTAGATTCTGCTCAAACTTTTAATTTAATTGAATCAAATATTGATTTAAATACTAAAATTAATTTGATTTCAGAAAATATTGCAAAAACTAATAACGATAAATCAGCAAATTCATTTATTGATAATATTATTAAATCTAAAAAGTGTACCAATGTTACAAATATGTATAATAAAGAAATACATAACACAGACAACACAAATGACATTAATAAGATTAATAACTTTAATAATATCAATAATAACGACATTAATGACGAGGATTCTGAATTAATAAGAGATACGAACATTGTAATCAACTTTAGAGAAAAAATATCGGAAAATAAACATATAATAAATAATGGACCTGTAGTTAAAAACGAACCCATAAAAATACCAAATGATGAATATATCCGTCACATGTCCACAGAAGATTTTATAATATTGTCAAATTTAACATTATTATCAAAAATAAAACCATTGCAAAAATTGCTAATCGAACCGATTAATTATAAAAATGATAAACATAATGGTAAATTATCTAAAATCAATTTTGAAATTAAAATAGATAATTCATATGTACCAAGACTCACCAGATGGTATTATAGTCAGGGTAGAAACGAAACTATTGTTGCTGTTAATTCTCTAATAGATGTATCAATTGAACAGTTTTTTTTACATAAAAACTATAATAACAATATCAATGCACATAAATACTTCAATTTATTGGAAAGTTCTAAAATTGGATTAAAAAATTTAAAATCAACATATAATACGGACCATAATAGTTCTTCAAATATCGAAAATATTTTAGAAAAAATCAATAAATTTATGGAAATTAACACAACAGAAAATAAGAACAATATATAACTACTTTTCTAATTTATCTAATAAAATTGATTTTTATATGCCATAGAACATATATAATATAAATATAAACTTACAATAAATAGCATGTCAAAAACGGACTGCATGCATATTGCTAGTTCTTTTTCAGGATTAATAGAAGTTTCCGTAACTCATCCTCTCGATAGAATTAAAACGGAAATGCAGATTATGACCTTGAATAATTCAAAATCTACCACGCAACACTTTAAACCCAATATATTAACAGGTATAAAACACATTTATTACAATACCGGAATCAAGGGATTTTATTCAGGTATTATTCCTAGATTTATCGGTATTGTTCCTATGAGATTAATGTATTGGTCATCAATGACTGTGGGTTCGGACTACATAAACCATAATAAAGGACATTTAGAGTCACAACTCAATAAATACATTCCGGCAAATTCATCAAATTTTATAATTAATTTGGTACCAGGTCTTGTGACGGGACTAGCACAATCAGTTATAGATAATCCAATTGAAGTAATAAAAATAAAAATTATGAGCGGAAGTTCCGATATTAAAATAAGCAATTTGTATCAAGGTTTTGGTTATTTACTGGCAAGAAACATATTGTTCGCAATTCCTGTTGCTTATTCTATTAAAACTTACGGAAAAGAAAATCCTTTTTTAGCAGGAGCATTTGGTGGATTGTTTGGTAGTATTATATCTCATCCATTTGACGTCATTAAAACCGAAAGACAGAGACATAAAACAATAAAATCCGATTTAAAAATTAATAGCAAAATTACATTGACTCAAATGATTCTTAAAAATCCTTTGGGTTTATTCTCTGGTTTAAGTATGAGATGTACTTTAAGTTTTGTCAATATGGGTATAGGTTTTGTAGTTTTTAACCACTTGTACAGGGGACTATATAAATTTGTAAATGACGAACATTTAGACTAATTTACACTAATTTGCACTAATTTAGACTATTTTATATAATATTTGTCGGCCATTTCATATATTAATTAAAAATTGATTTTTTTACAATTTTTAATAATTCACTTTACAGACTAGTCTTGTTCAACCATGAATTCATGCGATTACAAAATAATAGATTTAGATATTATTGATTTATATCACATTACACCTAAAAACATTGAGGCTAATTATGAAGAACGCGAATACTTAAAAACTTGGCCAAAAGATAAACTATTTAATTTTGAGTCGGAAAAACCGATGTATTTTGGTTTGACAGAAAATTTTACTCTTTATTACGACGATAAAGGCTATGGAAAATATAGATCTAGATTTTTTAGATCTATACATTTAAAATTTACTACGAAGAAAACAATAAAAATCATGGTTATTGAAAACAAGAGAAATATCAATATAAATAAAATAGAAGCATACATAACAGAAAATAATTTAGACGGATATTTAGCACAAGACGATCCCGAAATTGGATGGTATGAAATATGTTTGATAAAACCAATTAATGTTATAAGTTCAAAGCCACAAATATTAAATCATGATCATATGGACAAACACAAATATACAAAAAAAGACTTGATGTGTGAAATTGATATTTTGCGAAATAAAATAATAATTTAATCAGTTTGAGTAAAATTGTCAATATACTTTTTTTTGCGTTGTAGTTGTAATAAATCTAGTTCATTTTTATGATTATCTTTTGTAATTTTGTGTTTTGCCAACAAATTATTAAATTTACGTTTC
>Ga0214192_1000648_pt1 | contig 21092 bp, 22 predicted proteins | sample TroBogEpilimnion_44_FD_153030 | JGI IMG/M metagenome (GOLD analysis project Ga0214192, IMG submission 153030) | Freshwater microbial communities from Trout Bog Lake, WI - 29JUL2008 epilimnion | ecosystem: Environmental > Aquatic > Freshwater > Lake > Epilimnion/Euphotic zone | place: Trout Bog... | reverse complement strand
AGATAAAAAAGGTAATAATATATTAAATTATTCTTTAGAAGAAGTAATTATTAAATTACAAGGATTAAAAAGATGGTTAGATACTAATGTTATACCTGTTACTCATAAAATTTTAGATATAACTGGTAGAGCAGATTTCTTAGATCCTACTTATTTAAAACATAAATCATACAAAACAACTATATTAAATACATCACAGACAATGTCTCCAATTGATTTTAAAATTAATGAAGCATATTTAATGCCTATTAATTCTGGTAGTTCTGTATATAATGTTCATTTTGATTTTTATACTTATTCAACTATACCTGATTATTTTACTTTAAAAATAAAAACTTATCAGACTTTTCCTGAGTGGTATCCATTTAATACCTATAATTTAGGTGATATGGTTTCTTATTATGAAATAAATTATATTTCAAATACTAATAATAATATTTTAAATGATCCAAGAAAATATGTAAATACAGCAACATGGAGCATTAGTTATGATTATACAGTAACACAATTAGCTAAATATAATGGTAGAATTTATGAATTTATAGGAACGCAATCTGCTTTAAATTATTCATATTCAACTCCATTAAACAATGTTCTTTTTGCATCACAATCAATATGGTTAGATATTACTAAATGGGAAGTTGTTGATTTACAACCTGTTCAAAGTTTGAGTGAGTTTAGATTAGGTTCACAATTATATCCTTTTAGTATAACGGTTGATTCTAATATAGATCCTTATATAGTATGTGAATTAACTTCTGATAATAATTATGGATTGATCTATACAAGTAAAAAGAATTATGAGATACGTTCTATATTAGGATTATCTTCAAAAAAATCAAATATTACTTATATAGCTTCAGAACCTCAGCCTTCTTCACCATATGTATATACACAACCTGTTTTACCAAATGCTCCTACAGGAAGTAATATACTTAATATAATTAATAATAGCGGTAGTGCATCATGTTATATCACTTCTATAAATGGTATACCAAATATTACTTCTTATAATTTATCACCATCTGTAGGAGATGGTGGTTCCCAAAGTATAAATATTCCAAATGGTATCTATACTTTGAAAATGTTAGCAAATTGTAATGAATTTTTTATATCATCGATTACTGGATCTAATAATACAAATATAGTGAATAAAACTTTAGGTAGTTATGTATTTACTATAAATGCTACGGGGTCAAGCATTATAAATGTAGAATTAACATCTGATATTAAAATGGAAAATCAATATTTAACATTTGATGCATTAAACCCAATTAAATTTATGACTACTACATATGATAGTGATATTCAAATGCAGGTTAGTTTATCAGCATCATCTACTAGTAATTTACCAATTTCATTTATTAGTTCTAGTGCGTCAATAGCAGATATAGATGATACTAATTTTTTATTATTAGATATTTATTCCGCAGGAAATGTTATAATAACAGCTAGTCAAGATGGTGATTATAGATATTATCCTGCTCATCCTGTGTCTCAAAATTTAATTATATATAAGGGAGATCAAAATATAATATTAGGAACAACATCTATAGTAAATTATATTTATCATGGTCCTGTTGATATAAATTCAGAATCTGAAGATAAAATTACTAATTATATAATAGATAATTTACCATTTACATATACAATTAGTAATACAAATGTAATATCAGTAACTGATAATTATATCACATTTATTCAGCCTGGTTATTCTTCTATAATTGTTAGTCAATTAGGTGATGCTAGATATAATCCTGCTAAAATATCTCCTAAAATAGATGTGACCGTAATAGATGTTGTACCTACTGTTAATAATATAGTTGCAAGTGGATCTAATACTTTATTAGTTAATACTAATTTTGATAGTACTAATTTTAATTATATTAATTTTTATTATGGAACAAGTAGTAATAATTTAAATAATTCAGCTTCGTTTAGTACTATAAATACAACATATAGCTTAAATATATCACCTACCCAAAGTTGGTATGTTAAATCTAACTTAACATTTAATAATGGTAATACAGGTGGAGATTCAAACATGTTTAATTATGTTTATAATAATTATAATTATATTTATTATAATAATACTGGGATTAGTAATAATATTACAAATTTATTATTTATAGGATATTTAGGAGTTTCAAATCAAACTTATATTAATAATATAAGCCCAACTTATCCAGCTACTTATTCATTAATAAATTCATTACCTACATTTTTATCAAGTGCTACTTATTCTTTAAGTTTCTATGTAAATACATTACCATCATCTGCAACTTATTCATTAGAGACACTTCCAAATGGAATAATATATAATGGAACATACACTAATGGATCCGGAACTAATGGAGTTTTAATAACTGTAACTTTTAGTAGTATTAATTTAGTAGGACAAACTAATATTAATTTAATATTAAATACAAATACATAATAAAAAAAAATCCCCTCTTAATGAGGGGATTTTTTTTATTCAGAAACTTCAGCTTCTTTTTTTACTTTTTTAGCTTTAGCTTTTTCTTTAAGAGCTTCAACTGATTCAGCAATTACTCCTTCATCAAAAGTTACTACCCAATCTTGGATTTCTTTAGATAAAGATTTTGCTTTATTATCATAGTAAGATATAATCTTACTTAGATCTCCAATCTTTCTCAAGATTTCAGTGAATAAGAATGTAGATGCTCCTAATCCTTTAACTTTATGTTTAGAAATTAAGTGATAAATATAAGTGATTTCAGTTGCATCAGCAGAGTAACCCTTAATATCTTTATCATTTGATTGTTTAGCACCTGATTCTTTCCATTGTCCTAACATATTATATAATTCAATAGCTACGAATACTGTGTTAACATCATATTCTAATTTTTCTTCTAAAAGATCTTTTAAGAAATGATATTGCTTTCTGTTTAAATAGAAAGTATAATTTGTTTCTTTTAACAAACTAGCTAAAGAACCCCATAATTCTTTTGCACTTGTATATAAATCATCTTTCTCTGTTTCAGATTTACCTTTACCATCATTTGATGCAATGAATGCTTCAATACCTTCAATTGTAGTGTCTAAGTTTACTTCATCTTCTGATGAAATTAATCTGTATTCTGTTTCGTTAAATGACATAGTTAATTTTGGTTTAATTACACTATTCTCTAACATTGGTTTTTTTACTTCTTGTTCCATATTTATTTTTGTTTTTTAATTTTTTATTTTGTTAAAATATCAAATTCGTCTATATCCATATCATCTTTTTGATCAGATGCTAAGTTTTCTAAACTATTTGCTTTACTTACTTTTTCTATACCATATTTTATAACTAATGATGAAAAAGTTGTAAGATCTGGTTTTACTAATTTAATTTTTCCGCTATCAATATTCACAGAAATCTTATCTAATTCTTGTTCAAATAAAATTGTTATTGATTCATCATCCATTAGACCCATCACTTCTTCATTAATAGTAACTAAAATAGATTTTCCTAAAAGGACAGCATACTGCTCAGGAATTTTATTTATTTTTACTAAAGTTTTTTGACCCTCATTTCCTTGAAATGCAAAGTCTAGTTCGATTGAAAATGCTTTTTTTCTGAAAACATCGTTAAATAGTGATACTGTATGTTCACTTAATTCGTAAAATTTACTCATATTTTTAATTTTTTGTTGTTTATATTTTAAATAAAATAATGAAAAAGTTTATATAAAATAAAACAACCTACTAAAAATAATCCGAGATTTATTAAATTTCTATAAACTTTATCTGTCTCAAATAAACTAAATCCTATAATTACTAAGTAGCTATACTTATCAACTTTTGATATAGAATATATTTTATATAATTCTTTAAGTCCCATAAAATCTAAAGCTTGTCCAATTCTAATACAAAAATCTCTGATATAATTTTCAGCAATAGCATTAATATCAGATGTTCTTATATTATAAGGTTCATCAAAGTTTTCAACGGGTATATTTATAACAGTATATAATCTGTTAGATAAATCTTTTCTAAGGTTAAAAGATGAATTAAGAGTTAATAGATTTTTCTTTATAGTAGATCTATAAAGAAAAAATAATTTAAGTCGGTTAAATAAATTTGGTTTCATATAACCTATATATATGAAAATTTATTTTTTGTTTAAAAAATTATTTTTTAAGTGTAGCATTTGCTCTTTGTTTTTTACTACCATTTCTAATTTCAGTTAACTGATCTTTTAAAGTAATATGAGCACCTGCTGTGTTAGCTGCTATTTGAGCTAAACTACCATTCATAGAACTTAGCATATTATAAAGATCGTCATTACTTTTACCTTTAGATCCTCCAGAAGAAACAGTTGCATTTTCTTTACCTTCTCCTTTTCCAAAAATGTTATCAAATAAACCACTAATTATATTACTTTTATCTTCTAAAGTATCCATCATTTGTCCAAATTGTGCTGAATCAATTAATGACATAAGAACTATATTACCACTTAAAGATTTAAGAGCATTTAGTTTATCTAAATCTAAATCTCTCATAGAACTTGTTAATTTAGATACACTTTCCGCTAATTCATAATAAGCAATTGCCATAGAAGACATTCCAAATACTACACTTATCATTCCTAATGAAGAAATTCCCATACCTTTAGTTGCTAAATATTCTGATAAATCAATATATTTTTTAATTGAATTAGATATAGTATCCATGAAATCTCCTTCAGGTAAATTAGTTATTTTTATTTGAGAAAATATATCAGCTGCATCTCTTATACCAATTGCAACTGCCGTTATACCATTTGATATTTCATCAGTTCCACCAGAGAACCAACCACTATTATCATGTAAATAACCAAATACTGGAGCAAAAGCACCCAATGCTTTTGATATAGCATCTGCCCATTCAGGAGTTGGACCACCTGTCCAATCACCCCCTTTAAGAACATCACGAGCTACAGCTAAACCTAAAGCAACTCCTGTTATAGAATTAACTATATCATTTGGTGTAAGACCACCTGTAAATATACTAAATATACCACCTTTATCTAATTGATTTATTAATGGCATGAATGCTGATAAACCAGTTGAAACTGCTTGTGCCCATTCAGGAGTTGGTCCCCCTGTCCAAGTTCCTTTTTGGAAAATATCTCTTGCTACTACTAATCCAACTGCGACACCAGTTATAGTATTAATAATATCATCTGATTTTAGACCGCCTGTAAATAAACTAAATAAACCACCTGTACTTAATTTATCTATAAGTGGATAAAATGCTCCTATAGCCATAGAAACACCTAAAGCCCATTCAAATGTTGGACCTGCATTCCATGTACCACCTGCAAATATTTGAGATGCTGCCACTATAGTTTCTGCTATAGATAATATAGCATCTTGCCCCATACTTAAAGCTAATTTCCCTAAACCAACAGTAGCAAGAATTGCACCACCTATTGCTAAAGCTCCTAAACCAAAAGCTAATAAACTTAATCCAACTCCTTCTGCCCAATCTAATGTAGGATATTTACCATAATTACCTGTATTTAATATAGCAGCACTACCTACTATTAATGTAGCAATACCTAATACAGCACCAGCACCTAATAACAAAGCACCAGCACCTAATCCTGCTGATGATTCAATTACGGCTCCTAATGCAAGAGTTGCTAATCCAAACACTAAAAGGCTAGCACCTACACCTAAAGCCCAATCAAAATCAGGATATTTTCCATAATTACCTAAACCTAATATCTGAGAAGATGATGCAATAACCACTGCAATACCTAATACAGCTATACCTCCATCTATAAGTGCTTCCGCTCCAATACCTAATTTTGTCATAGCTAATGCCATACCAACAACTGCTAATCCAAATACTAAAATACTTAGACCAGATTGTAAAGCCCACATAAATCCAGGAGGATTTGTATAATTACCTTTAGATAATAATAAAGAAGAAGCGTATATAGTTCCTGCTATTATTACTATTGATATCCCTCCTTCAAAAATATCTAAAGGACCTAATCCTAATTTTTTCAATACAAAAATAGATAATCCGACTAAAGTAGATGCTATTGCTAAAGTTAAAGCAATTTCAACTACTGATAGTAAAACTTCAAATTTAATTGGTTTAGTTTTTTCTAATATATATGATGAACCTACTATAGCAGCAGATAATGTTATTAATACTAATGGTAAAACTATAATTTCTCCAACAGAAACATCTTTTAAACCTTTTACTAACATACCTATACCAAAAGATATAACAGCAAATGTTGCTGCTATAAATATAGCAGTTAATCCTTGGGCAAATTCAATAGGTACTATACCTTGCATTATTTCAGAAGCTTTTGTTATTGCATAAGATAATGATATTAATATAATTGGTAATGTTATAAATTGAATTGGGTTAATACCTTTAAATCCGCTAACCATTTGTTTAGCAGAAAATGATACAACAGCAAATGTTGCTGCTATAAATATAGCAGTTAATCCTTGACTAAAACTAATAGGCATAATCCCTTGCATAATCCAAGATGCTAAAGTTATAGCTAATGAAAGAGTTACTAATATTAAAGGTAGTGCTATTAATTGCATAGGATTTATTCCTTTAAATCCATTTACAATATGTTTTATACCATATGATATAACAACAAATGTTGCTGCTATAAATATAGCAGTTAATCCTTGTCCTATACTAATAGTTGCTATACCTTTCATAAACCAAGAAGATAACATAAGTGCACCTGACATAATGATTAATATTAATGAAGTTTTAGCTATTTCTTTTAAATTAAGATTTAGTTTATAAACTTTTTCAAAAGCATAAGCTATTAAAGGTATAGCTAACGCTAGTGTTACAACACTACCAATGTCAATTTTACCTATTATTTTAAATGCCATACCAATTGCTAATACAGCAACTGCTATACCAAGTATCATTAAAGCTCCATCTTTAATACGTTTATTTTTATTAGGATCACCAGCATCTTCAACAGCACCTGTTTTAGAATCAACTCCTTTTTGTGGTTTTTTTGCTATATTTAATAAAGTTTCTTGATTTTTTAAAATCTTTTGATTACTATTTTTTAACTCACTTTTTATTGATTTAACATCTGCACTAAGATCTTTTATTTGAGTAGCAATATCTTTAATTTCTTGATTTTTTAAAGCATCTCCAGTAGCCGAACCAGATTCTTTGCTTTTTTTATTTTTATCTAATGTATTAGCAAGTAAATCTAAGGCTTTACTTAAATTATTAAAAGCATCTAATAGTTTTTTATCCATTTTTTAGGTTAGTTATTATTCTTATATATAAAATAATAATATATACATATATGAAGAGGTTAAAATATTTTTTTAAGAGGGACACTGATAAAGTGTATGCATTAAATCAAATTTTGGATAAAATATCTAAAAATGAAACTATATCTACATGTGAAAAGAAATTTTTAGATAACTATAATTTAGATTATATAAAAGATTACTTATATTTATCAAAATACGATTTTATTTCACAAGTTAAATATTTGTTAGATAAAAAAGATATGGTATGTAATCTTCAAGCATATAATGATAAAGTTTTAGAAGTTATAAATAAAAAAGATAAAGATTTTCTTTTATTAGAAAATCAAGAACATTGTGAAGTAAAAGATAGTTATCTTTACCACATAAATTATATATGCAAAAATGATCACTTTTTATTAACCGAAAGTGATGAATTTTATGAAAAAATAGAAACCGATGATAATTAAAAAATTTAACAAATTTGTAGAATCCATTAGTGGAGCAGAAATACCTGTTGGTGCAGGAAGTATAGGACCGGCATATGGTAATCAAGTATTAGATATAGGAATAGATGCTAAAGATACAGGAGTTTTATTTTCCGAAACTACAGGAAAATATTATACATTATATGAGTATCAAGAATTATATAATGCTTATTTAAAGGATGGGGGTAAAGAAGATCTTAAAGACTTTACTAAAGATAATTTAGAAATGTTATTACATAAAGCAAAAAAGTAGGCGATGCCTACTTTTTTTAATTAAATTGAGTGAAGTCCTTGACCATCATTTGATGATTCAATACTAATTACTTTTATTTGATTTAATGAATCTCCTTTTTTTACATAGATTTGATTAAGTCCTTTTGCACTACCTCTTTTAAAGATTTCTGTGAAATAAGCAAAAGCATTATCACTTTTTTCATCATTAAAATTATACCAATTAGAAAACATATCTAATAAAGCAGATTGGTAGCAATCCATTTTATCTTCGTTGTTGTAATATCTAAATTTTTTAATTGTTTTTTTAGCTAACATTTCTAACATTTTTTTAGCAGGGTTAGTTAATTTTCCTTGAGCTTTTGAAATAACAATTTCAATGAAAAGTTCTTTGTTTTGTAAATACATTTGTAGATATTATTTTTATACTATAGACTTTTTTGATAAAAAGTTTAACAAAAAAAGACCTATGTATAAAAATACATAGGTCTTCACCGTTATTTTATTTGATTAGATTTTAACTCTTTCGTTATATTGTAATTCTTTTACAGCTTGTAACTCTGTAGATAGTGCGTTTTCTCTTTTTTCTAAATTAACTAATGCAGTTGATAAAGTTTCTGATTCACCGATATATTGTAAAGATGTTTTAATTTTACTAATATTGAATTTAATATCTTCTAATTTAAGAACTATTTCTCTTTCTTTATCTTCTAATTTTCTTTTGCTAATTAATTCTTTATCTAATTTATTTTCAAAGAAATATGTTAAATCGTAATTTAAGTCATTTTTAATTTCATTTACTATTTCTAAAACTGAATCATATTTGAATAATGAATGCCCGAATCTTTCATCGCAACGATAAATATAAGATGCGTCTTTATAATTGAATACATAAGCTTCTAAATAAGGATTAACTATATTTGATACTTTTTTAACTATATCTAATTCCACGAATTTATCTAAATTATTTGCAGTTTCAACAATTAATGGATAGAAATTTTTATTTATTAATGGCACAATTGGAGAATTGAATAAACTTTCTAATGTTGTTTCTTTATTTAATAAATCTTCATTGATATAAATTTGCCCTTTCTTTGATACTGATAAGCCGATTGTTAAATTTTCTGAAATTCTAAAGTTAACTCTTTCAGCCGTGATATTTGAATACTGCATTGCAGTTGATAAAGTTCTTAATAAAAGGATTTTGCTTTCATCTTTAACATGAGTTTCTACTAAAGTTTTTTCAATGTTATCATCACTTAAGAAAAACCATGAATCTCTAATTAAACAGATATATCCATTTTCTACTTGTTCTACTAATGTATAAATAGGTTCTCCCTTACCACCTGATAGTAAGTTAGCTCTTTGTTCAGGAGATTTTGTTAAGTTATGTACGAATAATTTAATCTCAGGAACCCAATCATAAATTGCTAATTCGTTTAATACTTTTGACATTCTATCAGAATCAGAATCTAAATTGATAGTTTGTAAGATAACATTAATAGGTTGTCTATAAAGTTCACCTTGATTTTTAGTATTTAATACACTATATAAATGTTTTAATTCATATACTAATTGATATTCTTTCATATCATTATTTAATGCTTCTAAAAAAGATTTTACGCCTTTATCATAAGTATATGTTTTTAATCTTTCGTTAAGCGAAAGAACAGTTTGTTTTTCTGATATATCATTAAGAGAACCTAGATAAGCCTCTAATATGTTAGATACTTCTTCTTGCTCAATAGATAAACTTTTACGAAAGTTAAAAATTTCCAATTTAATATTTTTCATGAATATTTATTATTTTTGTTATTAGTATATATTTTATATAAAAAGTCATTTATTTCTATTTTAGAAAAATAATTACTCATTATTTCTTTTTTGTACTCTTAGTAAATTACTCCACCACTTACTTTTCTTCGGATTTACTATCAAATCTTTATTATTTGATTTAAATCCATCATAATTAAAAGCATTTGACCACGTCATATTTTTATCATTAAGTTCTAAATTACTTTTTGGTCTTCTATAAGCAGGGTAATAAGTAGATACCTCAAATTGCATTGTTAATTTAAGTGAATTATCTGATGTCATGTTCTTTTCTCTTGAAAACTCAAGTGTTTTTGTATCAGGTAATATAATCATAGCATCTATATTCATATAATTATATTCAAATTGAATATATCTATAAAATGAAAAAGAATCTAAAATAGCTTGACTACATTTAAAATAATCTATTTCATTTGCTAATAAAATAACTAAATCAAATTTAACACTTAAAGGAATAGCTTTAATTTTTGTTAAAACTTTTTTAATTTCTTCATTATCATCAATAACCATTTTTAACCAAACATTTGGATTATTAAATCTATCAGATAAAATATCAAATCCAGTCATTGTTAAATGACCTCTTGGTATTTTATCAGTATTTAATTCAACATATCTATTATCGGATACAACATCGTCAACAAATGAATCTAATAAAAATCTTTCATCACCAGTTAGAGAATAATAAACAGGTACTGATACTTCTATATTACCACTTGAAAATCTATTAATCCACATTAACTCGGATTCTAAAGTATCTAAAACACAAAGACAAAGGTCTCTAAAATAAGAATCATCAAAATTCGAAACATTACCTATTGACATTTTTTATTTTTATTTTTAAATTCTGATTCCCATATAGAAATCACTTTATATCCTAATTTTTCTAAATTTTCTTTTTTATTTATTGTATTATTATACAATTCTCCGAATGTCTTTTTACAAACTTGGTTATAATCATTTTCATTATATTTATTTAAATTACCATGCCAGTAATCACCATTAAATTCATAAATTATATTATTTTTATAATCAATCCCATCAACAATATATTTATCTACTTTTATTTGTCTATTTTCTTTTGGAATAGAAAGTAAATCTAACCATTCATTTTCTGTAGTGTAAAAAGTTCTTGAACATTTTTTACACCCTGAATTTTTATGTAAATGATATGACGCATTTGTTGTAAAATATCCATGTATTTTACAACCTAAAGTAATTTTATCATAAATACCATTATATACTAATTTATCATAAATAAAACTATCTCCATATTTTTTTATTGATAAATCAATAAAATCTTGTTTAGAGTGTAAATTTTTACATTTTTTACAACCATAACCATTAATATGATTAATTGCTCTTTGTTTAAAGTTTCCGTGTATTTTACAATTTATTTCAACTAAATCTTCATAATTTAATAATGTTTTTATATTATCATATGAATATTTATCATTGTGTATTTGTTTACTTTTTAAAAGAAAATTTTCTAATCCTTTTCTTAAATTATTATGATAGCACAATTTACACCCGCAGCCTTGTAAATGGCAGGTAGGTGTCATTTCAAAAATACCATGTTCTTTACATATTATAGGAACTTTTATATTTGCTTTTACAAAATTAACTAAAGAATAATCATACATATTACTATGTAATAGATTTGCTTTCTCAATAAAAACATCATTATTTAAAAAACTTTTACCTATACTATTACATTTAGGACACCCACCTGTTATAGAATCTAAATGTTTTTCGGGAGTTTGTAAAAACTCTTCATTATGTTTTTTACAAGTAATAATTATTTTACTTTTCTTTTTAATATAAATTACTTTTGAATAATCATATTTATCTCCATGTTTAGAAACAAATCTATTTATTAATTCATTTATATCTAATTTACGATTAACACTATTTTTAATTAAAGAACATTTTGGGCATCCACATTTATAATGAGATGCTGCATTTTGTTCAAAATCACCATGTTCTTTACAAGTAATAATTAATTTATTCTTATTACCTGTATAGATAGTTTTTGAATATTCATAACTATTATTATGAATAAACCTAACTTTTTCTATGTATTCTTCTTGTGTTAATTTTTTTGACATTTTAATTATATATTAAAATGATGTTTTCCTCTTGTATTTTTTACATGTGAAAAATGTATTTTTTAAACTTTTACATGTAAAAATATATAATTTAAAATAAAAATAAAATATTAATAAAAATAAAAAAGTATGATAAGGTATAGACACACTGACGATATTGAATCGGATGGTTATGTATATGATAACCAAATACAAGCGGCAAAGAATATAATAGATCATTTTGTTAATAAAACAAGATGGGTTCTATTATTAGCGGAAACACAATCAGGTAAAACTGGAGTTTTAAATAGTGTCCCGTATATCATTCTTAGGAATGAAGGGTATAAAGATAGATTAGGCATTAAAGGTTATGATCATGTATTTATTTTAACAGGGATGTCAAATACAGATTTAAGAGATCAATTTATAGAAAAATCTAAGTTTATTACTGGTAGTAAAAAAATCACTATATTAATGAATAGTGATTTACAAAAAATCGTAAAGAATACTTATTTAGAAGATCCTGATATAACCAACAGATTTAATAATGCTTTATTTATTATAGATGAGAGTCATTATGGAACTGATGAGGGATCTATGTTAGATAAGTTTTTAATTAACACATTATTAAATCTTGAAGATGAAGAACATAATGAAAAATTAAATAATTATTTTTTAAGTGTATCTGCTACTCCTATGGCAGAAAGTATTAGCAATTCTTTCATTGATAACAAAAAAGAAAAAGTTATATTACAAAATGGTCCTGGCTATTATAGTATATGCGATATGTTTGATAGTAAAGGCACTATTGAGGATTCATTTGTTTTTAGTAGTATTGAAGATTATTACAATGGAGGAGATTTATATAGTTTTGTAGATAGAATAAAAAATGTTGATAATGGTTATATTATTATTAGATTGAATGGAAATAAACAAGAAATTTTAAAAGAAGCTATTAAATTAGAGGGATTAATCGAAAATAAAGATATTTTTTATGAATCCTTTGATGGAGATTCTAATAAAAAAAGTATAAATGATATTATCGGTAAAATCCCAAATAATGAAATATCAAATAGAAAAAAAGTAATAGTATTTATTAAAGGAAAATTAAGAGCAGGTATTGAGGTTGATACAAAATATGTTAGTATGGTACATGATACTTTTGCTTCTAATACAGATACATTAGTTCAAAGTTTAGTTGGTAGATTAACTGGTTATAATAAAAATAGAAATATTAAAATATTTACAAATCGAGAAAAATGTGAAGAATATAAAAATTGGGTTCAAAATAATTTTCATGTATCTAGTACTCCGTCAAATTGTAAAAATGTAAGAAATCAAAAAGGTACTAAATCTTTTAATACCTCATATAAAGTTCATATACCAGCAATAGATGAAATTATCATTAATGATAAAGTTGCTGAATTAGTAAAATTAGATGCTAGAAAATTTCCAAAAAGAAATGAATTAATATTAAAAGAAGTTTTAGATCCTAAAAAAGAGGAGCATAAAATAATTTTAGATCTATTAAATAGTAGTGATTTATGTGATATAAGATTAAATAAAGCAAATAAAAAATCTAAAACAAACTATGATAAAATGTATACTCCAAATAAAAAAGGAGGTATAGCATCTGATTTTAAATCATATGATAAAAAAGGAATTATTTTAGATAAAATAAATAAATTATTTATTAATATAGTTTATGAAGCCGATTGTATAGATTTACGAAATAAAGAAACTGATATAACAATTGGTAATAAATTAATTATAAATGTTGGTAAATCTTACATTAAGAAAAATGAAATTACAAACCCATTAGCAAATGTATATTTGGATGAAAAGTCAATATATACTAATATATAAAAAAAAATAAATTATGTCAATAGATATTAGTTTTTATACAAAAATAACCTTAACTGAAGTTAAGGAAAAAACAAGTTTGACCATTGTAGAAGACAATGGTCAAACTTTTATTAAAGATAATAAAGGAAATGTTTGTTATGTTAAAAAAGGTGTTTTTACTTTTGAAGATTCTGATTTAATTGATGAAGATTCTTTCGAATTAACATCATATGGTATGAATAATCCTTCTTTTATATTAAAAGAATTAGTAGAAATATTCAATTTAAAGTTTTTATTAGATGATGATCAAGAAAGATTATATCATGAAAATATAGTTAATTTTGATGAATATTTAGATAGTTGTATGAAAAGATACTTTCCTTAAAAATATATAATATATGGACAATTTAAAAAAATATCAAGAATTTAGTAAAAGTGAAGAAAAAATATATGAATTTGCTTTAAAAAAGCATATGAATATTATTAGACAAAAAATAGAAAATAATATTAATTTAGGAATGAACAAATTCCATTTTGATTTTGATTTTAGAAACAAAAATGATTTTAAAGAATTTGATCCATTTGGTGTTATATTTGATATAATTATAGATTATAAAGATAATAATAAGAAGAAATATTATGCTTATGTACAGGAAGACATAATTAAAAAAAATAATTTTAAAAATTTTGACATTAAAATAGAAATAATTGACATTAAAATAGATTATTATCAATTATTTTCTATAATTGTTCATGAATTAAAACATATATATGACTTATATCATAATAATAATCTTGAATCTTTCGATAAAGTTTTACATACAAATGGATTAATAAACTTTTATAAAAAAAATTATTGGATACATGATTTTATGCAATTAAATTACTTAGCATTAGATCATGAAGTAGATGCAAGAATTAGAATGTTGTATGATAAATTATATTATCTAAGAACCTTTGATAAATCTATGATTCAAGATGAATTCAAAAAAAATTATTTATATAAATCAGCAATGATGCTTATTAATTTTGATTCAAATAATATTCTAACAAAAGTTGAATTTAATGAATTGTTAGAATTTACAAATTTATTTATAGAAAATATATTAAAGAAAAAATATGTTATAAAAACATTTAATGAATTAAAAAATTTTTATAAAGAAATAAAAATAAATTTCGAAAAAATTGGGAATAAATTTTTATTAAATTCTAATGAAATTATAGATAAATTTATAAGAGACAATAAACCTTATTCTGAAAGTCATTACCTAACTATAGGTTATGAATATAATAATGATGAATATAATAATGATATTTATGTATATCATGAATTATTAGAAATATACAATTATATTAAATTTTAACTTTTTCCTTAAAAAATAATATAATTTTATATGAAACAATTACTACTAAACGAAAGATGGAGACCTAAAAAATTAGAAGATTTGGTTATCCTACCAAGAATCCAAAAGTTTTTTCCGAATGGAGAAATAACCGCTAATTATGTATTTTATGGAACACCTGGAACAGGTAAAACTTCCTTAGCAAGAATTTTAATTGGTAAATATTCAAAAGATAAACCTTATTTAGAATTAAATAATTCTTACTATTCTTCAATTGATGATTTAAGAACTAAAGTTGATGATTTTTGTTCTAAAGTATATACAGGAATAGACTTAGATTCCGAAATAACAAAAGATGATATAAAATATGTATTTTTAGATGAGTTTGAAAGATCTTCAATTCAATATCAAGATGCATTAAAAGTTTATATTGAAGATTTCTCTAATAAGAATGTTAGATTTATTTTTAATACAAATAATATAAACAAAGTATCTGATGGTATTAAATCAAGAATGACTTGTATTAATTTTAATACAATAAATGGAGAAGAAGAAAAGTTCTTAAAAAATTCTTTGTATAAAAGAATAATGAATGAAATATGTGTTAAAGAAGAAATAGAAATTAATAAAGAAAATTTAGTAAAGTTAATTAACAGAAATTTTCCTGATTTTAGATCTATAATAAATGCTTTACAACAGTTTAAATTAACAGGTGAAGTAACAAGTAATAATTCAGTTAATGCTAAATTAAAAACAGATTTATATAATGTTGTATTTAGTGATATGAATTATGAAAAGATATATAATTTTATGATGGATAATTTTGGTCAAGATAATATTGATGAAATGTTCCAATTATTTAGTCGTGATTTTATAAATTGGGTTTTCAATGAAAAAAGAGAACATATGGATAAATTATTTGAAGTTAATTATATTATTTCAGAATATCATAAATTATTAGATACTAATACAGATCCTGTAGTTGTTGGAATGACTTTGATTGGGAAATTAAAAGATTTGTTTAAATAAAAGAATATATATTTTAATATATATTTTATGTTTGACTTTAAAGATTTTTATATACTATACGATGGACATCCTAAATATAATTCTTCTGAAACAGAAGAAGATGATATCCTGCAAATGATTCTTCAAAAATATGAAGTAATTATTTTTACTAATCAAGGAGAAGTTTATGGGGAGCCAGATTTAGGTGCTAATTTAGAATCTTTAATTTTTGAAACTACGGTAAGTGCTGAATATGTTCAAAAAGTAATAAATGATCAGATAATTCAATATATACCTGAAATATCAGGAGTAAACTACGAAATAAATTGTTTATTTACAAAAGATCCTTTTAATTATCAAGATATACTTTATGTTAATTTTAAAATAGGTAAATATGATGTTTATGCGCAATTAGGAGTTTATAATCAGGTTCTTAATTAAAATAACAATAAGTACCACTATAAATAAATTTATGTTGTATAGTTATATCTAATCCAAATGTTTCCATAGATACTTCTATATCTTTTAAACAATGTTCTATAGCACCACCTACTAAAATAATTTTTCTTCCTTTTAATTTATTAAATAAATTAATCATTTTTTTAGTTAAATGAAACCACATATGTTTATGGTTTACAAAAATTATTTTAGTTCCGTGTTTAGTATCAAACATATCACCAACTTTTAGCAAATTATTTTTTTGTCTTTCAACAATAGTTCTATAAACTTCATTTGTTAAATAAGGTTTATAATAAACTAAATGGTGTTCAGTATGATAACGTTTTTCTATTATATCAACTTCATTAAAGTTATATAATTCATCAAAAATAGGTTTTATAGGATTACCAGAAAACATAAAATCTGTTCCTGGTTTATCAAAAATATGATTATCGTATATTTGATAAACTTCTGTAAATTCCGCAGAATATTTTTTTAATTCTTCTAAATAAATATCATTAAAGTATTTCTTGAAAGATTTTTGAACATCTACAATAACTAATACTTTATCCTCAAATTCTTCAAATATTTTTAAATATCTCATAAAGTATATATTAAATAAAAAACCACCTAATCGGTGGTTTTTTTTGTTTTGGTTTTTATTTTTAAACTTGTTCTTGATTTTGTTCTTGAGGTAAATTTTCCTCTGTACTTTCATATCCTTCTGTAGGAGCTGATTGTTCTTGAGATTGAGGAGCTTCTTGTGGAGTCTCAGTTGGAGCTTCTTGTGGTGCCTCAGCTGTAGCTTCTTGCGGAGCTTCTTGAGAAGAAGATTGTCCACCACCAAAGAAATCATTTGGGTTTAACTTCTCAATATCTAAATTCATTTTAATAACTTTATTAACTAACATTTCAGCAAGGTCTTTATCACTGTAAGTTTTACGAACTTTAATGCCTAAATTAGTTTCTGCTTTTTTAATAAAACCATTAATAAGGGATTGAGGGATCTCAGTAGTTGTTCTAACTTCATATATATCATCAATTATTTCAACACTTTCATTAATCACTTGTAAAGTTTTTTCTTCTTTAACAGGAACTTCTTGTGCCTTTTTTAATTTTACATGATTTTCATATTGTTTTATGTATTTCATAAATTTAATTTTAATTTTAATTATATATTATTAATCAAAAGTCATTTTTTATTAATTTTTTTATAATTTTATTTTCCAATAAGTTCCAACTCCATAATTAATTTTACCATCTAAGTCTTCACTTACTTTTACTTGGAAAATTTGATCTTTATTTGTCTTTAAAATAAGCCCAACTTCCGCTGAATTTATTAATGAACTTCTATTTCCATTAAGACCACCCCCTATATATAGTTGATTTTTAGCAGCAGGTATTATAGTATTGGTTACAACTATTCTTTTATATGGTATTTTTAAATTAGTAATTAAAGAAGTACCTGTTAATTTATTTTGAGATATAGTATCTATTGCTGTTACTGTTCCTACTGAATCTATTTTATATATAGCTTTATATATATTTTGAGTAAAATAATCATTTCCTAAGTTATTATATTGTTTTAATAAATCAGGATAATTTGTATCAGGAATATATTTTGGTATAGTATCCCAATGTTGGGTTGGATTAGATTTTACAAATTCAATTTTTCCAGGAGTAGTATCATGAATTTTAATAGTATCATGTATTACTAATGTGTCTGATTTTACTTGAGGGAATGGGGAATGGCAACCACAACTATTAAATCTCATTAATAATAAAATAATAAGTAGGGTTCCGATAATTGGAATAAATAATTTATTCATAGAAACTTTTTTATTTTTATATATAAAAAAAATACTTTGTTTTAACAAATATTTTTCTTATATTTTATTAGTAAAAGTATAATTATTTATTTGCTTTCTATCCCCATTAATTATTCTGCGTATAATCTTAATGTCTATATTAAGAATCTCTGATGCATCATAAACATTATTAAAAGTTTGAATAATATTATTATTTAAATCTAATTGAGATACTTTTTTTGATATTTTTCTTCTATCCCATTTTCCTACTTTATATTCTTTTAATGTAGAGAAAAATATATACTTTCTTTCTAATCTTAAATTTTCAGAATCTTTATACATTGAATCATATATAATTTTTAAATCTTTAAATGAATAATATAAAATAGAACATAAACCATTTATATCAGAATTATTAATTTTTATACTTAATTTAGTATCACTTAACCCATATTCTAAAAATACTTTTTTTATTTTATTTATTATTAAAGTAGAACCTACTAAATCAAATCTTAATCTACCTTCTTTATTATTATTTTCTTTAGAAATAGAACCATCGCCATCAAATAAACCTCTTAAAAAATGCCAAAATAAATCTGAATTTATTTCAGGTAAATCACAAGTAAAAGATTTATTATTAGTAATTCCTAAATTATTTAAATGTTTAACTATTAATTTAGAACAAATATGTAATGTATATCGAGTATATGTTTTATTAGTTCTTTTATCAAATGTTTCTACTTTACATATTTTATGCTCTGATTCAATCTTTTCTTTAAATAATTCAACTAAATCTAAATCTTTTGATATAAAACTGAAACCATATCCTGTATTATCTATACTACCATCAGAAAGTATTAGACCTATTAAATAGGCTTTTTCTTTTGTATCTATTTTTTCAAAAAAATTTTCATTTAATGCTCTTTTTCTATTTGATCTAATCTCAATATTATTTTTTAATAAAATTTTCTTTACCTGAGTAGTTCTAGTTGGTGTTCCGTATATTTTTGATATTTCTACCAAATTTTTACCTGATTTATATAATTCTAAAACATGCTCTTCATTAAATTTTTGTAATTTCATATTTTTTAATTTTATATATTAAAAAATAAAGTTTCCTTTGATTATGAAAAACATATTAATAAAAACAATTATTTTTATTTTTGAAAATTTTTATGTATATTTGTATAAATTAAATATATAATAATAAATAAAAATAATAAAAAATGGAAAACTTAGTGAGTTTCGACTTCGACAGTACCCTTATACACACTCCCACTCCCGAAAGTGGGAAAGAACTTTGGGAAAAAGAAACTGGTTCATCTTGGGCTGGAAGAGGTTGGTGGGGTAATCCTGAATCTTTAAACTTAAATATTTTTTATCCACCAGTTAATCAATGGGTATATAAATTTTATAAACAATATTCAGAAGATACTAACAGTCATTGCTTTTTAGCAACAGGTAGAGTTGAAAAGTTAAGAGGAGCAGTAATAAATGTTTTAAAACTTCATGATATTGAAATAGATTTATATTGTAATCCTGGTATGGATACATATTTATTTAAAGCAAGATTATTTACAAACCTAATTGATAGATATAAACCAAAGAAATTCATTTTATTCGATGATAGACATGAACATTTAATTAAGTTTGTAAATGAGTGGGCTCCTAAACAAAAAGTTCCTGTAGAAGTAATAGATGTAATAAATAAAAAATATTTATTAAAATGAAAGAGATGATCACTTTTAATATATAAAAAAAAATAATATTTATGTCAACTTGTAAAGAAAATAAAAAATTATATGATAAAGAATATAGAAAAAGAAATAAAGAAAAATTAAGAGAACAAAAAAAAGAATGGGTTAAAAATAATCCAGATAAAGTTAAAGAAAGTAGAGTAAGAAATAAAGAATCAAAAAAACTAAGTGATAAAAAATATTCTATTAGAAATAAAGAAAAGTTAAATGAATATAAAAAAGAATGGGCTAAAAATAATCCTGATAAAGTAAAAGAATCAAATTTTAAATATCATCAAAATAAAATGATAAATGATAAACTTTATAAATTAAAACATTTAACAAGTAATATTATTAGAGATTCTTTTAAAAGAAAGGGGATTTCAAAAAATTATAGAAGTGTTTATATATTAGGTTGTACTATAGACTTTTTTAAAAATTATTTAGAAAATAATTTTGAAAGTTGGATGAATTGGGATAATTATGGTAATCCTATTGATGGTTTAATAGAACCAAATAAAACATGGGATATAGATCATATCATACCATTATCAAATGCTACAACAGAGGAAGAATTATTAAAACTTAATCATTATACTAATTTACAACCTTTATGTAGTTATCACAATAGATTTATTAAAAAAGATAATTAACAAAATTAAATTATAAAAATAAAAAATAAAATAAATAATATGTCAACAATTACAGAAACAAGAACATCAACAAAATTAGATGAGATCTTAAGTCAACCATTTGTGTTAATTTTAAATAATGACGACTATAATAGTTTTGAACACGTAATAGAGTGTTTAATGAAAGTTTGTAAGCATTCTTATGAACAAGCATCTCAGTGTGCTCATATAGTACATTTTAGAGGTAAATGTGATGTAAAAAGAGGTACTAAAGAAATAGTAACTAAGATGTATGAACAATTAAAGTCGAAAGGTCTTAGTGTGACAATGGAAGAAAATATCTAATAAAAAAGAGGCTGATTATTCAGCCTCTTTTTTATTTATTTTTTATTTTAT
>Ga0214192_1000646_pt1 | contig 21113 bp, 25 predicted proteins | sample TroBogEpilimnion_44_FD_153030 | JGI IMG/M metagenome (GOLD analysis project Ga0214192, IMG submission 153030) | Freshwater microbial communities from Trout Bog Lake, WI - 29JUL2008 epilimnion | ecosystem: Environmental > Aquatic > Freshwater > Lake > Epilimnion/Euphotic zone | place: Trout Bog... | reverse complement strand
TGAAAGTATCAAGCGCGACAAAGCAAGAGTCCGTAATACAATTTTGGCTAGAGACAATCAAGGTGACTTTGTCAATGAGCAAGGCAACAAGACGCCACCTAAGAACTCATACATGGTGACCAATGTGAAGCGTGGCTCACCATTCGACAAAGAAATGCAGAACACCATCACGCATGCTAAGTATTGGTCAATCCCAAGGCCACTAAACGAGCTTACAGAGATGGAAAAGGACGAGGGTAGTGAAGGCCATTACGATGGCAAAGGAAAACCCACAACGCCTGATAAAGCTCACTATGGACATATGGTCATAGGAGATAACCGTTACGACTATCAAAAGCAACACATATTGCATCCAAGGCTAGTTCAAGTGGGTACAAACAATGATGGTACGCCCCACATGATTCCTACGGACTCACGCTTCTTGGACAACAAAGAGTTGGACAAAAAAATTCCGCGAAGCAAGCAATTTAAGACTAAGAATGGTAAGCGCGCAGGCTTGATTTTGATGACGACTCCAACCGAGTCCACGCCGAATCATGAACATCATTCATCGTTTACGCATGATGTAAACCCAACGCACTTAGAATACGCCAAGAAAAATAATGGTGAGTATGAGATTGATCCACCATTGGCTCAAGAATTTGCAAGGGGCAAAGAGTATGTTGCACCTGAACCCATGAAGATGGTTAAGAAAACATGGGCTACTGGTGGAGCTGTACATTCATCATTGAAGCAGTTGGACTATAACGATGACTTCAATGCATTCCCTGAAACAAATTTTGCTTCACAGCACCATCTTGCAAAGCGCCGAGCAATTAAAGAATAAGGATAAATAATGGCAGAAGATATCAACATTGACGAACAGGAAGACGGATCTGCTGTTGTAGACATGCCAGAGATGGATGTCGATGAACTGCCAGATGGTTCAGCGGTCATACAAATCGACGATGGCCCTGAGTTCAATCCTGACTTCTACGACAACTTGGCTGATTCAATTAGCCCAAGCGTTGTCAGTGATTTAGTTTCCAGATACCGTGATCTACTTGAGTCTGACAAAGAAGCTCGTGAACTGAGGGACAAGCAGTATGAAGAAGGAATCAAGCGCACAGGGATGGGGAATGATGCCCCTGGGGGTGCAACCTTCATGGGCGCATCCAAAGTTGTTCACCCTGCAATGGCAGAGGGCTGTGTTGACTTTGCCGCTCGCGCCATTAAAGAGCTCTTCCCATCCGATGGGCCCGTTAAGTCAAAAATCATCGGGAAGCAAGACGACCTAAAGGCGGCCATTGCCGAGCGTAAGGTTGACTTCCTTAACTGGCAGATCACCGAGCAAATGGGTGAGTTCAGGGATGAGCTAGAGCAGTTGTTGACTCAATTGCCTTTGGGTGGCTCACAGTACATGAAGCTGTGGTACGACGAAGACAAGAAGCGTCCTTGCATTGAGTTCTTGCCAATTGACCGTGTGATTCTGCCATTTGCGGCAACTAACTTCTACACGGCACAGCGTGCGGCTGAAGTGCATGAGATCACTCAGTATGAGATGGATCGACGCATTGCTTCTGGCATGTACCGCGACATCAACTATGTTCAAGCCACCGAGAACATGGAAGAGGGCAAAGTTGCAAAGGCCAACAACAAGATCGAGGGTAAGCAGTTCGAGGCCAATAAGGATGGATTGCGCAAGGTATACCACATCTACACATGGTTAGAATTGGAAGACGACAAAGAAACGCACGGTAAGAGCGCGCCCTACATCTTCATGATCGATGAATTGGACAATGAATGTCTAGGCATCTATCGCAATTGGGAAGAGAGCGATGAAACCATGTCCAAGTTGGATTGGGTGGTTGAGTTTAAGTTTATCCCTTGGAGGGGTGCATATGCGATTGGTCTCCCTCATCTCATTGGTGGATTGTCCGCCGCCCTCACTGGCTCGCTTCGTGCGCTCTTGGACTCAGCCCACATCAATAACGCGGCCACAATGCTCAAGCTTAAAGGAGCCAAGATTAGTGGGCAGAGCCAACAGATCGACGTTACTCAAGTAGTTGAGATTGAAGGAGCGCCAGGCGTTCAGGACATCCGTCAAATTGCCATGCCCATGCCCTTCAACCCACCAAGCCCTGTGTTATTTGAGCTCTTAGGCTTCTTGGATAAGGCTACAAGCTCCGTTGTGACCACAGCCGAAGAGAAGATAGCAGATGCCACTTCTCAGATGCCTGTGGGCACTACGCAAGCTTTGATTGAACAAGGCTCACACGTCTATTCATCTATCCATGCTCGCTTGCATGCATCGCAAGCTAGGGTGCTGAAGATTCTTTGCCGATTGAATCGTTGGTACTTTGACGACATGCAAAAGGGTGAGGACGTATCTGACCTTGAAGTAACCCGTGAAGACTTTGCTCGCAACACGGATGTTGAGCCAGTATCAGACCCCAACATCTTCTCTGAGACTCAGCGCATGGCTCAGAACCAAGCGGTGTTGAGTCTGGCACAGCAACATCCAGAGCAGTTCAAAATGAGTGCGGTATTGGCTCGTTTGCTAAAGCAAATGAAAATACCCAACATTGAGCAGATTATGGTGGACGTGCCTGCACCTGAACAACGTACATCAGCGGATGAGAACGCGGCCATGTTGTTGGGTCAGACTGCATATGCGTATGTACAGCAAGACCACATTGCGCACATCCAAGACCATTTGCAGTTTGGATTAAATCCATTCTTTGGCCAATCTCCATTTGCAGACCCCAACTATTTGAACAACCTTATTGAGCACATTAAACAGCACATGACGTTGTGGTACATCAATAGGTCAAACGGATACGTTGAGGACGCAACAGGCAAGCCTGTGGACGACTATGACGACCCCAATTACACGCCTACCATCGACAAGATATACACGACGATTGGCGCGCATGTGATGATCGATACACAACAAGTGTTTGGTCAATTTACACCTGCGTTTCAAAAGCTTGTACAGATGTCACAGCAAGGCAAAGGGCCTGCACCTTTACCACCTGATGCACAAGTCGTTAAAGACACAAGCACTGCTGAGACACAGCGTAAGACACAGAAAGATCAGCAAGACTTCCAAATTGCACAAGCCAAGTTGCAAAAGGATATGCAAGAACACGCGATTGACAATCAGACGAAGATTCAGATTGAAAACGCAAAGTTGACGCATGAGACCATTCAAACGGTGGCTCAAGCTCAAGCGCAGGCCCAACCGCCTGCGATTCCTGCGGCACCCGCCGCTCCCGTAACCCCTGAACAAGGAGCTCCAAATGGCAACATCTGATTACGAACAGAGAACCGCTAATGTGCCCCAACACAAGCGTATCGCTCAAGGCGAGAAGCTTGATGGCACAGCGATGGAACCAAAAGGTGGAAGTAAATCTTCATCTTCTGGCTCTAAATCTGGCGGACTATCACACGCTAGTAAGAAGAAATGATCGAAGCATTGATCCATAGGATCAAAATACGGCAAGCAGAATTGCAGATTTCCTTGGCTCAAGGCATCCCGCAGAACTATGAGTCGTATCAACGCATGGTTGGTGAGTATGCAGGTGTGCAATACGTTCTGGATACCATCGACAACATGTTGGAAGAAGAGAAAGATTACGATTAACCATGCGCTGAAAAGCGCGTTTATGCACCTGAGATATGGTGTGAAGGAAAAATATGACTGAAAGCAAGCCTATTCCCACAATCGAGGGAAGTAGCGGAACGCCCAATGCTGATGAATTAGCTTGGGCCTTCCCTGAAGTAAGCCCAGGGCAACGCCCCTTCGGCGGTCGAGTGATTGTCCAACTTCGACGAATCAAAAAGAAGTCTGGAATGATCATCATTGTTGATGAAACCAAAGAAAACGAAAAGTGGAACAACATGATCGGTAAGGTCGTGGCAATTGGCCCACTCGCGTTCAAGAACCGAGACACCATGCAACCGTGGGCTGAAGGCTCATGGGCTGAGATTGGTGACTATGTAAGGGTTCCGAGGTGGGGTGGAGACCGTTGGGAGCGCAAAGTTCCTACTGAAGACGGTGAAGATCCCGTTTTATTCATGACAATTAATGATCACGAACTGATTTCGGCCGTCACTGACGATCCGTTATCGTTTAAAGCTTACGTTTAGGAGTAAAAAATGGCTGAAGTCAAAGAGAAATTAGAGGTTGAAGAGCAAAATGACGGCTCTGCAACCGTAGAGGTGCCTGAAAAAGACCTTGTACCTGACACTGTTGAGGAACAAAACGGTTTTGATCGTGCAAAAGAGTCAAATGACTCTAACGACGCTGATGCTGATCATCCAGATGACGATGAAGAGCTCAGAGCCGCTAAAAGAAACCGTCGTCGGGCTAAAAAAGACTTGGTTCGTAAGACAAATCAAGAAAAAGACGTCCGTCTACAAGCTTTACAGCGTGAAAACGAAGAGTTTAAACGTCGTCTAAGCCAATTGGAGCGCAATACCAAGGCAGAACATGTCGTGCGTATTGATAAGAACATAGAGGACGCACAAACGCGCCTTGAATACGCCAAAATGAAGATTGCCGAAGCCACTCAAAACCAAGATGGCCAAGGTATGGTTGATGCACAGTTACTTTTGCAAAATGCGTCGGACGAAGTTCGTCAATTGAAGCAAATGCGTAATCAAGCAGATGAAGAATTGAAGCGTCCACATCAAAACAATGCTCAAGACCCTGCTATTGCACGTCGTGCAAATGAATGGGTACGCCGTAATAGTTGGTATGACTCAAGCCTTCGTGACCCCGATAGTAAGGTGGCAAAGAAGGTGGATGAGCTGATGGTTGCACAAGGTTGGAACCCTACAGATCCCGACTATTGGGACGAGCTTGATAGCCGTTTGCAAAAAGAACTACCTCACCGTTACAATGATCGCAATGACGACGAAAGACGTAATGTCAGACGACCAAGGAATGTTGTGGGAAGTGCAGGACGTGAAGCATCAGCATCTTATGGGGGATCTAATCGCTCCCAGTTTGTACTTTCGCCTGAAAGGGTGAAGGCTATGAAGGATGCAGGCGCTTGGGACAATCCTGAACGCAAAGCCAAGATGATTAAACAATTCATGGCATATGACCGTGCCAACCGCAACAACTAAGGGGAAAACATTATGGAATCACGTCTCAAAAAATCTTTGAATGCCAATGGCCGCCAAGACCGCTCGAACGGGGAAGCAAGCCACAAGGCACCAGAAGACAAGTTCATTTCTGCGCAGGAACGTAAAAAAATGTGGAGCGAGGAGTGGACGCAATCAGCATTGCCAAAGTTACCCGAGATGGAAGGGTGGCATCCTTGTTGGCTTTCGACAACCAACAGCTACGATTCAATTGATAAGCGGATTAGACTAGGGTACGTTCCTGTGAAAGCAGATGAGTTACCAGGCTACGAAGACTATCGCGTTAAATCAGGTGAGCACGTTGGATATATATCTTGTAACGAGATGTTGCTGTTTAAGATACCTATGGAAATTTTCCAAGACGTTATGACACACATGCATCACGACAAACCTCGTGAAGAAGCAGAGAAGGTAATGATCCAAATGGAAAACCTACAGGGACAACGTGACAGTAACGGACGTCGCTTGATGGAGATTGAAGGCGAGGGTATTGGCTCTATTGACAAGCAACCAAGCAAAATTCCCGTATTTTCGGGTTAATCATTTAGGAGAAATCTTATGTCAAGTACATCAGCTCCGTTTGGCTTGCGTCCTGCGTTCCACCCTTCTGGATTGGATCGCGCACAGGCGCTTGCTAACGGTATCACATCTGGTTATAGCTCTAACATTCTGAAAGGCCAACCTGTTGCCTATTCAGCATCTGCGGGCGTAATTGTTCCTATTACTGCTAACAGCACTCAGGCCACATGGTCTGGCGCATTTGCGGGTGTTGAGTGGACAGATACTACAGGTCGTCGTCGCGTAAGCAACTACTGGCCTGCTAACACTGCCTACACCACTGGCTCATGCGTTGCTTATTTCTACAATGATCAAAACATCGTTTATGAAATTCAAGCAGATGGATCTATGGCTCAAACTACTATTGGTAACGAGTACTTGTTCACTAACGTGACAAATGGCTCTACCACTACTGGTTTGTCACAAGCAACTCTTGGCGCTTCTTCAGCCGTTGGCAATGCCCAACCTGGTCAAATGCGCGTTGTTGATTTGGGCCAAGGAGTGGACAACGCGTGGGGTGATGCCTACACAGTTGTTCGTGTTGTTAACTCAGCTTCTCAGTTCTTCGGTACTGTGAACGCTATTGCATAAGGGGTAAATCATGGCCGCACCAATGCGAAGTACGGACTTTAGATCAATCGTTGAGCCAATTCTTAACGAGTGTTTTGATGGAGTCTATGATCAACGTGCCGACGAGTGGAGCCGTGTGTTCCGCGAAGAAGACGGTATTCCCCGTAACTACCACGAAGAGCCTGTCCTTTATGGATTTGGCGCCGCTCCCCAGTTGCCTGACGGTACTCCCGTTACATATCAACAGGGCGGTGTGTTGTTCTTACAGCGTTACCTCTACAAAGTGTATGGCTTGGCTTTTGCACTGACTAAGGTTCTCGTTGAAGACGGCGACCACATCCGTTTGGGCCAAGTGTATGCACGTCACCTTGCACAGTCTTTGGTTGAGACCAAAGAGTTGTTGTCAGCTAACGTGTTGAACACTGCGTTCAACAGCTCATACCCTGGCGGTGATGGTGTGTCTTTGATTAACACTGCACACCCAATCGTCAACGGTACATTCAGCAACCAATTGTCTACAGCCGCTGTGTTGTCTCAAACATCTCTTGAGCAGATGTTGATTCAAATCCGCCAAGCAGTGGACAACAACGGCAAGCGTATTCGTTTGGTTCCACGTCAACTGATCGTGGCCCCAGGCAATATCTTCCAAGCTGAAGTGTTGTTGAAATCAGTATTGCGTACAGGTAACGCAAACAACGACATCAACCCAATCAAGTCTATCGGCTTGCTTGACGAAGGTGCCGCTGTGTTGTCACGTTTGACTTCTGCCACAGCATGGTGGGTTCAGACCGATGCTCCCGAAGGTTTCAAGCTTTTGATGCGTCGTCGTTTGGAGAAAACTATGGAAGGTGACTTCGAAACTGACACAATGCGTTACAAGGCTACTGAGCGTTACGCAGTCGGATTTACCGACCCACGTTGCGCTTACGGTACACCTGGCGTCTAATGTAAAAAAGCGGGGTCGGCGTAAAAAACCGACCCTTTTTTAAAACCTGAGTGGTTCAAGCCACAGGGAGAAAAAAATGCCTCAATTTAGTGATGATCTGTTCTTAGGTACCGCACAAGGTTACATCGGTACTAACAGCACAAACGCTGAAGCCGTTATTACTGGTTCCGTAACTGGCACCACAATGACTGTTACAGCAATGAACTCTGGTGATTCTTTGGTACTGGGACAATACGTCAACGGTACTGGTATTACCGCTAACTCTTACATCTCGGCCTTCGTGACGGGTGCAGGTGGCACAGGTACTTATACCTTGAGCCAATCTTCATCTGCTACTGGTTCGATCACAATTTATGCTTCAGGCAATTCTGGCCTTGGTGATCCTTCTCCGATGGAAGTCGGTGTTGGCCCATTAGGTCGTGAATATGTTTGGGACTTAATTCCACAAACTTTGCAGGCCGCAAACATTGCCGCATCACAAACTCCTGCCGCCGCAGGTAATCTGACACTGACAGCAGGTACTTCTGCTAAGTCTGTTGTTCGTACCGACGGCACTACAGTTATCCAAGTTGACACACCCCGTGCATTGAGCGTAACAACCTCAACTGCCGCCGCAACAACTTTGGCAAGTGTGGCTGTAACAGGAACTGCAGGTCAAATTTCTTACACATCACAAACTGGTTTGGTATCAGGACAACGTGTAACAGTTACAGGTACTTTGAGTGGTACTGCAACGATTACAGGTTACACCAATCCAACAACCTATGTTTTGACTGCTGTAACTGCAACAACTGCTACATTGACAACCACAGCGGGCGCCGCAGTTGTTACAACAGCAGGTACAACAACTGGATTGACATTCACATTGGGCGTGGCTCCTGTGACCGTAACCGTTTCTGGATACGATTACTACGGCCAAGCAATGAGCGAAGCAATCACTTCAAGTGCTGTTCTCAGCACAGCAGTAAATGGAAACAAAGCTTTTTATCAAATTAGCTCAATTTCTGTTTCTGGCGGAACAGGTACAGCGATAACTGTTGGTACAACTGACAAGTTGGGCCTTCCATTGCGTGTATTTGATGCAGGATACATTGTTCGTGCAGGATGGAACAACACACTTGCAAACGATGCAGGTACTTTTGTTGCCGCTGACATGACTACACCTGCAACATCAACAACAGGTGATGTACGCGGTACTTATGTGCCCTCAAGTGCTACTAACGGCATTAAGCGTTTGGTAGTTGTGATTGCATTACCTGGCATCGCTACTGGCCCCAACGCCACACGCACTGGTGCTCTTGGTGTGACCCAAGCTTAATAGGAGGCAGTTATGTCTAGTTTTAAACCAATGGTGAAAATGTACACCGATGAGCCTTCAGTATCACTGAAGCTCAAAAAAGGTGGAAAAGTTAAAGCCAAGCACCACAAAGAGCATGAAGAGCATGGTCACAAGAACATGCAACACCATGCTATGGGTGGAATGCATCATGCATTTGAATCAGAAGCAGGCAAAGCCCCTAAAAAGCCTTCTATGGCTGAACGCCGTAGAGCTATGAATCCCAATTTATACGCTAAAGGCGGCAAAGTGGCTCATAAAGGCATGGGCGGTGCAATGATGAAGAATCCTCTTGCTATGGTAACTCCTGCAATGGCCGCTAAAAAAGCCGCTATGGGTAACAAAATGGCAGGCATGGGCAAACAAATGATGTACGCTAAAGGCGGTTCTGCTAACAAAGCAGAAATGGCTGAAATGCACAAAATTGAAAAAGAACTCAAGCATCATGAAGGCATGAAAGCTTCTAAAGCACATCACGGCTTGAAGCATGGCGGTAAAGTTCACCACATCAGCGGTCATCCCGTTGATTCTCTTGAGCATCACAAGCACATGGCTAAACACCATGCCAAAATGCACAAAGAAGGTGGCTCTGCGCATCACAAGAAGATGCACGAGCATCACAAAGCCATGTGCAAAGGCGGCAAGTACGCTTCTGGCGGTGAGATTGATAAAGCAGAAACCAAAACAACTATTGAAGGCAATGCTAAAAAGTTTGTCAACAATATTCATGATGGCGAGCATGCTGATCACACCAGTGGAAAAACTGGTGTTGTGAAGTTGGGCAACGCAGGTGGCTTCAAACACGGCGGTCACGCCCACAAGAAGTATGCTAAAGGCGGTCGTGCAACTGGTAGTTCTATTCCTAGTGAAACCAACGAGAGCGAAACTCGTGGTCGCACTGAAATGGGTGGCACTATTGAGGGCAACGAGCACTACTATGAGAACACCGACATGCACAGCGGTCGTCCATTCAGCGGTTCAAAGACCACTGGTGGCGTCAAGATGGCTAATGCAGGCGGTTTCAAGCGTGGTGGTAAAGCTCATCACATGCACCACAAAGCTGATGGCGGTGCTATTGATAAGTATGAGACTCGCAACTCTGTTGAAGGCGGAAATTGGGAAAATCGTCCTGCTGATACAACTCCTAAAGGCAAAACAGGCACCAAAACTGGTGAAGTAAAGCTTGCCAATGCGGGTGGTTTCAAGCGTGGAGGACATGCCACAAAAAAAGCCTACGCCACGGGGGGTAATGTCAACGATATGGGCAAATCTGTAAAGATGCCCAAGCATTTCGTTAGCCAACCCGTGGCAAATAGCTTGCAATCTGGCACCTTTGCTAGAGGCGGTAAAGTCGAAAAAGAGGAGAAGCCAAATCTTCGCCTCTTGAAGACCCACACTGGCCCAAAAGGCCATGTCGCCAAGGTTTATAAAGACCGTGATTGGGGTGAGCATCGTGTGAAGTTCTTCAGTCCTGAAGGCAAACACCATGCAGAAGGTGACTATCACACAGATGATCTGAGTGATGCGCATGACACCGCAATTGGTCAATTAAACCGCTACAAAAAAGGTGGTAGGGCTCATTTTGCAGACGGCGGTACAGAAGACCTTTCCAAAGGTGCATATGACGCTTATTATGCAAATGAAAAGAAAGAAAACGAAGCAATGCGCAATGCAGTTTTAGGTGCTCCAAAGCGCGCCTATGATGCTGTAAAGAGCATGTTTTCTTCTTCCAAGCCTCCAGAGGGTAGCGTGACAAAAACTGAGAAATCAGTGACTGTTGCTCCACCCAAAAGGCGTGGCGGCTCAATGAGAAAGTAAATAAGTCGGGGGGCTTCGGCTCCCCACTTTTTAAAGGATAAATTATGAGTAACGGTATCGTTTCTTCAGTAACACGCGCAGGCGCGTATGAGCCATTTGATCTTCAAGTAGCTCGCGGTCAAATTTATGGACACAGCGTTGTTAGTTTGTTTGGTTACAACGGTGGTATTACATCGTCAACAGCCCCTACAACTGCACCAATTCCAATGTGGGAAAATGCCACTGCATATACTTTTCCATCATCAGCGGCAACTTTGACTGTTGTTAGTTCATCTGCATCAGACAATACGTCAGCTTCTGTTTTAATTACTGGATTAGATGCAAGTTATAACCCTCTTTCAGAAACTTTGTTTTTGAACGGTACAAGTAATGTTACATCGGTTAATAGTTACTACAGAGTTAATGGTGTAACTTTAGTATCTGCTGGTACAAGCCAAGTTACTAATGTAGGAACAATTACCTTTAAACAAGGAACGAATATTGTTGCTCAGATAAATCCTAAAGTTGGTAAAAATCAAGCAAGTATTTATTCTGTTCCTAATGGGTATACATTTTATTTGAATGTAGTAGAAGTTAATTCTGATAATACATTGGGCAGTGGCAATGGAATGTATTACAACGTTCAACAAACAGTAAATGGTGTTCAATACAATGTATTGACTCAAGGCTTTAGTTCAGTGTATGTAATTGACAGATCGTCAGCTCCATTTGCATACCCACAAAAATCCGATATTCAATGGCAAATTGCTACAACTAGTTCAACTGCTATTTTGTCTGGGGCAATTATTATTGGTAAATTGATTCAAAACAATAACACCGTAACTGGAGTGGGAACTTAATCATGCCACTGACTAAATCTAAATCCAAAAAAGCTTTTGAGCACAATTTGAAAGCTGAAATTCATGCAGGCAAGCCCCAAAAGCAAGCCCTAGCGATTGCTTATGATGTCAAAAGGCATGCAAAAAAAGCTCATGGAGGACACATCTCCACTCATGAGGCCAATAGCAAACACAAAGGGTGCTGGTAATGGCTAAAACTGGACTTTATGCCAATATCCATGCAAAGCAGGAACGTATTGCGCATGGGTCTAATGAAAAAATGAGGAAAGTTGGCTCTAAGGGTGCTCCTACTAAGGAAGCATTTAAAGAGTCAGCTAAGACTGCTAAACACAAAGAAGGTGGCCCATCACTATCTGTTGGGCGTGGCGAGAAGTTGCCAGTGTCAAAAGGTGCAGGACTGACTGAAAAAGGTCGTGCAAAGTACAACAGAGAAACTGGCTCACATCTAAAGGCTCCACAGCCACAAGGCGGTTCGCGTAAAGATTCATTTTGCGCGAGAATGTCAGGTGTGGTGAAACATTCAAAGGGTGATGCTGAGAGGGCAAAAGCGTCTCTCAAGCGTTGGGACTGTCCTGGTTGGTGAGGTAAAACATGGCTTATAGCGGTACTGTTGGAACGACTGTTGTCACGGTACAGCAGTTTATTGACCAAGGGGCTCGTCTTTCAGGCAAGCTCGCGGAAGAACTCACCGTTGAACAAGTCAATGGTTCCAAGCAAGCCTTGTTTTTTGTTCTGAGCAATCTGATCAACCAAGGTATCAACTATTGGGCTATCAACAAGCAGGTATACGGCCTTTTGCCGAATCAATACGAGTACTTGCTACCTGTGGGTGGTGTTGACGTTTTAAACGCCTTGTATCGCTATATGACCCGTCCTAGCGGGTCATATTCAGCCAGTGATGGTAGCGGTACATCAAACATCGCCGACAACAACATCACCACTTACAACTCAATGACTGTGCCCAACGGCAACTATACGGTCAATTATGGTGCTTCAAACACGCAGTACATTGGGTCTATTGGCTTTATGCCTTACATTGCAGGCGGTGGAAGCGCAGTATGGAATTACTACTTTCAATCGTCAGTGGATGGAACAAATTGGACAACTTTGTACACGGGTACAAATGTCACAGTGACCAACGGCCAGTGGATTTTCCAAGACATTGATCCTGGCGCCAATGTGGCTTATTACCGCATGCAAGCCTTTGGTGGAACCACCTTGGCTCTGTATGAGTGGTATTTAGGTTGCAATTCAACTGAAATCACCATGGCTCGCTTGAACCGTGATGACTATACCAACCTGCCCAACAAGAATTTCACGGCCAACCAACCGTATCAATTTTGGTTCAACAGGACTTTGCCTCAATCCAAAATCACATTGTGGCCAACTCCATCTGACCCTTTTGTGCAGATGACGGTTTGGTATTCACGTCAAATTGATGATGTGGGTGATCTGACAAGTCAATTGGAAATCCCACAGCGCTGGAACCAAGCCATTCAGTTTTTACTAGCTCACCAGATGAGCTTGATTTTGCCCCAAGTGGAGCAAGGCAGGATTGCATACTTGGAAACACAAGCTGAGAAGTATTTCATCATGGCTGAAAATGAAGAACGCGATAAGTCGCCTATTTACTTCAGCCCTAACATTTCTGTGTACACGAAATAGATCATGCCAAAATGGTTAGACACCCGTGGAAACTCAACGATTGCAATCTTTATTTGCGACAGATGCAAGATGAAGAGACCAATCATAGAGGCGCAACCTGACCCAAATTTCCCTGGGCTAAAGGTGTGCGAGCAAGGGTGTGCCGATCAAAAAGATCCATATCGTTTACCTGCAAGACCAACTGAAAGGATTGCATTAAGATTTCCACGGCCTGATGTCAGCGTTGCAACAGATGACAATGGATTGGTTGTTACGCCTACTGGTACAAATATTCCTCAAGGTAATCCAACAGAAATTTATATCAGTACTCAAAGCGACAACACAACACCAAGTCAAAACGGCAATATCAACATCATTTCACCTAACCCAACGAACAATACATCAACATGAGCGGACAAGTAACCATACTCCAATTACCTACGGCCAGTGCTCTAACAGGTACTGAGTCGGTTCCTGTTGTTCAAAACGGGGTTACGGTACAAACAACAACAGGTGCTATCTCTGGTGCAGGTGCGCTTAATTATCCATTTTTGACTGTTAATTCAACAGCAGGACTAACACAAGCAAGATATTTGGCCACTGGGTCAGGTTTATCAGTTACAGACAATGGTGCAGGTAGCACATTACAAATCAATTTAACTGGTGCCGCACAATCTTTGGATAATGCTTCTACTGGATTGTTGGTTAAAACAGGAACAACTACCATTTCTAACACTGCAATTGCAGTGGGTAGTGGAATGACAATAGCTAATCCAGATGCAACAACTGGAAACCCAACAATTGGATTAAATTCGGTATTGCAAAACTTTGCCAGTTTATCTGGAACGGGCATTTTGGCCATCAATGGTACAAGTGTTGGGCCATTTACATTGCAAGGTGTTGCAAATCAAATTGCAATAACCAATGGAAACGCTTTAACAGGGACGCCAACAGTTGGTATTGCAACCAATCCAACCTTGCCTGGGACTGGCTACGTTCAACTTCCTTCTGGTGGAACCGCTCAACGTGGTTTTCCAACTTATGGCGCTATTCGCTACAACTCAGATACTCAAGGACTAGAAGCGTATACCCAAGCAACAGGTTGGGGAGCAATTATTTCTGGAGCAGGTGTATCCACATTTAGTGGTGGTTCAACTGGATTAACGCCAAATACACCAACATCAGGCGCAATCATTCTTAGCGGTACGCTTAATGTTGCAAATGGCGGCACTGGAGCCGCAACATTGACAGGATATTTGGTGGGAAATGGGACTAGTCCGATTACTGCCGTTTCAACCATTCCAAATGCAGGATTGACCAATTCTTCCGTTACTTATAATGGTGTTTCTGTTGCTTTAGGAGCTTCAGGAACTATCACTGCCGCTAATCCAAATGCGCTGACAATTGGCACAGGTTTAACAGGTACAAGTTACAACGGATCATCTGCTGTCACGATTGCAATCGACTCGACTGTTGCGACCTTGACTGGAACGCAAACACTGACCAACAAAACAATCAGTGGTTCAACCAATACATTGACAAATATTGGCAATTCATCACTGACTAACAGTTCTTTGACTGTCAATGGTACATCCATAAGTTTGGGTGGATCTGCAACAGTTACTGCGACCACAACGAATGCATTGACAATCGGAACTGGACTTTCTGGTACATCATTCAATGGTTCAGCCCCAGTAACAATTGCAATTTCAAATACTGGTGTGACATCAGGAACTTATGGTTCTGCATCTGTAATTCCAGTCATTCAAGTCAATAGCCAAGGTCAAATTACTTCTGTCAGCACCCAAGCTATCAACTCTCCAACGTATCAAGGTACTTGGAATGCCAGCACCAATACGCCTACATTAACGTCTTCTGTTGGCACGCAAAGCTATTACTATGTAGTTTCTGTGGCTGGTAACACCACTTTGAATGGTGTTTCAGGCTGGAATGTGGGGGATTGGGCCATCTTTACTGGTGGTGTCTGGGAAAAGGTCCCAGGTTCCTCCTCCGAGTCATTTACAAACTTGACCACAACAAATCTGGCTGTAACTGGACTGACTGGCTATATGTATGCCAACGGATCCAGCAATGTCACTGCAAGCTCCACAATACCCACCAGCGCACTCACTGGGACGCTCGGTATATCTAACGGTGGTACAGGTCAAACAACCGCTTCTGCGGCTTTTAATGCGCTTTCTCCAATCACTTCAACAGGTGATTTGATCATTGGAAACGGCACAAACAGCGCCACAAGGCTAGGAATCGGTGCTAACGGTTATGTATTGACATCAAACGGTAGCACTGCATCTTGGCAAGCCTCCACTGGAGGTGTGACATCGTTTAGCGCAGGAACCACTGGATTTACCCCAAGTACAGGTACAACTGGTGCTGTAACGCTTTCAGGCACATTAAATGTTGCTAACGGTGGCACTGGCGTTACGTCTTCATCTGGTGCAAACAGTGTAGTTTTGCGTGATTCAAACGGAAATATTGTTTGGAACAATGAAGCACCTGGGTACACCAACACAGTCACAGTCGCAGGAACTACAACCCTGACTGCCTCTGCCACTCGATACCAACATTTCAGTGGCACAAGTACACAAACATTAAAACTACCTGATGAAACAACTATACCAACAGCAATGGGGTATATCGTTGACAATGATTCAACAGGTAATGTGACTGTTCAAGACAGTGCTGGCAACACATTAGCTACAGCAGTACCTGGCGGAGCTGGGTGGATTTATTCTCTCTCAAATGCTTCTGCAACAGGAAATTGGGCAGGCTATTTATTGCCCCCAGGAAACAGCGCCACTGCCCCATTGACTTGGGGTACTGCTGGTTTAAACATGGCATCTAGTTATATTCAAGGTATAACAACCTTAAATATGTCAGGCCAGTTAACCAACACCGTAGCCACAGGAACTGCACCTTTTGCAGTTTCAAGCACAACTCAAGTGGCAAACTTGAACGCCGCAACCGCTGGAACTGCAACGAATGTGACCGCTACTGCAGGGTCTGGATCGACAAATTACATTCATTTTAGCTCTTCAGCAACAGGTAATGTCGGGGTTAACACAAACTCATCCCTGACATACAATTACACAAATAATGCCTTAACAGCAGGCATCAACGGAGGAACATTCTAATGGCTCAATCAGGTTATACCCCAATTATTACCTATAACAGTTCAACAACTGGTCACGTTCCAACCACTGGTGGTGGATCAATTACTACTGGTGAGCTTGCTGTCAACATTACAGACGGAATTTTGTTTGTTGGTACAGGATCAAATACATACAACACACTTGTTGCAAGCAAAGGTACAACATCAATCACAACGCTAGGAACTGTTACTACAGGAACATGGAATGCTACGGCAATTGGCATTTCTTATGGTGGCACAGGTCAAACAACTGCAAGCGCGGGATTCAATGCTTTATCTCCAATTACAAGCACTGGCGATTTAATTATTGGAAATGGAAGTAACAGTGCTACACGTTTAGCAATTGGTACAAATGGCTATGTTTTGACTTCAAACGGAACAACCGCTTCATGGGCGGCGGTTCCTTCTGGTGTTTCATTAAGCGTAGCTAATACTTGGACTGCAACACAAACATTTAGCGGTTCATCAAGTACTTTTGGAACTTCATTGCTTAATGCCGCAGAGACGACAACAGTATCAGCCACTGCCGCAACAGGCACTATTAACTTCTACATTAATAGCCAGTCGGTTCTGTACTACACAAGTAACGCATCAGCCAACTGGACATTGAATGTGGCCTTCTCGAGCGGTACGTCTTTAAATAGCGCCATGTCAACAGGCCAGACTGTGACGATTGCTTTCTTGGTAACTCAAGGTTCTACTGCTTACTACGAAAACGTATTCCAAATTGATGGTACGAACGTCACACCTAAATGGCAAGGTGGTACTGCGCCAAGTGCAGGAAATGCTAGTGGAATTGATGTATATACATATACCGTAATTAAAACAGCCAGTGCCACATATACAGTGTTGGCTTCATTGACTCAGTTCAAGTAAGGATTAACCATGCCACCTTTAGTAATAACTCTTGGTTCTGCATCTGCCAAGGCATTTGGTTTTACCAGTGCAAGTCTTGGGGCTAGTAATTTCATAACTAAAATAAGTGGTTCATGTAATTCAGCATGTGCTTTAACAACTGATGCTTCATGTAATATTTATGTAGCAGGTGTTCAAACTGCAAATCTTCTTAAGTTTTGTAAAGCGGGTAAAACTTTGCTTCTTTCTAAAAATCTTGCTTATGGACCTACTTGTGGATGTACAGGAAAGCCTGCTTATAACTCTTATATTAATAAAATTCTTGTTGATAATTCAGGCGCTATTTATGTAAACTCTACAATCAATAATGCTCCACAATTATTTAAAGTAAATTCAACTTTTAGTTCAGTTTCAGCGCAAAAAAACTTTAATTGTAGCGGTAGACTTTGGGATTTATCGTTAGATAAATGTTGCAATGTAATTGGAGTTGGAAAATCATGTACTTCATCAACTGTTTTATATAAATTTAAAGCAAATACTAATTTAACTGTTTGTTATTCAAAACATGCAGGTACAACAGGTGCTTGCGGATATTATGCAGTTGCAACAGATGCTTGCAAATCTATATATGCTTCATGGCAAGCATCTTATGGAAGTAGAGAAACAATAGTCAAGCACAAGCCATGCGGTAGTATATGTACTTCTTTGGGTACAAGACTTTGGAAAAAAACAAGTTCAAGTAGTACAACTTGCCCACCATTTTTAAGAGCATTAACAGTAAATTCTAGTAAACAATTATTAGCAACTGGAATATCGGGTTCGGGTAGTGGTAATTTTGTATTTGCAACTCAATTCAATGCCGCTTTAACTGGTTCTAATTGGGTTAGAAGTATTGTGTCTCAATGTCCCACTAAAAATGCAGGTGTTTGTAGCCCAAGTTCTGTTACTTATGACGCTTGTGGAAATTCTTATGTTGGTGGTTTCGCTTGTAGATGTGGAAATAGAAATGGATTTGTAGTTAAATTTACTTCTTGTGGGTCAGTTTGCTGGCAAAGACAATTTGGTTTAAGCGGAACAGATTTATCTGTAAGCGGCATTAAAATTGTTGGAACTAATTATTTAGCAACAATTAACACAAATTGTAGTAGATTGTCTTTCTTGGTAAATCTTCCTAAAGATGGTTCTAAAACTGGTTCATTGGTTGTTGGTTGTAAAACAGTTTCTTATGTAACTGGTAATATGACTATTAATACTACGGCAACATATACAACAATCGCTTGTACACCTTCTGTTTCAAATGCTTGTACTCCAACAGTATCATCTTGCGGCGGACTTTATAGTATTTCTCCCACTATTACCAATAAAACATTATGACAATCCATGCTTACATTAAATTGTCGACATTGGAATATCCTTTGTTTCAAGGTGATATAAGGTTAGAGCATCCTGAACTTGACCCCAATTTAAAAGGGCAAGATTTTGTTTGTCCTGACACTTATGCCCCTGTAATGTATGTTGATCCTCCTGAATATGATGTAAATAATCAAAATATTAAGGAAGGTAAACCTGTTAAGATTGGCAATAATTGGCAAATAACTTGGGAAGTTATTACCTTAACACAAGCGCAAATTGATGCAAATATTGCTGATGCCAAAAAACTTGGGATAATAAAATAAAGGGGAATTATGTGTAACGCAACTGCGCCAACAATTGTTGAATCTTCTGAAGTAAAAGAAGAACAAAAACCTGAAAACATGATTAACGTTGGCGCATATTTCCCGTCAATGATTTATGACTTTGAAAAACTTGAATTTTTAGAAACAATTAAAACTTCAGTAAATGAAGCATTAGATTTAGTAAAAACAAAAATACAAATTAATCCTTTATACCCTGTTATACAAACAGAAAGTTTGTTAGAAGATTTAAGGCTTAGGGAGTTTTTTACATTTATCGCACAAACTGGATTTAATATTTTGCAACAACAAGGTTATGCAATGGATCACCTTGGAGTTAATTTTGTAGAAGCATGGTGTCAAGAGCATCACAAATTTTCAGGTATGGATCAACATATTCATGGTGGTAATGCTCAAATAGTTGGTTTTTACTTTATTGATGTACCTGAAAATGGTTGTTTTCCTGTTTTCCATGATCCTAGAATTGGTAAAAATCAAGTCTCTTTTATGGAAAAAGATATAAATGGTGTTACATCCGCAACAAGTGGCATAACAATCAAGCCAAAAGAAGGAATGTTTGTGTTTGCTAATTCATGGTTGCCACATTCATTTACTCGTAATGGAAGTGATCAACCTTGCAGATTTATTCATTTCACGTTGGGAATTCAACTTGCACCACAAGAAGAACAACCTCAACCTGAAATAATATGAAATACAAGATCAGATTCAACAAAACAAGGGGTACGCCCGGTCGTGGTACAGAAGACCATTGCTGGCGCGTATTTGAAGACGGCAAAGAGTATTTCATCTGCAGAAGTTATTTAATTTAAAGGAAACATTATGAATCAAATCAATTTTTCTCTTGATCTTGTTAATTCAGTTCTTCAGTACTTGGGCAATCGTCCTTACATTGAAGTGGTCGGATTTATTGATCAAATCAAAAAAGAAGCATCAATGCAAAATGTATCTGCAACGAATGTTGCAAATAACACTGCTCCAACTGTTCCAGTTCCTGTGGAACCCATCCCAGAACCCGTTTCAGATACTAGTTTAACTAGTAGTGAAAACGCAACACCTGCCCAATAATGAGCGGAGATGTTGAAAAGGACTTGGCCGTCCACGAAGCAATTTGCACTGAAAGGTATAACCATATCTTTCAGATGCTCAAGGACGGCGACAAGCGCATGACCAAAATAGAGTATTTGCTCTATGGTGTCATGCTCATGGTTCTCCTTGGGCCAGGGGTTGCGGCCCAGTTCTTTCACAAATTTTTTGGTTTGTAATGGTAAGTTCATTCTTGTATTGCAAAATTTTAGAGCAGTCGTTTTGGCTGTAATTTTTAAGGATTTAATATGATCAACGTGCTTCAATCTCTACAAGATTTCATAGCTAAATTGGGTTTTACTCAAGGTTCTGCTGAACATGATGCGGCTTCTAAATTTGCTGACTTCTTAACTGAAGAACAACAAAACATTCAAGACGCAATCACATTGCTCACTGATCATGGCTACACAGTCACTCACGATGCTTTGCCAGACGCAGTGGCCGCTCCCGCTGATCCTGTTGTTGCCCCCGCAGACTCTACAGCAACTCCTGCTGTAGCACCTGCAACAAATTGAGTTAACCTCCCCCACTTAGGTGGGGGTTTAAATTTAAGGTGTTGAAATTGATCCGTTTACCCTTGTTGCCCTTGCTTCAGGCGCTTTCAAAATGTGCAAAGACGCTTGCGAGATGTACAAAGAAGGGCGTCAAATTGTTACTGACATCGCCCATGAAGTTGATGGAGTTGTCAAAGACGTTAAAACAGTACAAAAGAAAGCCAAAGGTCTTCTTGGGTTCTTGACTGCCGTCTTTGGCAAAAAAGAGGAAGAGAAGCCACAAGCTTCTCAACCTGCAAAGAAGGTCAAGAAGAAGAAAGAACCACCTCCAGAATTTGATGAAAACCTCATTTACCAACAGGTTAGTGATGCTCTCATCAAGTTCTTCCAAGCGTACAACGCCCTGAAAAATTACGTTAAGGAACAGGAAGAATTTGCTCTTCATGCAAATAATGACGAGGGCCAAGAGGCCGCAATCAAGATCACGATTGCCAATTTGCAGATGGAGAAGTTGAATACAGAGCTGAGTGATTACATGGTGTACCACGTCCCACATGAATTGAAGGACTTGTATACTCGGGTCAATCAGCAAATTGGTCACATTGCCAATGTGCAAGCGCTTGCAAGACGGGAAGAAATGCTGAAGGAGCGTAGGGCAAAATGGCAACGGCGGCAAAAGGCAGATCTAATCAGGGGAAGAATGGTGGCTTCAGCAATTACAGCGCTGATGCTAATGTGGATATGGCTGATGATAATAAGTCTGACTCACTCGCCATCTTACTGATTGTTTTACTTTTGGTTGTTTTGTTATTGTTGATTCCGTTGATTGCTTGGATGTATGTGGATGTGAGGCAGATGGAATTAAGGGTCAACAAAGCTTTGACAAGGATTGAAGGGAAATGATTAAAAAATTCAGTTTTGTATACACGTCAATATTGATATGTATATTTTTTCCATTTCTGTGTACAGGTTGT
>Ga0214192_1000645_pt1 | contig 21148 bp, 42 predicted proteins | sample TroBogEpilimnion_44_FD_153030 | JGI IMG/M metagenome (GOLD analysis project Ga0214192, IMG submission 153030) | Freshwater microbial communities from Trout Bog Lake, WI - 29JUL2008 epilimnion | ecosystem: Environmental > Aquatic > Freshwater > Lake > Epilimnion/Euphotic zone | place: Trout Bog... | reverse complement strand
AAATATCTGCATAGGTAAAAGGAGTTTGTTGATTAACAAGAAACTCTCTTACCTTTTTTACAGCATTTCCTTTGGGTTCAATTTTTATCTTTTCCATATAAATAATATATCATAATCAATCTATATTCCTCAGAAACATTCCATAATTATTTATTTGATCAGGTATATCAAGATCAGGTTTAAATCTTAATCTATTTTTTTTAAATGCCCTGTAGTCTACATGGTGATGCCATCTATTAAATCTCCATACCACCTTAGCAACATCAGGATGCAAATTAGCCAACATTTGTGATTTAGGTAAAGTTCCTTCTTTAAAATAAAATTCATCTGAATTACCACCTTTCATGGTTTGAGTTTGTGCTTTTTCTTGGATAAATGCATTGAATTGAACTGTACACCAACCATCTTTAAGAACTCTTAGGGATAGATCTGTATCTTCGTTATACCTACCTCTCCACCTGTAAGGAATATCATTCCTAATGAGCAAACAAGAGTAAATCCTAGTATTTAAAATAAAAGGAGGATGTTGTTCTTTCGATTGACAGAAAAAATCATAATTAAATCCAGTTATTGCTAGATTTTCATATCGATCGACAAAATCCTCTGAAGCTTTAAAAATTGCTCCAGTAGTTACTTTGACCATTAAATTACGATTTAATCGTTGAAATGATGCAATGTTGTCATCCATTACCCAATGCCATTTAGCATATAAACCAATGGAATGATCCCATGCAAAATTACGAGCACAACCAGCTCCTTTTCCTTTTGTGAATCCAAGATCATCACAAGGATCATAATCTTCTAAGTATTTTTTAGGAAGAATAAGGATTTTTTCAGGATTGATTACATTTGCATATTGATCATATTCTTGTTCTTCAACAATGATGTAATAAGGAACATTGATCTTTTCTAATGCTTTACTGGTTAATCTGCTTTCCCATCTGCCTTTAGAAACAATGTAAATTGGATAACTAGGATTCATCAACATATCTTAAATTTGAAACAATTCTAGGTTCAGCATAAGGAAACCAAATAGTTTTTTGATTCTCAGTAATCTTTTGATCCATAAGTTCTTCAAATTTCTTTACATCTTCATCATTCCTAAATCGAACATAAATAACTCGATGAGGTGATAGATCACCTTGCACAAATTCAGGCATATTTTTCCAATGATCTTTCCAGCTTGGTTCAAGTTCTCCATCAAATAAATCAGTCATTAGTCCTCCAAATATTTAATTATTGGTTGATTAAAACTTTCTGTAAATTGTTGGCTTCTTTTATCAAACCATAATCCTAGTGTTCCTTCCCAATCCCCATTTCTTTGCTTTGCAGTAATTAAAAATGTATCAGGTTGTGAATTATCAGCAATTTTATTTTGTTCAGTTTCTTTTTCTTTTACTCGATTTCGAGCAATCAAAATAACATTATCTGCAAGATCAGTAATTACTCCTGAACCTTTAATATCTTTCTTTTCAGCTATTCGATTGCTTTCCCCACCTTTACGAATGTGATGGACTAAATGAATATGCATTTTTGTTTCTTTGGCTACATCACACAAAGCATCTACTAAATCCTTTTGACCATTAAAATCATCTTCTCCTCGAACCAATTTCATCATGGAATCTAAAATAATATGATCACAATTTAAATGTTGTTTTGCGTATCTACATAATGCGATCGACTGCCAAGGTTCAATTCTGCCTTGATGATCAAATAAAAATGCTTTCTCTTTTCTCCAGTGCATAAACTGTTCAATATCTTGATTTGATACATTTAACGAGCCTACTGCTTGGCGAACCATTCGTGATAATGTCTTTGTTGGTGTCATTTCTAAAGAAGCAGTAAGAACCCTTTTATTAGCTTTTAAAAGAGCAAGTTTTAATTGACCAAGAATAAGAGATTTACCTGATCCATTTTCACCTGCCCAAATGGTTAGTTCAGAATGTCGTAATCCAACTAACTGATCCAGTTTTTGCCAAGGTAATTTATCTCCTTCAATGCCTAAATGACGATTTTTATAGTAATTCTTAATTTCATCTTCAAATACTGCCTTTTCTTTAATTTGATACATAATTTCGTGAAATTCACGATACTGCTCTAAATCAATGTTGATTAACATAAAGCTCATTCTCCGAATCTGAAGCTAGTAAAAGCTTTGGTTTTAAATTAATGATATGTAAATACCAAGCTAAAAATTGTTCATCTGTACCATCTTTATGCAATAAATGAACAATTTGATTGTTTAAAAATGCTAAATCAATTCCTCTTGGCATATCTTTTTCAATATAGATACTTGGTAAAGCACAATAATTGTCTTTAGGATTAAACCATTCATCTTTTGTTCCAACAAAAACAAATACACCATGCAAATAATTGTTGTTGTACCAAAACTTAAAGGCTTCATCCTGTCCAATCATAAAAAATTCACTTTCTGTTTAGGTTGTTCTTTAGTCATCCATTCAGCTTTGAATCCTCTCCAACCATTTTGACAACAAACAATCATTACTTGTTCTAATGTCAAATTGGCTTTTTTTGCTTCCTCACTTAAACCTTTGATTACAGTTTCAGTTACTGGTGCTTTTATTTTGTTTCTAAAAAATAAATAGTCTTTAAAAACTAAATCACTAACACCTTCAGGTGTATTAATATTCTTCTCTTCTCTTCTCTTCTCTAGTGACGATTTTGTAACGATTTGTGCGTTACTTTTTGCGTTACTATTTCGATGCTTATCTTGCCTATCTTTCCCTAAAGCCCTTGATTTTGCTGATTTTCCATTGTGATAGTCAAAATTTGTCATTCTTAAAATACTTCCATCTTGTTCTAACCATCCTACGAATTGCATTTGTTCTGCAAATCCTGTAACGCAAGTTAAACGATCAAGAAACGAAAATGTAACGCTATTTGCGTTACCATCTACTGTATGTTTATCAAACCATGACCATACTCGAATTAGTTTTCCTACAACTGCATCAGGATCAATACCTAAACGATTTGCCATTGCCAATACCTCTGGTTTATCAGGAGTATCAACTTGAAACTTAATCCAATCACCAGCCATGTTAATCTCCAAAAATATCAGGTCTAAGCATTTCTCTAGTTAATCTACCATCTGATAGTTCAACTATTTTTCTTAAATGCTTAATTGGAATTCCTTTACATCTTGCTTTCCATTGATAAATTGCAGTTTCTCTTATACCTAAAAGCATTGCTAATCGATACAAAGAGCCGAACTCATGTTTTAATTCTGTAAAAATGTCCATGTAAAACTCCTTTCTAAAATAATACTACCACATTTTATAACATTTATTATTAAAATTAAATTTAATAAATTATTTTTATAAAAGTGTGACTATGTAAGTTATTTAGATAGAATTTTGATGAGTTGTATAGCTGAATCAATAGAATCAATTCTAGCTACAGTTCCACCATTCCATGCTTGTAGCCATTTTTCTTGATGAGGAGTGTACTTAGCTTTAGCACTGGATTTAACTTCTACAAGAGCTGTTTTATTGTTAATTCCCACCAGTAAATCAGGACAACCTTTACCAACTCTACTGAGATCCATTACTGTTGCTCCCATTTTTCGCATGGCATCAATAATTTCTTGTTGGTTTTTATCAGTTCTTTTTGAAAAAGTCATAGTTTTATTTAGATTTATGATATAATAGTTTAGAGTAGTAATTTTACTACCTTATTTCACGAAAGGAATATAAATGACAATGACCTATGATGATTGGTTGCAAGATCCATACCATGATCAAACTTTTTGCCAAGATGATGTAAATGAAAAAGTTAAAGAATTAACTTCTGAAGGAGCAGATTTTGATCCTTATGATTGGCAAAATTTTACTAATGCTCTTTGTAATGCCAATGTTAAAGAAATTGGACAAATTTTTAGTTTTTCTATTGATAAAGAATATGAAAAATTAGGTAAATTTATTCATTCTTTAGTAGTTACTGAGATGGAAAAAAGAGCTGAAAAACAAGCTATTGAAGATTTTGAACAAGATTCTGTTTTTGTAGAATAACCCCACGAAAGGAAATTTCTAATGAAAGTTTATAAAGCAATTAATGCAGTACAAGATGAATTATCAAAGATTGGTATTACTAAAAATAAAACAAATAGCCAAGGAGCTGGATATAAGTTTCGAGGTATTGATGATATTTATAATGCTATCAGTCCATTGTTAGCTAAACATAGTCTTTGTATTTTGCCTAGAGTTCTTGCTAGGGAATGTGTAGAAAGAATTGCTAAAAGTGGTGGAGCTCTATTTTATGTAACTGTAGAAGTTGAATTTGATTTTGTTTGTGCTGAAGATGGTTCAAAGCATACAGTTAAAACTTTTGGTGAAGCTATGGATAGTGGAGATAAAGCTACAAATAAAGCTATGTCTGCTTCTTATAAATATGCCTGTATTCAAACTTTTGCCATACCTACAGAAGGGGATAATGAATCAGATAGTCAAACTCATGAAGTGAATCCAAGACAAATACAATCAGCATCACCAGTTAATAAAACTCAATTAACTGAAAGTCAAGTTGCAGATTTTCTAGCATCAATTGATGCATCAACAGATTTATCTGAACTTGAAAAAGCTTTTAAATCAGCATATCGATTTGCTTATGGACAGCAAGATCAAGAAGCCATTAAACAATTTACTAACAAAAAAGATGCAAAAAAAACTCAATTGGAGAATAAATAATGAATAACTTAGCCCTATATACCATTGCTGATCAATATTTAATTGATATGCAAAAATTGCAAGAGATGGAGATTGATGAGCAAACTTTTGCTGATACATTAGAAGGTCTTTCAGGTGAGCTTGAAATAAAAGCAACAAATGTTGCCATGTTTATTAGAAATCTTGAAGCATCAGCTGATGCAATTAAAGTTGCTGAAAAAGCTATGGCTGATCGTAGAAAGTTAATTGAATCTAAAGCAAATAGACTTAAAGAGTATCTATTAGAAAATATGGTTCGTACTGGTATTACTAAAATAGAAAGTCCTCATTTTGTTTTAAGTGTTCGTAAGAATCCACCAGCTGTAGATGTTTTTAATCAAGAAATGATTCCTGATGAATACTTTGATATTCCTGAACCACCAGCTCCTAGTTTAAATAAAAATCGTTTGAAGGAAGATCTGAAGGCTGGTGTAGTGATCGATGGTGCAAGATTGACTGCTGGACAATCTTTATCAATTAAATAAGGAAATATCATGTCTGTAAATAAAGTAATTTTAATAGGTAATTTAACTAAAGAACCTATGCAAAACAATCTACCTGATGGTTCTTTTGTTACTAACATTACAGTAGCTTGTAATGAAAAATACAAAGATAAATCAGGTGAACAAAAAGAACTGGTTGAATTTATCAATATTTCATTTTTTGGTAAATTGGCTGAGATTGCAGGAAAGTATTTATTAAAAGGTAATCCAGTGTATGTAGAAGGTAAGTTAAATACTTCTAAATATACAGATAAGAATGGAGTAGAAAAATACTCAACTAAGGTAATTGCTACATCAATGCAATTGCTTGGTAATAAATCAGAAGCTCAACCTAAAGATGGATCTTCAAATAAATCTAAAGATGGGTTTCCTGATAAGTTATCTGATATGGATGATTTAGACGATCAAATCCCGTTCTAAAAAGCTTTGGGGATTTATAGAAGATGGAGTGGTTTACCAAAAAATAACCTCAAGTGCAATGCTTGACCTTTCGTGGCTTTTATAAATCCCCACCTAAAAAATAATTAAAAATAATTAAAATAATTGTTGCAAATATAATAGTTCTCTGTAATACTATTATTAATTACTTACGAAAGGGAATTAAAAATGAAATTTCAAATTACATATAAAGCAACAGGTGAAGTAGCTAAATATCGTGCAAATGATTGGGTTTCTTTTGAAGCTGAAGTTTGGGATATTTTAAGATGGGTAAATACTTATAATACCCCTGAAACTGATTTTGAATTTATGGTTGATGGAAAAGTTGTTAGTTTAGATCTAGCACAAAAATCTGCAACATTTGCTCGTAATGAATGGGAAGCAAAAAGAGCAGAAACCAAAAAGCCAATTAGAGTTAGCCAAGGAGTAACTTGTTTACCTAATACTTATAGAACAATTTGGGTTAATAAATAATGTATTTAATTTACGATGAAACTGGTGATCTAATGCGTAAAGTTCGTTATAAAGCTGAAGCTATAGCACTGGTTTCAATTCGTGAAGGTTGGACTTACAAATACATTAGGAATAAACCAATTGATTTAAGTAGTTTTGAACCAGCACCATTTTAAATTTCACGAAAGGAATCAAAATGTTTTTAGATCGTTATGAAATCCCAGCTTGGGTTGAATATTTAGTTGCCACTTTGTTTGGCATTTTAATTGGAACAGTTATTGCATATTCTATATGAATGGCTCTAATACTTATCAAGAAAGACAATCAGGAAAAAATACTGCTGAAATTTTATTTGAAAATTACTGTTTAGAAAAAAATTACAGTATTTATCGATTAGGATTTGATGAAAAAAATCAAAATATTAGGAATTTTTTTGATTTAAATCCATATATTCGTAATTTACCTGATTTTATTGTTGATATTAGAGATCAATTATTTTTAATTAATGTAAAAGGTACTGCAAATTTTAAAAAAAAAGAGATCGATATGATTCCATTTTTTTTAGAGTGGTATAGCAGTAAAAAAGCACCATTGGTTTATGCCTTTTGTTTTACTGGAAAAAAACCAATTCTTTTATATCCTGAAAAAATTATTGATTTGTATATGACATCAAAGGATCAGAAATGGTCTGATGGTGTAGTTTTCAGAAACTTAAATTTAGGAGATTGATATGAGTATTCCATATAACACTGGCAAAGTTAAGATTGGTTGCAGATATGTACCAAAACCTTATATTGAAAAAGATAGGGATATGTTACTAATTCAAAAATGTTTATTAAAAAAAGGCAATGAAGGATTGATTCAATTTTTAATAAATACTTTTAAACAAATTATTTAGGGAAAAAAATGAGAGTTATTGAAAAACTTAATTTAGATCCAGTTGCAACTTTTCCTCAAATAGCACAAGAACTTGGAGAAAATGAAGGTGCTATTTTTGAGTGCTATAAAAGAGCTTTAGTTAAATTGCAGGTTTCTTTAAGAAGAAAAGGTTATAAATTGGAAGATTTTTTTGGGTACATTAAAAATGAGCACTAAACGACACAAACACGCTGATCTTATTCATGCTTGGGCAGAAGGTGCAAAAATTCAAGTTTCTTATCTTGGGTATGGAAAAAAATTACATGATAAGTTTTGGCTTTATGATCCACATCCTATTTGGTGTCCAACCCTTGCTTATCGTATTTATGAACAAGAAATAGAAACACAACCACAACTTGAACTGGAAATTAAAAATGATTAAATCAGAAGAATTATGGAAACAATTCGCATTAGAGCAACAAGCAGATTTAAAAATGTTGTTTGATTTATTAATTGAAAATCATGAAAAAACTGCTAGAGAAATATTGATAATTTATTTAACTAAAAAAGGACTTTATTAAAATGATTTTAGTACATGGAAATGATGGTCTTGATTATCTTGTAAATGAAAATTTAATAACTTTTATTACTATTTTTAAAAATGGTAGTGGTATCCATTTTGATAATCAAAATTTTGTTATGGTAAACGAAACAGCTGATCAAATATTAATATTAATCAATAAGGGAAAAAAATGAGTGAACCTAAATCATGGTTTTATGAAAATGATGAGGTAAAAGGTGTTTCTTTGTATAGAGATGCTTTGCAAGGAGAAGCTATTCCTTTATATACACATCCAAAATATGAATGGATCAAGGTTGAAAATGAACTCCCCAATGAACTGGAATTAGTTTTTATTTTTGCTGATTTTGGAGCTAGTAATTTTAGAGATTTTGTAGTTCATTCAAAAGGACAATTTTTTAGAAATAATAAACCAATACCTTTTGTTACTCATTGGATGAGATTGCCTGAATTACCTAAGGAGATTCAATCATGATGGGTATAACTGACATTATAAGAATAAAAGAAAAGCTATTAGATCATCAATGGTTTTTTGAAAGAAAAGATACACCAATACCAGTTATAACGAATGATACGCAATTAATACATACCTTAGCCAATTTATTACATGATCAATCTATAGAAATCATGCAATTAAATAGCAGATTAGCAGAATATGAAGGGGATGATGATTGTGCTTATCCTAATTGTGCTTGTTCACCAGTATGTAAAGATTGGAAAGCGAGAGAAAAATGAAACTAAAAGATTATTTAGCATCACTTTTATTGGCAGTAGCTTGGGGACTTTGGTTGGGTTATTTAATATGGGGAAATTTATGTTAATTAGTGAAGTTTTAAGGTTGGCAAAAAATAATTTGCCTGAAAAAATTTGGGTATGTGTAGCAATTAATTATTGTGATATTTCTTTAAAAGATAAAGATAAGGCAAAAGATTATATAAGATATTTGCTTGGAGATTGTGGAACAGTATTGTCTTGGTTAATGACAAAAACATATATTCCAAAACATGAAATTACAGCTAAAAATTTAGTAATTTATCGTCAAAAATGGGTTGATCACATGATTCAAGAACTTGAGAAAGAAGGTAAATAATGACTTTAAAAGAATTAGATGAATTATTGAGAGAAAATCCAAGTTTTATTTTTTCATTGCAAACAAAAGTTGAAGAACAAGAAAAAGAAATACAAAAGTTAAAAGATTTATTAGGCATTCAAACATCTTCTGCCGATTTAAACATTAAAGCAGTTAATAAAATTAAAGAACAAGCAAAAGAAATTGAACAGTTAAAAGCAGATGCAGAAAGATATCGATATTTAAAAAAGTATCATTATCAATTAAGAAATCCATATAGTGATTATGATTTTGGTATGCAATTAAATTTTGAAGTAAGTGGAGTATGGTCTGATAATCAAGATCCAGCAGTTTTAGACAAGATGATTGATATAGCAAGGGGTAAAAATGACTGAACAAATTCAAAGTGCCAATATTATTGCTGATGAATTAGAAAAAATTACTGATTTACGCTGGTATGCTTCAGAATTATTGCGTAAAGATGCAATTACGATGTTAAGACACCAAGCACAAGAAATCGCAGACCTAAAAATTACCAATCAAGATTTAAAGTATCAATTGATTCAAAAGGCAGGTGAACAAGTTTTAACTGATTTTAAAGAATTGATTGATGAAGATAATGATATTTTTCGCAAAGAACAAGTGGAAAAGTTTTATGCTGAAGCAAGACCTTTGCGTGAAAAATATAAACTTAGTGAATTAACTGATGAGGAAATATGGAAAGTTATTTCACACTTTTCTTTTAAAGATTTATCAAGTGATTTAATTAAATTTGCAAGAGCAATTATTAAAGCAAGTAGAGGTGAGAAATGATATTTAGTTATCAAAAAGAAGGACAATGTACCGAATTTAGTTATGTTCAATGGAATGATGAAGATGCTCAAGGTTGGAAAGAAACTATTTATATAAAACAACAACAAAAAAAATTTACCGATGAAGAATATGAAGAATTAATGAAAAAATGGGATTATTGGCGAAAACAAATTGCTGATGGTGATACAAGTTCTGCACCACGAGATTGGTTTGAAAGTACTATTGATTATTTATTTGAGAAAGCAAGTGAAAATGAATAATAGATCTGAACTAACTGAAAGAGAAAAATCAATATGGGAAATGCGTACTGAAGGAATTAGATATAAAGTAATTGCAAGTAAATTTGATATATCAATAGTTAGAGTAAGACAAATTTACGAAAAAAGTTGTAGAAAAATAGAAAATAAACAGAAAGGTTTAATTTAATGAATCTTATTGAATTTTCAATCTTTGGAATACTTTTATTATTAGCTATTAGTTGTGGATTTTTATTATTTTTACTACTGGAAGATGATGAATGAAACTAATCACTTTTTGTTTCTGTGTTGCCTTACTACTTTGTAGTTTTGTTATTTTTATAACTGAGATTTCACGATGATAGACAAAATTTTATTTGTTGTATGGTGCATTGCTAGTTTTGCTTTAGCAGTATTTTGTGTTTATGTATTTGTGCAGGTAAGTAAACCAGTTACGATTGGTTATCCTTGTGCTTACGCAAATATTTTAGTTGATGCTCCTAAGGATCTTAGGGAAAGATGCCTAGGAAAGCACTAATAGAGCATTGTTGATGTGTTTAATGCGATCATCTAAGCCAATAGTTCCACCATTAATTCTTCTTGTCATGGTGGTGAAGTCTTTGACATCAGCAAGAGCATTTAGTTTTCTAGTGCTCCAAAACCAACCACTAGATAAACAAGCATATTCAGGAGTTGCTAAAAGGCTTGGATTATCCACTATTTCAGGCTTCTGAATAGAGTTAGCAAAAGCAGTATAGTTAGCCCTACCAGTAAGTTGAATTAAACCCCTGCCATAGTATTTAGCACCATCTCCATCTTGTATATTACCTAGATCAGCACGATGCCCATAGATGAGCTCTGCAATAGCTTCCTTGCCTTTTGCTACAGCTGTAGTTGCTTGAGCTAATGAGATCCTTGACCATATTTGAGTTAATCGTATGGCTGAGTAATTCAAGTTTTCTTCTAAATGAGTAAATCCACTTTCATGATAAACCTGTCCCCAAAATGATGCCATTCTTACTGGTGTATTAATCTCAAACTTATTAAAACAGTCTTGTAATGGAATAAGCCATTTTTCATCTGTTCCAAGTTTTTTTAATTGTTCAAGGGTTATCATCTTCTTTCCTTGCAATTTTGCCTATTTCAATACCACCAAGGACACCTACGAATGATCCAATAATCATTTGAAAAGCTGGAGTTATTGCTTCAAAAATTTTATCGTTATTAATATCTTTATCAAATAAACCAACTAATAAAGTACCAACCATTCCAATGATAACAATACAAAGAGTAACAGTAACACAAACAGTTACAAAGCCCGATACTGATTCTCTTGCTATCATTTTGAAGCTACCCCTTGAACTTTTTCAAAGGTTCTTAAACCTCCCATGCCAAGCATACCCATCATGAGTTGCCATAGGTTGTCATCCAATCCTACTAATGGAGGAATGGTTATTCCAAAAGCAGGAAGAATACTAGAAGCTAAAGGTTTTAATAAGTATTGATAGAACAAAGCTAAAGCACAAACCCAACCTATTGCTGGTCTCCAACCTGAAACAAACAATGATCCATTTTGTGCTTCTGCTTTATTAATATCTGTTTGTGCAGTCATGGATGCTAATTCACCTGACTGTTGAAGTTTTAATAACTCTAGTTTTGCTTGATCAGCTTGAGCTGGATCAGGAAAAATTCTAGTGATTAGGGTATTCCCTAAATCTAATACTGCTGAAATTGGATCTAAACTCATTTATCTGCTTTCTTATCTAATTTTTCAAATAATCGATCTAATATAGCTTCTAATTTGTCAAATCGTGATTGAATATCTTGTTTTGTTACATAACTTGTTGGTAGATCTACTTCTATTTTTTTTAAATCATCTTTAAGTTTTTGAGTTGCTTCCCAAATTTGCCTAGCAAACCAACCCAAACAGGCTAATGCAGTTGCAATTCCTAAATTAAGTAAACTTTGAAACTCCATTTTGTCACCTATTTGGGTTAATTGATTAAACTACTTCAGCTTCAACAACTTCTGATTTAGGCTCTGCAACAGTCATATTCTTTTGAAGTTCTGCATTTACTGCTGTATGCGTATTCGTGATTAACTGTGCAACTTCATTAAAAGGTTTACTACCTAAATAACTTAAAATTGAATTAATTAGATCGATTGGAAGATTTACGGATTGCATCATTGTTCCTTAAATATAGGCAAAATTACCTAAAATCATTATAAATAAAATTATAGAAATTGGTAATAAATTTATGCCCACACCCTAATAGGATCTGTTAGATAAACAATATATGGCTTTAATGGTTCAATATCCTCATCATCGAGTAAGCGAATATTAACCCCATAGTTAGGAGGAGGATAGGGAATAGGCTCATAATCATCAGGAGTAGGAATTGGTGGTCGCTGATAGACTGTTCCAATGACCGATATGTTCTGATAATTAGGTTGTAAATATGATTCAGTTTTAACGATTTCAGTAGGCTGACCTTGTTCATCGAGTTCATACTCCGTTGGGATGATTGTATATAGAATCGGTAAAGATTGTGCTTCGTCTGTAAATGATAAGTAGATGTCTTGCATGATTAGCTTCCTGTGAGTGCTTGGAGTTGAGCTTGTGTTAATGCTATTGGATAATAAGCATATTTTTTTATTCGACCACCAAATCCAACATAATTACTAAATGATGTTCCACCAAAATATAATTGGTTTACTACTGGCATTTGCCCTGTAAATGTTGTGTAATTACTATTTGTTCCGTTAAATACAACAGCAGATGTGTTATTCATTTGTAAAGAACCTGCTATTTTGTAAAAAGAATTACTTAATCCTAAAGCAGAAGCTCCTGAGCTTATCTGTATATTTGAACTACCTGTAACAGAATAAAGCATTCCATTTGTGGTTGCATAAGAAAGTAAAAAATAACCTGAACCGCCTATTGTTGCACCTGCACCAAGTCCACCAAATAAAGCTCCAGCGTTTTGCGATGGTTGTGATTCAATGTATTGTGTTCCCTGTTGATTGTTATACCAACTACTAAAGTTAGTTCCTGTCATTGATGCGTTATCACTAGCCCTTGTTACTTGGGCAGAAGTAGTGGCTATTGGAGATGTTGCAAAGGCTAAATTTTCAATTTGATTTTGCCAAACATATGCACCACTATATCCATTTCCTAAATAAGAAACACCACCATCACTTGTTGCTAAAAATACTGCACTAGAAGGTATACCACCTGTTGAAAGTGCAGTATAAGTTACTGTGCATCTGTACCAACCATTACCTACTGCCGTAATAGTGCTAGAACAATTACTTGTACTTCCAGCAACGCCAGTTCCAAGATTAAAATATGCTAAAGAAGTTGGATTAAAAGCAGATGGTTGCATAACAATCCATGTTCTTTCTTTTGCTTTAGCATAAACTGATTGTGTATAAGTTTGACCTGTGGTTTGACCTAAAGTTGTAAAATAAAATCCATGACTAGATGTTGCAGTATTTTCAACTAAAAGCTGTGCTGTCTGCGTTCCATCAGGAGCAATATTTGCAGTCGCAGTAATTGTTGCGTTACTTTTAGCCCATACAGCATTAGTAAAATCTTGCGAATAAGTCAGTAAATTCGTAGAACTCTGCTCAATCAATAAACCTAAACTTTCCCCTGTTGTTGGATTAAAATCAAATCTCGGTGCGTTAATAGGTGCTGTTAGTAACTGAGGGATGTAATTAGAAGTGGCTACTGTAGTTGTAATATTAGTTGCAGTTGCACTACTTCTATTTTCTAATTGTGAGCCATAAATATTGATTGCATCGCCACTTGTAACAATCTGAATACCAATAGTTCTAGAACCTGCCGATGGTGTCGCAGTATAAGTGTATTTAGCCCATGATCCTGTGATTGTGACTGGGCTTAATGTAGAACCATCAAGTGTTAAGTTAATCGTGCCTGTGCCTGTTACACGCTGAATCCAAATACTTTCTGTGTAGGCAGTTGCAGTTAATGTTAATGTTTGATATAAAGTTGCGTTTCCAGCAGTTGCAGTCATTGAAAATGCAGTTGTTCCACCCGCAGGATCAGTTACTCCACTTGCAATAGTTGCACTTGTAGCCACCCATGCAGCGTTGCTAAATGTATTAGATTGCAATAACAAATTTTGCTCTGCCAATACACTCGTTTTACCATCATAATATGGTGCAGTCGTTGACCTGCTGAATGTAACTCTTGGATCAAGTTGTTGAGCATTAGCAAAATCCAACAATAAAGATGGTCTTACATTAGGATAGTTAGTATTAATGCTCATAGTGACTTCCAATTATGAAATACGACTGCAATATAAACAATGATTAATCCTACTAATAAAATAGGATATTCAAGCCCAATGTAATAGCCTAAAACGCCCAATAGAGCCGACTTGATTGCTAAAGCCACATCAGCATTTAAATATTTAAATACAAATGCCATGACAGGATTTTGCTCATAGCCACCATTTTTTAAGATAGTGCGAGTGGTATACCAATCTAGGAGTTGGAGAATGAAAAAGGTGAGGGTAAGAATATAAATCATATTAATAAGATGGATACCATTTTGCTGTTCCTGAATCGTAAGTCATTATCAATGCTTTATTAACTACAGCTGTTGATGCTAAAGCAATATTACCTGCTGTTGTAGTTGTGAAAGCTCCTGTTGGAATTAAAGTAATCTGTCCACCAGCTGTTGATAAAGGTACTGGAGCTGTGATAGTTGCAATAGCTGTTGTACCACTTACAAAGCTAATAGATTTAGTTGGTGCAATGGTTGTTGCTGATGCAATTGTAGGTGCTGTACTAGAAGTTCCTAGTAGAGATATACCAGTAATGTAACTGCCTCCCATTACTAAACCAGCAGTACCCCATGTAATTGCTGATGATGCACCAAACCCCGGTACATACATATAACCTGACCAGTTACCAGTAGCAGATGATGTTGCTTCGTTATAAATATAACCTGCCATACCCGGCACTATTGTGGATATAGTAGTAGATGAACTATCATTCAATGTAATGTTTTGAGATGAATCATTATCAATAACAAATGCAAATCCAGCTGGTACAGTAGTTTCATCAGGAAGTTGAACTATTTGAGCAGTTGATCCTGTGAATCGCTGAAAGAATGTACTATTAATCGTTAATACAACAGTAGTTGCAGAAGTAACAGTAGAAGTAAGTCCATTAGCAATATTATTGATATAGCCTAATCCAATTCTAGGTGTTTTCGCATCTTGCCAAGCCATTGTTCCTAAATATTGATTCAATGGGATTTGATTCGCACCAGTTCCCACATCTTTTTGGCTAACAATATTGTAGCCATTCTCAATAAATGCAGTTGCACTTAATGTTCCAGTTGAAGGATTAAAAGTGTAGTTACTTGCTGTGTAAATAGTTGTTGCAGTACCAGTTGTGATAGTTGCAAATACTGGATTATAAGTGGCATTGGTTGCATTAGGACTTACACCAATTGAACTAGCACTTGTAGAGATATTTACCCAAGTTGGAGCACCTGATCCATTAGACTGTAAAAATTGTCCTGTTGTACCAGCTACTGAATATGCATGAGCTGTACCTGTTCCATAACCAATACCACCAGCAGTAGCAGTTGCACTTGAGTTTGTGCCACCATTGGCAATTGGTAATAATCCAGTTACACCAGTAGTTAATGGTAATCCTGTAGCATTGGTTAAAACCACGCTTGTAGGAGTTCCCAATAAAGGTGTAACAAAGGTAGGGGATGTACTTAATGCAATGCTTCCTGATCCAGTTACTGCATTTCCTAGAGCAGTTGCAACTCCAGTTCCTAATCCAGTAATGCTTCCTACAGCTGGTGTTACTGTGACATTGGCTGAAGCTGTTAATTGACCTTGTGCATTAACTGTATAGGTTGCCACTTGAGTTGCAGAACCATATGATCCTGAAGCTACAGTTGTATTATTGATGTTTAAACTAATTGCACTAGAACCATTATAAGAAGTACCTGATAAGCCAGTTCCAATGGTGAGAGCATATAAATTTGATCCTAAAGCAACTCCTGAAATTGTGCTATTGCTTAATGCAGAATTAGGAATATTACTAAAAGTATTATTCGCACCTGACATTGTTTTATTCGTCAATGTCAAAGTATTGGTTGTAGTTGCTACTAGAGTTGTATCGATGGTTGCTGTGATAGCTCCTGAACCATTGTAGGATGTTCCAGTTAAGCCACTACCCAATGTTAAGGTAAATAAATTACCACCTAGTGCAACACCTGAAATTGTGCTATTGGCTAATTGTGCATTGGTAATTGTGCCACTTAATGCAGTTGTTGGAATGGTTGTTGATGCACTAACATTACCTGCACCATTTGCATACATATAACCAGTTAAGCTAGTTACTTGTAAGTTATTAGTAATTAATTGATTAAATGATTCTGTATCAGAGCCCGGTATCTTTTCCCATGAACTACCATTAAACATTGCCCAATCGCCAATATTCCAATCAGTAAATCCATTAAGGTTAGTATTACCAGCTACTATAACAATGTAATAAAAACCTTGTGTACCAACAGAGCTAGTAAGAGTTGGAGTATTTGTACTTGCATTCCATGTACCTTGATAAGAAGGAGCATTTGTTGCTTGTGTACTAATAGTAGTAATTTGACCTTGTGCATTAACAGTTACTACTGGAACTGAAGAAGATGATCCATAAGTTCCTGCAACAACTCCTGTATTAGCAATATTAGCAGTAATAGCAGATGATCCATTAAAGGATGTACCAGTTAAACCAGTTCCTAAAGTTAATGAATAAGGTGTTACAGCAGTAACTGTTGTAGATCCACCTAAAGCAACATTTATACCATTGATGGTAATGCTTGAATTAGTTAATCCTGAATTGGGGATGGTTGCATTAATTTGTGATGGAGCAATACTAATTGGTGTAGTAGTTGCTGAAGTTACTTGACCTTGAGCATTAGTTGTAAATACTGCAACAGAACTACTAGATCCATAAGTTCCAGCAGTTCCAACATTACCTAAAGCAATAGTAACTGCACTTGATCCATTGTAGGAAGTACCAGTTAATCCTGTTCCAATTGTTAAGGCATATGGATTGACAGCAGTAATTGTTTTATTATCACCAAGATTTACTAATGTTCCATTTAAAGTAAATGCTGAATTTACCAATGAAGCATTGGCAATGTTGGTTAATGTGTTAGTTGCTCCATTAATGCTTACACCAGTAAATTGACTAATTGATCCACCTAAACTTACATTAGTTGATCCAATTGTGATGCTTGAATTAGCCAAGCTAGAATTTGGAATAGGTGCATTAATTTGACTAGGTGCAATACTGATATTGGTATCAGATGCACTTACAATTTGTCCTTGTGCATTAATATTGAGCTGAACTGTCTTTGATGCTGATCCATATGTACCTGCTGAAACTCCAGTATTAGTAATGTAAAACTGTGTTCCATTAAGGCTTAAACCTGTACCAGCAGTATATGTTCCTAAGCCTGATACTTGTGTCCAAGTGATTGGGGTTACATTGATAACACCTGTTTGAGCAGAAATACAAGCCCATCCTGTATTGGCAAATAAAGTTCCATTAATAATAAATGTAAGAGCACCGGGCACTTCTGACCAGTTATTCATGTCATAGGATCTAGTCCAAGTACTAGCACTAGCATTGTAAATACCATTTTGTGCAGGATTGGATTGATTTTTAACTAAAACACGATCACCAGCTACAGTTTGATAATTGTCAATAATTTGCAATCCTGACAAGGTAATATTGCCAGTTGTTGCACATAAACATTCAGCTTTAGGATTTCCTGAAATAAGAGAATCTACATATTGCTTGTTTGCAATATCACTTGGATTGTACGGTAAAGTATCTACTTGCCCTGTTACTGTTCTTGTATTTTGAAAATATGGGGAATAATAAGTATTATTTAATCCATAAATTTGAGCAAAAGCACTACCTGTTCCAGCTGTCATCAAATTAATGACAAAATCACCTTGTCCCCAAGCTCTTGGAACAGTTCCTTCTTGCCCACGAACTACAGTTAAAACATCTCCAACAATCGATGTACAAGAAACAATTTCTGTAATTAAGCCATTTAAAGCACTTACAAAAGTTAAATTAATGGATTGATTAGCTGATGGAGCAGGGAAATATGATCCAGTACCACTTGCAACTACAATAGTGGTTTGATTACTTGTGATAGGTAAAGCTAATGTAGTTTGTGCCTGATTAGCAAATAATAAAATGGACATATAACTCCTAAAGGCTACAAAATACTATAAGTATCGTTAATTGCTCCAGTAAATTGTATCGCAACTACAGGAAAATTCAATAAATAATAAATTTGCCCTGTTAAAGTTTGTGTTGGGGTTACTGCTGGATAAAAATTTGTTCCATCCATAGATAATTGAATTGCACGACCATTAGCACTAGAATTTAAAACAATCGTTGCTGGAGTGGTTAAAGCATTAGTGATAGGAACTATAGCTGTGGTAGCTGATAGTGTTGCTTGAATTGGACTTCCATAATTATATGCCATGATAATTCCTTTATATTAACTAGACCATTTTGCAGTAGGAACTGGGGGGAAAGTTGGATTGGTTACTGGATTAACAGCATACCCACGAACAATATTACGATAAGCAATAAAATCTGCTTGATTCATTAAATAAGGGTTATTGATAGGATTTGCTACATCAGCGATTGTTGTCCAATCTGTTTGATAAAGTAAAGTAGTTGCTTGACCTTTACAGTTTGCAATTAATTCTTGATCAGTTGGTGGGAAAGGATAAGAGGAAGTAACATTAATCCAACCATTTGCAATAGCTTGATCAATTAAATCTTGCTGAGTTGCAGGATCATAACCATAAATTGTTTTATTTTGAGGATTTTGATAATATTCCATAATTTTCCTTTATTGCAATATCCAAGCACCATAACAAGTTCCAATTACCTGCCAAGTTCCTCCAACTGGAACTATCACAAATACCCAAAGTTGCTGACCACCATTATTAGACGAATTTCCACCAATACCTTGACCATTAACATAAACAGTCATACTTCCTGATCCATACGATGCACTTGTTAAAAAACTTAATGCCACTGGATAGGTTTTTGAATTGGTATATACAACACCATTTCCGTAAGCACCTGTTGATGCCCAATTAGTTCCGCCAAATCCCAAGCCAATAAAAGCATTTTGCACAAATGCAGTTGTAGCTATTTGTGTATTATTTGTACCTGTTGTAGCTGTTGGAGCTAATGGAGTACCAGTTAAAGCAGGACTAAATAAAGGTGCATAATTGGCTAAATTATTTTGTACATATGCTGTTGTTGCTATTTTTGTAGAATTATCATTAATAGCTGGAGTTGGAGCTGTTGGAACACCTGTAAAAGCAGGAGTATTCAAAGGTGCATAACTGGTTAAATTAACTGCAATATCAGTTAATACCCAAGCTGATAAAGCTGTACTATAAACCAAAGAGATTGGATAACCAGCAATAGGAATATCCCCTGATGTTAAAGCAATATTATTCCCTTTAACAATAGGTACTGAACTTTGAACAGTTGATCCTAAAGTTAATACTAAAGTACAAGCTCCAGTATTAGGAGCAGAAGCTTTTAAATAAATAGCCATTCCATCAGGAACAGTTGTTAAATTACTAGGAATGGTTGCAGTTAAAGCATTGGCTGTACCACCAGCTACAGCATATCCATAAGTATTTGCTTGATATTGTTCTGATTGAACTAAATCACTCATTACTCCAGCAGTATCAAAATGACCAACAATATCACCAGCATTAAAAGCTAGTGCAGTTGTTCCTTCTTGTCCTCTTTGAATTGTTAATACATCACCACTTCTTGCTGTGCAATTACAAATCTCATAGACTAAAACAGAAGTTGCACTGTTTAAAGTAACTTTAAATTGTTGTCCTGTTGTGGGATTTGGAAATTGTGATCCAGTTCCTGAAGCAACAGTAATAGTAGTTTGAGTACTGTTGATATTTGAAGCTAAAGTGGTTTTAGCATTATTAGAAAATAACTGAATCGTCATAAAAATTCCTTAATAAACCACAGTATAAGTATACTGATATGGTACATTCAAAACACCATATTGTATAGAAGATTTTAGAATAGGAGATATAGGTAAATTAGGTATAGTAATAGTAATTCCATTTGCTGTAGGGTAAGTTACGCTAATGTTATACAAATCTGCAATATCAGGAATATCTGTTCCATTCACACCATATAAGAATCTTGCAATTCTTCTTTTTAGCCAAGAAGTTGTATATTGAAACCCATCTCCTTTATAAAAATTCCATGTGATCATTCGTTGAAAATAATCATCTGTAATTGTATAAAAATTGGTTGGATTATTTAAAACATTTTTGTTGTAAGGCAAACTATCATAGGGAACTGTGTCATAAGCTCCTAAAGGACTAAATGTAGTTGCATTAGATAATGATGGTCTTTGCATACCATACAAGCTATTTGCAACCCAATCAAGCAATGGTGCGTTCATCTTTGTATAAATAGGCAAATTTAAATTATTTGTTTGATCTAAATATTGTTGAGCAGTTATATTGTAAGCATCAAAAAATGCTTGTAAATATTGAGTAGTATCTAATTTCTGATACTGCTGATATAAATAAGATGGGAGTATAGTAGTAATCATACTTTGTTAATGATCACGCTGGTTGTGGTTGATGATCCTGCTGTAGTGTTGTAATAACCTTCTACATCTCCTAAATATAAATGTGTTCCTGTGATTGGTGAAACTGCTGATCCAGCAATATAAACAGTTACAGCAATATTAGAGATTAAATTAGTAGGCAAAATACTAGATACAGCTTCCTCAAAAATTCTTTCAATTTGATAAAGATTAATAGGCTGACCAACATAAATACTATTGATGTAATTAACAATTGCTGGTTGTGCCAATGAAACTACTGCTGTATTGGATGCCACATTAGTAGCTTGAGAGCTCCAATTGAGAGTAATACCTGTGTTTTGTACTACTGGATTAACAAATACAATATTGTAAGTATCAGGATAATTATTAATGGTAACTGTAATATTCCTACTGCTTGATACTGTAGATCCTACTAATGAAGATATATCAGGGATTGAATTAAAGATTGCATTAGCTATTTGATAAGGATCTCCACTACCACCACAAATAATTTCCCACTGATTTGTTGCTACATTCCTAACAGATATTAAATTAGGTTGAACTCCACTTACATTAAGTAATGCAGTTTTAATAAAAGATGGTACTCCTTGAGCAGTTGCCAATCCAGCTTGAATAACTTGTGATTGATAAGATTGAATAGTTTGTGCAGATGCTCCTGCTGTTCCTGAATTGATATTTGTACAAGTTAAAGTAATACCTGATGGTACAGAAGTAATTAGGGTATTGACTGTACCAGCTGGAACTGCCCAAGATCCTG
>Ga0214192_1000642_pt1 | contig 21207 bp, 32 predicted proteins | sample TroBogEpilimnion_44_FD_153030 | JGI IMG/M metagenome (GOLD analysis project Ga0214192, IMG submission 153030) | Freshwater microbial communities from Trout Bog Lake, WI - 29JUL2008 epilimnion | ecosystem: Environmental > Aquatic > Freshwater > Lake > Epilimnion/Euphotic zone | place: Trout Bog... | reverse complement strand
AACTTACAAGTGTAAATGCTACCATTAGTTTAGCAGGGGTAAATTCATATCCACCAATACTGATAACAGTATCTTTACTGGCATATTTTTTTACTGTGGCTTCGGCTTCGTCTATTGCCGCGTTCATATCTTTAATTTCTTCTGTCATGTCATTCTCCTATTTTATATTGTAATTCGATCATCTGTTGATGTAATCGATCACTGGCTAACTGTCGTAATGCTCGTACATTATCAACTGTTGTTTGATTTCGGTAAACTTCTTTTGGCTCATAGAAAGCGGCATCTCTTAATACTACACTGTAGGCTTCAAATCCTTTTGGCTGTAGGGCCATTGCTTCAAGTTTAACCCCACCTGCTAATTCATTTTGTTCTGCGTTTCTGTTTACTGTGTCAGTACGCTGTTCTATACTGGTCTGTAGTAGTTCAAACCGTTGTTGCGACATCATATCTGACAGTGGGCTACCTGCTCTGCCTATACCACCAAAACTGGCAATCTGTATTTGCGGTGTTTCAACTTCGGTAGTTTTTACTTCATTACGGAACTGGAATGCGGGTGTAGATTGTGTAGCAAACATATTTGTTGTCGGAGTCAATGGACTGTAGGTAAAAGGATTTCTACTCAATGTAATTCCAGTACCAATGCTTGCCTGTGGACTAACTTCTACAGGAGCAGGTGCTGATGGTTTCAGCATGGCAACTGTAGTTGATTGTGTATCCTGTTGCTGTTGTACTGCCATTGCTGATTGTGTTTGTTGAATCAATCCTGTATAAGACTGAGACTGTGTCTGTTGAGTCTGTTGCTCTTGTGGTGCCTGCTGAACCATCTTGAATGTCTGTTGTTGAGTCTGTTGAGACGCAGATTGTGTAGTCTGTTGTTGAGTCTGTACAGTCTGAACGGTTTGAAATGATGCCTGTGTTGTTTGACTGGAAAACTGTGCGGCAGCCGAAGCACTGTTAGCACTCATGTCATTTAACATGTTAACTGCGGCTGTAGCAGTTGCCTGTGATTGTTGTGTGCTTGCTTCAACTACTCGTGCGGCATTCTGAACTGCCATTTGCTGTGTTGCTTTATCTTTTTCCTGTGCTGACTTTACAGCACTCATAGCAGTAGCACTTGGACCTACAGCAGTCTTACCCGCAGGTTGTGGTCCTGCCTGTGGTGGATTGCTTGCTGTCTGTTGAGCAGGAGTCTGCTGTGGTCCACCTGCGGGCTGTGGAGCACCTGCCTGTTGGGGGGCTGGTTGTGTGGGATTAGGCTGTGAGGGATTTGCAGCCACAACACTTGGATTTTGATTTGGATCTTGTGCGGGGCCAGGTTGTGGAGCAGGGCCTTGGGGAGGAGGTGCTGGTTGCGGAGCAGGATTTGCCGGCTGTGGTGGAGGTGGAGCAGGTGCCAAAGCCTGTTGTATAGTAGCAGTTTGATTGGCGCCAGTCTGTGCCAATGCTAATCCTGTCGGAGATGTTGCCAATGCCACTGTTGATCCTAGGATCATATTTTTAGCATAAGCAAGACTATATCCTTTACACAATGGGCTGTATAGTGGATCTGCTACACAAGGATCAGGTGTATAAACTAAACTTGCTCGTAAATTACCTATACCAGAATCGCCCCATCCTGAACTGTTAATATATCCAGCACCTAATGCTGTTTGATTTTGTGGTGTAGGTAGAACAAAGTTATTGGTAACTGTTCCTCCAATATACTGTCCAGAAAAACTATAGCCTTTAGAATATAAAGAATTTCCTGTAGGACCTGTTAATCCTACATTGACATTTAGATTACTATCACTCCACCCAGTACACCAAAATAGAAAACTGCTTGAGCATTGTTGCCCGCCTACATACCAATCAAACGCATAGTTTACACCGTAGACTGTGGCACCTATACCAGCATTTTGTAGTGCTTGATTGATGTTAACTGCCTGGTTCATATACTGACTATAATAGTTAGGATTTAATAAGTTCCCACTAGTTACAAGACTATTAAATCCTGGACAAGAAGAACTGTAGGCAATGTTCTGTGAACAGGGATCTACACCATACTTTAAACTGAAATTGACATTCATAATTTCTGGGCCGTAAGGGCCGGCCCAGTTGTTGCTGTCTTTACCTATAAATCCATATTGTGCTGTGCTTAATCCGCTGGCGGCATGTGGAGTGCTGAATGTTTCGCTATAATTAAATTGAGTCCAGTTGAATTTACTATTAAGGTTGTAGTTATAGTTCTCAACTGTTTGTCCAGCAGTATTGTTTAACTTAACGTAAGCAGTCAAATAGTCTTGTTGACCATTATCCCAACCGTTACCATTCTTAGCTGTAAAAACAAAGTTAAATCCAGTTACATAAACACCTGTTCCTGACACAGCACTATTGACATTTACCGTTTGATTTAGGTTAGTCATTCCCCAAGAGAAATTGATCATTCCATAACCATTGGCATTGACATAAGGTTGTGGACCACAATAGCCTGGACCGCCTGGTGCCCAACAGGTTAGAGATCCACCAAACTGTCCAACATTTTGCCAAGTTCCAGTTGTAGAAGTAGGGCTTGAATTAAAATTAGTCAAGTTACCAGTTGAATACATTAGTAGACCCGTTGTAGGATCTACTGTCTGGGCATTAGAAGTGGAACAGTTTAAACACAGCCATACCAAGCAAAGCGCCAAGGCCAATATTTTTCTGAGTATCATTGATTTGTTCCTTCTCTTCTACTTTTGGTAGTTTGTCTGGATTTTCATCCCATTCTGCTTTAGCCTGGGCTCCGATCTTTCCTTCATAAGGACAAGGTGTGCCTGCGGCCAGCATAGCATCAAACACACGACGATCTTGACACATAGTAGCAACTGCGGCCACTTTCATACCCATGTCATATAATGTCTTAGATAACTTTAAGCGTTCGCAATTCAAATCACGAACTGTACCGCCGCCACTAACACCAAATACTTGTGTTTGTACACTTCCACTTGTACCTGTTGTACATAGGTCAGCATTACCGCCACTCATCATAGCAGGTGCTACAGCAGTTGGAGGAGGTTGGATAACACGTTGAGTAATATCACTTGTATTGATATTATTGTTGGTTAGAGTACCACTCTGAATGTTTTGATTAACATTGTTATTTTGACTTGAACTTGTATTCACATTGTTATTGTTATTGGTCATTGTACCGTTATTGGTATTTTGATTAATATTAGTCATTGTGCCACTATTAATATTTGTATTTGTATTACTTGTTGTGGCAGTTGTGGTATTAACATTGTTATTGTTATTATTGTTGGTCATCGTGCCATAATTGTAATTTGTATTAGTGGCAGTTGATGTATTCTGGTTAATGTTAGTCATTGTACCATACTGATAGTTTGTGTTGGTACTGGTGCTTGTGTTAACATTGTTGTTATTGTTTGTATTAACTGAAGTACTGGTATTGACATTATTGTTATTGTAAGTCATTGTACCTGAGTTAATGTTATTATTAGTATTAACATTGTTACTGGTAGTAGAATTAACATTGTTATTATTATATGTCATTGTACCTGTATTGATGTTATTGTTAGTATTAACATTATTACTAGTACTTGTACTGGTACTGGTGTTAACATTGTTGTTATTGTTGGTCATTGTACCTGTATTAACGTTATTGTTATTATAGGTCACAGTGCCACTATTGACGTTATTGTTGTTATTTGTATAAGTCACCGCACCACTCATAACATTGTTATTGTTATTGTTGTTGGTCATTGTACCGCTATTAATGTTATTATTAGTATTAACATTCGTACTGGTGCTGGTCACAGCAGTATTGTTATTATTAGTAATAGTACCACTATTGACGTTATTTGTGTTAATTGTACTTACGCTGTTCGAACTGCTATTAGTATCAACTAAACTTGTAGAACTATAGCCGCCAAGGCTACTGCTTTGGTTAATAGTCGAGGCAGTCTGCGCCAATGCCGATACAGAAAGTACCACCGACGCAATACCAAGAATTATTTTTTTGATCATATCATCGCTCCTTTGCAAGTGTAATGCTAAAGTATTTAAGCGAAGATCTTTATTTATTAAGTTGTGCTGTTATTTTTTTTACAGTGTAAAAAATTTTACACCTAATGGTGTTGGAAAATTTACACCTTAACTGTGGGGCCAACGGAACCAAGAATATTTCTGTAATTCTCGTATTATTTCATCTTGTGAAGTATGATACTCTTTAGCGGCAAGTTCTACAAAAAATGACCAGTCTTCGATGTATTGGTCATTATCCTGTTGCCATTGTTGGTACATGTTATGAAGATGTTGTCCTAACATTTTTCTTTTCAGTTATTGTTGGTTTAGTTTCTTCTTTTTTTTCTTTTAGAAGTCTTTCTGAAGTTGGACTACTGCGCTCTGGTAGAATATGTGTAGTTGGTTTAGATTTGGGCTTTCTTCTAAACCAACTCATTTTTAAAGTTCTTCCCAACCTAAAAATTGCTGGTTAGTTAAATCTTGTACCCTCACTGTTGGATTACAAGCAAACATACCGTTTGCGTATCGTATGTATATCAATATTCGAGCGTTTTCTTCGCTATCAGGTCGTCCAATTTCTGCCTGGAACTTTTGACTGGTTCCTTCAGCTTCTTTAACATCTCCGCCACTGCTGATACTACCGTAGTATACTTTCTTTAATTGAAGATCACTTACTTCAGATGTTGATGGAACATAATAAATGTTAGCATCATTAACATAAAAATATGGTCGTTTACCCATGGCTAACACACTGTCAAGATTTCTATCTTTAGCCAAATGTCCTACCATTATTTCTTTAAACATATTAGACACAGCATCATACAATGGTTTAGCAAGACCTTTTTCTTGTGCGTAATTTGCTTGAAACCAATCACCAAATACTCTATGCCACTTTTTGTTAGGAATAATAGCGGCCATAATTTGTTGTCGAGTGCCTGTAAAACTTGTTTTTCCCATACAAGTCCAAGTACCTTCTGCGCCGCCTTGTTCGTTTACTTGAGCCGGTTCTTGTCCCATAGGCTGACCTATCTGAGGCATATTGGGATTTGGACTAAGGGGAGCTGGAGGTGCGGCCGGCTTTTGCTGGGCTTCTGGAGCATTGTACTTAATCCAATACTTGTCTTGACTTTCTCTATGCCAAGACATTTGTTCACCGGGTTTTGCTTTGGCAATATCAAGAACCTTGGTCATAATTGCTTCTTTCATGGCCTTGTATTCGTTTCCGGCATATTGATAAAAAACGTCATTGCCGCGTTCTACTTCAAGACCCAATGATTTAGGAGTTAGATTTCTTAGTGTAATACCTGTTTCTGCTTTAACGCTGATGCCTTGAACTTCTTCACCGACAAACTCAATGTCAGCGGCGCCTTCTACGTTAAAGTTTGTACCGCCAGCCCAGTCAAATACCTGTGGTTCATGTCCTAGTTTAGCAGAAACTTTGGCCATATAGTCAGGTGCCTTAGCGGCCCACTCTTGGAATATTTTAGGATCAAAGTTAGGTGCTAGGAAAGAAACAATATCTTTGTATACTTTCTTACCGCCGTCTTTTAATCGTTCTGGGGGAATACTATTCTGCGGATTCTTAGGATCAAACGTGTTGACATCAACACCACATAATCCTGCTAGTAGCCCAATCTCTGTATTATACCGAGTTGCTTTATTCTTAGCCCGTCCAGTAGGTGCTTCCATAAGTGATAATAATTCATTAATGCGCATAATATGATATTTATGCTATTTCGGGATATTGAATTTCGTTAACAAAACGCTTAATAAGGTGTTCTTCGACGCCCATACTTACCATACTGCGTACTACATGCGGATTTTGCTTTTGATAATAGCAATATCTATTCTGTGCCATATGATAGTCAGCAACATCTTGCTGTGTTAGGCCAACATTTTTTAAGTAATATGCTAAACTGTCTTTGGTTAATGTACATAAATCGTCTAATTCTTTACTTTCTTGTACATTACCTGCGGCAATCATGTGTTCGCTGAATATATTTTTGGCCCATTCTGGCAATTCGCGTGGTTTGGTCCACCCGTATTTTTTACCTTCTTCAGCAAACCAAGACATCATAGCATGATGTCTTTCACCCGAGCTTGAGAAATCATGAAACGCACCTGTGATTTTATTTGGACCACAAACAGCATCAAAACCCCAAATTGGACTAGGGTCATTAAAATGCGGAAAAATAGTTGCATGTAATATATAAACCTTATGTGAGTCTCTACGATCTATAATTTGTACGTGAGCCCTGCGGTAACTCATACTTTGGTATAGATAATTTTGCCAATCGTATTCACTGACAGGATCTTCTAATTCCCATCCTGTGTTTTCAAACTGTGTTTTTATGTGCTCTGCTAGAGCTTCAATTTTATTCCAAACTTCAGACATTGTAACTACTCATGATTTTAATAGCCCAATCAAAAGCTATGTTAGCTTCTGGGCCCAAGTCATCGGATAGTTTATTCCTTAGGTTAGTCATTAATAATTTAGGATCATCAAATTCTAAACTACTATGTGGTGCGTCTACAATCTTTTTAATCATTTGACCTCCGAACATATCGCCAAGGTGCCACGTATAAAGATGCGCTAATACCTTTTTAGGATCTAATCCTAGAATGTATCTATAATAACCAATAGTAGGAGATTTAAAAGAGTTGGTCATAGGATTATTGCCAACCATTTCTCGATAATCTTTCATTAACAAGTGAGTACGTTCGATTCCTGGAAGGTCATCCAAGTATCCGGCACCCTTACATTGTGCTTCAATAACATTGTAGAACAATGCTTTTTGATATGTCCAATCGATCCAAATGTCTTTTGGAAGTGTTTTATTGAATACGGCCTTCATAAAGGGCGTAGATTCTGCGGCTTGATGTTTTTCTGCTGTTAATTCTTTTAAACTCAATTGATCCTCACTCGGCTTCTATTTTAATTATCAAAGGAAATCCGTTAAGGCGAGCCATTTGAGTAGCATCAAGACATTTTTGTTCAGCAATTTCATGCGGATATACACCGGCAATAGCACTACCTTGATTGTGTACTTTTAAAGTTAAATCAACTGCGGATCTTTCATCCAATTTAAAAATGCTTACTAACATAGCAATAACAAAATCCACAGGGGTTACGTCATCATTGCAGACAATAACTTTATACTTAGAAGGTTCTTTAATTTCCCTACTAGTTTGTTTCTTTTTTTCAATAATAGTTTCTGTAGTCATAATTTATTTCTATGTTAGGGGGCCGAAGCCCCCAGGGATTACTCTGCTGTAATTTTCAATTGGCGTGGTTTAAGCGCCTCTGGAACTACACGATTAAGTTCGATGGTTAATACACCGTTCTTAATTTTACCCTCACCTACTTCCATGTGATCGGCTAGTGTCCAACTGCGTGTAAAGTCACGAGTTGCTAGCCCACGATGTAAGTATGTTGGTTCGTTAATATCAACTTCTTTGCGTTGTCCCTTGACAACAAGTTGATTCTGGTCGATCTCAACTGTGATGTCGTCCTTTTCAAATCCTGTAACAGCGATTTCGATCTCATAGGTATCTTCATCGTGTTTTAGAATATTATAAGGGGGGTAACTTTGGTTGATTTGATTTGCGAAACGTTGTTCAAAAGTATCGAACAAGCTGTCAAATCCTACAAGTGCTCTGTTTAGAGCGTTGGTGTCAAAACGAACTAATTGATTCATAATTTTCTCCTTTAATAAGTAAGAATCATTTGGGCTCTATGCCCGCTACATGTAATAGCCATTAGGTCTATTACACATTTATTTATTATAGACAAAACCACTTTTTTTGTCAAGTGATCAACATTTCCATACATAAATTTTATCCTGTTTCTTTTTACCCTTTTTAAGGGCATCTACTTTTTGGCCCATTTGTTGCTTTAGATCTTCTTCTTCATCGCAGGGTTTTAGTCCATGTTTTAACGCATCTTCATACATTTTTGGACTAATGTTAAATGCTACATGCCCGCCCGGTTTAATATTGTCTACACACTTTTGCCAAAGTGGAATAAAGAATGTTTCATAGAATGCTTTGTCGCTGTCCCACAATTCCATATGTTCATAAACTTCTAGGTTTATGTAGGGAGGGCTAGTTAATACAAAATCGTATTCAATTTGACTAAAGTCTACATCTAAACAACTTTGCCAAATCATGTTTAGTTTAGATCCGTTGTCTACTTCAAACAATGCGTTATCAAATCCTGTTTCAGCATTTAAAAATGCCATCATGTTGTTATACGCAGGAATCATTTCTACATTGGTATCAATGCCTGTATAGTTAATTCCTAAACTCCAGGCGCCTAACATGCGTCCACCCCACCCTGCCGTGGGATCTAGTACACTTGTTGCTTTATACTTTTTATAAAGATATTTTGCTGTAGTGCTTTTGAACATCACGACACTACCTAGATTGATACGGAAACATTCAAATACGTTTCCTGCCGCTGTACGTCCTCCGCGGTTACGTACTTTAGTATCTTCAATTAGTTTAGCCCAGGCAACCGGATCATTGTACAGGTCATAAATTGTTTTACCATCTTCTCTATGACATTTTAACAAGTTTTTAAATTGATGATGATACAAAAACGGATTGCCGGCAAAGTTATTTGCGTTAGTAGTAGCATCGAACTTGTTTAAGTTATCTAAATCTTTGCGTAGTTCTTCCGTGGTAATATTTTTGTGATTTTCTATATCACTAATAGTTACAGAATTTAAATGTAAGTTTACAGGTTTAAGTGCCATACTTTATTATACATTAACTTTTATTTGAAAACAACTGGTCCAACCATACTTTACAGTCCGGCCAGTTTTTATATATGTGAGCGTGACCGCCGGCGTTTTCCCATTGTAAGCAGTTGTCGGTACGGTCATCGATTAGTATATCACCAGGTCGACAATGTTTCCATTTGTCATCACTATAAGGCCCGATGAACACCGGTATAGTAGGAAAATGATCTCTAGCCCAATATACTTTATCATTAACTGCCCATGGCATGTCATCATTCCGTGGCAACGCTGTTAAAAATCTAACTTCTTCAACAAGACGCTGTTCTACTAAAGTTTCGCAAGCAGATACTAATTGCCTAGCACCTTCTTTTAATGGCAAGTGCCTATAAAATCTACTGTGTGACTTAAGACGATCCCAATCTTCTTGAGGAATACGTTCTAATTTAGAATTGTATCGTAACCCTAAAAAATCCTGTGCTGATTTATACCAATCAGCAACCACATCATCCATATCCAAATATATAATCATTATTATGACCACCTTAAAATTAATAATGTATACAATGTTTCATGTATATCAAATGTATTCAACACTCTATAGTTATGCGCTGTTATATGCTCATACCAACGATTCTTGTCCTGTGTTTTAATCCATTCGGTAACTCGAGGAATAACTTGTATTTTATACCAAGTATCCCCGTCGACTACAGCAGATTCCATAACTTCAAAGTTACCTAGTATAACTGCTTTATGCGGAGGCATGACACCGTCATAGGGTCTACGCCCAGTTATTTGGATTACTCCTCTTCCTGTATATCCGTGTCCAAACATTATGACCACCTTAATAAAAACATCATGTGATCTCTAGGATCAGCAAAGTATAGTTTAGGATGTTTATACATCCATCGTGTGCCATCGCCTGCGCCTAATTGTAGCATCAGCCACTCAAACATTTCTACTGGCGGTTTCTGAGGATTCAGTTCAACTATGTGATATTCATGATCCGTTAGTATAATCATATTAACCCCACCTCAAAGAAAACATTGTAGCATCTCGGCCACGGGCAAAGTAAAAGGTTGTGTCACGAAAATTCATATTCCAAAACCAAGGTCTATCATCGTCAACTGTGTCTCTGCTGACAGCTTCTGGGCCAATGTTTTTACAACACCAATCTACCATCCTGGAGATTTCCAGACTTTTTATATGTACTTCGGCCTCTATCATGACCATTTCAATAAGAACATGGTGATTTGTTTAGCACTCTTAAACTTCCATGTATCAAAACTTATACGGACACCACAGTTATTTTCACTCGACCATTGTTGAATAGGATCCATATCTTCTTCACGCAACCCTACTTCAAATCCACGTGGAGCAACTTCAGTATATGCCCGTAACTTATTGTTACTAACTTTTTCCCAGAGTATCTTTTTTGGGTAATTCATAAAATGTCCTGTAATAGGATCGCTAGGTCTTTTCAAAGAAATTTACTCAAAGATTCAACAGCAATTTCTTGCTCTGACAAAATATGCCCATTATGTTCTAGAGCAAACATAAGAGCATCTTTGTCGCTGACAAATATAAAATCCATGTAATTAATACTAGAATAAGTCCTAAATCTGTCTCCAGGTAACCCGAACATTTCTATTGCTCGCGCACAAACTTCATTCCATTGGTATTCATTGTCGTGTTCACGTCTCCATGGTATTCGTACAGTACTACTCATTTTGTAGATTCTCTGAGAAGGTACATAGTAATGTCGGGTCCATCGAGCAGTACAAGATCATTAGAATACTTGTTAATATTTTTAGTACGCCATTTACCAGCAATAACAGGCCAAACACCCACCATCTTTTTGTTTAATTTAACAACCTTACCAAACTCTAAACTATTAGAACTAGGATAGGCAACGAAGTCGTTAATGTTAAGAATACGGCCGAGTTTGTCTTTGTGTTCTGTAATTTTTTTTGCCATTTTATACCTCAAAGTACAGACTAGCGTTAAATCCATTTCCTGCTTCCCATGGAATATAGCCACGCGGGTTACATACTACACGGCACCATCCAACGGTATAATCTACCGGATCGTGAACATGTCCGTGTATCCAAAACTTAATATTTTCATTATCTAAAATTAAGTTAGATAGGTCAGAAACATAAGCACCGTTACTAACAGGATCGTGCTTGTATTTTTCGTTAATACTTAAATGAGTAGGTCCCATATGAGTAATAACTACAACAGGCTTGTCAGCATGTGCCTTAACTGTGTCTTCAATGTAACGCTTAGATTCGTAGTGCATCTTAACAGTATCCATTGGACGCATCTTATGATATGCGCTGTACTGTGGATAGTGGTAGGTAATAACTTTGTAGTCGTTCATATAGTTCGCCATCGAAGCAAGAGTTAATGGATCACTCTTGTTCATGTCAGTCCACAATGTGGCACCAACAAACAACACACCATTATATTCCTCACACTGATTTTCTAGCAAGGTAACATTAGGTGGCAACATGGATTCTAATTCTGTTTTTGTTTTCCAAAACTTGCCGTGATAATGTTCGTGATTACCCATGACCATAAACACTTTTTTATATTTTGGACAAACAAAGTGAAAAAAGTCGTAACATGGAAAAGCACCCGGCTCTCGATCAGTAAGTTTAGTTTGATGAAACTCGTGCTTTAGGGCTTTGGCCTCGCAAACATCTCCAGCTAAAATGAGCACATCACCGCCTGGCAAATCCAAGTAGCCGCTAATGTCCAGATGTAAATCGCTCACGTATTGTATATTCATAATATTAATTATACGCTCTTTTGTTGGATTTGTCAATTTCAGTGTCAATAAATACAAACATAATGATTAAACCTAAAACACAAGACGCAATAGCCAAAAGTTTGGAAAAACTTCGTTCCGAAGGCAATTATCGTGTATTCACAGATATACTTCGCCAAAGAGGAGATTTTCCAAAAGCAATTTGGTACGGACGTTACAATATTAAACAAATTACAAACTGGTGCTCGAATGATTACCTAGGTATGGGACAGCATAAAGTAGTAATCGATGCGATGCACACAGTATTGGATACAGCAGGAGCAGGTAGTGGTGGTACTAGAAACATTTCCGGGACCACTCACTATCACGTGGCATTAGAAAACGAACTTGCCAAACTACACGACAAAACATCAGCACTTACTTTTACCAGCGGATATGTTGCTAACCAAGGTACTTTAAGTGTACTAGGAAAAATATTGCCAAACGTACACTATATCAGTGATGAGTTTAATCACAATTCAATGATCGTTGGTATTAAGTCAAGCCAAGCTCCTTATACTATTTGGAAGCACAACGACTTAACACATCTCAAAGAAATACTTGACGGACTAGATGATGGTGTTCAACCTATTATTGCCCTCGAAGGAGTTTACTCTATGGATGGTGATAAGGGATTGATAGCAGATGTTTGTGAAATAGCAAGACTGTATGGTGCTATGGTTTATGTAGACGAAGTTCATGCTGTTGGACTGTATGGCCCGCGTGGTGCCGGTGTTGCCGAAGAACAAAAATGTGTAGACGGTGTAGACATTATTCAAGGTACACTGGCCAAAGCATTTGGAGTACAAGGTGGATACATTGCCGCAGGACGCGATTTAGTTGACATGGTACGCTCATATGCGCAGGGATTAATTTTTTCTACATCAATGGCTCCTGTATTATGTGCCGGGGCATTGGCCAGTGTTAAGTATGTACAAGATCATCCCGAGCTACGTACAAAAATTATGTCAGTGGCGCAGGCAACACGTGAACATCTACAAAAAGCAGGATTAGAAGTTAACCCGTTAAGTGAAGGTGGTCATATTGTACCTGTAATGGTACGAGATGCCAAAAAGTGTAAGGCAATCAGTGACTGGTTACTAGATGAAAAAGGTATCTACGTTCAGCCCATAAATTTCCCCACAGTAGCCTGGGGTACTGAAAGATTACGATTCACACCAACACCTAATCATACAGAGGCAGATATATACTACCTCGCAGAAAGTTTAAAGGAGGCATTCAATGTCATTAGCAATCAAAATTAAAAAAGCCCTGTGGTTTTCAGCAGGCATCTTATTCTTAGGAATAGCATACTTAGGAACTATTATCCCAGGCTTGCCTTGGTCAACACCTGCTTTAATAGCCACATGGTGTTTTAGCAAGAGCAGTGAAAAGTTCCATAACTATATGTTGAATCATAAGTTGTTTGGACCAGTAATTAGAAACTGGAGTGAAGGCCGTGTGTTCCCCACGCTTGCTAAATGGGCAATGTTTCTGAGTATGGACTTTAGTTTAATCTTAATTTACTGGCGCACGGGCAACTGGAAACTTTGTCTAGGACTAGGTATTTTCTTTGCTCTTATTATATTGTGGGCCAGCAGATTACCTGGTAGTAGAGAGGAAGCAGATCGTAGAAAAGAAGCTGGCGAAAAACTAGGTTGGTTCAAATAATTAACAGTTCCAATAGATCCCTGTAGTGTCTATCTTTGAACGCAGGGATCCAACTGAATTAGAATTAATAACATTATAATTCAAGAAATCATCAGCAGACATCGAGCTTAATCTAGTAACTAGGCCATCATATACAGCTTGCCACCTATCCGCCTTCAGGGGCGGATATTCTTGAGCAACCATATTGTTGCCACGCTCAATTACAAATAAATCAATTTTATCGGCAATTTCCGCACCCTTTGTTTTAGCAACATTTGACTCGTTGTCAGTGAGGAAAATAAATTTAGCATTTGGAAAACTTTGTTTCATCCGTAGAGCCTGTGCGTTAACACCGTTAACACATGTAGAACAAGCCCTGCCTCCTTTATCCTCTACGATAGCTACAGGTATAAGAATATTCTTTTTATTAACTTTAATCTCAAGTGCTAGTCCACCATCAACATCCTTAGGAGCCATGTATCCATTTGAATAAATGGTTTCAATGACTTCTAAATTTTGTATTAGTTTTAATTTTGGACTATTAGGATTCTTTTGTTCCCATGCCTTTGTTACTTCAAGTCGAATTAACTCAAACACAGGAGTCCACTTTAATTCACGCCATGTTGAATACTTCTTGTTTTGAAGTGTGTTAATGGGATTTGATTTTTGTGGTTTGCTTTTAGCATGGCGATACATGAATTCATCATAGGCAGAAATCTTACCTACATATTCTGCGATTGTGATTTCACCTGCTACTAGGTCCTTCATGGCTTGCTCAACAGGACCAATCATTGTTAACGCTTGGACAACAATGGGATGGTCTGCTAGAGTTCGATTAAGAACTTTCCTGTGATATTCAAAATTCATTTGGGTCGGATTTTCATTTTAGCGTAGATATTTTGTACACCTACTGATTGACGAATAGCATCTTGTAGGGCATCGTGTTTCCCACCTTGAGGCATATCTGGGTCAAATCCTAAATCAAATAATGTACGAGTATCTCTAAGTTGCCAGTAGTTCCATGGCACGGGTTTATTTAATTGGCGATACAAGTTTTCAATAATAACTAGGTCAAAGGTAGCCCCGTGACTCCAAAACGCATCACAACCCCAAGCAAACTTGTGGAAACGATCGATTGCTTCAGTAAGAGGAATACGGTCATCTGGACTAAACGCTTCTTCCATAATAGCAGGATCTTGTTTGGCCCACCAATCCAAAGTATTTGGATCAATTTCACGTCCTAATTTATCTTGGTCATCTAAGTTGATACGAAAGTAGATCTTTTCACCGTATCCGTTGCCCCAAGGATTAAAGTGGACTGCTCCTAAAGAAAGTACTACTGCGTTTGGGGAAACTGCCATTGTTTCCATATCCACCATCAAATGTTTTGCCATGATATTCTTTCTATAAAACTATATTATAGCAGAATATTTGGCAAATGTCAATACATTTTTTTAGGTAAACTTTGTTCGCGTAATTTCTTATTCCAACGTGCTTTGGCCGCACCTTTTTTACGCTTGCGTTCGGTAGTGGGCTTTTCATAAAACATTCTGGATTTTACATCTTCCAAAAGGCCAGCATCGTCTACTCGTTGTTTAAATTTTCGTAATGCTGTGTTTATGGGCATGTCGCCCACAATAACTTTTAACCCACGTGAGGTTTCTTTAAATCTGCTCATTCTTCGCTTTTTTATCAAATATTAGTGTAGCAGGCTTTCCTGCTATGGTGTCTTTATTTACTACTATTTTGGTTAAACCCCGATCTACTAGATCCAAGGCACCAAATTGATAGGGCAATAAAGTCTTTTCAATAATATTCTTTAAACCACGAGCATTGGTTTTAAGTTCTTTGGCTTTTTCGGCAATGTAACTTAAAGCAGAATCTTCAAACTCTAACTTAATACCATCAAGCTCAAAAATGTATTGATATTGTCTAATAATGCTATTCTTAGGTTCTAACAATACTCGTACCAAATCTTCTACTGTGAGTTCGTCTACATTGGTGATAAGTCCAAATCGACCAATAAATTCTGGAATAAATCCAAATTGGATAATATCTTTAGTAGTAACTTGTTGGTGAACTTTATCGAGCTTGTCTTTCTTTGAAAGCGAAGCACTGAAGCCAATGCCGCCTTTGTCAACTCGTTTTTCGATAATCTTATCCAGACCGACAAAGGCACCACCACAGATAAAAAGTATACCGCTAGTATCAATTTCCATCATATCTGATCCAGGATGTTTACGTTTTCCACTATAAGGAACCCGCATAATACTGCCTTCGATCATTTTGAGTAGAGCTTGCTGAACACCTTCTCCACTTACATCTCGACTGATACTTGCGCTTTCGCCTTTACGGGCAATCTTATCAATCTCATCGATGTAGACAATGCCTCTACAGGCTTTTTCCATATCTCCATCTGCTTCATTGACTAACCGCATTAAAATGCTTTCTACATCGTCGCCTACATATCCTGCTTCAGTAATACCAGTAGCATCGCAGATAGCAAAAGGTAATTCTAAATATTCTGCTATCTTACGAGCAAGCATGGTTTTCCCACAACCAGTAGGACCTAATAACAGTACATTTGTTTTTTCTAGTTTAATATCTTTGCTAGGATTGTTGATGCGTTTAAAGTGTTGGCTAACTGCTACACTTAGAGCAATCTTAGCATCTTCTTGCCCTATAACATATTCATCAAGAAAGTCTTTTAATTTTGTAGGATTAAGACTTCTCTTTTCTGTAGGAAAACTCTTGACCTTTTCGTCATTGAGTATGTTGACACATAGATCAACGCAATCATTACAGATTGCGCTGTGTTCACCTACTATTAATTTTTCAACATCCTCTTTACTTTTACCACAAAAATCACAACTTTGATTAATTTCTTTTACCACCGAGTACTCTCTCTAAAAAAATTTCTATGTTATCAATTTTATTATTGTTAATGTGACTGTAAACATTAGCAAGTTCTTCATCGTCAACTTTGTAGAATGTATTGCTCTTTCCTAATACATAACCACTTAACGCTTTAGTAATAAAATTTGTTTCGTTTAAGTTAATATACTTATACTCAGATTGAGCCATTGCGTAAAAAATCCAACTAGCATTTGGTTCATTATCATAAACATATAAATTTACATCATAGTCAATTTCTGCTGTGCTTAACCATTGACTAATAGCGTCTTGTTCTTCACTGTTTAAATGAATAAACAATACACTAGGATTTTCGTTTTCAAAAATATCAGGTGGCGTGATTAGGGTAATTTTTCCCTTCATATTATTCTTTCTTAGACTTTTCTTGGCTCACTCTAATGTATTCGTCATGTGTTATAACGTTTTCTACAGTATTGGTCCAAAGACTGCTTTCTTTCTGTTCTTCGTTTTGAACATAAGTTTCTGGCAAAGGAATAGTAACAGATGGACGAGCGAATACCTTTGTGGTCACTACTTTACTTTCTTCTCTGGCTACTACAGGAGTAGGGGCAACAACAATAGGATCTTCTTCGTCATCAGTATCTTCAAGAATTTGATAGGAAATTGTTGCTGTAGAAGTTGTAGCGGTAGTTACTGGAATATCATCTTCCACAATTTCTTCTGCGGTAGGAGGCTCACCGACATCAGCGACATAAGGATCTGATATGGGAATCTCTGTATGTGAAACGGTGTTATGTACTAAAGGTACATCTTCCTCTCGTTTACGGAACTGTTGAAAACTATACTGGCTTGCCAACAATAGCACAACTGCTAAAGGATCAAATACAATAACAATTAGAATAATAATCCAAGTTACCGCACGTTCTAATATTGAACTATCTGGATTGGCACCGTAGATAAAGGCCGCTATGTATTTGATCGGTCCAACTTCAGCCTCGACCTTACGTACTTCTGCCGCGATAGGTGCTCTCGCATCGTTAAGTTCGGCAATTCTTTTTTGCGATTCGTTAATCTCTTGGCTAAGGCGACTGCGATCTTTCTGCTGGGCACGACGAATTGCGACTGCTTTGTCCGCACCTTTTTCATCTTGTGAGCGTGCCATAACTTGATCCACTGCTTCATCAAGTTGTTTGAGGCTTTTACGATTGGCATCTATATTTTCCTTTTCTACTTTAATTTTCTCATCGTAGATGGCAATTTTGCTTGTTACATCTCCGCTTACGAGATTTTGGTCATTGTGTGCTTTTGACAAGAATCCAAAGATACCTAAAGATGTAATAAGCATCAGTGTTACAATAGCAACAATAAGATACGCTCGAATACTAACAGGAGCAGTATCCCAGTTTTGTTTGACCCATACTGTGGCAACAAGTTTAGAAAGTTCAAGCGTAACGCCCATGATAATAATAGGTATTACAGCCGCCGCAAATATTGCGGTAAGGCCTGCTACTGAATAATATACCGCAACTGCTGATATAGATAGTCCGCTTATCAAAGCCAAATAGGCTATTACTTTTTCACCCAATGTTGTTTTCATAGAAATATTTATTGTTAGTTATCGTCTCATTTTAGAAATGTCAATTGCTTCCTCATCACTGAATACTGGTACCGCATTGCTTTTGTGCATTGTAGCAATACCTTTTACTTTAGTACCTGTGTATACCTTTGACGGTTGAAGGGTAGCGACACCTGTATAGTCACCTCTGCTCTTAATATGAGCAGTGGTATTACGACCTTCTGGAATCTTGAGACTGTAAGATCCAGCCAATGGAGTTGCTTCCATTGCTCGTTTTCTTTTCTTTTCTTCTTGTTCAATGCCCTGAGCTTTGAGTAACTTTTTCCAAGATTCATCTAGCTCACGTGCCTTACGTGCTTCTTCTGCGTTACGAAATTTTTGTTTACCTTTTTTCTTTCCGTTCAAAGAAAGAGCAGGATGGTGTAAGTGCATCATAACATTAATCTCCGAAAAATAAAATCATAAATGATAATAGTAATGCGCATCCAGGATACCCGAGAAGGATTAACATTATAACACCCACCCAAGGCATTATGCTACTTCCAGTTCTTTTGCCTGGGCTGTAATAGCACCAACGCCTTGTAGAACTTTTTGTGTCTTTTTGGGCATACCTGTAAACCGTTCAATTGTACCATTGGCATCAATTTTAATTGATCCTGCCACAACCCAAATTTGTCGGCCACTGGCATCTACACCTGCCAACTTTCTTACAACACCGTTAATCAAACCCGAAGCAGTATCTTTGCCCCTGTTCCAATGATATGTTGTTTCTTTATTTGTCCAAATTTGTTCATCGCCTGAGTTCTTTCGGCAAAATGATTTCAATGCGTCTAATGTAAGTTCTGCTGACATAGTTCCTCCTAATGTGTGTAACTGTAACTATTGTATATGGTTTTATCAAACTGGTCAAATAAAATTTTACCAAAAAGAAACCCCCGTGGTGCGCTTTTACAAAGCGTGGGGGGTGTTTTTATTAATCTAAATTAAATTAGAATGAGCGTGTATAAGCAAGATTATAGCTGTGGTTAAAGCTATCACCGCGAACGCGATCATAACGGATACCAACAGTATCTTTCTTAGTTACCGCAAACGCTAGTCCAACACGAACTGTATCTGTTGTGTCGTTGTTAACATTTGGGTCTACCATTGCTGTACGATAACGGTAACCAACTTTAGCAGTGGCTTGTCCAATCGTGTATGTTACACCTGGCTCAACACTGTAGTAAGCAAAGTTAGCACCATTGGTGTATTTTTCACCAACTGCTACACGAGTATAAACGCCAACTGGACCAACTGGGAATGAACCAGTTACACCTGTTTCCAAACGTGTGCTCAATGCTTCAGTTTTGTTTTGTTGATAGTTTGTAAAACCAACATCTGCTGCAAAAGTATTGTTGATTGATTCTTTAACTGTCAATTGATAGTTAGTAGAATTTTTAGCACCTTTGTCGCCAAGCTGATCTTGGCCTTCAAGTGTAACAGAACCAGCAAATGCTAGGCTGGCAAACAATGCCAATGAGGCGATTGCAATTTTCTTCATTGTTTAATTTCCTTTTAATATTAAAAAACAATAGCCTAAATGACTATTGTATTAATTATATATCATTAACCTTGTAAATGTCAAGCAAAACGGCTATCAAAGTAGCCGTTTTATGCTTTTTGTCGATGAGCTTCAAGTGCTTTCATTCTAGCTAGAGCTAGTCTAATTTTTACATAATCAGAAAGTTCTTCTTCCTTTTCGTGTATAACTTTACCAAACTCTAGACTACGACGATTGCGCCCTAGAACAACATCATCGTCAACGACAATATTACAGGGATTACTTGGTCGTTGGTGCTTTAACTTCGACTTTAGTACTATCTTTCTTTTCGCTTTTGACAGGCTTTGTCTCGTTCTTGTTAGGAGCGGCTGGAGCTGTTACAGCAGGCGTTGCTGTCTTAACCTCTGCCTTAGGAGCTTCTGCGGCCATTGCTGACATTGCGATTGTTGCGGCTAAAATTGCGATAACTTGTTTCATGATATTTCCTTTATGGTTTGTTTGAAACTGTAGAAAGAACTGTTCCCCCTACATATATATAACGCTTTAGCCTTTATTTCCGTTGACAGGAGATTTCTCCAAATCAAAACTAGGAGAAATTCTATCTAATTCTTCTTGACTTACAAACCTTGGAGGTAAATTATCATATTTGACCCATTTAACAGGTTTCCAATATTTGCTAATGATGTTATTAATTACAACAACTGTAATAACTGCGATAATAATAGCCAATCCAGTTAAAATAGTACCTGCCAAAATACTAGCCGCATTATCCATATCCATATATTTCCCCTTTATTGATTTGATAAAATGTCGTAGGTCTTTTCAAAAATAGGACCATCGCAGATGTACAATTCTCCGTCGATACCTTTCATAAGATAATCTCCTGCTTTACCTTGTTTGTAGTTTCCTTCTAGTGTATTAACTCGAAACTCTTCATTGATTTTTTTAGTATGAACTACAATTGGTTTCTTCATACAGGGCAACATATCCTCAACTTGCTCGAATGTGTCAAACGTTTTCATTTACTACCTTTAGTTGTGTTACAATACATTAATTATAGATAAAAAGAAAGGGCCCGTCAAGGCCCTTTCAACTTACTTACAACACATCAAGCTGGAATATAATCAATTCCTGTACCTGCTAGTACACCTGTTGTTGCTGGAGCAACACCTACCAAACCAATTGTTTGTTGGAATGAAGTTAAATGTGCCGCGGCTGTTAAAAGTGCGGCTTCTGTTGTAGCACCTGTTGCTAATTGGGTAACGTATGGAAGTGCCTGTGCTGGAGTTGGAGCAGTACCAACTACGTTTGTGTAAACTTGGTTTACAAAACTGGCAAAGTCACTGCCACCTGCGGCTGTGGTAAACACACTTGAACCAACAATTGCTTGAGCAACTTGAGCACTTGTTTGACCAGCATCTTCCATTTTAATACCAATACCTTCGTAGACCTTGCTAACAGCCCCGCCCAAACTTGCTTTAAGCAAAGCATATACATCACCGGCTGTACCAGTAATATCAAACGCTGTGGCTTTATCTGTAAAAACTACTCTCTCATGTTGTTCCAACTTGAATGATACTTGCGTATCCAAAGTACTTGTTACATTAATAGCGTGATTAGCAATGTCATTAACTACTGTGTAGTCGGCACTCTTATCATTAAATGTGTATGTATCAACGCCTGCGGTGCCCGTTACATCAATAACGGTATTGATAGTACCGTTTCCGATAGCACCTGTTCCTACTGTGCCGAACCCGGTAATCTTACCACCTGTTCCGATACTCGCAACAGTCACAATGTCGTTGTTAGATGGTGCGGTACCACCTAGACTTGTACCTGGGATAGTGATTGTATCTCCCACTGCGTAACCAGTTCCTTGATTTGCTGTTTCAATCACTGTGGTATAAACACCATTAGTTTTTGTTACATCAAATTTAGCACCTGTTCCTGATCCACCAGTTGCGCCTGTTACGCCTGTGAAGGTTGCGTTGGTTGGAAGTTCTCCAATTGTTACTGT
>Ga0214192_1000640_pt1 | contig 21224 bp, 12 predicted proteins | sample TroBogEpilimnion_44_FD_153030 | JGI IMG/M metagenome (GOLD analysis project Ga0214192, IMG submission 153030) | Freshwater microbial communities from Trout Bog Lake, WI - 29JUL2008 epilimnion | ecosystem: Environmental > Aquatic > Freshwater > Lake > Epilimnion/Euphotic zone | place: Trout Bog... | reverse complement strand
CCGATCTCGGACACATGGGTGTGGATGCTGACGGGCACACCTGCGGCACAGAGCCCACTCGATGCCTACGGCCTCGCCAAGATGATGAATCCCACGAGTGTTCCGCAGTTCGTAGGGTTGTTCCGTGATCGAGTCATGCTGAAGATCAGCGCGTTCAAATACATCCCCAAACCCGAGGCACAGCAGGTAGTCCATGAGGTGCTTCAGCCTGCCATCAGGTTCACCAAGGATGAGTGCCTCGATCTACCAGAGCTTCTTTACTCTGAGCGTGACACGCCCCTCACAGCGCAACAGGAGAAATACTACAAGCTCCTCAAGAAAGAGATGCTGATCCAAGTTGCCAGTGCAGATATCACAGCGTTCAATGCGGCAGTGGGTATGAACAAACTGTTACAAATATCTTGTATTGCGTATAATACACCTGTACTTACAGACGTTGGGTGGGTACCGATTCAAGAAGTAACCACAGCGCATAGAGTGTGGGATGGTGAAGAATGGGTAGCACATGATGGGCTGGCATGTCGTGGGCTTAAAGAAGTGCGCGAGTGCTACGGTGTACGTATGACTTCGGACCATAGGGTTCTCACCACCGCAGGATGGCAGACAGCGGAGGATATTATTTATGGCAAATCCAGCAAAAGATTTAATAGGACAGAAGTTCGGGTACCTGACAGTTATAGAGAGAGCTGGAACGACGAGCGGAATTTCGGTGCAATGCGCGACGTGGCTTTGCCTGTGCGATTGTGGGCGGCGCGTAATTCGCAGGAGTCAGTATCTAAGAGCAAAGCACAGGAAGCACCCAAGAAGTTGCGGATGCCACCACGGCAACGAGAAACACAAAATGAGCAAAAAGCCAGTGTATTCAAACTATCACAGCATGGTAGCGCGTTGTCACGATCCTTTAGACAAGGACTACAAAAATTACGGAGAACGTGGAATTGTGGTGTGCGAACGCTGGCGGTCTTCATTCGAGATGTTCTGGTCGGATATGGGGCCTATGCACAAGGACGGGCTTACGCTAGACAGGATAGACAACAACGGCCCGTATTCACCGGAGAATTGCCGGTGGGCTACACCCAAGGATCAGGGGCGCAACACGAGGGTGAACATTCTTATAGACACACCGAATGGAAAAATGACTGTAGCACAAGCAGCAGAGGAATACGGACTCAAGTCTGTCACCTTGAGAAGACGCCTGAAGGCGGGTTGGCCTATAGATTTGGCACTGAAAGCGTCCCCAAACAAAGGGAAGCAACTTACGACCTACTTAACTGCGGACCCCGGTCTAGGTTTGTTGTAGCGGGGAAAGAAGGTCCCGTCATCGTCCACAACTGTGGGTCGGTGTATTCGGATAGCGGCGAGGTTGTCGAGTTCGACTGTAAGAATAAGTTAGAGGAGATGCTTGAGGTCGTTCAAGAGAGTAGTCACAAGGTTCTAATCTTCTGCAACTTCAGGCATTCGATCGACATGGTACAGACGTACCTTGAGAAGCAGGGCATCACTACGGCCACCATACACGGCGGGGTGTCAGCCAAACGCAGGGCAGAGATTTTCAATGACTTCCAGACTACGCCCAACCCGCACGTTCTAATCATTCAGCCTCAGTCAGCCGCGCATGGTGTCACTCTGACAGCGGCCAATACGATCATCTGGTTCGGTCCTGTGACCTCCGCAGAAATCTGGTTACAAGCGAACGCCCGAGTGCATAGAGCGGGGCAGAGAAACCCGTGCCTTGTGGTGAAGTTGGTTAGCTCAGCCGTGGAGCGCCAGCTCTACAAAGCTTTGGAGGAAAGGACTCTGGCGCAAGAAACTTTGTTAGATATGTATCAACAGGAGTTGACAGGGTAATATAAGTGTGTAAAATGACCATACGCCGTTAGTGTAGCGGTTGATTTAGGAGTGGACGATGAGTGAAGTAACAGCAGACAAGCTGATCAGCGCATACATCAAGTTGCGCTCAGCGCGACAGAAACTGTCGCAGGACTTTGAAGCGGCAGACGCCGTGCTCAAGGAGAAGCAGACCAAGGTGAGCGATATGCTCCTCGAAATCTGCAAGGAGATGGGCGCAGACAGTGTCAAGACAGCCCACGGTACAGCAACGCGCAAGCTGAGCGTCAGGTACAAGACCACCGATTGGGAGTCCATGTACCAGTTTATCAAGGAGCACGATGCGTTCCATCTTTTGAACCAAGCAATTCATCAATCCAACATGAGAGCTATGTTGGAGGAGAATCCTGAGATGGTGCCTATGGGGCTGTCGAGTGACAGCGAGTACGTCATTAGCGTGAGGAAAAAGTAGTGGACGAGTTTGACGACATTGACGATGAATTTTTCGAGCCTTATGATCCTCCCCCTACGGAGGAAAATGTGATGACCACCGCTGAGGTGATGGCGGAGTTGGGTGTATCCCGAGCCACCATTCATAATTGGCGAAAGCGGGGGATTTTGACAGCCTACCGAGTGGGCTTTAACCAACAAGTGCGCTTCAAGCGAGCGGATGTGCTCGCTCTTGCAGAACAATCAAATACATTGACGAGGATTTGAACATGTCCGATTTGACCCTTTTCCGTAACCAAAAAGCTGTTGTACCTAACCATGTCCGTAACAATACGGATGACCTGACCAAGCGCATGATCGGCTCGTCAGGGTCAGGCAACAAGCGTATCTCCATCCGTGGCAACGTCTTCCGTATGATTGTCGATGGGCAGGAAGTTACCAAGAGCGACGATCGCTCTATGGATATCGTGATCGTCAACGCCGCTGAGAAGGTGAGCCGGACCTTTTACGATGGTGTCTACAAGGAAGGTGAAGTCACACAGCCGACCTGCTTCTCCAACGATGGTACTAAGCCCGATGCTCGTGCGGCCAGCCCACAGTCTGCTTCCTGTGCTAACTGCCCGATGAATGCCAAGGGTTCAGGTCAGGGCACCACCCGTGCCTGCCGTTTCAGTCAGCGCCTTGCTGTTGTACTGGCTAACAATAGTCAGGACCCTGAAGCTCTTACGGCTAACCTTGAAAACTCTGATGTGTATCAGCTCGTCCTACCTTCGCAGTCCGTGTTCGGTGATCCCGTCAATGGCATGATGCCTTTCCGTGCGTACCTCAAGTTCCTCTACGGTCATGGTGCAGGTGTACGTAACGTCATCACTGAGATGCGCTTCGATACGTCATCGGCTACGCCAAAGTTGGTCTTCCGTCCTGTGGACTACCTGTCCGATGAACAGTACGCGATCATCATCGAAAAGGGGCAGGGTGAAGATGCACTAAACGCCATCAGCTACACTCCGGCGGCAATGGACGCACGTAAGACTGCGGCACCTACCATGCCTCCGCGCCCCGCTCCGGCGGCTATCGCTCCTCCGACTCCGGCTCCTGTAGAAGAAGCTGAGGTTGTGTCTGAACCTGTCGTGAAAGAAAAGAAGTCCTCTGCACCTGCACCGAAAGCGGGTGAACAAGACCTGACCTCCATTCTGGCTGAGTGGGGAGACGACGACTAAGTTTCGTCGGTGGGGGCGGTTCGCCGCCCCTTTTCTTCCACTTTAGTTCAGGCGGCGTTATGTCAAGGAGTGAGTTTTTCCGTCTGGTTTTAGCCCCGACCGGACATGTCTGCATCATGGGGCTGATGAGCGATAGCTCACAACCGCCCAAGCAAAGTTTTCATGCTTCCGTAGAAGAAGCAGAAGGCACGATCAACGCCCTGTCGGAAGCCGGGCGCGAAGTCTACTTTGGTTGTGCCACATTCAAAGACCCTGCCGGTAAGCGTAGCGCGAAGAATGCCGAGGGTTACAAGTCTTTCTACATGGATATCGACTGCGGCCCCGGTAAGCCGTACGAGAATCAGAAGGCGGGGATGCTTGCCCTGCAGAAATTTTTAGAGGAGACTCGCCTCCCCTTACCCACGATCGTCAATTCAGGGCGTGGGCTTCATCTGTACTGGGCGCTCGAAACGGCGCTGACCTATAACGATTGGAAGCCAGTAGCTGATGCTCTGAAGCGTACGTCTGAAAACTACAGCTTCGATGCTGATCCCGTGGTCACGGCTGATGGTGCGCGTATCCTGCGTGTGCCCGGCACTTTCAATAACAAGGATCGCTCGAACCCCAAAGAGGTTCGCGTAATCAAGCTCGCGGAGCCTGTTGACCTACCCCAATTCAAATTGCTGATAGGACTCGTCGAAGCACGGGAAATGTCCGGGCGCGATGAGGCCATCATGAAGGCCGTCGTAGAGAAGGATATCGAGGCCAAGTTCTCGAAGATCGTAAAGAAAAGCCTGACCTACGAAGATGTGCTCGAAACCACCACCGACAAAGACGGGAAGCAGGTCAAGCAGAAGATCTCCCGTAGCATGGGGTGCGAACAGATCGCCATGGCCGCTCGTGATCATGAGGGTACTCCAGAACCAGTCTGGCGCAGTGTACTATCTATCGCTAGGCGTTGCGTGGATTGGGAGACTGCCATCCACAAGATCTCGAATCAGCACCCTGCCTATGACCCGGAAGATACGATCGCCAAAGCCGAGGGTACGCTAGAAGCCTTTCCTCACAAGTGCAGTACCTTTCAGGCACACCAAGGGCGCGCCGCTATATGCTTGGGTTGCCCCCTGAGAGGCAAAATCAATAGCCCGATCGCTCTGGGAATCATCATCACTCCGGCTACCGCTACGGACAATCTCAAGGAACAGATCTGGCACAAGGGTCTGAAAGAGCACGTAGATGTGGAGATCCCACTGGTATATCCCAAGCCATGGCTTCGCCCCAAGAACGGCGGTGTCGCAATCAAAGGCAAGCTAGGGAAAAGCAAGGATGATGACGGTGAGGAAACGGGGGATGAAGACCTCGATGAGACACTGATCTATCCCTATGACCTATGGGTACAGAAACGTATTAACGACCCCGAGCGGGACGAAATGATTCAGATAGCGCACATCCTGCCGAAAGACGGTATGGATGAATTCACTGCGGCGCTAAGCCAGATCACCAAGAAGGATAAGTGTCAGGAGATTCTATCCAGTAAAGGTGTAGCCGAGATTGATCGGCGTATGGACCTAATTCGTCGATATATCAACGATTGGGTGCGGTTTCTACAGGAACAAGACAAAGCGGAGCAAGCGCGTATGCAATTCGGATGGCATGACAATGACACACGGTTCGTCATCGGCGGACGAGAGATCACCAATCAGGGCACAGTCGTTTATAGCCCACCCTCATCAGCGACCAAGGAGATCGCGCCTATCTACCGATCAGAGGGCCGACTGGACGCATGGAAGCAAGTTATCAACACGTACAACAAGCCGGGAAACGAGGCGAGAGCACTGGCTCTCTTTATGAGCTTCGGGTCTGCTCTATACAAGTTCGCAGGGCTCGGCAGTATGATCACGCATCTGACCAATACGGCGTCTGGTGTGGGTAAGTCTACGGCGCAGATGGCGGCGAATAGTGTCTGGGGGCACCCACAGGAAGCCCTGCTCAACGAGAATGACACTCCGCTCTCACGAGAGAGCCGCATCGGTGTACTGAACCACATCATCATGACCGTGGACGAAATCACCAACATCGAGCCAGAGCAGGCCAGTGACTTCGTGTTCCGCATCTCCTTCAACAGAGGGCGTAACCGTATGCAGGCTCAGGTTAATGCGGAGCGTAAGAACAACGCCTCATGGGCTACGATGGTGCTGACCTCGGGGAACAACAGCCTCTACGATACGATCAAGTCGTTCAAGGCGTCCTCAGACGGGGAACGGTATCGTATTCTTGAGATCGAGATTCAGAAGGATGAGACACTGACCAAGGAAGAATCTGACTATCTGTTCAACCACCTGCTCCTCGGCAACTATGGCCTTGCGGGTGAGGAGTTCATGAAGTTCGTGGTGCCCAATCTGGAATCCGTACTGCTTCGCAGAAACGAGATCAAGGTCCGTTTCGATAGAGAGGCTGAGTTCAGTCAGGAGCATCGCTTCTATTCAGCGGCTCTGTCCTGCGCCTTTACTGGGGCTGAGATCGCCAAGCAGTTGGGTCTGCATGATATCGACATTGAGCGCGTATGGAATTGGGCCTTGGAGCAGGTCAAGGATACGAAGGAAGTCATCGAGCAGGAGTCTAGCAACAACACCTACGAAGTCATCGGTGAATTCATCAACGAGCACCACAGGAACATCGTGGTCGTAGGGGGCAACCTAGACCCTGTGGATGGCGTATTAGCGGCATCGGTGCCACCTCAGTTGGCTACGGGCGAATTGGTCGGGAGGTTCGAGCCAGACACCAAGATGCTCTACATCGCATCGAATGTCCTGCGTAACTGGTGTAGCCTGCGGCGCTTGCCCTACGGCCCCTTCATCAACGGCCTGAGAGACGAGCAGGTGATCCTGCGCGATGAGCGGTGTCAGCTAGGTAAAGGCACCAAGCTCCCCGGTGGGTCTGTCCTCGCGCATTGCTTCGACGCTACCCTGATCGGCCTGAATGAGAGCTCACTTCAGGAACATTGACAGCCTATAGACCGCCTCATAAACTACGCGCGGTCGAATCATTGTTCAATCCCCCCTTTTTATACCCCGCGCCTCACTCCCGCGGGGTTCTTTTTATTCTTCCGTATCGCCTGTATTTTCCTTGAACTTACCTATCTGGCGCTCGAGATCTTCAGGAGACACAGAGAGCTTCCAAGATTTCTCTACATCGTCCTTGAACTTCTTGTCCTGCATCAGTCCCTTGGATATCTCTTCTACCGCAGTTCTAGCAAGTTCATTGCGATCCTTGATGCGGTCCCAGTAAAGTTTGCGCCTTTGCGCCTCAGTGAGATCCTGCCTGTTATCAAGCTGTTCGATCGCCTTTTCCAAAGCTGAAATCTTAGACCGATACGTAGCCGCCACTTTCGCCATACGATAGCGTTGCATCACAACAGGATCGTTGCGTAGCTCATCAAACCGTTCTACGGAGTCATCCATTTCTCCATGCGCCGCCGCATTGACTGACTTGAGCGTTTCATAGAGCGGCTTGGCCATATCGTAGAAGCGCGGCGTAGCTGAGATGTTTCTCGGGTTGCTGAAGAACGCCTTGGCACCGGGATACACTTCCGTGAAGTCTTTGTTGAAAGGCAGTTCAAAATAGCCTCGCTTCCCTGTGTAACCATCGTGGAGCATAGTCGCGGCCAGCGCAGAGTTATCCCAGATTGTAGTGAGATAGGAGCGCATAAAGCTGTCGAACTTATCTGGTGAGAAGTCTTCCGATAATTTGTACTCCTTGAGCTTATCGCGTACGTACTTGCTGAAAATAGTAGCTCTCTTGTCTCTGTCTTCTGGCAGGAGCAACTGCTCCTGTGGGCTTTCTATTGGGAGGCCGCTGTGCAACTCGGTATTCGTCTGCATCTGCAACCAACCACGCACCGCGATACTGACCGGGTCAGCCAGACCCGGAGGAAGCAGGGTGTCTATCGCCATACCGTGGAATGCCTTGCTTGCTTCAGGTTTATCGCTGACACCCATCAGCATACGGGTCATAAGCTCAGGAACAAACTTGAACCAGAAGCCAATTTCCTGCGGGACAGGGATCTTGATTGCGCGCCCTTCATCGTCGAAACCGGCGATTATATTCTTTGACCATTCACCAATAGGCAGATCCCGGTAACGCTTGTCGCGTATGTTAGCGAGAGTAATAGCCACCACAGCACTCGCCGCAAGCGTAGCGCCAGCAACAAACCGATCACGCTGAGCCTTACCTTCCTTGGAGTCCTTACCGTGCCCTGTAGCAGAGCGAAGCATTTTATCCAGACCCACAAAGTGTGCATGAAGGAACGGAGTCTGCTTACCTGCTATACGTACGAGCTGACTAGAGCCCTTGGCCGCAAAGTCAGCAAAGTCCCGAGCCTTAACAGCGGCGATATCGTTAATCACCTGCGGATCAGTGATGCCATCCTTAGCCGCTTCCTTCTTAGCCGCCTCATAGACGATGGTACGCGTAGCGTCATCGAAAGAAGAGTGGACCTTATCAATGTACTGGAGCCACTTGTTATATTTCGGTGAGTCGCCAAGAGCCCGCGCGAAACGGTGCATGTTGGCGTCCATGTTAGCGAGCCCGCTGATTCCGTAGTACTGCAGATCCTTAGCCGACTTATCAAAACCCGCAGCCCGCTTGCCTATCTGATACAGGGCATCTGCAGGAGTCACAGGGCCGATCGCGCCTTTAGCTGTCGTAGTCAGCGTAGCGGCGAGAGGATCATGGATCATCGTCCTGTAGTAGTAAGCAGGGTTCAGGAACAGCGCCGTACGGCGAACCACATTAGCCGGGATCGCCACTAGATCAAGGAACGGGTTGCTGTACATATTCGCCATCGTCAGCGAACGGAATGCCTCTTCGTCCTTCACTTTATAGAGGAAGTCTTTACCAGCGGCGCGCGCCTTTACAGCATCCTTACCCTTGTATGTGGGTGCAACGCGCTCTGCCAACCCTACCCGTTCAAGCTGCTGGAAGGCTCTATACTTGACGTTGTTCATCATGGAGTTGGTGATCATCGACGTATAGTGCTGAGACAAGCTCTCAAAAACATTCACAGGGAATGCACTAGCCGCACCTGTCTTACCGAACAGCTTACCGACAGTCTTAGGACCACCACCGGGGAATGCAGGGGTCTCGTCGCGCTCTGCTAGGATATCTTCCATCGGCTTATACATGGGGATGTATGAGGGCCGCTCCGACCATTCTTCATACTTCTCAGGAGTGATCCAGTTGGTGTCACGCGCAAAACGTAGCAGCTCTTGGTTAGTCTCACCCCAACGATCCAGAATATCCTGCACTCCCGGCACGTGTTGAATCTCGTCATTAGCCCAGCGAATGTCTTCGCGGGTGACATTACGCTCACGACCAATGCCTCTTTCTTGATTAGTGATAAGCTCTTTAAGCCTATCCATTTCCGCCTTGGTGTCGGTCTGATTGCGCGTAGCTTCTGGCAACTGTTCGATTGCTCTTAGCTTAACCTTGGCTTCTTCGTATTCTTTGAGTTCCTGTTCACCCATCTTGATACGGAAGATATCCGCCATGACTTCGAGCGGTTCCTTTTTCTGCCCGTCATAGGAGACTTTGAGCGGTAGCTTAGCTGCATCTGCCATGATGCGATCAAGATTGGTACGAGTCGTCGGCTGAATACGCACAACACCAGTCTTAGGCTCAAGCACAGGCACACCATTGAACAGACCTTCCAGAGATAACTGATAGGCACTGTCGTATTGATTCCGCAGATAGTCCACGCGAATGCCGGTATCAGGATCGTACGTAGGCTCATTCTCGAGAGCTTTGGTCAGACCTGCAGACTCAGCGATCACCCGCCGCCGGAACTTGGCATACTCCTCAGACATAGCACTCGGATCACTAACCGCCAACGCCGCGCGCTTCAAAGTCTTAGCGATAGTTTTCAGCGTAGAGGTGCGATCAATCTTGGTTAGCGGGGGACGTTCTTCTTCAGTAGGCTCTACACTAGCGAGGAGCTGGGCATCTTCTTTGCCTACTTCTTCCGTAAGGAGTCTTTCAGTACGGCGCTCAGGAGCTTTCTCTTTGAGCATAGTGTCGATAGCACGCAAGATAGGCGCATCAGACTTGAGTCCTAGCGTACCTTTAACGTGCTGACCAAACTCACGGAGCCACGTAGCGAGACGCTTCAAGAAAGCGGGAGAGGAGTTGTACCGATTCTCTAGAATTCTCGCGCCATTAACCGCCCAAAACTCAGAAGGGCTGAAGTGCTGGTAGTGCGACTCCACCTGTTCTCTACTTAGATCTTTCAGCGCGGCTTTCGTAGCACGCGCATCTCCGGTCAAAGCAGTATCAAAAAAGGTAGTGAGCTTTTCATCGCCCGCTTTACGCGCATTATCGCGCTCTTTAGTGAGGCTTCTCGTCCATGCTTTAGCAACACCTGACCGAATGTTCGGCGGCATCATGCGTTCCAGATGGTGCAGAGTCTCGTGAATTGCCGTTGTATCCTTGACATTCTCAGCGATCAGAGTGAAGACGCGATTAGCCTTACCGTAAAACCCTGCTGTGCCTTCCTCGCCTTCAGGAGCTGCACCTTTGATGGAGATACCGAGATCTTCTACGAGAGCTGGGTTTTTCTTAATGAACCACTCAGCCATATCCACAGCACGATCGCTGAGTACACCCTGACGTTTAGCTTGGAGCATTCTTTGGCGGATGAAGTCAGGACCACGAGCGCGATCTTTAAGCGCGTACTTACGCTCAGCGGCCTTAATCGTCACTTGATCAAGAAGGTCATTGAGCTGACTGTGCATCTGCTCTTCGGTGATTTCTCCCGCGTCCCTCTGCGTGAGCAGTTTGCGCAGCGTACCCTGCACTTGCTTATTGCCTACACCGGGGACCCACATTTCCTCGCCGGTTTCTTCCCGATAATTCAGGCGGCGGAGCGCGCGATCAACCAATTCTTCTTTAGGCGTAGGTGCACCGAGGCTAAAAAATAGTTCTTCCGGCTCACCATCTTCACCACGCTCTGCATATTCATTACGCTCGATCTGGCGTATTAACGCTTCATCTTCTTCCTGCTGTTTAGATTTGCGTTGAGCTTCAAAGGCTTTTTTCCATGCGCTTGCACCTTCTGGTACAGTTACTTTTTCTTTCGGGGCTTCGCCTTCAGCAGCTTGCTCCCCTTGTCCGCTTGGTTCCACTCCTTGGCCACTGACTGCTTGATCCCCACCTTCTTCGCGAAAGACGGGTTGTGCGCCGCTGCCGCCATCAGGCGTGCTTGAGATTTGCTTGTTGAGGGCATCTATTTCTCCTGCTTGTTTTGTTGGTAACACCTCGTGCATAAGCCTTTCGCTAGGTGCTTTCGCTCCTTGCTGTGGCATTTCAAGCACACCTCGTGGTTCTTGGCCCATTTCCCTAGAGGTAAGTGATGGTGCTCTTTCGCGTGGGCGCTGCTGCTCAGAAGCTCCAAGTTTTCGGGTGAGTTGTTCAAGCCGTCCCCGTCCTTGTGGTGAACGTGCTCCGATTTCAGTAATGATCTCCCTAGCAACTGCTCCATAATCACCCGATGCTCGTACCGTTTCCCCGAGGGTGTCCAAATGACCCAATATGTCTTGTTGCAACTTTTGTGTAGGTATCGTTTGCCTAAGCAATTCTTGCGCCGGGTTTCGCCCCTCTTCTGTATAACTTCGGGCGACATCTTGTATCCTTTGGGTAAGGAGCTCCATCCCTCTTTGCGCTTCTGGGCTAAAGAGTTCTGTAGTTTTTCTTTGCGTTCCGAGGTCCACAGTTGGTGGCCTTTTTGGAATGATGTTCTGTTCGCCTTGCGCGCCATAAGCCTTCTGCTCTGTTGTTTTACTAGGCTTTATAATAGCATCGAAATGGTTTGATAGCGCAGCCAGCTTCTCAGGCTCGATCTGCACGCGTGTCTTGTTCAGCTCATTGGAAATAGCTTCAATGTGCTCTGGGTTATTCATATCCAGCTTGGCGAGGCGCTTAGTCAGCGCGGCATTCGGCTTCAGACCGAGAGCTTCTACAGGCCAAGGTGCGGCGGGAGCTTCGGGTGTAACAGCCTCAACCGGAGGCGGAGCTTCGGGTGTAACGACTGGAGCTTCGGGTGTAACGGCTTCCGGCGGCGCTTCGCCCGGCCAAGGCAACAACTCTGCTGACGGAGGAATACCCGGAGGAGTCGGAGCCTCACCTTTCTGTGCGGTACGGCGAAGCGCCGTAAGTCTTTTGTTCGCTTCTTTAAGCGCACCTTCAATGGGTGCAGCAACCTCTGGGTTACGACGAGCCACCTCATTCTGTAGCTTGTCTTTATGGTGCGCGATGAAGTCCTTCAGTCCCTCGACCGTATTAGGGAACCCATCACCCGTAGGGTGCCAGTCAACAGGTTGAAGCAGGTTGATCTCGCCAGTCGGCGGTGCAGGCTCGGCTACGCCGGGAGTCTCGATATGCTCAGTACCCTGCGTTTGGTCAGCTCTTTGCCCTTCCGTGCGCATCTCGGGCCATGTACGTGCTGCGTTCTCTTGGTTGATAGTATCAACCTGTTGCTGCAGTCTCTGATCTTCTCTATATGCTCGCGCCGCGCCTTCTCTATAGCCTTTCTGTGCTTCCGCCGTAGCCGCGCGCCCGTGGAGAATACTCATAGGAGCACTGATAATCGCAGCGTCCTTAGCCATCTCTAGAGTTTCTTCAGGTGTAATCTGCGGTTGACCCAGCATGTGACGAGTCACTGCTTCCGTACCGGCCATAGCGGCGGTGCCACCTACAACACCTGAACCATAGCTCTTGACGATATTGCCAGCCAAAGACCCTACAGCTTTCTGCGCAGCTTCTGCACCTTCCTTTTCATAGATATCGACAATGGCTTTAGCAGACGGAACCAGCACATTGAGAGGCAGGCCCTTGGTTACGAAGTTGGGAGCCAACTGAAAAATAGCTGTGCTGATTGCGGCACCTGCGTACTTCTCTGGCAATGAGAGTTCCACACCGGATTCTTCGGCGCGGCGAGATAGATCACCGTAAAGCTGAGCAAACGTCAACCCACCACTGATAACCCTACCCGGAGCACCTGCCCTACTGACAATACCGGGAACACCCCACTCACCAGCAAACCCACCTAGAATATCTCCGGCACGCGTAAGCTGCGCGCCAGCATAAGGCATAAAACCTTTCTGTTTTGCTTCGGCAATCTCAATGTCAGATATAGGCTGATGTAATTCTTTGGCTTTAGCTTCCGCAGGCTGCGTAACTTCCTTGATTGTCTGCGCTACACCCGGAGCAAACGGTTGAGCGCTTTCTGAAGCGAAGCGTCCTATACTACCGATCTCACGAGCAAAACCAGCGCCTACAGCGGGGATGAACCCCTGCTTTTCAGGATCACGAGGTTGCGCGGCGAGTGCTGCTTCTTCCTCTTGGCGTTTAACCTGAGCCGCCTGCGCTGGAGTCAGCGCATATTTATAGGCGCGGGGGATTTCCTCGATCGAGGCACGGTCAAGCTGGTTCTCAGCGTTAAGCACTTCAGTGATAGGATCAAACGCTTCGTAGCGCGGCTCACGCTGCGCTTGCTTGAATTCAGGCGCTACCGGCTCGCGTGCAGCCACGTGCCCATGAGGGATCGGCTTATGCTGGGGATGCTGCGCCCCCTGCGCCGCTTGGTAAGCTGCAATAGCTTGCTCGTCGGTATGGTCCTTATAGGCAAAGACAAACCCACCATTAGGTAATGGTACGGGCCTATACCCCGGAGGAATCGCGGTAGCTGAAGAAGGCGCTTGAGGTTGAGCAGTGTAGCTGTCTCCCCCGCCATATATTTGCCCTAAGCCAGAGTCATCAGCGGGTATTGATTGACCAGCGAGAAGGTTAGCCAATCCGTATTCTTCAGCCATATTTTATCCTCTAACGACCGCCTAGTGGGCCTCCGATGAATCCGTAAGCCTGCAGGGGATTATACGGTGCGGGATTAACTCCCTTCAACGCTGAAGGTGCGCGGGCCATTTCTGCATCGACCTGCCTTTCGGCTTCCAATCGAATACGGTCAGGGCTCCATGCTTCTTGCAATGCCTGAGAAGAACTAGCGATCTGCTGGGCGGCTTCTTTGATGCGCTGACTGCGTTCATTGGGATCGACAACATTACCGGCAGCGCCGCGTCCCGCGAGAATAGAAGCCACCTGCAGATCGGTGTAGCCCTTAGCCTTGAGCTTATCCATTTCAAGCTCACGTTCACGCTGCGCTTTAAGCGTAGCTGCCTGCTGTGCAAGGATTGAATTAACTGCGGACCGTTTATCCGCGTGCGCTTCCTTCTCTGCAGCCATCTGAAGTTGTAGTGTCTGCTTTTCGATATCGCCTTCTTCCTTGGCACCCTGCTGGTATCCGGCGAGACCGCCGATAAGCCCTTGGCCCACAGCTTGGCTCATGTACGGAGTTTGCGCACTAAGTAAATTGCCAATACCCGAGGCCAGAGCACCAATCCATTTATCTCTGGTCGCCCCCTGTTGCATCTTATCTAGTTTGCTCAGGAGATCGGGAGAAATAGAATAAGACGGTCCATATACATCCAGCAATTCATTAGATGCTTTCTTGACGGCATCGGTAGCTGATTTTTTCTGCGCTTGCGCCGCAGAGCTCCCCGGAGCCGGAGTGTGAAGATCAGGGCCATCCTGTCGAGGAATGCGCGTCTTGGGTACGTCTTTATACTGTACATGCTGGTTTACAGGCTCGCCTGTATCTTCGTCGTACTGGTCTTCAGCAGGCTGACGCTCGTCAGCGGCTTCGCTTTCTTCCTCTTCTTCAGGCGCATCGTATGAGCCCAATTCAGGAACCGCATAGCTACCATCTAGCCCGCTAAACCCACGTACTGATCCACCATGCGCAAGAGCAACCAAACCGCCCGTCGCAGCCTGCTGCGTAGGCGTATTTTCAGGAGCTGCACCGATACCTGCGTTGCGCATAGGATCTTGTGTTGCCGCCGCTTGTAGCGCGTATTGATTGGGTCCCGCAGCGGCGATGCCGCTCTGCATGGGGGCGGGCTGGGCGGGAGGCTGAATACTCTGCAAAAGCTGCGCGATATGTTTCTGATATACCGTTTGCTGCGGAGCCTGAGCCTGCCCTGAACGCATCTGCTGCTGGTAGTTCGTAGCCATAGCCAAAGCGGTAGCTTCCGGGCTTTGCGGGTTCTGTTGAACCGCCTGTGATACCTGAGCCAACTGCTGCGGCGAGGCGCTCTTCAGGAAGTCAAAGATTGACGTAACCTGCTGGTTGTAAGAGTCGTCCGTAATTGCTGCGGTCATTAGTTCCACCCTTTAGATGCAATGCCTTTCTTCACAGTCTTACCGCCCTTGGCCTTGTCCCACTCCTTATGCGCTTCGACCTCACCGCCATGCGCTTTACCGAACGGAGATGCCGGAGTAGACGTACCGAACGCGGTGTTGGTACCACCCGTAGAAGGCTGAGCATTGATCGCATTCAGCGCACCGCTATAGAGGCTGCTCGGGAAGTTGATGGCGTTCTGTGCGTTCTGTGTCTGCGTGTTGAGATACTGCTGCCCAAGATTCTGCCAAGCACTTGCACCCTGACCGAGAGCCCCGATGTTGGCGAGGTTAGTGGACGCCTGAGAAGCGCCTAGGGAACCCAGACCCCCAGCTCCTGTTAGCATCTGCCCATAGGCACCGAGATTTTGCTGGTTAGCTGAAAGCCCTGCCTGTTGGTTGGCCGATGACGCTTGCAGAGACGCCTGCTGGTTTGCCAGATTGATCTGATTTTGCGACTGAGCATTGAACTGCGCTGCGGCATTCTGAGCCACTTGGTTCTGTTGAGCCGCGGTAAGCTGACCACCATAATTGGTTTGTGCTGCCTGCAGAGCTTGAGTGACGTACTGAGACTGCTGAGTATTGAGCGCGTTTTGATTCGCCAGTGCGGTCTGCTGCGCCGCCGACAGATTAGCTTGCCCCGTGGTGAGCCCTGCGGCCTGATTGAGCTGCTGAGCGGTCATACCCGCTTGCTGATTCGCAAGGTTTGCCTGCATCGCCGCTGAGAGATTTGCCTGACCTGCCTGAAGTCCCTGACCCTGCGCCGTGTTGAACTGGCCGAGCCCTGTGGTGTAGGCATTCGAGAGCCCTTGGGCTGCAAGGTTCTGATTGGCAATGTTCTGGTTTAACTGTGCGTTCTGTTCAGCAAGGGTTTCCCTCGCGCCGCCAAAGGCGTGCTGTCCGGCTGCCTGACTGCGAAGCTGGTTCTGCTGTTGTGCAAATTGCCGGTTAGCTAACCCTTGCTGCGAAGCAATGACGTTTTGAATATAAGGGTCCATGTACTGCTGTACAGTGCCCGGAGCGTTCCAAGACTGAGGACCTTGCATTTGAGCTGCGCGCGTACGAACCGCCTGAACATCCTGCGGTTGGGTCATCTGCGCGGCTTGCGCCTGCGCCGCATCATAACTTTGCGCGCTGATATCTGCAGGGGCATTCATTAGGGAAGCTTGGTACTGAGCGGCTTGCTCTTGCGCCGCTTGTACTTGCTGCGGGTTATAGTTGGTCATCCCCTGCAGGCCAGATAGGGCCTGATTATAGGCATTCGTCGCCTGCCCAAATTGAGACGGTAGTTGCTGCGCCTGTTGAATTTCGCCTACTGCTTGGTTGAACAGTGGGTTGGTGGACTCGAGTGCGCCGGTTTGCGGGTTTACCCGCGTGAAGGCGGTTTGCCCCATAGACTGATCGAGGAGCCCCTGCTGCGCCGTAGCGGTATTGTCCGTTTGCGTTTGCTGTTGGTTCTGGTAGTCGGTATACGCCTGACGGGTTTGAGTTAAGTAGTTATAGACGTTCTGGTCACTAGCACTGAGCGGTTTATTTGCGTCTACCCGTTTCTGAAGCTGAGCTAAATGATTAGCCTGCCCTGAAGAAATGTCTTTAGGTGCCGTAGAGCTACCCGAGGCGAACTTACGCACCCCCATGATGCCGCCTTCAGCAGCTTTTTGTGTAGGTTGAAAGGACGTACCCGCGCCGCCTGCCGTGGGGTTAAATTGGTTGGAACGCACCACATCCATAGGCGTAACACCCTGAGCGAGCAGGTTGTTATATGCGTTCATCATTCCCGCGTTGCTACGAAGGATATTGGTGACCGGACCCGGATTGTTTTGAGTACCTAGCATAAGCGCTTGGTACGTGGGGTTCTGCCACGGTGATTGATTGACCGTGGTTGTTGAAGTAGTACTTGCTGGTACGCCGCCGCCCATAATGGCACCTCTACAGATCTTTGCCTACGATTGTATATTTCGGCTCCATTCCATAGCGCGACCATAGACGAACTATGGATTCTCTTGCTGCGCCTTCCAGATGGGTCGCCCCGTTAGCTTTAATTATAGCCTCAAACTGCGCCCAGTTTTCTTTACTCGCTACATGACGGCCACCAATAGCCGCAACAAATGCAACGCGCGCATGAGGTCTATTAAAGTAGGACACTAAAAGCGCCCCGTGAACTACGTTCTGATCATCTACACCGACAATGAGTGACCACTGCCCAAGGGTAGCGTAGACCCGTGCATCATCTACCGTGTAATCACCATGCGCATAGTGCAAGGCATCGTTTATAAACCGTTCAACCTGTGGCCAGACTTGGTTCACATATTCCAGTGGAACCTGCTGAACATTAAGCAGCGTCACGCTTCACCGCTCCTAACCCGTGTCGGCCTACCGCATTGTGTTTCACTTCTTCCATAAGCCTGCGGAGGAATTCCGCCCCAGCCTTAGATGACCCGTTGCCTAGTGCGCTGACTACGTCCGCCGGGATGATGTATGCGCCATTCTTTAGTGGCACTTGCCCGCCGTGGGCCATACCCGGTGCTTTTTGCTGTCCGATAGACGCGAGCCCACTAAGGGGTGTTGCGGGAGCAGACGTATTGACTTGACTTGCTGTCATGGCTGGAGAAAGCCCCGGAGCGAGCGTAGGAACATTTGGTGTGGATTTAGGAGGGCCTTTCATCATTTGACTAGCCCCATAACCTACCGCGCCTACTGTACCTGCGCCTAGTGCACCTGCCGTTAGCGCACCTGCTGTGGTTGCCGCTGCGGTTCCCGCTACTCCTGTGCCCGCTGCGACTGTGCCTCCTACTGCCGCCATAACTGATTCAGGCAAAATAGCTACTCCAATAGAAACAACCAAAGTCATGTCACTACTCCCAGCAATTTAGTGGCTTCGTATTCAGCCATAGTCTCGAACCCCAGCGCGTCCTTAACCTTCTCATCATCCTGTTCTGTGCAGTGGTGCACAGTGACCCATTCGCATTCTTCAAGGACGGCGACCACTCGTTGTGTACCTGCTTTAGTCACCATTACTTCGGGTGCACGCATGATATGCTCTATGCGATCTTGGTCATAGAAAGCTATAACCCCCCGTAGCGCCACGGCAATATGATCCGTCTTGTGAACCATCGTGGTAAAAATAGATCCAGCAGGCACCACAATCCGACGAGCGTACAGGTCAGGAGTATGATAATGGGTAAGAGGAGTATCAACAGGAGCCAGCTCGCCTCGTTCGATAGCGGCGTCAATCGCATGACGAAACTCGTCAATACTAACCTGCGGCTTCGATTCCTGAACGTCCTGCATCGCCCTTTGCCAATTTACGGGTTAAAAGTTTCTCAGCGGCTAGTTTACCCGCATCCTGCTTGACCTGCTCTTTCTTACCGTGTGCTGCCTGCCGCACCATCGGGAGTAACTGATCGAGCAATCGTTTACCTTCTTCAGGATCACCGCCACCAATGAGGCTGACGAGTTCTGGAGGTACGACAAACTCACCATCTGCTAACCGCACTTCTTCCTGCCCATCAATGTTGGCAGGAATGTCATCGCTCATTCCATCGCCGGGGCCGTCGAGGAAACCGCCTTTATCGTAGGTTGAGCCACCTTCAGCAAAGCTTGCCCCGTGCGCGAGAGTGTTAATGACTCCGGTGTTTCCTGCAGCAGCGTAAGGTTGCGCGCTCGCGATGCGAGACTGAGGGTAAAAATCTTGAGGGCTAAAGGGGTTTGTGTTCATGTACCCGCCAGTAGCGAAACCCTGCCCGCTCAGTTTCTGCTGCACACCCTGTGCGATCCCCTGTAGATTCTGTAAAGCGGGGTCGAGGTTGTCCTGCACGTCAGAGTTTTCAAACTGCGACACATACTTCGGAGGGACAGTGGTGTGTATTGGCACTCCATCTACCGTACGCGACATTTCGATCGGGCCGCCCGCGGCCTTACCATAGATCAGATTGCCAAAATAGTCACGCTGCTGGTTAGGATCTGTGGAAGTACCCGCGGTCCCAGAAGGAAGGGGGAAGCCCAGACTCGCGAAGTACTGCCGCTGTTCAGCATCTGCTTTTGCCTGCTGTAGCTTTTGATTACGTAGCTGCGTAGCGCCTGTGCTGGCTTGCTCCATTGTGCCCTGCGCCGTAGCGCCTAGCATGGCTCCGAGACCGACAGGTTTAGCCAGACTTTCTACGCCGGGCTGGGTGAGCATAGCTGACCCCTGCCTACCCAAATTGGTCCAAAAATCAGGCGTAGCTGTACCTGTGTTAGCGGCGACCATATCGGCAGTAATTGGGCCGGGAGGAGGCGCACCGCCGAGTTCGCGAATGGCCGACATAGTATCGCCAGAAAGCCCCATAGCTCCTTTGGCCGCATCAGGTAAAACGCCGGATGGGATTGGCTCCCCACCAAGCTGCGCCGCCACATTAGTTGTCCCAGCACTACCCACCCCACCTTCCATAGTAGCACCGCCATAACCTCCCATACCCCCACTAATCGCGCCTCCGAGAGCGCCGGGAGCGAAGCCTTTACCTTCTGCTGCGCTAATGCCACCACCAAGAAGTGCCCCTGTACCTGCACCAACTGCTGCTCCACCCAATGCACCAAGAGCCGGAACCGCGGCTCCCCCAGTCAAAGCGCCAGCAATACCCACACCCAAAGAGGCAAGGATATCTGTCCAGTTAAAGGCTTCAGGAAGCCCCGTCTTGGGGTTGGTCGTAACAGGACCTAATAGCGCTTCGAGACCCGCGAGCTCATCTTTCTTTACATGAAGAAGAGTGTCATCCCCATTACGCCCGAGAGCCGCGATGCCTTTAGATGTGGTGTGGTACATGCTCGCTCCTACGGAGGCGTTATGTGAAGAATGTTGGTAGCAGGGTCGCGCCAGACTTGGTTCTTAGCCAGACCCGTCGCGCTGGTCGGAAGCTCTGCAAGGATGAACACATTTTCATCGACCTTCTCCGCTGACTGCACGGAGAACGCGAGCTTACCCTCTCTGTCCGTTATTGTAACAGCGGTCCCTTGTATATCGCCGGGGTTTTGCTGCTGCTGTATCCAGAAATTGAGTAGGCGAATCAGATTGTTGAAGTACTGTACGTCATACTCAAGAGGTGGGAGTGGGAGCACTGGGGCTGACGTTCTGTTTGCATTAGCCATTACTTTCTCCCATCCGGCTGGATCTCGAGACGCGGAACGCCAAGCTGCCACTTAACACCAAGGTCCGTACTCTCAACACGGAACGAGAGCTGCCTACCTCTGATACGCACCCAGATCATTTGTGTGTAATCGTAGACCTGCGTGGTGACTTCCTTACCAGCAACAGCGCCTGAAATGTTCTGCGCCGATGTAGTACCCGCAACGCCTTGACCCGGATAGTTCCGCGCTTTGACTGTCATGGTTACTGACGGTGTGGCGTTCACAGACCCAATGAAGTCCATGTCAGGAATAATGCGCTTGACGAAGCTGAACTGATAACCGCCTTCTCCGATGTCGAAGTCAGAAGTTTCAATGTAAGCGTCAATCGCCGCCGGAGGGTTTACAGACCCATCATCACATCCCGTTTCATGCTGCACTGTGATGTTGTTCACCGCGGCGACTGGATTTCCAATGATATGCGAGTCATACCATGCGGAGCGTTCAACAACCCCTAACCCATCTACATCCCAAATGCCGTAGTACCAGAGCTTTTCAAGGTAGTTATAGACGACGTACTTGTCGTTGATAACGGAACCCGCTGATGGGTAGTGCCACCAGACTTCGTTGTATTTTTCGTTCGTGCCACAGTAGACCAGCTCGAGCTGATCCGCATTGATATCATCAAAGACATACTGACGAAGTGCGCAAGGCAGTGTATCCACACGCCCAGAGTACGCATAGAATTTGTCTTGACCCATCCAGTAGGTGATGCCGTTGGTTGATACGGCTGCATTTTGTCCGACAATCGTGATGTCTACAGAGATTGGGTTGAACCCATAAACATAAGGCGCACCCAGATACTGCTGGGAATAAAGCGCCGTGTCCGTGAAAACGAGAATTTCTTGGCGTGTTTTGACCGCTGCAATGATGCGACTTCCGTAGGTCAGGCGATATGAGCCTGCCGTGTTCGTCACTGTGGGATACCACACCTGCGGTTGTTCCTGATCACACCATGCGATGAACATGGGGTCCTGAGTCAGACTGCCTGATACCGCGTCGTTGCACCCATAGGAAATCACATGGCGTTCATCCGTCGTCAGAACAATCGCAGAGACCGTAGGAATCGCGGGATCGTAGACCACACCCGAACCATAGCCTGTAGCAATCGTAGCGGCGCAGTTAAAGATTTCACCGCCAGCATAAACGACGCCAGTCGTGCCCGCCAGAGTATTCCATTGGAGCTGCGTAGTCGTACCCAAAGAGCGAATAGCATAAGTGTTACCTACGACGATGTCACCTAGAGTGACGTTAGAAAACGTCGTGCTGGTCATGTTGATACCGCGCCCAGTCACCTGCCCCGCG
>Ga0214192_1000639_pt1 | contig 21287 bp, 23 predicted proteins | sample TroBogEpilimnion_44_FD_153030 | JGI IMG/M metagenome (GOLD analysis project Ga0214192, IMG submission 153030) | Freshwater microbial communities from Trout Bog Lake, WI - 29JUL2008 epilimnion | ecosystem: Environmental > Aquatic > Freshwater > Lake > Epilimnion/Euphotic zone | place: Trout Bog... | reverse complement strand
GTGAAATTCCCACATTTCTTGACACAGAGGGGGGTAGTTTGTAATACTCAAACCATCTTTTTATGGAAAATCAAAAAAAATGAAAGCTCATAACAAATTACCACCAGAACTTCACATCATTAAGGGAAGTGCCCCTAAGACCCAGTTGCTTCCAGAAAGCATCAAAGAGAGAATCCCTGAAGCTGAGTGGGTAGCCAATCCAGATTCTTGGAGCAAGAGTAAATTCATTGAGGAAACTTCTGAATTCTTGTATCAGGTATATGGCATTGGGTCGGCACAGGATAGGCATAGCTTGGCAATGTTGGCAGATCAGATAGACACCTATATTCAATGCAATAAAGCATTAGCATTAGAACCATTAGTAATTGAATATAATGGCGGTAAGACATTTGGACCAAATCCTAATTTTGCAATTCGCAAGGAAACTTTGAAATCAATCATTGCCCTTATGAATGAATTAGGACTTACTCCTAAAGGTCGATTAGCAAAGACAAAATCTTTAGATAACAGCACATCACAGCAATTAATGAGAGGTCCGAAAGGATGATGGATTGGCAAGATGGGGTACTTTATGCGGTACAAGTATCCAAAGGTGAAATAGAAGTTTGCAGAAATATTAAGTTAGTTTGTCAGCGGTTCTTGAATCAAATCGAGAATAAGGAATGGGAATGGTTTTTTGACCCAGACTATCCGCAACACTTTCTTAGTTTCATTGCGACTTTAAAGCATACCAAAGGACCTGATGCTGGGACACCTATTGTTCTTCAGCCTTGGCAAATATTCTTGGTATGTGCCATATATGGATTCAGAAGCAAAAAAGACCATTCAATTCGGATGGTTACAGATGTTATTGTTTTCATTCCTAGGAAAGCTGGTAAATCCACACTAACTTCTGCAATCGGTCTTTATGAGTTGGTATTTGGCGAAGCAGGTCCAGAGGTATTTACTTTAGCTACTAATCGCGAGCAAGCCACCATTGTATTTGATTCTGCTAAAGGCTTTGTGGAATCAGCACCTAGTGATATTGCCAACTGGTTTAATGTTAATAAGTATGAGATTAAAAAGGTTAATGATTCGCAATCTATGTTTAAGGCATTAAGCCGAGATACAAAGAAAACTGGGGATGGTAAGAATCCATCTTGTGTAATTGTGGATGAAGCTGCTGCTATTGTGGATCGCAACTCAATTGAGGTTCTTCACTCTGGTATGGTTGCCAGACAGAACCCATTGAGGATTTATATTACTACTGCCAGTTTCTCAAAGGATACTAAGTTCTATGAGGATATGCAGATGTTTGAATCCATGCTTAATGGTGAAGCATCGGATAACCCTAGATGGTTTGGGCTACTTTATTCTATAGACCCTCAGGATGATTGGAGAAATCCAGAAATCTGGGCTAAAGCTAATCCTATGCATGGAATCTCAGTATTCCAAGAAGCTATTGCTCAAAGGTGCGAAGAAGCCAAGCATAAGCCAGCAACTCTTAATGAATTCTTATGTAAGACCCTTAATATCTATGTAAGTGCCAATACTGCATGGGTTGATAGAGCTTATTGGGATGATGAAAAGTGTTTAATCAAGCCTAGAGAAGAAGAACCAGAAGCGGTATTTATTGGATTCGACTTAGCTTCTACTCGAGATTTAAATGCAGTCTGTACCCTAAAAAGATATGGAGAATTGGATTTTGAAGCGAGTTGGCAATTCTTTTTGCCAGAAGAAGGATATAACCTAATACCAAAGCATTATCAGGACATATTCAGAGTTGCTATTAATTCTGGTACTTTAAAGCTAACACCAGGCAATGTAATGGATGATATGGAGATTTATAACTATATTAAAAATCAATGTGCCGAATATGATGTCAAAGAAGTGGGATATGATGCCTATAATGCAGGTAATATAGTTGCTCGATTATATGATGATGGAATTCCTGTCAAAAAGGTGGGGCAAGGAATGGCAGTATTATCTAACCCATCTAAGTATGTAGAAAAATTAATTCTTCAGCATAATATCAAGCATGATGGTAATCCCTTTATAGGATGGCAATTAGGGAATGTGGAAGTTTGGGAAGATGTTAATGGGAATATTAAATTAAGAAAGAATGAAGCTGATAAATCTGCTAAAGTTGATGGCATTATTGCTATGATTATTGCCATGCATTGCAGTTTAGATAATCCTTATGTATCAAGTTCATTTGGATTCAGAGCTTTTTGATATATAATAATTAAAAAAGCGGAGTTAATATGGGTATTTTAGATATTTTCGGTGGCAAAAAATCGGTAAAAAATGAATCAAATACCCTATTTGGTCAGACCCAATTAGGCAACCAAGTTGTTCGAGTTAATCAAAATGGACAACAAGGCTCTGCATTCCAACTTCTATATGTAACTACTTCAAGCACTACTAATGCTGGTCGCATTGTGGATATGTCGGTATTAAGCCGAAATTCTACAATTATGAGCTGTATTGGTGTTATCGCTAGAGCATTAAGCCAATTGCCAGTCAAAGTTATGTACAAGATGGATGATGGCACTTTTGAAGATGTATTTCAATCTGATAAAGCTGGTACAAGGGATAAAAATAAAGCTCGTCAAGTTCTTAATTTAATGCAAGAACCCAATAACTTTCAGAATCAATATGAGTTTTGGTATCAATGGGTTATGTGGTATCTGATGGCAGGTGAGGTATTTACTTTGCTTTATCGCAAAGATCAAAAAGACCCTAATCAGACCCCAATTGAGATGTATAACTTGGATGCGACATTAATCACAGTCCAGATTAACCCAATGCGGTATCCGACTTACAGAATGTCTACTCCTACCTATGGTTTCAATAAAGATGAACCATTGGCAGCTCATCAAGTAGTTCATTGCACAGAGCAACCTTGGCAGGGTTCTGCTGGTTTCAACAAAGCTATTTTGGCAACTGAATTAGTAGCTTTAGATACAGATATTGATTTGTATGCTAACTACATCATGCAAAATGGGGCAAAGCCATCTGGTATCTTTAGCACTACACAAGTGATTCCTGATGCTAAGTTCAAAGAAATTGCAGCTCGCTTAAAAGAAGCATGGTCTAGCATGACAGGTTCAAAGCCTACAGATCAAAGCAAGCCTGGACAGTCTATTCTTCTAGACCAAGGTATGACATGGACACCAACCCATATGCTTACTTTGCAAGATGCAGAAGCATCTAAGCTAAAAGAGCAAACAACTAATAGAATTTGTGCATTATTTGGTGTACCACCACAAATGCTTGGTCTTTCACAAGGCAAATACAACAACACACAGACATTATTGGATGAGTTCTATAAAACAACTATGTATCCAATGATTATCAATATTGAGCAAAAGTTTAAAATGCAATTGCTTAAAGGTTATCCAAATTTAAGTATCCGATTTGATACAAAGGATTTCTTAAAAGGTGCAGCATTAGACCAAATGAACTTTGTAACTGCTGGAGTTGCTTCTGGCATTATGACACCTAATGAAGCTAGAGAATATTTGAATATTGGTAAAATTGAAGGTGCTGATGAGCTATTAGGCACAGATGCCACTAAGATTTCACAAACAAATGTACCTGTAGGTGCTAAGACTGCAAAAATTGACCCAATACCAGGAAGTTCACCAACTGATACTGGTGGCGGTGGCGGTAATCAAAAGAGCAAAATGAATATAGGTAAATAAGATGAGTTTAATTAAAAAGATAATTAAGGTATTATCTAAGCAAGTTAAACAAAATGATGTTAAACTTCCTTTAAAAGATAAAACCCCAAATAAGATAAAAGATAATAATCAAGCTATTAATAATGGGGTAATTAATGAAGAATCTAACTCTAGTTTGCGAAGCAAAACTAAGCCTAGAAAAGCAGTCGAAAGACCAACAAAGCCCAAGCGGAAAAATCTCAGCTAGAGCAACCACTTGGGGTGCTAGAGAAGGCTTGGATGGTAGAAGATTCAATTACCAACCAGAAGGCTTTGCAGAATGGGCTAATGAGTTTGCCAAAGCTGGTAAACCTTTGCCAATGTTCTTAAACCATAATGATATGGGTATGCCTGTTGGTGAATGGACAGAATTTAATTTTGATGCAAGCGGTATGACCGCTGAAGGTCGTCTATTCCTTAATACAGTAGGTGGCTCTGATGTCTACAATGTGTTAAAAGAATCTCCAAATCTATTTGGTGGTGTATCAGTTGGTGCTTATGCTGATGAAGCCAAAATGGTTGATGCTGATGGCAATGATGCAGAAGATGATAATGATGAAGCCTATTTCCAAATCACTAAAGGCGGTTTGAGAGAGCTTTCTGTTGTTATGTATCCAAATAACCCAGCAGCAGAAGTTATGCAGTTGGAATGTTTTGATGCTGAAGGACATATCAACCCAAGAAATTTAGAGAAAGTCTTGCGTGAAGCTGGATTATCTAAAAAAGTTGCGACCACCGCAGCTAGTATTTTCAAGCAAGTATTAGAAAAGCGTGATGCCCCTAAGAAACTTGAAGAAACACCTATACAGAGTGAAACTGTTGCGGTGGAAGAAGCCGATGCAGTTCTTAAAGCCCTAGAGGAAAGAGAATTGTTGAAAGCATTATCTAATCGTATTAAATAAGGAATCTAAAATGTCTGAAAAGATTATTGAAAAGCTAGATTCTATCGAAGCCCAAACATTGGCTAAAGTAGAAGAAGCTAAAGCAGCAGCAGTTGCAAAAGTTGAAGAAGCAGTAGTACCTTTGTCAGAAAAGTTAGCTACTTTAGAAGCTCGCATTTCTGAAATGTCTGCTCCATCAATCATTCATACTTCTAAGTCTATCAAAGAAGATGTAAACAAATCAGTTCGTGAACAGCTCAAAAAGTTTTACAAAAAGGGCGGTTCAATGGAGCGTGAGCTTAAAATGTTTGAAGATGAAGGACAATATGCAGCTTATATGTCTGAATCATCAGCATTGACTGGTGGCGGTGCTGGTGTGGGTGGTCGTACAGCCTATGACCCAGTATTCCATAAACTTCGCTTGATTAACCCAATGCGTGGTGTGGCTCGTACTGTTTCTACAGAAGGGGCAACATATCAATTCAGAGCTAAAACTGGTAATGCTGGTGCAGCATGGGGATATGCAATCCAAAACAACGGAGCACAAACAACTGAAGATACAACAATCTGGCAATTAACTTTGCAAGACTTGAATGTGCAGTTCCCAATCCGTACAGCAGCTTTGGATGACATTGATGGTTTAGAAGCCAATGTGGTTGATGATATGTTGATGGAATTTAGCCAACAAGAAGGCTTGTCCATGATTCAGAACAATGACCAAGGTGCAACTACATTGCCTTATGGTGGTTCTAATGGCTTGCGTGGCTTGAATCAATATCCTGGTGCTAACAGCGTTTATGCTGGCGGTACTATTTCTACAGCAGCTTTCGGTTCTAGCGGTACTGGTTCTACAAGCGGTTTACATTCAATCGCTACTTATGACCAGATCACAACTAACGGCAATGCAACAACAAACCATGTAACTTTTGATGACATCGTAAACTTTGTTTACTTGTTACCACAAGAATACTGGACACCTACAGCTCGCTTTGTAGTTAATCCATTGATGTTGGCAGCTATTCGTGGTTTAGTAGACCAAAATGGCACACCAATCTTTGAGCGTATGGCTCCATTGGAAACTGATGGCATCGTAGGTCGCTTGTTAGGCTTTGATGTTGTAGTTAATAAGTATTTGGATGTTCCAGCAATCTATTCTGCTTCAGCAGGTACAGATAGCTTGTATCCAATGTACTTTGGTGATTGGCAGCGTGGTTTCACAATTGTGGACCGCTTGAATATGGTTCTTCGCAGATATGACCAGACACTCCCAGGATTTATTACATTTTTTGGAGAAAAGCGTCTAGCAACCAGCGTCCAGGACCCTTTCAGTATTATCCGCTATCGCTCTACTGATACAGCAACTAAAGCGTAATAAAGGTCGGGGGTCAAAAGCCCCCACCTTTTCTTTCATTAATTGGAATTAAAAATGAGCCAAAATCTAATCCTAGAAGCAGTTAAATCAGCCTTAAAAGAAGGCGAAGCTAAAGTAAATTTAAATGAAGCATCAGCACTAACTGGTTCTGGTTCAGGTGTTGGTGGTCGTGTAATTTATGATGATGCATTCGCTGCATTGCGTATGGCTAACCCAATTAGGGGTCTAAGCCGAGTAATAAAAACAACTGGCTCTGATGAAGCGTTTGTCGCTAAAATCGGTAATGCCACAAATATTCAAAATGGTTCTGTAAACCCTTGGGGCTATGGAATCAACAATAACTCTGGTGTACCAAATATTGCCACTTCATTTTGGCAAATTTCAGTTAAATCTATTAATGCTGTAGTACCTATTCGTACCGCAGTTATGGATGACATCAATAATCTTGATGGTGCAATTGTTGGCGATATTGCCTTAGAATTTGCACAGCAAGAAGGTCTTTCAATGATGTTGAATGATGATTCTTCTGGTTCTACTACAGTTCAAACTGGTGGAGTATATGGCTTGCGTGGTTTAAATTACTACACAGGTTCTACAAGTGCAGCATCATTTGGTACTAGCGGTTCTGCCGATACAAATGGTAGACATACTATGTATCAGGTTCAACAGGATTCACCAACAAGCATTGCTTACAATGATTTAGTTTCTTTAGCTTCAGCATTGCCATCACAATACTGGAATGACCCATCAACTGCTTGGATGATGCATCCATCAACTATTTTGCAATTGCGTGAGTTAAAAGATACTGGTGGATTGCCATTATTCTTGGAAATTGGCGATAAAGATGGTTACTCAATTGGTAATATCTTTGGACATCCAGTAATACCTAACCCATATATGCAAGTAGCTGGTTCTGGCAACTATCCTGTTTATTTAGCTGCATGGCAGAGATTTGTTACTATTGCAGACAATGAAGAAATGAGCATTAAGCGTTTAGATCAGTATCAACCAGGTTTCATTAACTTGTTCTGTGAAAAGCGTACTGTTTCTACAATTAGAGATGTTTTCGCTGGTGTTCGTTTAGTCGGTTAAGGATAACCCATGCCATTAGATAGTCTAACAAATGGACCATTTCTAGGTACTGCTAGAAACCCATTTAGCTATGAAAAAGTTGAGCAAGTAAGCCGAGATACTCAAACAGCTTGGCTTACTCTTGATGAGATTACTCAACAGCTAAACTTATTCGATGACCAAAGCCAAGATAGTTACCTATCAGGGCTTGAGGTTGCCACTCGTATGGCGATTGAGGACTATCTAGGTATGTCAATATTCCCAATCAGCTATAAAGTCTACTATGGGGCTTTTAATGGTATGACAGGCACACAAGTGTGCTTAGACTTGCCAGAAGTATCTCAGGATAACCAAGGGCAATTAGGGACTGTTATTAATTCAGTAGGATATTGGACTTCTTCAACTCCACCAGTATTTACTTTATTAGATAAAACTTCTTATTACTATGATCCAACTGGAAACAAAGTAGTATGCAATGGCATTCCTAATGAGATTAATCAGGTGATGACTAATCCTATTGTGGTTCAATACACAACAGGAGCAAGTCCATTAGCTCGCTATCCAGTCATTAAACAAGCTGGATTATTGCTTTTAACTCATTTGTATAACAATCGTAGCGATACCTTACAAGGTGGATTGAATCAGATTCCTTGGGGTGTTGATGTTCTTTTGCGACCATACAAGCCCTTAATCATGTAAATTATGTTTTATACATACGCACATATTACTCTTGATACAAATAAAATCTTTTATATTGGTAAAGGTTCTGGGATGCGATTGTTTAAAAAAGATGCAAGAAATAAACATTGGCATAATACTGTTAAAAAACATGGATATAAAAGTATAAAATTAGCTGAATGGCTTACTTCAAATGAAGCATTTGCCCATGAAAAATTCCTTATTTCATGTTTTAAAGATATGGGATATAAATTAGTAAATCAATCAGAAGGTGGAGATGGTAATTCTGCTTTAGGTGGTTTGTCTTTTAAAGGTAGAAAGCATACAAAAGAAGCTATAGAAAAAACTATGGCTTATGTTCGTGGAATCCCTAAAAGTGCTGAATCTAAATTAAAAAATTCAATTGCACATAAAAAAGCTATAAAAATTAATAATGTTATATATTCTAGTTGGCAAGAAGCTAGTAAAGCAACTGGAATTCCTATTGGAAGTATTAATTATTTACTGAATAATAATCCATCCAAAGGGAAATGGATTGAATTTAAATTAGAAAGAGTGATGTAATGGCAATTGCTCGCTATGAGAATATAACTGTTAATCGAGTAACCAATTCAACTGATGATTTTGGTCAGCAAAACACAACTATCACAAAGTGGTTTGATACTAGAGCGAGAGTTATGGATGTTCATAACAATCTGAATGTAACTTCAGACACTCGCTTTTATACTGATTTAGTTAAATTGGTGCTTAATTACACTCCAAATACAAGAGAAATAGTAAATAATCAGAATCTTTATAGTATTTATTGGCGAGGTTTTGATTGGAGAATTCAGGATTGTTTTGAAACAAATGATCGCATGAATGTAACTTTCACTTGCTATAGAAATGATCCGAGTGTGCCAGTATGACAACTCAACAAAATCCAGTTAATTATGCCAAGGCAGTTCAATATCAATTGTCTAGTATTGTTGCTCCTGTGCCTGTTTATGCGAACTTTAATAGGAATTTTGCGACAGAGCCTAAGTTTATTACTTGGCATTTAAGAAATATTCATCAACCAGTTTATACAGGCTCAACTCAATCTGTAAAAGGCATTGATAGACCTGTATTTCAAATTGGTATTTTCACTCAAAAAGTGGAAGATGGGTTTGCAATAGGCAATACTATATTGCAATCATTGCATGGGTATAGTGGGCAGTTTGGCGGTCCAAGCGGATTTTACATTGCAAAAGCTGATGTAAATTGGTTGTATAATACTTTCGATGATACGACAGGATTCAACCATGTCTTTTTGGATTGCCAAATTGATATTCCTACTTAACAAGATAATCAGTTTAAACTTTTTAAAAAGGAAATAAAAATGGCTTTACCTAATCAAATTCTACCTGGCTTTAGTGCTTCACTTTGGGCACAAACTGGTGCAACTCCAACTCCATTAACTTTATCTCAATTGTCTACATGGACTGACGAAGTTCAAGACATCGTAGGTACTTCTGCTAATGGTTTAGGAACTTCTGGCGAACAATTAAATGTTGAAGCTATCCCTGCATTTGGTCAAGATGATGCATCAGCAAACTTTGCTGTAGCTGGTTCTCGTCAATCAGACATCATTCCTACACAAAGCAAGCCAACTTCATTGAGCATCACAGCAGCTTGGAATCCTAGCGATGTTGGTTTATTGCTAATGAGAGCAGATGCTTATAGCGGAGTAATTGATCGCACTTTTGTTATCGCGGCGGTAAGCGGTTCAAATACAGTAGCTTATGCATTTACAGGCAGAGTATCTGAGTTCAAGATTGATGCTGCTCCTGGTGCTGAAGCTAAATGTACTTTTACTATCCATCCTCGTGGCAACCAATATGGTTGGTCTAACAACAGTTAATAAAAGATAGGACAAAATGACAACAATACAAAACAATAATGACCTTTTAAGCTATTTGATTAGCCAAGCTGGTTCTGGTAATAAGAATTGGTTTGGCTATTCACAGCAAAGATTAACTGGCATTGATGTAGCCTATAAAATAGCAATTAATCATGCTGATACAATGACCCCAGAGGAAGTTGTTGAGTATGTAATTAAGTTAAATAACACAATACATTCCAAGATAATAAAGGGTGAAAATGAGCAATCTCGCATCTAAGCTAGGCAAGTCCTATGAAGCAGTAAAAGACCAATCAAAAATCAAAAAAATCACCATTGAAGTTGGTGAAGTTAAATTTGATTTAAAGGTAAAAATTCCACTCAAAAAAGAGATGGAAGAAATGCTAGAAAGAATCTCAAGTCCATCTGAAGAAAAGGTGGATGCTCTTTATTTAAAGCTATCTGAAGGTGTTAGAAAAGCCCTTGAAGATGGTGGAGAAGAATTTTTAAAAGCAGTTAATTCTGAAAAAGAAACTATCATTGTTGAAGATAAGGACATCATTGTGGATGGCACTTCAATAAGGACAGTTGCAAATTTTACTGCAATCAATGAAAATCAAGTTGAGGAATATTTCCACCTATTACAAGCGGAAAATGGCGAGCAAATCACAGAATCTTATGATGATATTGTCGCTGAATTCCCAGATGTTGTGATTAAAGAAATCATCACTCAGATTGATTCTGCAATTAGACCAGACTACAAGACAGCAAAAAAAAACTAAGGAGTAGCCTAAGAAGGCAAGTTAGAGCAGCTATGATCTTCAATGGTCATACTGCCGAATACATAGATTCCTTAGATGAAGAAACATTTACGGAGTTGCAAGTTATGTATGCTGATGGTTTACTTGGAAATAGTGCAATCTATGATGCTTTGACCCCTATTACTACAGGGGTTTTCAACTATATTCGACCTGCAAATACTCCAGCTTATCGCTCAGAGCAAATATTTTCATGGGTGAATGAGTACAAAAAGAACCCAGAATTTGATGCAAAGCCTTCTGATGGCTTACTGTTATTCATGTCGCAAGCCCCAGGATTCTCATTTGATAAGGTAAGAAAGCATGGCTGAAGCATTTAAAGTTGAAGGCTTTGATGCCCTTTTTAAACAAATGGATGAACTTTCCGAGGAAATAGGTAAAGGAAAGACTGATCGCATTTGGCGAAATGCTTTAGGAAAGGCTATGCAACCAGTTTGGGATATGGCTAAAGCTATTGCCCCAGGCGAATGGGAAGGCGATACAGGACAGCTTAGAGAGCATATTTTTATGAAAGTAGTCCGACCAACTGCCAATGATAAAAACAAAAAGTATTATCAGGGTGAAACTTTTATGGCTTTGGTCTATGCAAGTCCAATCCGAGATGATGCAATTAAAAAAACAGTTTTAAACAAAAGAGGAAAGTTTCAGACATTTTGGACAGGTAAAAAGCCAGTAGCTATTTCTCAAGAATTTGGTAATAAAAGACTTATAAATTCAGAATTTGGGACTGCTGCAAAAGGGGCACATCCATTTTTAAGACCTGCTTTAGAAGCTAATGCTAGTCGATGTCAAACTATATTAGGGTACGCTATAATGGATGCAATAGAGAAGATTGCTCAAAAGAATAAGGGTAAGGGTTAATTATGTCGCAACAGATAGGCTCATTATCGGTAAAATTAGGTCTGGTTACTGTCGAATGGGATCAAGCGACAGCCAAGGCTAAAGCACAAGCTAAAGACCTACAAAAGTCCTTTAATGAGCTTGGTGAGGGAATGAAAACCCTACAAGGTTATTGGAAAACCTTGGGCGGTGGCATTGGAGTTGCTTCTATTGGATTTGCAACCCTATTAACTCAGGCTCTATCTTATTCTAAAGAAATCAGGGATTTATCTGATGCTTATGGAATATCAATGGCTAAGACAATGCAATTCAGAGATGCTTTGCAAAGGTCTGGTGCATCTGCCGAAGGTGCAGCTAAAATCATGTCCACTCTTTTCTCAAAGATTCAACAGGCAAAAGAAGGCAATGAGGAAACTATTACTCAGTTTGAAAGAATGGGTGTTAGCTTTAAAGAGCTTACTCAATTATCTCCAGAACAAGCAGTAAATAGAGTATTCCAAGCATTATCAAAAATACCTGATGTTTATCAAAGAATTAAATATTCTAAGGATTTATTAGGAAAAGCTGGTGTAGGTATTAGTGCTGAAGAAATGTCCAAGAATCTTGGTATGTCTTTGGAAGGCTATAGAAAGCATGAAGCCGAATTAGAAAAGATGTCTAGAGTTGCAGATAATCTTAAAACTAGCATGAATAATTTAACTTTAGCTTTTACAAGCCTTATTTCTCCATTTGCTAGAGAAGGTCTTATTTCTGTTGAGAAATTTAAAGTTGCATTAGTAACTATGGGATCTGTTGCTGTAGTTAATGGCTTAATGAAAGTTGTGGAAGCTCTTAAATTAATTAAAGATGCTACTGTGGCTTTAAATATTTCATTATCTTCTAGTTCTGCTTTGAGTGCTATGTTAGCAGTTATTGGATATGTATATGCAATGGGAGCAGAGCAAGAAGAAAAGATTAGACAAAAAGCAGCTCAACCAGCTAAATACAGCATAAGCATGAAAAATGTAACTGCTGCTAATCCTAATGCTGTGCGTGAAGAAATAAAAACACCAGAAGAACAAAAAGCAATTGCAGATCAATTAGAAGCTAATAATGCAGCTCGTATCCAATTGGATACATTAAGACAAAAAATTGAAGATCAAAAGAAATCTTTAATTATTCAAAAAGAAGAAAATGAATATGCTTTAGAAGCCTATAAATATTCTGATAATCAAAATAAACAAATGGCATTAGCATTTGAATATAGAAAGCAAATATTAGCTTTAGACCAAAAAGAAGCTGATATTAAAAAACAATATGCAAAAGAAGATGCTATGAGAAAAACTGCTTTAGAAGGTGTTAAAGCAGAAAAACAAGCAGCCAAAGAATCATATCAATTAAGAGCTGAAAAAATTGCTCAAGATGAACAACAGCGTAGAGATTTTAATTCTGGATGGAATCAAGCATTTAAAACTTATTCTGAAGATGCTAAAAACTATTCTAAAGTTGGAGCTGATGCTTTTAAATCAATTACTAGCAATATGGAAACTGCCATTGTTAATTTTGTAACAAAAGGTAAATTTAGCTTTAAGAGCTTAACTCAATCCATTATTGCCGACCTTATTCAGATTCAAGCCAAGATGATGGCAAGCAATCTTATTTCTGGATTGTTTGGTGGTTTAATGAGTGGAGCTGGTGGTCTATTAAGCTCTGTGATGGGGTCATCTTCTACCGACTTTTTAAATGCTGGAGCTAGTTATAGCAGTGTTGGATTAAAAGCATCTGGTGGTTCTATTTCTGGTGGATCACCTTATATTGTTGGCGAACAAGGTCCAGAGATGATTATCCCAGGACAATCTGGTGTTGTTGTGCCTAACAATCAACTATCCAATTCTATGGGCGGTGGTGGTATTACTTACAATGGTCCATATATTGCCAATATGTCCGCAATTGATACTCAATCTGCTACTCAGTTTTTAGCTAAAAATAAAACAGCGGTATGGGCAGCTAACCAATCCGCACAAAGAGGATTGCCAACAAGCAAATAAACTATGCCAAATTTAACTACTATCCTAGCCATATCTGAGCAAGTAAATATCAATGACCAAAGATTTGTGGGTCAGGTAATTTCTCGAAATCAAAGAATAAGTACAAGTGAGATTGTTACAGTAGTCCCATTTCAATTTGATTTTAAGCCTAATGATTATCAGCTTTATAGTCAAAGCAGACCACTTTTAGCCAATCTTAGATACTATGATAAGTCTTTGGAGCAATATTTAAACTTTGGCTCTACTGGATGGCTAAACTATATTCAATATCAAGGCGGTTTAACACCTACTCAGATTCCTTTGTGCAGTTGGACTTCTGCTTCTGCTGCTAAAAATCTAGTATTAGATGTATCCGCAGCTAGTGTATCTTCTGGTACTTATATTGTGAAAGCTGGCGATTTCTGCCAAGTTGGTCGATATGCTTATATAGCAACTCAAAATGTCCAATACACAAGCGGAACAACTGTAACAATCCCAGTTCATCGCAATCTTATTACCGCGGTAGTAAGCCCAATAGCAGCAGTACTAGGGCAATATGGAACAACTGTATCAATGGGTGGCAATACTTATACAGGCACTACTTTCCCTGTTATCCTTCAGGGATACCCTACTTATACTCTTATTCCAATGACTAATGATTCATTCATTAAATGGAATGGTACTTTTAAGGCTTTTGAAAGTGTATTATGACAACCCCAATAACACCAATAGAAAATACAAATAATATAAGATATGCCGACTTTATAAAGGTTGTTACAAGTGGCGGTACTTATTATTTTTCAACAGCTCCAAGTTCAATAACTGTTTCTGGAATTGGAACTTTTGATGGATTGGGGCAGTTAGTCAGCATTGGCAAAATTCAAAGGGATATTAAATCCACAGCCAATCAGACATCTATAACTTTAAATGGTATTGATACCGCTATGCTTGGATGGGCACTTGGTCAGAATATCAAGGGTTCTCAGCTTACCATGTGGAAAGGGTTTTTTAACCCAGATGGCACACTAATAACTTCTGGGGGTACTGGTGGTTTATATCAATACTTTTATGGGTTTATTGATACTTTCCAAATTGCAGAAACTTGGAATGAAGAAGTAAGGCAATATTCAGGTGTTATCAATGTTAGTGCAGCCAATATTCAAATGATTTTGCAGAATAGACAAGCTGGAAGATTTACCAATAATGCTAGTTGGCAGTTTTATACCCCTAATGATACTTCTATGGCTAGGGTTTCTACTATTGCAACAATTTACTATCCATTTGGTAAACAATGATTAGGTTAGCGAATAAATTTGATAATGCTGAAATAATCAAGCTATTTAAAGAATTCCAAGAAAAGCATCAATTAGGCTTGGTTGAGGAAAAGTTTAAATGGTCTGAGGAATATGCCAATCAGCAATTAAATAAGCTATATGCTGGTCTTGGTTTTGTATTAGTTGATGATGAATATAAGGGTGTTTTGTGTGTAATAAAAGCACCTTGTTTTTGGGTAAAAGATTTATTTATTCTTCAAGAAGTCATGTGGTATGGGCAAGATAAAAAGACTTCAGTTAGATTATTGAAAGAATATATTAAAATAGCTAAGAAGTTAAAAGAAGATAAATATATAAAAGAGTTCTATTTTTCATCATTAAATAATACAAATTTTGAAAAATATGGGGCAAAAATAACAGCTTATGATTGGGTAATTCAATGACCACAGTAATTGCAACATGGATAGCAGAAACCTTTGTAGTCAGTATGTTTACTGCCGAAGTTGTTACTATGGCTTTGACATTAACAGCATCAGCCATTATTGCTAAATTATTAGCTCCAAGCATTCCAAATGCTCCACAGTTGCCTATTATGAACTTACAAGTTCAACCAGCAACTAATAATAAATTGCCTGTAGTTTATGGTGATTGTTATATTGGTGGCACTATTACTGATTTATCTATTTCATCTAATAATCAAGATTTATATTATGTCTTAGCATTATCAGAAGTTACTGGCAATGGTTCTGATTCATTTAGTTTTGGAAATATATTCTATGGTGGTCGCAGAGTATTATTTTCTGGATATTCATTTAATAGCATAGGTATTACAGTTGCATCTGTAACTGGTAATCAGATTACTTATACTGGTACTCCTAGTATTACCATTAAAACTGGCACAAATTTAACTTTTAGCAATAGCGGAACTCCTATTGTTTATGTAGTTAGCGGAATAAATCCAACCACTAAAACCATTCAATTCTCAATTTCTATTGATCCAGGTGTGGTTTCTAGCAATATTTATCAATTTGTTAATGGGGCAAATTCTCCGCAAGTTGTTGGTTTACAAGATGCTTCTAGTGGTGTTATTGATACTGCTATTAATGGCTATATCAATATCTATTTGTATTCTAATGGTTCAAATATCCCTGCTAATAGTAATTTAACTGCTATACAAGTTATGCAAGCTAGTGGATTAACTTATCAATGGGATTCAAATAAGTTAATGACTAACACTTGTTTTGCTATTGTTCATTTAACTTATAACTCAAATGCTGGTGTTACAGGTATTCAACAAACCCAATTTGAAATTATTAATTCAAGAAGTGCCCCAGGAGATGTGCTGTATGACTATTTAACAAATACAGTTTATGGAGCAGCTATCCCATCTAGCCAAGTTGATACAGGAAGTATTGCAACTTTAAATGCTTATTGTGCCGAAACTATTACTTTTAACAATTATTTAGGTGTTGCATTAACTCAACCAAGATTTGTATTTAATGGTGCAATAGACACAAATCAAACAGTATTAAATAATATTCAATCAATGTCTAATTGCTGTGATTGCTTGGTTAAATATAATGAAATATTAGGATTATGGAGTGTAGTAACTCAAAGCACAGCTTATTCAGTTGCTATCGATATTAATGATAGCAATATGGTATCTAGTTTATCTATTACTTCAATGGATATTTCTAATACTTATAATATTGCTCAATGTGAATTTCCAGATATAACTTTAAATAGTTCATTTAATACAAGCACCATTAACTTAAATTTAGTTGATCCTGCTTTGCTTTATGCCAATGAGCCAGTAAATAGCCAATCAATTCAATTACCGCTTTGCAACAATGATGTGCAAGCTCAATTATTAGCTACTAGATTCTTAAAGCAAGCTCGATTAGATTTGCAAGTAACTTGCCAAGTTGGTTATATTGGTCTTGAATTAGAAGCTGGCGATGTGGTAACTGTAACCAATGCCAATTATGGATGGGTTGCTAAACTATTCCAAATCTTTAAAGTAGAGCAAAACTTTGCAGCGGATGGAGCAATTACTGTTTCTTTGACTTTGCAAGAATTTGACCCTAATGTCTTTGCTGATATATCAATTACTCAATATACTCCACCATCAAATACTGGGCTAAGTAATCCTAATATCTTTGGCACTATTCCAGCTCCAACTATTAGCAATTCACAAGTAAATGCAGCAGTACCATCATTCCAAGTTAATGTAACTACAAGTAGCCAAGGTATTGTGGAATATGCCAATATCTATTATTCAGCTTATTCTAATCCTTCTACAAGCCAATTAATCTTTGCTGGTACTACTCAAGTTCAATCTGCTGGTACTACTTATGGTAATAATGTAGCAATTCCACCAACAACAATAACTGGAATACCTGCTGGCAATTGGTATTTCTTTGTTCAAATGGTGAATTCTTTAGCTACTTCTCCATTAAGCCCAGCAAGCACAGTATTCAATTGGCGACCTTTGACATTCCAATATTCAAGCAGATATTTGTCTGTGGCTTATGCAACAAGTGCAACTGGTACAGGGTTTACTTTCACAAGGTCTGGGGCTACTTATTTTGGTATTAAAAATCAAAATACAACAACTCCAGACACTAGCCCATCAGATTACTCTTGGTATCCAGCAAGTTTCGGTACTTCTAACTATTTATTATTCTGTAATCGCACAAACTATTTAACTAGCTTTGCAACTGGTGGAGCTAATTTAGCTGCTGGCTCTGGTGCTTTTGTACCAAGTGATACAGGCACTTATGACCCATCTATTTGGCTTGCTTTGCCTGATGGCACAAATATTATTGATTTAAACCAAAGGACAGGACAAGTTATTCAAGTTGGAACTACCAATGTGGGAAGTGGTCAGATTGCAGTAACAAATAACCCACAAGGGCAAGTTGTAGCATCTTTGGCTCAGTTATTAGACTTTGGTACAGGAGTAACAACTAAAACAAGTTCTGTAGCCACTTTGACAATTGATGTCTATGGTCGAGTTGTTGGTTTTAGTACACCAGATAATTTTGATTATTCTATGACTGCTTATGATGCTTCTAGTGGTCAAACTGTATTTAGTGTAAGCAGAGGGTCGGAATATATAACTGGTAACTGTTTAGTCTTTGAAAATGGACTTCTTTTAAATCCTAGTGAATATACAGATAATGCATCTAATGTAACCTTTGCAACTGGAAGAACTCTTGATGACATTATCACAATTATTAGTATGGCTTCTGTAAATACTTCAACAGGAACTTACAATTCATTTACTAGAAATTCAGTAAGTTTAAGCAACCAATCAAACTATACTTGCTCTGGATTTAATATTGTTAGCGGAAATGAGCTTTTATTCCTTAATGGTACTGTGGTTAATGCTCAAGATTACAATATTACAGGGCAAGTTATATCATTTGTAAGTGCTGCAACTGGCGATTTAGAAGTTATCCAATGGACAAATAATAACCTTGGTGTACCTAATGGAAACCCAATAAATACCGATATTTACACAACAATTGGACAATCTTTATATCCATTCAGTTTTGACCCTAATGCCTTTAACTTATATAATAATGGGGTATTATTGTTGGAAACTCAAGATTATTCAGTTACTACAGGAAGCTATACTTTAGCAAATACCCCCACTAGCAATTTGAATATTTTGGTGCAACAGACATTCCAAAGAACAGGAGCAGTATAAAATGACACAGGCATTTAACCTTTCGCAATTAGCTAATAGCGTAAACTCATCAGGACAATTAGCTGGTACTGCAGTTACAGGAAATATTAGCGGTAATGCTGCCAATGTTACTGGCACAGTACCAGTAGCTAATGGCGGTACAGGGACTTCATCTCCTTCTTTAGTAGCTGGCACAGGAATTTCTATTTCTGGTTCATTTCCTAATCAAACAGTATCAAATTCAGGTGTTACATCAATTAATGGTTCTTCTGGATCTGTTACAGGAGTGATACAAAGAAGTACAGCAATAAATACAACAAGCGGAACTTCAGCAAGTTTTATTAGCATTCCTAGTTGGGTTAAAAGAATTACTGTAATACTTACTGGTGTATCTAAGGGTGGCACAAGTAGAATGCAAATACAAATTGGTAGTGGTTCTTATACTACATCAGGCTATAACAGCACAGCAGGTTCTTTAGGTGCTGGTGCTAACAATACAACAGCATCAGGTAATATTACTACTGGTTTTGTTTTAAATGGCTATACACCTGTTTCTTCTGAAACATTTAGTGGAAGCATAGTTTTAACTAATATTACTGGAAATACTTGGGTTGCAATGGGAATTATTGCTGATAGTTCAAATAATATTGGTCCAACTTCAATGGCAGGTACAGTATCTTTATCAGGTACTTTAGATAGAGTTCAATTAACAAGTATTAGTTCTGATACTTTTGCAACTGGTTCAATTAATATTTTTTATGAATAAGGAATAAATATGCATATAATTCAATCAAATGTTCAAACTGGAGAAGTAACTCAAATAGAATATACTCCAGAAGAACAAACAATATATGATGCTATGATAGCAACCCAAGAAGAAGCAAATCAAAAATCTGAAAATACAACTTCAACTGCAACTGCATAATATTAAAAAGACAATACATGATTCGACCCTTTGAGAGTACTTAGAGGGATTAACCAAGTAGCGGAGAAATCATGGCACTATTTAGCAAAAATACAATCACTCAAGTAAGTGGTTTTGATAATCAATGTATATCTGGAGAGTTGGTATATAACCAAAAGACTTTCTGGAATCTTGCGATGACAACTGCTGGAATACCAGTAGATTTAACTGGGGTAACTATTGATGCCCAAATTATCCGCAGAGAAGTTTCTAATCTTCAAGATACTCGATATGGCTTATCTTTTGATATTGCCGACTATGTGCCAGAGCCTAGTGCAGTTACTTTAAGCATTACTAATCGAAATGATGCTGAAGGCTTATTCACTTTGGTTATTGATGAATCTGCTTGGAATGTCATTAACTCAGACCCAGAATTAAATATTGCAGCAGTTGATCCAGTTGCATTTAGCGGAAGAATTAAACTAAGTTTCCCTGCTACTGGCACAACTCCAGCTCAAGATAGCATTATTTTCTTATTATTCTTGGTTCGTAGCGATGGAGTGGTGAACTAATATGGACTTAACTATCACTAAAGGCAATGTAAGTGATGTAACAGTCGAAGTAAACCAAACAGCTATTAATGTTCAACAGGCTAATAGCTTATTGGTTGAAGTTACTCCTACACCTACTCAAACAATTAATATTGACAGAGGGCTATATGGTCCATCTGGCTTTTCTGGAATAAGTGGTTATTCTGGTTATTCAGGATTTTCTGGGGCTTCTGGACAATCTGGATTTAGCGGAATATCAGGTTATTCTGGGTCTGGTATTTCTGGTTGGTCTGGTTTTTCAGGTATATCTGGTTGGTCTGGTTACTCTGGTTCTGGTGTATCAGGGTTTTCTGGTTATTCAGGTTTTTCAGGTATCAGCGGATGGTCTGGAATAAGCGGATATTCAGGCATTAATGGTGCTTCTGGTTTCTCAGGTATTAGTGGTTTCTCTGGAATTTCTGGATTCTCAGGGGCATCAGGCATATCTGGATTTAGTGGATTCTCTGGTTATTCAGGTCAGCAAGGTACTTCAATTAATATCATTGGTACAGTTGCAACTCCAGCAGATTTACCGCCTACAGGCAATTTAAATGATGCTTACATTGTTTCATCTAATGGTGATTTATATGTATGGGAAGGATCAAGCTGGGTTAATGTTGGACAAATTGTAGGTCCAGCAGGTCAAAGCGGTATTTCTGGATTTAGTGGCTATAGCGGTATTTCTGGATTTTCTGGAGCTTCTGGAATATCTGGTTTTAGCGGTATATCAGGATATTCTGGTATATCAGGATTCTCTGGATCAGGTGTATCTGGTTATAGCGGTTATAGTGGTTTTAGCGGTATTTCTGGTTTTTCAGGTTCTGGTGTATCTGGTTGGTCTGGATTCTCTGGCATAAGCGGTTTTAGCGGTTACTCAGGAATATCTGGATATTCAGGTGCTATAGGACAATCAGGGTTTTCAGGATATTCTGGCTATTCAGGATCAGGAGTTAGCGGATATAGTGGCTATTCTGGTATTAGTGGTGCAAGTGGTATATCAGGATTTTCTGGAATATCAGGATATTCTGGAAGTGGTATTTCTGGTTGGTCTGGTTTTTCTGGAATAAGTGGTTATAGCGGATATTCTGGATCAGGAATAAGTGGTTATTCTGGATATTCAGGAATTAGTGGCTATAGTGGTTCAGGTGTTTCTGGATATTCTGGTTTTAGTGGAATTAGCGGATTTTCTGGCTATAGTGGATCAGGTGTATCTGGTTATTCTGGTTATTCTGGTTATTCAGGAATTAGCGGATATTCAGGCTCTGGTGTTTCTGGATGGAGTGGCTTTAGTGGTTATTCTGGTTCTGGTGTTAGTGGTTATTCTGGATTTTCAGGGATAAGTGGACAAAATGGATTATCAGGATTTAGTGGAATTAGTGGCTATTCTGGGTATTCTGGCTATTCTGGTTCTGGAGTAAGCGGATATTCTGGATACTCTGGATCAGGTGTAAGTGGCTATTCTGGTTTCAGCGGAATTAGCGGTTATTCAGGTGCAATTGGACAATCAGGCTATTCTGGCATCAGCGGATTCTCAGGATTTTCTGGTCAAAATGGTGGTGGCGGTGTTCAAGGTTTTTATGGTTCTTTCTATGAC